>WNGA01002341.1_pt2 | contig 44988 bp, 41 predicted proteins | sample 5400061 | NCBI WGS metagenome assembly WNGA01 (sample SAMN13153366, study PRJNA577476) | soil metagenome | isolation source: 100 cm soil or saprolite under grassland replicate 2 | place: USA:California | collected 2016-06-15 | reverse complement strand
AAATGCGCGTGCAGCAGCTCTGGCATTGGATGTACGTCCGCGGCGCGCAAAGCTTCGACGCCATGACCAGCGTGTCGAAGCAGCTGCGCACCACGCTCGAACGTCATTTCACGCTGGTGCGGCCCGAAATGGTGGCCGAGCAGGTTTCGGTCGACGGCACGCGCAAGTGGCTGCTGCGGCTTCCCGGCGAGCGGCCGGGCGAAAAGCCGCACGAGGTCGAGTGCGTCTACATTCCCGAGGCCGATCGCGGCACGCTGTGCCTGTCGAGCCAGGTCGGCTGCACGTTATCTTGCTCGTTCTGCCACACCGGCACGCAGCGGCTCGTGCGCAACCTCACGCCGGGCGAGATCGTCGGCCAGATCATGGTGGCGCGCGACCGCCTCGGCGACTGGCCGGGCGCCGATCGCGCGCAAGGTCCGGGATTGCCGACCCTCCCCGCGGCGGGCGGGGAAGGGACGGGAGGCCGCTTCGTCTCCAATATCGTCATGATGGGAATGGGCGAGCCGCTCTACAATCTCGAGGCGGTACGCGATGCGCTGCTGGTGGCCGCCGACGGGGAGGGCTTGAGCGTCTCCAAGCGCCGCATCACGCTCTCCACCTCGGGCGTGGTGCCGATGATCGCGCGCGCCGGCGCCGAGATCGGCGTCATGCTCGCGGTATCGCTGCACGCGGTCGCCGACGCGCTGCGCAACGAATTGGTCCCGCTCAACCGCAAATATCCGATCGCCGAGTTGCTGGAGGCCTGCCGCCGTTATCCCGGCCTTTCCAACGCCCGGCGCATCACGTTCGAATACGTGATGCTCAAGGGCGTCAACGATTCGAGCGCGGACGCCAAGGCGCTGGTGCGGCTGCTCAAAGGCATTCCGGCCAAGATCAACCTGATCCCGTTCAACCCGTGGCCGGGCACCACGTACGAGTGCTCGGACTGGGAGCAGATCGAGAAGTTTTCCGAGATCATCTTCAATGCCGGCTACGCCTCGCCGGTCCGCACGCCGCGCGGCCGCGACATTCTGGCGGCCTGCGGCCAGCTCAAGAGCGCGACCGAAAAGCTCTCCGCCCGCGAGCGCCTGGCGTTGCGCGCCATGGCGATGACGGACTGACGCTACTCCGTCAGATTGTACGTGAACTCGCCTGCGTCCTCGGTATCGATGATGCGGAACTTCTTGGTCTGCAGCCCCCGCCGCTCGCAATTGATCGTGTTGCCGGCCTGGTATTCGCGATTGTGGTTGGTGTATTTCTCCTTGGAGACGCAGAAGAACCCGCCGTCCTGGGTCTTTTTGCCCGACCAGGTGCCGCCGCGGTGGCCGGTCGCGTAGAGGTAGTAGTAGCGGCTGTTCAGCTCGCCGCTGATGATGCTGACGCAGTCGCCGACCGGCACGCGCCACCAGCCCTCCGAGGTCCAGCCGTATTCGGAGGAATTATAGCCGACCGAGACGCTCGCCCGCTCGTTCGACTTGTTGCACACCTTGAAGCCCGCGAAGCTCGCCGACGCGGTCGCGAGCGATGCCGCCGCAAGCATTGCGGCCGCGGCGACGATACGCTTGAACATGGTCTTCTCCCGGGCACCCTGCCCCGGAAAATCATAAATCAGGATCGCGCACCGATGCCAGCGGCAGGCGAGACCCCCTCGAGAACCGCGGGAACGGCCGATTCGTGGACGAAAACCGGGATAAAACCGGGATGACAAGCGGCTCCACATGTCGTATACGCGGCGCCGACCCGGATAGACCCGAATGCTTAAGCGCCGGCCATTTGAAGGCGCAGCCGACGGAGATTGACTCATGAATCTGATCCAACAGCTCGAACAAGAACAGGTGAAAAAGCTGTCCGCCGGCAAGGACATTCCCGACTTCGCCCCGGGCGACACCGTGATCGTCAACGTCAAGGTGGTCGAGGGCGAGCGAAGCCGCGTGCAGGCCTACGAGGGCGTGTGCATCGGCCGCGCCGGCCAGGGCATCAACGAGAACTTCACCGTGCGCAAGATCTCGTACGGCGAGGGAGTCGAGCGGGTATTTCCGCTTTATGCGCCGATGATCGACTCGATCAAGGTCGTGCGCCGCGGCAAGGTGCGCCGCGCCAAGCTCTATTACCTGCGCGGACGGCGCGGCAAGTCGGCGCGCATTACCGAACGCGCGCAGCGCGCCGGCAAAGCCGCGGCTGATTCCGACCGCGGCAATGAGCCGGGCGCCGCCGCGGCGGAATAGCACGCTGACGCGTGTCTGCAGCGCATTACTCCGCTACCCCCGGGTTTAGCCAGGGTTTAACCCGGGGGTGCGCTGTGCGCGGGATGACTACTTTTCCGCCAATGGCGCGTTGAGCATCCAGCTGTGGCCGAACGGGTCGGTCAGCATCGCGAACCGACCGCCCCAGAACTGGTCGGCCGGTTCCATGGCGGGCTTGGCCCCGGCCGCAACGGCCTGCTTGAAGGTGGCGTCGACCTGGGCGGGCTTGTCGAAAGCGAGCACGACCGCAACGGCGGATGGTTGCGCCGCCGTCGGCGCCGTCGGGCCGCCGTGCTCGGAGAATTCGTCCGACAGGAACACCTGGCCGCCGTTGATGGCGATGTCGGCGTGCATCAGGCGCTTGCCGTCCTTGTCCGGCATGCGCATGTTCTCCTTGGCGCCGAAGGCCTTCTGATAAAAGACGATCGCCTCCGCGGCGCCCTTGACGGTCAGGTAGGGGATGACGGATTGGCCCATCGAACGGCTCCCTGTTACGGCTCCAGTCCTACTTTCCAGCCCATTCGTGACCATTTAAAGAGAGCGCCGGTAACGATCAGGTGACGGAAAACCCATGACCGAGCCCCGTACCCTCTACGACAAGATCTGGGACGACCATCTGGTTGACGAGCAACCGGACGGCACCTGCCTCCTCTATATCGACCGGCACCTCACCCACGAGGTGACGAGCCCGCAGGCGTTCGAGGGGTTGCGGCTCTCCGGCCGCAAGGTGCGCGCGCCCGACAAGACCCTGTGCGTGGTCGATCACAACGTGCCGACGTCCGACCGCAAGGCGCCGAACCCGGATCCGGAAAGCGCGGCGCAGATCGCGTATCTGGCGGAGAACGCCAAGCTGTTCGGGCTCGAATATTTCGACGAGTTCGACAGGCGGCAGGGCATCGTCCACATCATCGGCCCGGAGCAGGGTTTCACGCTGCCCGGCACCACCATTGCCTGCGGCGATTCGCACACCGCCACACACGGCGCGTTCGGCACGCTCGCCTACGGCATCGGCACCTCGGAAGTCGAGCACGTGCTGGCGACGCAGACGCTGGTCCTCAAGAAGTCGAAGAACATGCGCGCCGTCGTCGACGGCACGCTGCCGGCCGGCGTCGCCGCCAAGGACATCATCCTCGCCATCATCGGCGAGATCGGCACCGCCGGCGGCACCGGCCATGTGATCGAATATGCCGGCGAGGCGATCCGCGCGCTCACGATGGAAGGCCGCATGACGGTGTGCAACATGTCGGTCGAAGCCGGCGCCCGTGCCGGCATGATCGCGGCGGACGAGAAGGCTTATGCCTACCTCAAGGATCGGCCCAAGGCGCCGAAGGGCAAGGCCTGGGACGCGGCCGTGGTCTATTGGGAGACGCTCCGCTCCGACGACGGCGCACATTTCGACCGCGAGATCAGGCTCGATGCGGCGAAGCTCCCGCCGCTCGTCACCTGGGGCACGAGCCCGGAGCAGGTGGTCTCGATCGCCGGGCGCGTGCCGGTGGCGGCCGAGATCGCCGACGATCACAAGCGCCGCGCCGCCGCGCGCTCGCTCGACTACATGGGATTGAAGGGCGGCGAGAAGATCACCGACATCGCGCTCGACCGCGTGTTCATCGGCTCGTGCACCAATGCGCGCATCGAGGATCTGCGCGAGGTCGCGCGCATCGTCGCCGGCAAGACGGTCAACGCCGCCGTCGCCGCGATGATCGTGCCGGGCTCCGGCCTGGTGAAGGAGCAGGCGGAGGCCGAGGGTTTGGACAAGATCTTCAAGGCCGCCGGCTTCGACTGGCGCGAGCCCGGCTGCTCCATGTGCCTCGCCATGAACCCGGACAAGCTCAAGCCCGGCGAGCGCTGCGCCTCGACGTCGAACCGCAACTTCGAGGGCCGGCAGGGCTACCGCGGCCGCACCCACCTGGTCTCGCCTGCCATGGCGGCCGCCGCCGCGATCGCCGGCCATTTCGTCGATGTGCGGGGGTGGAGCTGAGCGGCTGCAGAGAACGGTTCGTCAGGAGAGCTTGCGGCTTAAGGCTTCTCATTTGGGAATGCAGGCGACAACGACCTTGGTATCTCCCCCGCGCCGCAGCGGGCGAAAACTCGCGCGATTGTCGTCTTCGAAAACGAAGGTGCCTCCAGGATTGAGCGCGTAGACATTGAGAATGCGCTCGCCGGCCTCGCAGGCGGCGGTGCAATTCGTTCGGCAAGTCGTTTCGACCACGCGGATGGCTAGTCCGGCCGCAGCAGCGGGACCGGGAGGTCCCGGTGGGCCGGCGGGACCGGGTGGCCCGGCCGGCCCCGCAGGGCCGGGCGGTCCGGCTGGCCCGGGCGGTCCGGCCGCGCCCGCGGGGCCGGGCGGACCTGCGTCGCCCTTCTCGCCCTTGGAGGCAACCTGCTTCTCACCGCAAGCGGCGAGCGCCAATCCCATCAGCACGACGACGAACAAACGTGTACGCATCACATACCCGATCACACCGCCGTGGTGATCCACTGCTCCAGCTTCTGCTTGGGCGCCGCGCCGACCTGGCGCGAGGCAAGCTCGCCGTTCTTGAACAGCATCAGCGTGGGGATCGACATGATGCCGTATTTCGCCGCCGTCGCCGGGTTTTCGTCGACGTTGAGCTTGACGATCTTGACCTTGCCGTTCATCGCCCCCGCGATCTCCTCGAGCGCCGGCGCGATCATCTTGCACGGGCCGCACCATTCGGCCCAGAAATCGACAACCACCGGCTCGGCGGCCTTCAGCACCTCGGTCTCGAACGTCGCGTCGGATACCTTGTCAACGCCCATAAAACACCTCGTCCGGTAAGGGCGCATCGCACCCGAGAAAGGAAGGTCACGCGAACCTATGGATGGGGGGCTGGAGCGTCAAGCCGTGTTCACCCGCGCGTGACGCGGGTAAGCGATGCGTCCAGGACGGAGGCGGGAATCTCCATGAAATCAGGCACGTCGGTCCAGACCAGGACGGCACGCACGGGGCGGTCCGGATAGAGCCTGGCGAGCACGGCGCGGTAGAGCGCCAGTTGCGCGAGATACGAATCGGGCACGTCCTCGAGCCGCCGTGGGGCGGGACGATTGGTCTTGTAATCGGCGATCAGCACCGCCTCCGGCGTCACCGCGAGACGATCGATCTGGCCCGAGACCATGAGCGGGGGCCGGCCGTCACGCGGGATGCGTCCGACGATCGGCACTTCGGCCCGGCTCCCGGGGGCGGCGAGCGGCGTGAACCGCGGATCGTCGAGCAGCGTGAGGACCTGGGCCGTGATCGCCGCGCCCTCAATTTCCGTGAACACGCCGCCCGCGCGGTCGAGGTAGCGGCGAGCCGCGGCGCCACGGCGCTCCGGCGCGACATCGGGAAGCGATTGCATCAGCCGATGCACCAAATTGCCGCGTGCCAGCGCGCGGCGCCGATCATCGCTCGCCGTGATGACCGAGACGGGCGGTTCCTCGATTGCGGTCGCGGGGCCGAGGATCGCCGGCTCCGATTCCACATGGGCCGCTCGCGTCAGCCAATCGGGAAGCGGCTCCGTCACCGCCTCGGGCGATGGCGCAGGCTTCACGTCTCCATCGGGCGGCGCAAACTTTCGCAGCCGCAGAACCGTGCCATCGCCGATCTCCGCCGGTTCCTCTGTGGCGATCGATTCGAGCGCGTTGCGCACGAGATCGTACCAACAACCGTCCGGCCGCTTGCGCTGCCCGGCCGCCCCGCAAACGATAAGGCGGTCGGCCGCGCGCGTCATCGCCACGTAGAGCAGGCGGCGGTACTCGTCCTCGGCGGCGCGCAAGGCGCGGGCGCGCGCCGCGGCCACCGGCGGCACGTCGGTTTCCTTCGCGCCGGCCCAGACGATGCGGTCCGGCGTGCCGGGGACACCGGACTCCGGCATCGCAAGGAGGCGAGGATGGCGCGGGCCGGTCGGGTTGGTGATCGTATCGGCGAGGATCACGATCGGCGCTTCCAGGCCCTTGGCGCCGTGCACGGTCATCACCCGCACCTCGTTGCGGGCGATCTCCATGTCGCGCTTCACCTCGGTCGTGGTGGCGCGCAACCACGCGACAAACCCCTGAAGCGACGGCGTTTCGCGGGTTTCGTAGTCGAGCGCCAGGTTGAGGAACTCATCGAGCGCGTCGGCGGCTTCCAGCCCAAGCCGTTCGAGCATGCGGGCGCGGCCACGGTCGGGCCCGAGCACGCGGGCATAGAACGCGAAGGGCGGCTCGCGCCGCGCCAGCTCCGCCCAGCGTTCGAGCGTTCCCGCCACATGGCCGTATTTAGGATTGGTCCGCGCGGTTTCCTCCAGGCGGTCACGCAACGACCCGGTGCGGTTCCAGGCGAGATCGAACAGGTCCTGGTCGTCGAGACCGAACAGCGGACTCTTGAGCACGGTCGCCAGCGCGAGGTCGTCTGCCGGGAGCAGCAGCGCGTCGGCAAGCGCCATCAGATCCATGACCGCGACGTGCTGCGTGAGCATCAGGCGGTCCGCGCCCGCCACCGCCAGCCCCGCGTCCTTGAGCGCACGAATGATCGCCTCGAACAGCGCGCCGCGCTGGCGCACCAGAACCAGGATGTCGCCCGGCCGCACCGGCCGAAATTCGGCGGTGATGAGATCGGCGACGCGCTCGCCACGCGCGATCCAACCCTTCACGCGCGCCGCGATCTTGCGCGCCAGCTTGACCGACGGCGCGGTTTCCGACGGCGTATCGAAGGGCGCGTCCCAGCCTTCGACTTCGTGCTTCTCGTCGGGCTCCTCCAGGTCCCAGATTTCGACCAGACCAGGCGCCCTGTCCCGCACCGCCAGGTGCACGGTCTTCACCGGATCGGCGGTCAGGCCCGCAAAAGCTTCCGGCCGCCCGAACACCTGGTCGACCGCTTCGAGGAGGATAGGCGCCGAGCGGAACGAATATTTGAAATCGACAGCGACGAAGCCGAAACCGCCGTCGGTAAACGCGGCCGCGAAATGGCGCCGCATCTCCGCGAAGAAATGCGGCGCCGCGCCCTGGAACGAGAAGATCGACTGTTTCTCGTCGCCGACCGCGAAAAGCGAGCGGTCGAGCACCCCGCGTGCGCCCTCGCCGGCGGTGAACTCGGACACCAGCAGCGCGATCACCTCCCATTGCCGCGGGCTGGTGTCCTGAGCCTCGTCGATCAGCACGTGGTCGATGCCGAGGTCGAGCTTGTAGTGCACCCATGACGGGTTGACCGTCGCGAGCATCGTCAGCGTCTTGTCGATCAGGTCGTCGTAGTCGAGCAGGCCGCGCCGCTCCTTCTCGGCGCGATAGCGCGCGATCACGTCGCCGGCAATGGTGACGAGCGCGGCGGTGCGGTCGCGCGCCGCAACGGCGCGGCGGCGCTCGACCAGGCCGGTGAGGCGCGCCCGTTCCGCATAGAGCCGGTCCGCAAGGTCGGGGTCGATCCGCTCGATCGCCAGTGTCACCAGGGTCTGGCGCGGCCCGCCCTCGCGGGTCTGGAAGACGCTGAGATAGGTTTCTACGCGATGCCGGCCGGTCGCAGCCAAAGCCGCGGAAAGGCGTGTGCTCTGCTGTTGGTCCGCCTTTGAACCCGCCGCGAGCTTCGCGGCGAGCGCGGCCCAGGCCCGTATCGGCAGATTCGGTCCTTCCACGATCTCGGCGTCGATGCGTTCGTTGCTGTCCGCCGGGTCGATTCCGAGCGCACGCGACAGATCGGCAACGGCGGTATCCACGCCGCCGGCCCGATCGAGCCATGCCGTCAGGGCGTCGCGCTTGCCGACCAACTCGCGCATGACGTCGGCAAACGTCTGATCGGCCGCCGCGGTGATGGCGGTCGCGAGCGCGCGTCCGAGCGGACCTTCCGGCGCCGCGGCGGCCTCCAGCAGCACCGCCAGGCGCAGCTTGTCGATCAGCTCGGCCTCGGCGCGCTCTTCCAGGACCGTGAAGCGCGCGGCGACGTTCGCCTCGAACGGAAACTGGTGCAGCAGCCGCGTGCAGAACGCGTGAATGGTTTGAACCTTGAGGCCGCCCGGCGTCTCCAGCGCCGCGGCGAACAGCCGTCGCGCATGCGCGCGCAGGTTCAAGTCGATGCGCTTTGCGCCGATCTTCCTCAGCGCGTCGTCGAGCGCGCCGTCGTCGAGCGAGGTCCAGCGGGCGAGCGTGTCGAACACGCGCTTCGCCATGTTCGCGGCGGCCGCCTTGGTGAAGGTGAGGCAGAGGATGCGGCTCGGCTCGCAGCCGTCGAGCAGCAACCGGATGACCCGCTGCGCCAAGACATGGGTCTTGCCCGACCCGGCGTTGGCGGCGACCCAGGCGGACACCTGCGGGTTCGACGCCTCGAGCTGCCTGGCCAGCACCTCGCGGGGAATGGCGCGCGGCTCGTTCATGCGTGCTCCACGCGCCTCGCGTGCCGGGCGCATCCCGATGCGAGCGAAGCGAAGCGGCGTGCCGTCCCCGCATTCGCACCAGCAACGAAGCCGGGATCCTGCGATGCACCGCGTGCAGGACGCGACACAACGGGTCGCCGCGCCTTCACTCCCGCCCTCACTCCCCCTCTCCCTCGGGTTCGCCGCCGGTCAACGACCATTCCTTCACGCGGGCGAGGTGGTCGTATTCGCCGTAACGCGTGCGCCACATCGGATGAACGAGCGAGCGGTAGGGCGTCGCTTCGTCAGCGAAGCGCAGCGCGACGCCGGTGAGACGGCGCAGCGCCGTATCGGCCTGGCTGTCGCACGTTCCCTGCTTGAAATCGATCGGGCACTCCGCGCCGGCCGGCTCGCCGCCTTTCAACAGGACGTAGGCGAGTTCACCGACCGAAGCCGCCTTCGGGATCCCGGGAAAGCCGCCCTCGCGCAGGATCGCGGCTTCAAGCGTGAGCTGGGGCGCAAGGCCGGTGCGCACCTGCTTCTCGGTGCGCGCCTGGCCGGTCTTGTAGTCGAGGATGACGTAGCTTCCGTCCGCCCTGCGCTCGATGCGGTCGGCGCGCGCGGACAGGCGAAAGAGGCGCTCGCCGATCCTCACGGGAATCTCGCCCCGGATCTCCGCTTGCGTTGCGGCGATCCCCGCTCGCCGATCCGTCTCCCAGGCGGCAAACCAGCGGGCGATGCGCTGAAAGCGCGGCCACCAGAACGCCCGCGCTTCCGGGAAGTCGTCGAGCGGCGCGAAGTGCTTGCGGCCGATCTCGAGCAACTCTGCGACCGGATCGGACGGCAGTTGGCCGGCGTATCTGCGCGTGAACTCGCCGATCGAGTCGTGGATGACGGTGCCGCGATCGGCGTAACCCGGCGGCGTGTCGACGGCATCGAGCGGGATCAGCCGCAGCACGTGCTTGGCGTAGATGGTGTAGGGATCGCGCAGCCAGTGCTCGATATCGGTGACGCTGAGCGCGGCGGGGCGCGCGCCGACCGGCGGCTTCGGCGCCGGCGCCTTGATCTTCGCGAAGCGCTGCGGCCGGTCGAGCGCATGGGCGAGCGCGATGTAGCGCGCGCCGCGCGCCAGCGCCGCGTTCCAATGCGCCTCGCCGGCCACCGCGGCCAGCCGCTGCACGAAGCGCGACCACAGCGTCGGCGCACCGCCCACCTTGGCGGCACGCGCGAGTATCGCCTCGGGGGCGCCGAGCGCCTGTGCGAAGTCGTGGGCGGTGAGGCCGATGCGTCGCTCCGGGAGATCGAGGCCGAGGTCGTGGCGCATCGGCCGGTTGAGCCAGGCATCGGCGCGCGCCTCCGGCGGCCAGGTGCCTTCGACGAGACCGCCGAGCACCATCACGTCGACCCTTTGCAGCCGCGCTTCCAGCAGTCCGAATATCCGCACGCGCACGCCCGGCGCGCCGGATCGGCGCACGGCACGATCGGCGGTCGCAGCGTGGAACAGTTCCGCATAATCCGACGGCGCGACGGCGAAGTCGGCGTCCGGCGCCGCTGCGATTTCGTCGAGCGCGAGGTCGAGCGCGGTTCCGTCGTCGCCGGCGAATGCGGGCGCGCCGACCCCGTCATTGCCGAGCGCCGCGATGACGTCGCGATGACGCGCGGCGATTTCGTTGAACGGCCGCGGCTCTCTTCCCAGCGTCTCCAGCGGCGCGAGCGCCGTGGTCAGCCGGGCAATGAGGTCCGCGGCAGCATCGAGTTCCGCGTCGGTGACGGTCTTGCGGGGATCGGCGGGATGCAGCGAGCCGCGCTTGTGACGGAACGTGGCGAGCGCGTGAGCGAGGCCGTTGGTGCCGGGCCGCGGCCGCGGTCCGCGCAGAATGGCGCGCTCGAGCGCGCTGATCGCCGTCGCATGGTTGCCTTCGCGCGCGCCGAGCCGCATCAGCGGATGCTTGAGCAGGGCAAGCAGCGCGACCGGTGCGAGGCCGCCGAGCGCCGCCTCCGCCGCGAGCCGCGCAAACACGCCCGCCGGCGTGTCGGGGAGCGCATCGCCGCCGGAATCGTCGACCGCCACGTTCCAGCGCGCCAGCGCGGCGACGACTCGGCGCGCGAGCGCCCGATCCGGCGTGACCAGCGCCGCATGCTTGCCCTTCGTCTCGATCGCCTCGCGCAACGCGACGGCGATCGCCAGCGCCTCCTCTTCGGCATTCCCCGCGTCGATCACGGCGAGACCGGAGAGCGCCGTTGCGATCGTCGCATCGGGAAGGCGCTGCTGCCAGCATTCGCTCGCCGCGGCGGGACATGAGGCCTCCGAGACGAGCTTCTCGCGGCCGTGCGCCGCCGGCTTCCCGAGCACCCGCACCTCGTCGCGATCGACGCCGAGGCGCCTCAGCAGCGCATGCATGGCGAATTGAGGATGTCCGACCGAGGGCGCGATGAGCTCGCGGTCGGTTTCCCGCTTGCCGGCAATCAGCTCCCAGGCCGAGTCATGGATATCCAGGTCGAGGCCGGACAGCACGACGGCGCCGTGCGGAAGAAGCGCGATCGTCGCGAGCAGCGTCGCCGTCGCCGGCATCGAGGCGGTCGAGCCGGCCGCGATCACCGGGCCGTCGAGGCTCGCCAGCCGCGCCGCTTCCGCCTCGATCAGCGTGTCGCGGCGTTCCGCCGGCTCGATCGCGCCGCGCTCGGCGAGAATGGCGGGCCAGGCTTCGCGCGCGATCTTCAGGAACTTCAGCGTGAGTTGCCAGTATTCGTCGAACCGTTCGGGCACGAGATCGTCGAGCGCGCGCCACGGCACCTTGCGGGTCGTCATGTCGTCGATGAGGCGCGCAAGGTCGTCGGCGAGCGCCAGCGCGGCCGCCGGCGAATGGGCGACGAGCGGCGCGCCGCGCTCGCCCCGCACCTCCGGCGCCGCGGCCCATTGCAGCACCAGGCGCGCGAGCAGCAGCCGGCGCTCGAGGCGGGTCAGCGACGGCGGCAGGTCGAGCGCCATGCCGGCGAGAGGACCCGTCGTCGCGTCGGCGAAAACCAGCTCGTCCTCGTCGACGTCGCCGATGGGAAGGATGCGCGGCAGGACCGCCGCGTCCGCGACAAGCGTCTCGAGGAAGAGATCGCGCGCAAGCCGGCAGGCGCGCCGCGTCGGCAGATAAAGCGTCGCGCCCGCAAGCGCGAGCGGATCACGCGATGCCGGGAAACCCGGAACGAGTTCTCCGGCCGCGAGCGCCTCGATCAGCGTCGCCAAAAACGGCGCCGAAGCGGGAATGGTGAAGAGACGCGGAACGGGAATTGCCATGTCGAATCATACGCTACGAACGCCCCCACAAGGCATGCCGCAGGTATGGTTTTCAACCGTTCATTGGCAGAAGGGATCGCAAGCCGCAGCCAGCCCCTCATGCGGCCCAGGATACTCTGCCTCCGCGTCCGGCCGGGCTCGCCATGATCACAAGCCAATGCTATATTTTTCGGCAGGGAGGAGCTGCGATGAGCGATTTGGCTCAGATCGAGATTGAACGGGATGTCGCCGATGCGGCTGCCCGTCGGGCTGCGGAGGAAGGCCTGACGGTTACCGCCTACATTTCACTGCTATTGCGCAGAAGCTTCGAGCGGGCGCCCGGCGAAGAAAACGTGCTTGTTTACGATCACGTCGACGATGGCGGCGAATCCCATATTGACCGCGAGGCCAATGAGGACGACGAAAGTTATGGCCGCCGCTCCGCGCTGTATGGCAGCCTCTTCGGCCGCCGCGGTTGATGCTTCGTCGCGGCGACTACATCCTCTGCAATTTTCCTTTTCGTTAGTCCGGAGGACCGGGGCCATCGCCGCACGTTGTGTTGTGTGCCGCGAGCGGTCGCGAGGGCGATGCAAGCTTTGCAATCGTCTTCTACACCACGTCCCAGACGGACTACCAGGGCGCGCGGCGCCCTCGCCAGTATCTTTTCGTCAGCAAGGCGAGGGCTATGGAATTGGGTCAGAAGACTGCGTTTCAGGTCGATGCGAGCCGGATCGCGCGCTTGCCGCTTACGACAGATTACTTTCCCGAAATGGCTGGAAATGCCATTCCGGTGCGTGGGCGCGATCCGGACTTCGTTACGAGAGTCGAGGGGCGGCTGAGGGAACTGATCGCGAACGGCTTTGAAATAGCGAGAGTCGATGCTGTCATCCGCGACCTGAAATAGAGCTTTGTGTTCGCCGGCAATCAGACCGGCCAGTTGCCAGCGCAAGCGAAACTTGTCCGCTCCTCGAGGACATCGGGACGAGTGTCATAGTCCTCGCCGATGTTCCCCTCATCAAAGACCGCCGCGCCTCTGCGGCGGAGCGTCCTTCCTGCCGCCCGCCATGAGGTCGTCGGGCAGTTCAGTCAGCAATTCAAAAGCGCGTCCCGTGCCGCGGAGCGCGGCCTCGGCCTCGGCGATGGCCGCAGGCGTGCCGATATGCATCCACACGCCTTCGAGGCGAAGGCCGTGCAGCCGGCCGGCGGCAGCCGGGTGAGCGAGAACGGTCCTTCCGGCGCATCGGCGAACAGCGCCGGCGCAAGGATCGCCGTGCCGGCATAGACGAACGGCACCACCTCGCCCTCGCCGCGCCGCGCGAGCCGCCCGTCGGGCGCCATGGCGAAGTCGCCGCGTCCGCCGTAGCCGACGCTGGTTGCGGTGGGCGCAAGCAGCAACAGCGCATCCATGCGATCCGGGTCGAAGGCTTCAGCGAGCCGCACCAGGTTGGGCTTCACGCCATCGATCCAGATCGTGTCGGAATTGACGTGGAAGAACGGCGCCGGCCCGAGCTGCGGCAACGCCTTCACCACGCCGCCGCCGGTTTCCAGGAGCTGATCGCGCTCGTCGGAGATGACGATCGGCGGGGCACGCCGGCGCGCGAGATGGCGCTCCAGCACCTCGGCGAGGTAATGGACGTTGACCACGACGCGTTCGACCCCGACCGCCGCCAGGCGGTCGAGCACATGATCGATCAGCGCCTTGCCTCCCACCTCGACCAGCGGTTTGGGCACGCGGTCGGTGAGCGGCTTCATGCGCACGCCGAAGCCCGCCGCGAGCACCATGGCACGGCGGGGCATCATGATCGGTCTGCGCTGTGCCAACTCGTTCTCCATGCGAATCACGGCGCCGGCGCGTGCTTGTCGTACCACGCTTTCAGCGCCTTGAGCGCCGGATGCGACAGCGAGCGGCGCAGGTTTCGCCATACCCGCGGTCTGTGACGAAGATATTGCGGCTTGCCGTCGCGCTTATCGAGCCGGGAGAAGATGCCGAGCACCTTGGTCGCCCGCTGCGCGCCGAGCACGGCGTAGAGCTCGAAAAATGCACCGAGATCGAAGGTGCGGTCATGCGCGCGCCGCGCCTTGAGATAGCGGCTTACCAGACCAACCTCGATCGATTCGGGAACGTCCACCCGCGCATCCTGCAAGAGCGAGACGACGTCATAGGCGGCGGGGCCCATGAGCGCATCCTGGAAATCGATGAGGCCAACGCGCGCAAGACCCTCGCGCGCGCCGAGCCAGATGAGATTGGGCGAATGGTAGTCGCGCAGCACCCAGGTCGGCGGCGCCGCGACGGCGTCCTTGAGCGCCGCGCGCCACAAAGCGGCGAACTCCTCGCGGGCGGCGGCATCCGCCTGCGCGCCGCGATGCGGCAGGTACCAATCGAGCAGAAGCTCCGCCTCGATCAGATAGGCGTCGAGGTCGTAGCGCGGCAGCCGATGCTCGATCCGCGGGGCGACCGGGAGCACGTCGGGCAACGCCTGCTGATGCAGCGCCACCAGGAGGTCGACCGCCGCCGTGTAGCGGTCCTCGACCGGCGCCGGCGGATCGCCGGCAACGACCGGCTCGTTGCCGAGGTCCTCGAGAATCAGCAGGCCGGCGTCCATGTCGGCCGCATGGATGGCGGGGGCGGAAAAGCCGCGCTCGCGCAAGGCCCGCGTCATGGCGACGAACGGCTTCACGTCCTCGGCGAGGTGGGCAAGCGCGCTGTACGGCAGCCCGGCGCGCACCGGCGGGCCGTCGGGCCGGCGCGGGGCATTCATCAGCACGGCACGGCGCTCGCCGAGGTCGAGCCGCTCGTAGGCGCGGGTCGAGGCATCGCCCTGCACCCGGGTGCGCTCCGCCTCGCCGAATCCCTCCTCATCGAGGAAGCGGCGGATCACCGTCATGCGCGCGATGCAGCCGGCGAGCGCGCCGTGGCCGGTGATGCGCGCGCGCCGGTGGGTCGACCCGAGCTCGGGGGCAAGCGCGAACTCCACGTCGAGCCGATCGGCGGGCAGGACTCCGGCGCCACGGTCCGGCCATTCCACCAGCACGATGGCGTCGTGGGCGAGGTCGGCGAACCCGATCTCGATCAGCTCCTCGGGTGCATTGACGCGATAGAGGTCGGCATGCACCACCGAGCAGCGCGGCAGGTCGTAGATCTGCATCAGCGTGAAGGTCGGGCTCGGCACTTCGAGCGAATCGTCGCCGGCGAGGTGGCGGATCAGGGCGCGCGCGAACGTGGTCTTGCCGGCGCCGAGGTCGCCCGACAGCGTGACCATGTCGCCGGACGCGAGCACGGCGGCGACGTCGCTCGCCAGCCGGCGGGTGTCGCCTTCGTCGCCGAGGAGCATCTCCAGGCCCTCGGACGTCGGCGCAGCCGGCGCTGTTGCCAGCTCCGCCATCACGCCGCGCGCTCGAGCGGAAAGGCACAGGCGACGGCGGTGCCGCGGCCGGCCGTGGAGTCGATCTTGACCGTGCCGCCATGCAGCTCGACCAGCGAGCGCACGATCGACAGGCCGAGCCCGACGCCGCGATGGCGCGAGCCGATCGTGTGGGATTCGAACCGGTCGAACACGCGCTCCTGCAGCTCGGCCGGAATGCCCGGCCCGTTATCGGTGACGGAAAACACGACGGACCCGTTCGATCGCTCCGCCGAGAGCGTCACGGTACCCCCCGGCGGCGAGAAGCCGATGGCGTTGGACAGCAGATTATACAACACCTGCCGCACCCGGCGCTCGTCCGCGGTCAGCGCTCCGACGTCGGGGGCGGTGCGGATGTCCAGCGTGATGTCGTTTTCCTTGAGCCGGTCCTTGATGCCTTCGGCGGCGGCTTCCATGGTCTTGCGGATGTCCACCGAGCCGAGGTCGAGCGTCATCGCGCCGGCGTCGATCGTGGCCAGATCGAGAATGTCGTTGATGATCGCGAGCAGCGCGGCGCTCGAGACCGTGATGTAGCCGAGATATTCCCGCTGCTTGTCGGTGAGCGGGCCGGTCGACATGTCGTCGAGCAGCTGCGCGAAACCGATGATGTTGGTCAGCGGCGAGCGCAGCTCGTAGGACACGTGATGCACGAAATCGTCCTTGAGCTTGTCCGCCGCCTCGAGCGCTTCGGCGCGCTCGCGCAGCGCGCGCTCCACGTTGACGGTATCGGTGACGTCCTCGAACGTCACCAGGGTGGCGCCGTCGGGCAGCGGCACGGTGGCGCAATCGATCACGCTGCCGTCGCGGCGCTCGAGCTGGTCCTTGATCGGCTCGCGGCGATCGAGCGCGGTGATCGCGCCGCGCAACGCGGCCCAGGTCTGGTCGTCCCCTTGGAGCGGACGGCACCAGTCGATCACCGCCTCGATGTGCGGCTCACCGTCGAGCAAGACGGGCGAGAGTTTCCACATGCGCGCAAAGGCGGAATTGTACAGCCGCAGGCGGCCGTCGCTGGCGAACACGGCGACGCCCTCGGCGAGGTTGTCGAGCGTCTCCCCCTGCTCGCGCGACAAGGCACCGTAGCGCCGCTCGAGGTTGAGGCGCTCGGTCACGTCGTCGAACAGGTAGGTGACGCCGCCTTCGGGATCGGGCGTGGTCACCACGCGCAGCGTGCGTCCGTCCGGCAAATGCCACCAGTGCTCCTTCGGCTCGATCGCCCGATAGGCCTCATGCAGCTCGCCCTTCCACTGCCGGAAGTCGGCCTGTTCGGGCAGCTTGCGGGCGGTGCGGAGCTGATCGAGCACGCTCGAGTCGGTCGGGCGCTGATCCAGGAAGCCGGCCTCGAGGCCCCACAGCGCGCGGTATGAGGTATTGTAGAAGGTGAGCCGCTGATCGGCGGCAAAGATGGCGACCGCGGTCGCGAGCTGGTCGAGGACGCGGCGGTGGGCGTCCACCATGCGGGTGAGCTCGCCGCGCAGCGCGTCCACCTCGGTGGCGTCGATCCCGATCCCGCCGGCGCCGCCGCGCGTCGGCGTCTCCAGCACGTCGAGAATGCGCCGCGTGCCGGCGACGATCACCGGAAGCCGGCCCCGGAACGGTTCGCCCGCCGCACGCGCCCGGCTCAAATCCTCGCGCGCGGTGCGGTCGAGCAACTCGACGCCGCGCTCGACCGCGTCCGCGCTGTCGCCGGCCTCGACCGCGCGCACGTAGGCCGGATTGACGAAGGTGAGCCGGCCGGTGCCGTCGCGCGCCCAGATGGGCGAGGGCAGCGCTTCGATGAGCGCCTGCAGCGTATCGACCTCGCGCACAAGCTTGTCGTGCCGGCTGCCGAGCTCGGCGAGCTGATGCATGGGTCCGCTCGTGTCCTTGAGGCGCAGGACCGCGCGGTTGCCGACGGCGCGCCCTTCCGCCTGGAGGTGGCGGCCGGTGAGCGTCGTCAGCGCCATGGCGAACCCGGCGCCGCGCGAGCGCAAGTCCGCGATCGCGCTTTCGATCGCCCGCGCCTTGTCCGGCTCGAGCCAGGTGCCGAAGGCGAGCGCACGGCGCGGCACCGGCGCGGCGGTGACGAGCGAGGTATCGCCCAAAATTTCCGGCTCCTCTCCGGTCGCCGGCCACACGACGATCACCTGCGGCTCGGACAGCAGCAGGGCATTGGCGCGATCGACCTCGGCCTTCAGCGCCATGATCTCGGCGCGGGCCGCCGCATCCTTCCGTTCGGCGCGGGCGCGGGTGCGCACCAGCATGACGGCCGTGACAGTGGCGAAGAAGATGACGCCGAGGGTGAGCGCGAGTGCGGCGATCTCGTAGCGGTCGAGCGCCAGCGCAGCCTGCAAGAAGGCGAGGATCGGACCGGCTGAGTCCTCGGCGAGGGCCGCGGTGGGATACGCCGTTACGGCAACCGCCGTCGCGCAAAGGGCGCGAACATCCTTGCCGCGCGGGCGCGCGGGTACGCCCACGGTCCTGGCGCGGATCGGGTCCCGCATCCCCGCTGTCCCCAGTCGGCCCCAACTCTGTCCGCCGGACGGCGCCGCTCCGCCGGCGGTGGCGCGGACGGAGTCCGCCGATTCGTCCACGAATCGCCCGGAAACTTTACCCTCAAGGGCCGCACGGCGGTAAGAGTCCAGACCGTGAACGGGGGGCGGTCATTCTGGGGCGCGCCGGCGGCGCGAGCCCGGGAACCAGCTGCGGGACCGGTTTGCTTTTACCCTCTGTTGGTCATCAGCGGATGATCGGACCGCAACGCGGTGACCGGCTCGCTCATCGAGATCGGAGAGAATGCGTCTGAGGTCGCGCTTTGCCCGGTCGGTGACAACGACGCGCGCCATCAGCGCTTCAGCGCAGCGAGATGGGCATCAATATCGGCACAGCGAGAGGTTTGGGCTTGACCCGCGCATCCATCCAATAATGCTGTCGGCAAAATCGGATGGATTGCCGGATCGAACTCGGCAATGACGAGAAGAAGGATCGGCTCATCGTGCGGTTGGACTCAGGGCTGAACAACGTCGCCATCGTGGGCGGCGGCATCGGCGGGCTCACCGCGGCGCTCGCGCTGCTGCGCGAAGGGATCGACGTCGACGTCTACGAGCAGGCCGACGAGCTGAAGGAAGTCGGGGCCGGCGTGCAGATCAGCGCGAACGGCACCCGCGTGCTGTTTGCGCTCGGCCTCAAGGAGGCGGTCGAGCGCGTCAGCTGGATGCCGGCGGCGAAGGAGATCCGCCTGTGGAACACCGGGCAGACCTGGAAGCTGTTCGACCTCGGCGCGGTCTCGGTGGAACTCTACGGGTTCCCCTACGTGATGATGCACCGGCGCGACCTGCACGGCATCCTGGCCGATGCGATCCGGCGAACCAAGCCCGATGCGCTGCATCTCGGCCAGCGCTGCGTCGGCCTCACGCAATCCGACGCGGGCGTCACGCTCCGCTTCGCGACCGGTGAAGCCGTCGAGGCGGCGGTGGCGATCGGCGCCGACGGCGTCCACTCGAAGGTGCGCGAGACCCTGTTCGGCGCAGATCGGCCGCACTTTACCGGCATCATCGGCTGGCGCGGCCTCATCCCGGTCGAGCGGCTCCCGCCCCAGGTCTCGCGCACGGTCGGGACGAACTGGGTCGGCCCCGGCGGCCACGTGGTGCATTACCCGGTGCGCCGCGGCGAGATCATGAATTTCGCCGGGTTCGCCGAACGGGATGATTGGCGGGTCGAATCCTGGACCGTGCAGGGAACCACGGAGGAGTTCGCCAACGACTTCCGCGGCTGGCACGCGGATGTCCACGCGCTCATCCGCAATATCGAGGTGCCCTACAAGTGGGCCATGATGGTGCGCGAGCCGATGCGGGGCTGGACCAAGGGGCGCGTGACCCTGCTGGGCGACGCCTGCCACCCGACGCTCCCCATGCTGGCGCAGGGCGCCGTCATGGCGCTGGAAGATGGCCTCATCCTGGCGCGCTGCCTCAAGACGTTCGCCGATCATGAGACCGCGTTTAAGCGCTACGAAGCCGCCCGCATGGAGCGGACCGCCAAGGCGGTGCGGGGATCGGCGGAGAATGCGGAGCGATTCCACAACAGCCGTCTGGCGGACGCGGCCGGCGCCAGCGACTTCGTGGCGCGCGAATGGCAGCCGGAGCGGATCAAGGAACGGTACGACTGGCTTTTCACCTACGACGCGACCGCGGTCCCGATCTGAGCAGACGATAGCCAGCGCCTATTGTCTGGCCACTTGCGCCCGCAGCGCCAGTTCCTCGACGTTGATGCGCGCCAGCGCGGTCGAGAACGCGCGGTCCGCCTGCGCCACCGCAGGCAGCACGACCTGGCTCAACAGGGGCGATTTGGGAACGGCCGCACCTGCTTCCTCCTCGAGGCTCTGCGCGGCCCGCAAAATATCCTCCGCGGTAATGCGCCGCCGCTCACGGCCGAGCTGGTAGCCGCCGCGCGGTCCGCGGATGCCCTTGAGGATGCCGGCGCGCACCAGCGCCTGCAGCACCGGCTCGAGATGGCGGGGCGGAAGGATGTTGCGGGCCGCGAGCGCCTTGGCCGAAACAGGCCGGCCCGCGGCATGAACCGCAATGTCCACGACAGCCGTGATGGCGAGAAGACCCTTGCGCGACAGCAGCGACATGCGGTGACCGAATCAAATCCACGCCGGTAATATATTACAGGGCACTTTGGTTCCACCGCCCACCGGTATTTTTCGCCGATAATCATTGCGGCCGGTTAACTTCCGCTGTGGCGGCGTCGTAGCATTGGTTGCTCTATTCAGCTGGATTGTTCACTACGCTTCACCGCTCGCCTGCCGTTTGCCGGCTGTGGCAAATTCGCCAATCATTTCAAAAGGACCGGGCGGGTCAGGCAATCACTTCGTGGCGGCGGCTTGGTCGAGGCCGCCTTGAGGGGACGCACGATCGGCATTTCCGGTCGAGCCGAAACCTCCCGTCCCGCGCGATGTTGTCGTCAACTGCGCGCTTTCCGTGAGGCTTGCGCGCACCGCCGCGGCGATCACGAGTTGGGCGATGCGCATCCCGCGCGTGACCATGAACGGCTCGGGCCCGAGATTGACCAGCAGCACCTGCACCTCGCCGCGATAGTCCGCATCGATCGTGCCCGGCGCATTGAGCACGGTGACGCCGTGCCGCGCCGCAAGGCCCGAGCGCGGCCGCACTTGGCCCTCGCTGCCTTCGGGCAGCGCGAGCACGAGGCCCGTGGGGACGGCCGCCCAGCGGCCGGGAGCAATGACGACCGGCGCGTCGGCCGGCACCGCCGCAAGCAGATCGAGCCCGGCCGCTTGTTCGCTCTGATAGGCCGGCACCGGCAGATCCGCCCCGTGCGGCAGCCGGGTCAACAGGACTTCGACCTTGCTCATCGCCGCGGCTCGGCGAGCGCAGCCGCAATGCGGGCGACGAGCGTTTGCGCGACCTGATCCTTCGATTGGCTGGGCCAGGATTCGACCCCTGCGGCGCTGACGAGATGCACGGCGTTGCGATCGCCGCCCATGATGCCGGTCGCCGGCGAGACATCGTTGGCGACCACCCAGTCGCAGCCTTTCTTGGCAAGCTTCGCCTTGGCGTTCTCGATGACGTTGTCGGTTTCCGCGGCGAAGCCGATGACGAGCTTCGGCCGCTTGGCGTTGCGCCGCGCCACGCTTGCCAGGATGTCGGGATTCTCGATGAGCGCCAGGGCCGGCGCCTTGCCGCCGTTCTTCTTGAGCTTGCTGCCGCCGGGTTCGGCAACGCGCCAATCGGCGACCGCGGCCGCGAATACGGCGGCATCGGCCGGCAGCGCGGCCGTAACCGCGTCGAGCATCTCGCGCGCGGTCTCCACCTTGACCGTCGCGACGCCGGCGGGATCCGGCAATGCCACCGGACCCGACACCAGAATGACCTCGGCGCCGGCCGCGGCAGCCGCGCGCGCGATGGCGTGGCCCTGCTTGCCGGAGGACCGGTTGGCGATATAGCGCACCGGGTCGATCGGCTCATGGGTCGGCCCCGCAGTGACGACGATGCGCTTGCCGGCAAGCGTCTTTGCGACCTCCGCCGCGCCGAGCAGGCTTTCCACTGCGGCGACGATTTCCATGGGCTCGGCCATGCGGCCGATGCCGGCTTCGCCCGCTTCCGCCATCTCGCCCTCGGCAGGGCCGACCACCGCAATGCCGTCGGCGAGCAGCGTCGCCAGGTTGCGCTGGGTTGCCGGGTGCGCCCACATGCGCGGGTTCATCGCCGGGGCGATCAACACGCATTTGTCGGTCGCAAGCAGCACGGTCGCCGCAAGGTCGTCCGCCAAGCCGTTCGCCATCTTTGCCATGAGATCGGCGGTCGCCGGCGCGACGACGATGAGGTCGGTGTCGCGGGCAAGACGAATGTGGCCGATGTCGAACTCGGTGGCGAGATCGAACAGCTCGGTATAGGGGCGTTCGCCGGCGATCGCCCCGACCGCGAGGGGCGTGACGAACTCCTGCGCCGCTTTTGTCATGACCACGCGCACGCGCGCGCCGCGCTCCTTCAGCCGCCGGATCAGGTCGAGGCACTTATAGGCCGCGATCCCGCCGCCGATGATCAGAAGGATGCGCTTGGATTGGAGCATGGCTACTCGTCTCACGTGGACCACGGATTCACGATATCAACGCTGCAGTCTGCGAAATGCGTCACGTTGCGCGTTGCCAGACCCATGCCGTGAGCCCGGGCGATTGCAGCAATCTGCGCGTCGATGGGCTCTATGCGACGCCCGAGGCGTTTTCGCGTCCCGACAATGTCTGCGTAGTGTTCGGCCGCGCGCTGATCGAAGGCGAGAATGCGATTCTCGAACTCGTCGCCGAACATCGCATGAGCCTCCCTGGCAAGGCCGGTACGCTTCCGGCCCTTCGGCATCATTTCGATACCGGCGAGAATCTCTCCGCAAGTGATGGCCGTCGTGTAAAGAACTCGACGGGACATCGTTTTGTACCAATGCACGACCGCATTCGCCGGCGGCGACTTCATCATTTCCGAAATAACGTTGGTATCGAGAACGACCATCTTCAAAACTTCGGCAGCGGCCGCATCGGGCCCCGGGGCGGCAATTCGACCTCGACATGGCCAAACCGCGCGAAACGACGACGGATAGCCGTTCCGAGATCGACTTCCTCCCTTTCATGGACGGCGACCGCTCGGCGCAAGATGGCACGCACCTCATCTTCCATCGAGCGGCCATGCTTTGCCGCGCGTACGCGGAGCTGTTTCTTCAATCCGTCATCGATCTTGCGGACCGTGATACTGCCCATTGTCCCGTCCTCTGCCACGCTTATGGGTCGCATCATATGCATTGATTGCACTGCAATCAATGCAATCACATCGCCCGATAGATCATCCACACGAACCAGGCCACCCCGGCCGCGATCACCCACAATGCCGCCGCTATCCAGCGATTTCGCCGCGCCTCGGCGGCGCCGATCGCCGCCACCGTTTCCGGTGCCAGGACCAGCCCGTTGCGGGTGATGGCGTCGAGCTGATCGGCCAGGTGCGCCGCCCGCGCGAGCAGGGCGGGCACGCCGCTGAGGAACTTGCCGATCTCGACCGCGCCTTCGGTCGCGTCCTCGAGCCGGCCGGCGGGCCCGAGATTTCGCTCGATCCACTCGCGCACCACCGGCTCGGCCACCGCCCACATGTCGAGCCGCGGGTCGAGCGAGCGCGCGACCCCTTCCACCACGACCATCGTCTTCTGCAGCAGCAGCAGCTCCGGCCGCGTGCGCATATCGAACAGGCCGGTCACCTCGAACAGCAGCGTGAGCAGCTTCGCCATGGAAATCTGCTCGGCGGTGCGGCTGTGGATCGGCTCGCCGATCGCGCGGATCGCCTGGGCGAAGCTCTCGACCGAGTGGTGCGGCGGAACGTAGCCCGCCTCGAAATGCACCTCCGCGGTGCGGTGATAGTTGCGGGTGATGAAGCCGTAGAGGATTTCCGCCAGGAACCGCCGCTCCTTCGGCCCGAGCCGGCCCATGATGCCGAAGTCGACCGCGATCAACCGGCCGGCATCGTCGACGAAGAAATTGCCGGGATGCATGTCGGCATGGAAGAAGCCGTCGCGCATCGCGTGGCGCAGGAACGACTGCATCAGGCCGCGCGCAAGGCGCGCAAGATCGAACCCCTTGGCTTCGAGCGCGGCGCGGTCGGACAGCGGCGTGCCCTCGACCCATTCGAGCGTGAGCACGTCCTTGGCGGTGAGCTCCCAATCCACCGCCGGCACGCGGAACGCGGGATCGTCGCGCGTATTCTCCGCCATCTCCGAGATCGCCGCCGCCTCGAGGCGAAAATCCATCTCGATGGTGACGCTGCGCTTGAGCGTGTCGACCGCCTCGATAAGGCGAAGCCTCCGCGCCTCGGCGTCGAAGCGCTCGGCATTGCGCGCGGCGAAATAGAGCGCGTCGAGGTCGGTCTTGAAGCGCCGCTCGATGCCCGGCCGCAAGACCTTCACGGCGACCGCCCGGGGGCCCTGCTTGGTCGCAATTTCGGCGCGGTGCACCTGGGCGATCGAGGCGGCGGCGACCGCGGGGCCGAACGCCGCAAAGATCTCCTTGACCGGCCGGCCCAACGCGGCGGCGACCGCCGCTTCCGCCTCGGCCTGCGGGAACGGCGCCATCTTGTCCTGCAGGCTCTCGAGGTCGCGCGCGAGCCTCGATCCGACGACGTCCGGACGCGTCGCCAGGAACTGCCCGAGCTTCACATGGGTCGGCCCGAGCTTGGTGAGCGCCGCCGAGAGGCGCACCGCCGCGCCCTCGCCGGTCGGCCGCTCGATCAGGCGTGCTACCCGCAGCGCCAGGCGCGCCGGCGGCGGCAACGGTTTGGGATCGACCAGCGCCAGCACGCCCTCGCGGGCGAACACGAAGCCGGCGCGGCCAAGGCGGACCACATGGCCAAGGCTTAAGATCACAGCCGCCAGCCGGAATGCAGCGCGACGATGCCGCCGCTGATCGGGCGGAACGAGACGCGGCGAAAGCCGGCCGCCTCGATCATCGCGGCGAAAACCTTGGGCCGCGGGAAGCGGCGGATCGATTCGACGAGATAGCGGTAGGCGTCGGCATCTTCCGCGACGATACGGCCGAGCGTCGGAATGACGTTGAACGAATAGAGGTCGTAGAGCGCGTCGAGCCCCGGCACGTCCACGGTGGAGAATTCCAGGCAGACGAAATGGCCGCCGATCTTGAGCACCCGGTAGGCTTCGGCCAGCGCGCGTTCGATCCGCGGCACGTTGCGGATGCCGAACGCAATCGCGTAGGCGTCGAAACTGCGCTCGCGACAGGGAAGCGCCTCCGCGTTGCCTTCGACAAAGGAGACAGCCTCGTCGTAGCCGCGCTCGGTGGCGCGCTCGCGGCCGATGCTCAGCATCTCGGCGTTGATGTCGGCGACGGTCACACGGGTACCCGGGCCGCCCGCATCGACCACGCGAAACGCGACATCGCCGGTGCCGCCGGCGACATCGAGGAGATGGAACGGCGCCGCACCCTTGGGCGGGTTCACCGCGGTCACCAGGTCGTCCTTCCAGGCGCGGTGGAGCCCGCCCGACATCAGGTCGTTCATCAGGTCGTAGCGCCGCGCCACCTTGTGGAACACGTCGTCCACCAGCGCCTGCTTCGTTTCGAGCGGCACCTGGGCGTAGCCGAAATGGGTCGCGCCGCCGCCGCGCGGGCTCTCGGCCTTCATGCTGCTGCGCTCGTCGCCCACCATGTTATTGCGTCGGCGGCAGCGTCTGGGCCATCCAGCCGGCAATCGCCGCCGCGATCTCCTTGTTGTTCTTCTCGTTCATCATCACGTGGCTGTTGCCTCTGATGCCGAGCTCGGAGAGTCGCATGAAGGCCGGTTTTGCGCCCGCCTGTTCGAGGTATTTCACCGTGCAGTGGTCATAGGGCGCGTGATAGGACGCCTCGGCCATCACGACAAGGATCGGCATCTTGAGATTGACCAGCTGGCGCGCCGGCTCCTTCTGCAGATGGCATCTGACCAGGTCCGGCCCGTCCGCCGTCTCCTGCTGCACGATGGCGAGTTCGGACGCGTCCGCCACCGCCGGCGCATAGGTGAGCGGCACGGCGCTAAGCCCGAACGGCAGCGCCAAGGTCCCCTGCCGGAACCAGTCGGGCGCACCGACGAAGTCGACGGCGTAGAACGGCGGACCGTTCGGCTCGACCGCAAGGATTGCCTTGACCAGGTTCGGCCGCGCATCGGCCACGGGCCAGCCGAAAGCACCGGCCTGGCTATGGGTCATGACGATCGCCGGTCCGATCCGATCGAGCAGGGCCACCAGCGCGTCGCGATTGAGCATCTGCTGCTTGGTGAAATCGGAAATCTCCGGCAAAAATCCCGACACCATCATGATGGAGACCGGATCGTCCGGCTCGCCGGTTCCCGGCCACTGGGTATGCAGGTGTGCCTGCGGCCACAGCTTGAATTTCGTCTGCTGCAGGTAGCGCCGCAGCGCGCTTTCAAGGTCGGCGACGCGCGAGCGCCCGTAGGCTTCGGTCTGGTAGCCAGAGCGGCCGCGCCCGGGCTGGTCCGCCACATAGACTGCATAGCCCTGCCGCACGAAATATTGCGCCCAACCTTCGCGCCCGTCGGGGGTCCCAAGGTAGGTGGTGCCCGACCGCGTGCCGCCATGGACCATGATGATCGGATAGGGATGCGTCTGCTTCGCCGGAACGCGGTACTCCACATACATCTGGTTGGTCACGTAGGTGCGGCCGTTCACCGTGGTCGTCGTGCCGCCCACGTAGAAGAAACCGTCGCGCGCAAGCGAGATCGGATCGTCGGCCCGTGCCGCCTCGGCCGAGACGGCAAGCGCAGCGCCGATAACGAGCATGCGCGCCAAAGATGCCGGTCCGATTCGATGGCGTTTCATCATGTGACTCCCGGTCGGAGCGTATTATACCAAAAACGCGAAGGACACACGTCGCGGCCTGTCAGGTCCCCTTAAGAGCCATGCCCGAACTTCCCGAAGTCGAAACCGTGCGCCGGGGCCTCAGCCCAGTGATGGAGGGCGCGCGATTCACCAAAGTCGAGATGAACCGGCCGGACTTGCGCCGGCCGCTGCCGAAGGATTTCGTCAAACGCCTGGAGGGCAAGACCGTGACCGGCCTCGGACGCCGGGCGAAGTATCTGCTCGCCGATCTTTCCTCGGGCGAGGTGCTGATGATGCATCTCGGCATGTCGGGCTCGTTCCGCGTGGCCAAGGCGGAAACTGATGCGCGGCGGACCCCTCTCCCCCCGCGAACCCCGGACCTGATCCGGGGGGAGCGGCGGGGAGGGGTCGGGGGTGGAGGGCATTTTGCACAACGGAAGCCCCCCACCCGGTCGCCTTCGGCGACCACCCTCCCCGCCGCTCGCAAGGGCTGGCGCGGGGAGGGTATGCAGCGGCACGGCACTCATTTCGAACGAGGTTTTCAGGACGACGGGGAACAGACGCCGGGCGCCTATTACCATGAGCGATCGAAGCAAAAGACGCACGACCACGTGGTGTTCCACATGTCGTCGGGCGCGCTTATCACCTTCAACGATCCGCGCCGCTTCGGGCTGATGCTGCTGGTGCCGCGCGCCGAGCTTGCCGCGCATCCGCTGATGCGGCAGGTGGGACCGGAGCCGCTCGGCAACGCCTTCGATGCGGCGATGCTGGCGCGTGCCTCGCGCCACAAGAAGACGAGCCTCAAGGCCGCGCTGTCCGACCAGAAGGTCGTGGCGGGTCTCGGCAACATCTATGTGTGCGAGGCGCTGCACCGGGCACGGCTGTCGCCCAAGCGGTCGGCTTCAACGCTCGCGACGAAATCCGGCAAGCCACCGCCGCGCGCGGAAAAGCTGGTCGCGGCGATCAAGGACGTGCTCAACGACGCCATCAAGGCGGGCGGCTCGTCGCTGCGCGACCATCGCCGCACCGACGGCGAGCTGGGCGACTTCCAGCACAATTTCCGCGTCTACGATCGCGAGGGCAAATCGTGCCCCACCCAAGGCTGCCGCGGCACCATCCGGCGCATCGTCCAAGGCGGCCGCTCGACCTTCTTCTGCCCGGTATGCCAGCGGTGAACGGCCTATGCCGCTTGCGCGCGCCGCAGCCTGTCCCACACCCTCCCCGGCGTCGCCGGCATGTCGATGTGATCGACGCCCAGCGGCTCGAGCGCGTCGAGCAGCGCGTTGATCACCGCCGGCGGCGAGGCGACGCAGCCCGCTTCGCCGATACCCTTGACGCCCAGCGGATTGGTCTTGGCCGGAATTTCCTCGAGCTCGGTGGTGAAGTCGCAAAAATTCTCCGCCCGCGGCATGGCGTAGTCGAGGAAGCTGCCGGCGACCAGCTGCCCCGATTGCCGGTCGTAGAGCGCGTGCTCCATCAGCGCCTGGCCGATGCCCTGCGCGAGCCCGCCGTGAACCTGCCCCTCGCAGATGAGCGGATTGATCGCCATACCCACGTCGTCGACCGCGAAATAGCGGTCGACCGTGACGTCGCCGGTTTGCGGATCGACTTCGACCTCGCAGGCGTGGCAGCCGTTGGGAAAATTCGGCGGCTCGGTGGCGAACGTGCCGCTCGCTTCCAGGCCGACGCCGAACTTGTCGGTGATGCCCATGCGGTAATAGAACGCCTTGGCCACGTCCATCATCGGCATCGCCTTGTCGGTGCCGACGATGCGGAATTGTCCGTCCTTGAATTCGACGTCGCCGGCCGCCGCCTCCATCAGGGTCGCGGCCATGGGTTTTGCCTTCTCGATGATCGCGTCCGCGGCGTTCTTCAGCGCGCACCCGCCGAGCATCGAGCTTCGCGCCGCATAGGTGCCGCGGCCGAACGGCACTTGGTCGGTATCGCCCTGGACGAACCGGATCGAGTCGAACGGGACGCCGAGCCAGTCGGTGACCAGTTGCGCGTAAGTCGTGGCGTGGCCCTGGCCGTGGGAGAACGTCCCGGCAACGATCGTCACCGTGCCGCCCGGGTCGAAGCGCAATTCCATGCGCTCGTTGAAGACGCCGCCCTGCTCGATGAGGAACGCCACGCCGCGTCCGCGCCGTTTGCCGTTTTGCTCGCTTGCCTTGCGGCGCACCGCAAATCCCTTCCAGTCGGCGAGCTCGAGACAGCGGTCCATGAGGCGCGGAAAATCGCCGCTGTCGTAAACGAACATGGTGGGCGTCTTGTAGGGCATCGCGTCGGACTTGATCAGGTTGCGCCGCCTGATCTCGGCCTGGTCGAGGCCGATCGCCTGCGCGGCGCGGTCGAGCAGGCGCTCGATCATGTAGATGGCTTCCGGCCGGCCGGCGCCGCGATACGGGGTGAGCGGTGCCGTATTGGTGAACACCCCCTGGCACATGAGGTGGATCGTCTGGATGTCGTAGACGCTGGGCTGGAAGCGCAGCGCGAAGAGCGAGGGCACGAGCCCGGGGCCGGTCAGATAGGAGCCGACCGCATGGCGCGCCTGGCTGCGCAGCGCGAGGATCTTGCCGTTCTCGTCGAGCGCCAGTTCGCCGAACACCACCTGGTCGCGCCCGTGCGCGTCGCCCATCAGGCTCTCGGTCCGCGTCGCCGTCCACTTCACCGGCCGGCCGGTCAGGCGCGAAGCCCATAGGACCAGCCCGTCTTCGGGATAGGCCTCGCTCTTCATGCCGAACCCGCCGCCGACGTCCGGCGCGATCACCCGGAACCGCGTCTCCGGCAGGTGGAAGATGTGCGACATCTCGTTGCGCACGCCGTGCGGATTCTGCGTGCTGGTATAGAGCGTGTAGGACTCCGCTCCGGGATCGTAATCGCCGAGCGCGACGCGCGGCTCCATCGCATTGGCGGAGAGCCGGTTGTTTTCGAGCCGCAGCGACACTACGTGCTTGGCCTTGGCGAAGGCGGCGTCGGTTGCGGCCTTGTCGCCGAACATCAGGCCGTAGCCGATATTGCCGTTGGGGCAATCGTCCCAGACTTTCGCGGCGTTTTCCGCCGCCGCATCGTCCACGTTGGCGGCGCTCGGCAGCGGCTCGTAGTCGATCTCCACCAGCTCGGCCGCGTCGCGCGCTTGTGCCCCCGTCTCGGCGACCACGAAGGCCACGCGCTCGCCGACGAAGCGCACTTTGTCCGCGGCGAGCACCGGCCAGAACGTGCGGTAGCCTTTCGGCGCGCCGAGCATTTCCGGCATCAGGAACGGCGTGATGGCGCCGAGCTTCTCGGCCGCCGCATCGGCGCCGGTCAGCACGGCGAGAACGCCGGGTGCGGCCTTGGCCTTGGATGCGTTCACCCGGCGGATGCGCGCATGCGCATGCGGCGAATAGATCACCGCACCGTAGCATTGGTGGGGAAGGTCGATGTCGTCGACGTAGCGGCCGCGTCCGGTGATGAACCGCTGGTCTTCCACGCGCCGCACCGACTGGCCGATTCCGAATTTCAGCACGTTGTCCCCCGCTTCGGGTGAGTGAGGCGCTCAAGCCTACCGTCGCGAACCGCACCTGTCACCGTGCATCGAGCGAATGGAATTGCGTGCCCAGTCATTCCGTCAGCTGAGGCGGCCGCGAAATTGCGGAGTGTCGTAGGGTGGGCAAAGGCGCGGGGCCCGTGAAGAACGGCGAAGCACCAGCCATGCGCCCGCGCCGTGCCCACGCGTGATCATCGCATCGTCTTCCGCGTGGGCACGGCGCGGACCATTCGCATCATGCGAATGTGAGAGGGAAGGGCCGCGCCTTTGCCCACCCTACGAACGTCGCGGGCGCCGGTGAACGCTAATGCGCGGCGAGGCGGCCGCGCAGCTTGGGCTCGCGGGCGCTCTCGATCCAGGTGGCGCGCTTCGGCGTCGCTGCGAGGATCGGCCCGTGATGGCCGCAGAAATTGCGCTTGACTTCGGCGTCTGCGAACAGCTCCGCGAGCTTGGGCTCGGCGCCGCCGGCGGTGAGGGTGAGACCGTCGAGCGCGCAGGCGAGCACCCCGCGCTCGATCATGGCCGGACCGGCACGGCAATAGGTGCCGGCGATCTGCACCGGCGGCTCCGGGAACACGCGCACGAAGCCGAGGCACTGGCGCGCCCCGCCCGCCGCATTGGCGGCGAACTCCACCAGCGAAAATCGGCCGAACTTGGTGTCGAGCGATCCGGCACCTTTCATCCCGGCCGGGTCGAAATCGGTGACGCGCGCCGCAATCTCGGTCTTGGCATCGGCAAAGCGCTCCTGCTCCCCGCCGGGGCGATAGATCTCGATGAGGAGATGCGGGCCCTGGCCGCCCGCATTGCCGAAACCGATGACGTCCTTGCGGCCGCCCAGGGGATGGCGGCGGATCAGGTAGTGCGTCTCGCTCCCGTCGAACTCGCTCATCACCAGCGCGAACACCGGGTACGGGCGCCCGGCGTCGATCCAGTCCGCCTGCGGGTCCGACGCAACCGCCGCGGCCCCGGGCGAGACCGGAATGATCTGGGGCAGGGCATAGACCGCGCCCGCCGCGAGCGCGGCGAGCATGCCGAGATAGGCGGCAAGGCGCACGAGCGCGCCGGCAAGCTCGCAGGCGAAACGACGCAGGTGAGATCGCACGCGCCCCAACCCCCGGAAGGACGGCGTTGTGTTCTCATGGTTTCTCGCTTAGAAGCGCTTCCGTCCCGGTTGCCGGGTGCCCGCGCGGCAAGCGAATTTTCGCCGGAGAGTTAACGATGGGTTACAAGCTCGCCGTCGTCGGCGCCACGGGCAATGTGGGCCGCGAAATGCTCAACGTGCTGGCCGAGCGGCGCTTCCCCGCCGACGAGGTGGTGGCGCTTGCCTCGCGCCGGAGCCAGGGCGTCGAGGTCGACTATGGCGATGCGACGCTCAAGTGCAAGGCGCTCGAGCATTACGACTTCTCCGACGTCGACATCTGCCTGATGTCGGCGGGCAGCGCGGTGTCGAAGGAGTGGTCGCCGAAGATCGCCGCCGCCGGCGCGGTGGTGATCGATAACTCCTCGGCCTGGCGCTACGATTCCGACGTGCCGCTGATCGTGCCGGAGGTCAATGCCGACGCCGTGGCCACTTTCCGCAAGCGGGGCATCATCGCCAACCCGAACTGCTCGACCGCCCAGCTCGTGGTGGCGCTCAAGCCGCTGCACGACAAGGCGAAGATCAAGCGCGTGGTGGTCGCGACCTACCAGTCGGTGTCGGGCGCCGGCAAGGATGCCATGGACGAGCTCGATCGCCAGACCAAGGCGATCTACACGCTGCAGGAGGTCGAGACCAAGACGTTTCCCAAGCGCATCGCCTTCAACGTGATCCCGCACATCGACGTGTTCCAGGACGACGGCTTCACCCGGGAAGAATGGAAGATGGTGGTCGAGACCAAGAAGATCCTCGACCCCAAGATCAAGCTCGTCGCCACCTGCGTGCGCGTGCCGGTCTTCATCGGCCATTCGGAAGCGGTCAGCATCGAGTTCGAGAACCCGATCACGGCGGACGAGGCGCGCCACATCCTGCACACCGCGCCCGGCTGCCTCGTCATCGACCGGCGCGAGCCCGGCGGCTACGTGACGCCGCACGAGGCGGCCGGCGAGGACGCGACCTATATCAGCCGCATCCGCGAGGATCCGACCGTGGACAACGGCCTCCTCATGTGGGTCGTGTCCGACAACCTGCGCAAGGGCGCGGCGCTCAACGCCGTACAGATCGCCGAATGCCTGATCAACCGCAAGCTGATCCAGGCGAAACAGAAAGCAGCTTGAGGGGCGCTCGTCGTTGCAGGAGGTACCGATGCAGAAAACATTGACGGGAAGCGTCGCCGCGCTGGCATTGACGGCGCTGCCGGCATTGGCGCAGACGCCGACGCTCGAACAGATTCCGGTGGCGATCAAGCCGGCCGGATTGTCGGTCTACCTCGAAGTGCCGGCGACCGGGGTGCAGATCTACACCTGCGGCAAGAATCCGGCCGGCGCATGGGCGTGGACCTTCAAGGCGCCGGAAGCGGCGCTGTTCGACACGCAGAAAAAAACGATCGGCAAGCACTACGGCGGCCCCACCTGGGAAGGGACCGACGGCGGCAAGGTGGTCGGTGCGGTCAAGGCCAATGCGCCGGCGCCGGGCGGGAATTCTATTCCCTGGCTGCTGCTCGACATCAAGTCGAGCGAAGGGTCGGGCCAATTCACGATAGCCAAGGGCATCCTGCGGGTCTCGACCACCGGCGGCACGGCGCCGGCCCAGGGCTGCGACGAAGCGTACGCGAACCAGGAGAGCCGCGTGCCCTACACGGCCACCTATTTGTTTCTAAAATAGCTGGCTAAGCCCAGATCGCCATCGGCAGGCCGAAGGCGTCGCGCGGCGGCGGGTGCGGAAACGACTGCGCGATCCCCGCATGAATTCGTCGCGCGACGGCCGCGCAGGCGAGCGCGTCGAGGAGATCGTCAGGCTCGGCGCCTTTCGGCGGAGCGGGTTCGCACGTGGCGGCAGGAAAACCCGCCGCAACGAGCAGGCAGCGGCGCAGCGCGAGGCCGGGCTCGTAGGGCTTGCCTTTCACCTTCTTCGGCTGCTCGAGCGCGCGTTCGCCGTTGAGCCGCCAGAACGCCAGTTCCGGATGGACCTCGAACACCGTCATGGCGAGCGCCGCGTCGGCGCGGAGCGCCGCATCCACCTCGCGGATTTTCGGCGCCAGCATGAACAGCTGCTTCGACAGCGCGCGCGGCGGATCGGAGGTGGCCAGCGCCATGCGGCAGGCCTGCGCGTAGTCGGGCGCGTCGATCGCCGCTCGCGACGGCACCGAGAACACCGACGACTGACGTGCTCCGAGTAGCGGTCGCACCAAGTTCTCGGCCGCGCGGCCGCCGTAGCCGGTGCGCTCCGGCAGCCCGATCGGAATGTCGACGGCAACAATCTCAGGGCGTTCCGGCGCGGCGAGCACCTCGGCAAAGCGCGGCACGATCGTGATCCGCACATCGGCGCCGTCCGGCCGCACCAAGGCGACCACCCAGCCGCCGACGCAGCCGTCGACGCCGGCGAGCCAACTCACGTTGCTTGCCCGGCCTGCCGCAAGGCATCCGCCGATTTCGTCAGCGCGCAATCGACCCGCATCACCTGCGGGTCGTGCACATCGGGCGCGATCTTGAAGCCGAGTTCCTGCGCCATCGCCAGCATGGTCCGATTCTCCCGCAGCACGTCGCCGTGAATGTGCTTGATGCCGCGCGCGCGCGCATAGCTGAGGAGCTCGGTCATGAGCAGATAGCCGAGCCCCTGTCCCTTCAGGTCCGAGCGGACCATGACCGCATACTCGGCGTTTTCATTATCAGGATCGGCGATGAGGCGGGCGGCGCCGTAGATCGCATTCTCGGCGGCTTCGCCCGGCGGATCGGTCGCGACCAGCGCCATCTCGCGGTCGTAGTCGATCTGGGTCATCCGCGCGACGAACGCGTGCGAGACCTCCTTCATCGGCGCGAAGAAGCGCAGCCGTATGTCATCCATCGAGCAGCGTTTCAGCATGTCGAGCACCAGCGGCTCGTCCTCCGGACGAATGGGACGCACGTGGAAGCGCCGGCCGGCGCGGGTGGTGATGTCGTGCTCGAGCTCCGACGGATAGGGCCGGATGGCGAAGCGCGGGCGCCGCTCGCGCGAGACGACGATGCGGGCATCGAGCGCGAGCACGCCGTTGTGGTCGGCGATGAGCGGATTGATGTCGAGTTCGGTCACCTCCGCGATGTCGGCGAGAAGCTGCGAGAGCTTCACCAGGGTCGCGGCGATCGCCTCGACATCGGCCGCCGGGCGGTCGCGGAAGCCCTTGAGCATGCGCGACACGCGCGTGCGGGCGATCATCGCGCGCGCGAGCACCAGGTTGAGCGGCGGCAGGGCGAGGGCGCGATCGCCGATGACCTCGACCGCGGTGCCGCCGTGACCGAACAGCATGACCGGCCCGAAAATCGCGTCCCCGCCGATGCCGGCGATCAGCTCGTGGGCGCCGGGACGCCTGACCATCGGCTGCACGGTGAAGCCGGTGATGCGGGCGCCGGGGACCTTCCGGTTGGCCGTCTCCAGGATCTCGCGCGCCGCCTGCTGCACGGCATCGACGGCGCGGAGATCGAGATGCACGCCGCCGATATCGGATTTATGCGTGATATCGGGCGAGAGGACCTTGAGAACGACGGGAAAACCGAGGCGGGCGGCGAGGCGCCCTGCCTCCTCCGGGTCGGCGGCGACCAGGGTTTCCACCACCGGAATGCCGTAGGCCGTAAGAACCGCTTTCGCTTCCAGCTCGCTCAGCACGGTGCGGCCTTCCGCCAGCACGCCGGCAATGAGCTTCGCGGCCGCGCCGCCGTTTTGCGGAAGCCGGTGCGTCGCCGAAGGCGGCGTCTCCATCAGGAGGTCCTGGTTGCGCCGGTACTCGACCAGGTGCATGAAAGCACGCACCGCCTCGTCGGGCGTCTCATAGGTCGGCAGCTTGCGCGCGGCGAACAGCTTGCGCGCATCCGCGCTTGCGGTGTCCCCGAGCCAGGAGGTGAGCACCGGCACGCGCGGCCGCGGCGGCACCGTCTCGGCCAGGGCCTTGGCCGCCTCGAGGCTGTCGGCGACGCCGGTCGGGCAGTTGAGCACCAGGATTGCGTCGAGGTCGGGATCCTCCAGCAGCGCCTTCAACGCCGCCGCGTATCGCTCGCTATCCGCGTCGCCGAGAATGTCGACGGGATTGTTGTGCGACCACGTCGCCGGCAGGCTGCGATCGAGCTTCGCCATGGTCGCTGGCGACAGCGTTGCCAGCCGGCCGGCGTAGTCGGCGACCGCGTCGGTCGCGATCACGCCGATGCCGCCGCCGTTGGTGAGGATCGCGAGCCGGTCGCCGTTGACCCGCATGCCGGCCGCGAGCGTGCCCACGGCCTCGAACAGCTCGCGCAGCGCGTAGACCCGCAGCATGCCGGCGCGCGCGAACGCCGCGTCGTAGACGGCATCCGCTCCCGCCAATGCGCCGGTATGCGAGAGGGCCGCCTTGGCGCCGGCCTCGCTGCGGCCCGCCTTCACCACCACGATCGGCTTGGTGCGCGCCGCGATGCGGCCGGCCGACATGAACTTGCGCGCATGGGTGATCGACTCGATGTAGAGCAGGATCGCCCGCGTGTCGCCGTCGAGCGCCAGGTAATCCAGGAGATCGCCGAAATCGACGTCGCTCATGTCGCCGAGCGAGACGATGTGGGAAAAGCCGATGTTGCGATGCGCGGCCCAGTCGATGACCGCCGTTGCCACTGCGCCCGATTGGGTGATCAAGGCAAGGTTGCCGGCGGGCGGGGTGAGTTGCGCGAAGGTTGCGTTGATGCCGACCGGCGTGGAGATGAAGCCGAGGCAGTTCGGCCCGACGATGCGCAGAAGATAGGGCTTGGCCGCATCGAGCATGCGCTGCTGCAGCTCCTTGCCCTCGACGCGCTCGGCTTCGCCGAAGCCGGCCGAGACCACCACGGCCGCGCGGCAGCCGCGCCCGCCGAGCTCTGCGATGAGGCCGGGGATGACGGCGGGGGGCGTGGAGAGCACCGCGAGGTCCGGGGTGATCGGCAATTCGGCGACCGAGCGGTAGTTGAGGGTTGAGCGGATCGCCTGCTCGCGCGGGTTGACCGTCATGATCGGCCCGCGAAAGCCCGCCTCGAACAGATTGCGCGCCAGCACCGCGCCGACCGAGCGCGGCCGGTTGCTGGCACCGATCAGCGCGATCGCCTTCGGCCTGAACAGCGTGTCGAGGTTGCGGACGGTCATGCACGATCTTGTCGGCGACTGATACGATCACGCCAAGGTGGCATGCACTGTGCACCGCCTTTAATCTAGGTCAATTCCCCGCCCGGAGTACCGTTCATGACCATCCGTCCCCGTCGCAGCGCGCTCTACATGCCGGGATCGAACGCGCGCGCGATCGAAAAGGCGCGGACGCTTCCCGCCGACGCCGTGATCCTCGATCTCGAGGATTCGGTCGCGCCGGACGCCAAGGAAGCGGCGCGCGATTCTGTGATCAAGGCCGTAAAGGCGGGCGGGGTCGGCCAGCGCGAGGTCTTCATCCGCACCAACGCGCTCGACACGCCATGGGGCAACGATGATCTCACCGCCGCGGCGGCCGCGGCACCGGATGCGATCCTGGTGCCGAAAATTTCCACCCCAGGCCAGGTCGAGATGATCGGCCAGCGCCTGCTCGACACCCACACCGACCTGCGCACGCGGCTGTGGGTGATGATCGAGAGCCCGCTGGCGGTGCTCAACGCGGCCGCCATCGCGGCCTGCGCCAAGGATTCCGAGACGCGGCTTACCGGCTTCGTCATGGGCACCAACGATCTTGCCAAGGAGACGCGGGCGCGCATCGTGCCCGGCCGCGCGCCGATGGTGCCGTGGCTGATGGCCTGCATCGCCGCCGCGCGCATCTACGGCATCGACATCCTCGACGGCGTCTACAACGACATCGGCAATACCGAAGGCTTCGCGCGGGAATGCGCCGAGGCGCGCGACATGGGCTTCGACGGCAAGACGCTGATCCACCCGAGCCAGGTCGGCCCGTGCAACGACGCGTTCTCGCCGAGCGCGGAGGAGGTGCGTGAGGCGAAGAAAATCATCGCCGCGTTCGAGCTGCCGGAGAACCGGGACAAGGGCGTGGTGGCGATCGACGGCCGCATGGTCGAGCGCCTGCACGCCGAGATGGCTCGGCGGACGGTGGCGATCGCAGAGGCGATTGCGGCCAAGACGTAGGTTGGGTCGAGCCCTTGCGAGACCCAACATCGGAGTTCGCGTTTGTTGGGTCTCGTGAAGAACTCGACCCAACCTACGCGCTTCGTGCCGGATGCGTGTTCCGCGCGTAACGCAACATTTCAGCCGAGACGTTGGCCTACGTTGGGTTACGCGCGGTTCGGACTCATCGACCTTACCAAACGCCCGTGGCCGCGCTAACCCAACCTACCAAAGCCGCCATCACACCCACGGCCTTGCGGCCTTCGCCTTCTCCTCGAAGCCGGCGATCTTGTCCTTCTTCTGCATGGTCAGCCCGATGTCGTCGAGGCCGTTGAGCAGGCAGTGCTTGTGGTGCGGGTCGATGTCGAACTTGACCACGCCGCCGTCGGGCCCGCGGATCTCCTGCTTCGGGAGATCGATGGTCAGCGTGGCGTTGGCGCCGCGCTCGGCGTCGTCGAACAGCTTCTCCAGGTCTTCCGGCGAGACCTTGATCGGCAGCACGCCGTTCTTGAAGCAGTTGTTGTAGAAAATGTCGCCGAACTGGGTCGAGATCACGCAGCGGATGCCGAAGTCCATGAGCGCCCAGGGCGCGTGCTCGCGGCTCGAGCCGCAGCCGAAATTGTCGTCGGCGACCAGGATCTTGGCGGTGCGATAGGCCGGCTTGTTGAGCACGAAGTCGGGATTTTCGCTGCCGTCGTCGCGATAGCGCAGCTCGGAGAACAGCCCCTTGGCGAGCCCGGTGCGCTTGATCGTCTTGAGGTACTGCTTGGGAATGATCATGTCGGTGTCGACATTGATCATCTTGAGCGGCGCCGCCACGCCCTCGAGCACGGTGAATTTGTCCATCAAGGTCTCCGCTTGGGCGCGCCGTCGGCGCAAGAAGCTATCATCGCAATCCGCCGCCACCGGGTCAAGTCCGGGAACAGCGGGCCGGTGCCGGTGTTTAGCCGTCCGAGCATGGTTTGGAGACGTACGATGAGAACGGCTTTTCTATGCGCAGCCATCGGGGCGATGAGCTTGCTGAGCACGCCGGCCGCCGCCCAGGGGGCCTGGTGCTCGGAAGACATGAACTCGCGGAACTGCGGGTGGTATACGCTGGCGCAATGCCAGGCCGGCGCCAGCGGCAACGGCGGCGGATGTTATCCCAGTCCGTATGCCGCCAAGGCCCCGGCCGCCGCGCCGAACCGCAGCAAGCGGGGGCGGCACAATCGGTAGACGCCGGCTGCCCGGGCTTGATCGCCGGCTGGAAGCCCGTCAACGGAGCCGCAATGAGAACGCTCGCCTTCTGCACGGTGATGTTGGCGGCAGCCCTGACGAGCCGTGACGCGTCCGGTCACATCGCATGGTGCGCAAACAATTATGACCGCAGCAATCTTGAGTGCCGCTTCTACACCTGGGATCAGTGCCGCGCCTATGTGAGCGGCGGCATCGGGGACTGCATGCCCAACCCGTATCTCGCCGCTTGGTTTGCGCATCCGCACAAGCGGTTCAGGCGGGGGCGGCGCTAGATTGGCCCCCCTTATCGTCATGGCCGGGCGAGCCGCAAAGGCGGCGAGGGTTGTCCCGGCCATCCACGTCTTTCGGATCGACTGGCGCCTTAAGACGTGGATGCCCGGCACGAGGCCGGGCATGACGATCACGCCGCGTCCTGGCGCTTGAATCTCGCCTCGCGCAGAACCTCGCAAACCTGGATGTGGTACTCGGAATAATAGATCTGGCGGCCCTTGCGTTGGGCCTGGACGTGTTCCGGATGCGTGCGCCAGGCGCGCATCCCCTCTTCCGACTCGAACTCGACCACGGTCACGCGCTCGCCGTCGTCCGCGAAGAAGCCCTTGTGCGAGATATAGCCCGGCATGGTGGCGGCGAGCTCGCTCATGCGGTTCACCAGTGCGACGTATTCGTCGCGGACGTCCGGCAGCAGGCGGGCGCGGAAGACGGTGACGATCATCGATTTTCTCCCGATATGACGGGGACAGTAGGGGCGCCCCTTGTGGGCGCCCGCGGCGATGGTGCGACAGGGCGACCACAAGGGTCGCCCGTACCGGTCCCACGGGTCACGCGGCGCCTTTCTCGTTCCGACGGAGCGAGCCGACGTCGGTGACCCAGGGCTGCGCCGAGCGGCACCAGTTCTGCACCTTCGGCACGAGCCGGTCGCGCTGGCGCAGGGCTCCGACCCGCACCATGTAGGACGGCTTCGGTCCGTCACCCGGCGTGGTCGAGTAGATCGGCGAGCCGCACTTCGGGCAGAACGCCTGTGCGCGCGGATTGCCGCTTTCCGCCGTCGTCTTCACGTAGATCGTCGGCTCGCCCGAGAGCAGTCTGAAGTTGCTGCCGGGAACCGGAATGTTGGTCCGGAAGGCGGTGCCCGTGCTGGTCTGGCAATCGGTGCAATGGCAGATCGACGTCTTGTCCGGATCCGCCTCGCCCTCGAACGTGATGTAGCCGCAGTGGCAGCTGCCGTCGATCTTCAGCACGTTAAGTCCTCCCTTGTTGCTATCCGGCGCTCGTCTCGATTCCCGCCATGTCGGCGTCGGAGAGGCCGAAATGGTGGCCGATTTCGTGCACCAGCACGTGGGTGATGATCTTGCCGAGCGTCTCGTCGTGCTCGGCCCAGTAGTCGAGGATCGGCCGGCGGTAGAGCCAGATCATGTTGGGCATCTGCACCGGCGCGCTGACCGAGCGGAACGGCATGCCGACGCCGTGAAACAGCCCGAGCAGATCGAACTCGCTCTCAGCGCCGAGGTCGTCCAGCACCTCGTCGGTCGGGAAGTCGGCGACGCGAATGACGAGCCCCTCGCACATCGCGCGGAATCCCTGCGGCAGTCGGCGGTAGGCGGCATCCGCGAGCACCTCCAGCTCGTCGAGCGAGGGCGCCTTGACGCCGCGCCACGCAAGCGGATCGGACAACGGGCTCTCGGCCATATCGGGTGTCTTAGCACGAGGAATGGCTCGTTCCGGAAGAGACCCGCTCATCTGAGATAAGTCAGGTAGAGATAGACGCAGAGCCCGATGAAGGCGGCGAGGCTCAGCGCGCGGCCGATGCGCCGGCCCCACAGCTCGACCGGGTCGGCCGCATCCTTGGCGCTGAAGTGATCGGCCGCCCGACGCCCGGCACCGGCCAGCGCGGAGCCGAACGGGCTGTCGCCCTCGTGGCGCAGCCGCTCGAGGCTCTTGAGCGCCGCGTGGCGCTCGGCTTCCTCCCGCTCGTGGCGGCCGGGCTCGTCGGTCATGGCCCGAGCATACCCCATGTGCCGCGCCATCACGGGCGATATTGACGGCGCTGTCGCGATCGGGCGTGATGCATATAAGGAGGCGTCGGATGGGCAAGGTCCGGATCGCAGCGCTCGCCATCGCGGCCCTCGGCACGGCCGGCGGTTCGCCAGGTGACGCGGTCGCGGCGCCCGCGGGCGCATCCGCGCTGCCCACACTCGCCCTGTCTGCCTCCGACCTGTCCGCCCAGCGGCGGCGGGTGCGCCCCATGCGGATCAATGTCGGTACGGGCCCCATCCGGCGCTCGGCAACCCGCATCGATGTCTACCCGCGGCCGTACCTCTACGAGTATCCCGGGCCGAACGCGAAACGGGACTGCGTTTCCTGGCTCGAGCCGGAATGGCGGCCGAGCGGCACCGTGATCGTGCCGCGCCTGCGCTGCCGCTGGGTGCCGGGCTGACCGAGCCGTTCGGCCTCATGCTGAGGAGCCCCTGCGCCTCTCCTTCGAGACGCCTCGCTTCGCTCGGCTCCTCAGGATGAGGCGCAGGGGCGTCTCGAAGCAGAGGCCGAACTGATCACCTGGAAAGCGTCGCGCGCCCTACCCAAGGCGCTGAAACCCGTGCTAACGTTGGCGCGTTCCTGTGGCAGGGGTGCGACAGCGAAGGAAGCAGCAATGTCCAAGATCCTTGCAAGTATGGCGGCGTTCGCACTGCTGACCATGCTCGCGCTGCCCGCCGGTGCGGCCGAGCGGCGGGCGGACGGAGTGAGAGCGAACGATCCCGCGGCGCAGACCGAATTCAGCTCGCGCTATCGCGGCTGGCACCGGCGCCACTTCGTGCGGCGTGGCTGGTGGGGGCCGCGTTACGGGTATTACCCGCGTTGGCGGCACCGGTATGCCTATTACCCGTACTATCGGCCCTACTGGCGGCCCTGGTACCGGCCCTGGTACCGACCCTACCCGGTCGTCTCGGTCGGATTTGGCTGGGGCCGGCGCTGGTGGTGGTAAGGCGCTCCGCCTGAAATGCGCGAAGGCCCGCCGCGAGGCGGGCCTTTTTCGTGGGCCGTTCACCGCCCCGCGGCCGCCCGCACCGCCTCGACGCGGATTTCCTCCGTCAGGCGTGCCTTCAGCCGAGAGAACTCCGGGCTGGTCTTGATCGTGTAGTGACGCGGATGCGGCAGATCGATCGCCACGTCGTTCGCGCGCGCTGGCAGGCGGCACCCAAACTCCATATCCTCGGGTCGGGACTCATTTGACCGGTTTGCGGCGAGAAGAACATTCGGTCACCGGGTCATCGGGGCTACACGATGCTCAAAGTTTGGGGACGCCGCAGTTCCTTTAACGTCCAGAAGGTGATGTGGCTGGTGGGCGAGTTGGGGCTCGCACACGAGCATATCCCCGCTGGCGGCAGCTTTGGCGGGACCGACACGCCGGAGTTCCTGATGATGAACCCGCACGGACGCGTGCCCGTGATTGACGAGGATGGGACAGTGATATGGGAATCGCATGCCATTCTGCGTTACCTCGCAGCCCGCCAGGGACAGGGCCGGTTCTGGTCCGACGATGCCGGCGAACAGTCACAGGCTGACCGCTGGATGGATTGGTCGCAGACGGCACTGCAACCCGACTTCCTCATGGGCGTGTTCTGGGGCTTTTATCGGACGCCGGAGCCACAGCGGAACTGGCCTGCCATTCGCGACAAAATCGCACGCTGCGCTCGGCATTTCCAATTTGTTGGACAAGATTCTCGCGGACCGGCCGTTCCTGTGCGGCAATACCCTCACTTTAGCCGACATCCCGGCTGGCACCTCGCTCTATCGCTATTTCGAGCTGGAGATCGAGCGGCCATCCGTCCCAAACGCACGTCATGGTCCCGTTCGATGAGTTGCGAGGCCGTCTCGACTACTAAGGTCGTTCATGAAGCTCTTTCAGTGCCAGCATTGCGGCCAGCCGCTCTATTTCGAGAATGTGCGCTGCGAGAGCTGCGGCCGGCGCCTCGGCTATCTGCCGGCGCAGGAAACCATGACTGCGCTCGAGCCCGAGGACGGCCTGTGGCGCGCGCTGGAGACGCCGGACGATCGTTACCGCTTCTGCGCCAACGCCGAGTACGACGTCTGCAACTGGCTGGTCCCGGCGGAGAGCCCCGAGAATTATTGCCCGGCTTGCCGTCACAACCGGACCATTCCCGATCTGTCGCGGCCGGAAAATCTCGCCCATTGGCGAAAAATCCAAGTCGCCAAGCATCGGCTGTTCTATACGCTGCTCAAGCTGCGCCTGCCGCTGACGACCCGCGCGGAAGACCCCAATGGGCTCGGCTTCGACTTCCTGTCCGATCAGGCGAGCCCCACGCCGGTCATGACCGGCCACGCGAGCGGATTGATCACCATCAATCTGGCCGAAGCGGACGACGCCGAGCGGGAACGGCGGCGCGGTCAGATGGGCGAGCCCTACCGCACGTTGCTCGGGCATTTCCGCCACGAGATCGCTCATTATTATTGGGACAGGCTGGTCGCCCATTCGCCGCGGCTCGCCGAGTTCCGCACCCTTTTCGGCGACGAACGCAGCGACTACGCCGCGGCCCTCCGGCAGCATTACGCCAACGGACCGCCGCCGGACTGGCATGAGCATTTTGTGACGGCTTATGCCAGCACCCACCCGTGGGAGGATTTCGCCGAGACCTGGGCGCACTATTTCCACATGGTCGATACGCTGGAAACCGCAGGCGCCTTCGGCCTGCGGGTGCGACCCAAGCTGTCGGCCGGTACCGACCTCGCCACCACCATCGACTTCGACCCGCATGTTGCCCCTATGGATCGCCTGGTGGAAGCGTGGCTGCCGCTGACATACGCGGTCAACTCCATCAACCGCAGCATGGGCCTGCCCGACCTCTACCCGTTCATCCTGGCGCCTGCCGTGATCATCAAGCTCGCCTTCGTGCATGAACGGATTCACGCGCAGGATGGGCACCACTCGGTGAGTGCGCCGGAAGGGGAGTTGCGCGCCATGATTGCCGGCCTCCGGCGGAAGGTCGCCTCGCCCGATCCGACCTGACCAACTTCAAATCCACCGCACTAGCGCTAGCGGCAAGTTCGTTTAGGAACTTCAAATCGAAAAGCGGCACTAGAATCATATACTTGCTAGTGCCCCTTTGTTTCCGAAGTTCGTGTGAGAGAGTGCCGCAATGTATCACGAACTTCGGAAACGGGGCACTAGGCCTGGAATTTGCATAGAATTGCCTGAACGTTGGCAGGCCCGCCGGCGCGGCAGCGGAGTCCGATGTCGATCCTCACCAGTCTCCATCACGCGACACGTTATGAATACAGTCGTCCGGTCACCCTGGGGCCGCAGGTCATCCGGCTGCGGCCGGCCCCCCACTGCCGCACGCGCGTGCCGAGCTACTCGCTCACGGTGACGCCGGCCGAGCATTTCGTGAATTGGCAGCAGGACCCGCACGGCAATTGGATCGCGCGCTTTGTCTTCCCCGAGAAGGCCTCCGAGTTTTCGGTGACGGTCGATCTTCTCGCCGATCTCGAGGTGATCGACCCGTTCGACTTCTTCGTCGAGCCTTATGCGGAGTCATATCCGTTCACTTATCCGGCTGAACTGCGCGAAGAGCTCGGCGCCTATTTCGAGGCGGAGCCCGCCGGGCCCCGCCTCGCGGCGTTGCTCGCCTCCATGTCCCGCGACAAGCGCGCGACCGTCGCGTTCCTGGTCGACCTCAACCAGCGTCTTCACCGCGAGATCAGCTATGTGATCCGCATGGAGCCGGGCGTGCAGGCGCCCGAGGACACCATCGAGGCGACGTCCGGCTCCTGTCGCGATACGGCCTGGCTGCTGGTGCAGGTGCTGCGTCACCTCGGCCTGCCGGCGCGGTTCGTATCGGGCTATCTCATTCAGCTCAGGCCCGACCGCAACGCGCTCGATGGACCGTCCGGTGCCGAGCAGGATTTCGCCGACCTGCACGCCTGGTCCGAGGTCTATCTGCCGGGCGCCGGATGGATCGGCCTCGATCCGACCTCCGGGCTCTTGTGCGGCGAAGGCCACCTGCCGCTCGCGGCGACGCCGCATTACCGCTCGGCGGCGCCGATCACCGGCGCGGTGGAGCCGGCGGAAGCCGCCTTCTCGTTCGCGATGAGCGTGGCGCGCATCGCCGAAAAGCCGCGCGTCACCTATCCCTTCTCCGACGAGGCATGGGCCGGCCTGGACGCGCTCGGAGCGAAGGTGGATGCCGACCTGGTGGCGCACGATGTCCGCCTGACCATGGGCGGCGAGCCGACCTTCGTGTCGGTCGACGACTATCAGTCGGCGGAGTGGAACAGTGCCGCGCTCGGCCCGACCAAGCGCATCCGCGCCGACGAACTGGTCCGCAGGTTGCGCGATCGCTTCGCGCCGGGCGGGCTCCTGCATTACGGTCAGGGCAAATGGTATCCGGGCGAGCCGCTGCCGCGCTGGGCGTTCTCGCTCTACTGGCGCCGGGATGGCCTGCCGATCTGGCGCAATGCCGCCTTGATCGCGAGCGAAGCCGGCACCCGGACGCCGTCATCCGGCGATGCGCAGCGTTTTGCCGAAGGCGTCGCCGAGCGTCTCGGCATCACCGCCGATCACGTCGTGCCTGCTTTCGAGGATCCCCTCGACCGCATGGTCAAGGAAGGCGCGCTGCCGAGTAACGTCGATCCGAGCGATCCCAAGATCGACGATCCGCAGGAGCGCGCCCGCATCATGCGCGCTTGCGAAAGCCGCCTGACCGCGCCCGCCGGCTACGTGCTGCCGGTTCGCCACTGCGCGACCCAGGCGAAGCCGGGCTGGGTGAGCGAAGTGTGGCCGCTGCGCCGGGGCCGCCTGTTTCTGGTGCCGGGCCAGTTCCCGATCGGTTCCCGCCTGCCGCTCGGTTCGCTGCCGCAGCTTGCGCCGACCGATTACCCGCATCTCGTTCCGGCCGACCCTTTCGCCGCGCGCGGGCCGCTGCCCGATCCCATGCCGCCGGGAACCGCGCGTCACGG
>WNGA01001351.1_pt1 | contig 45036 bp, 50 predicted proteins | sample 5400061 | NCBI WGS metagenome assembly WNGA01 (sample SAMN13153366, study PRJNA577476) | soil metagenome | isolation source: 100 cm soil or saprolite under grassland replicate 2 | place: USA:California | collected 2016-06-15 | reverse complement strand
GTCGGGGTCGGGGTCGCGGTCGGGGTCGCGGTCGGGGTCGGGGTCGGGGTCGGGGTCGGGGTCGGGGTCGGGGTCGGGGGCGGGGGCGGGGGCGGGTCGGGGTCGTGGACCTCGTCCTCGTCCAAGCGAGGACGTGGGCCTCCGACCCGGTTCGCGACGCTGTACCCGCGCGCAAGCTCGCGCCGCCTTCGGCGTCACTTCGCTTGCTCCCTCGCCGTAGCGCGCCGCTCGATCGCGCGTTGCTTCGTCGGATGAACGACAACCTCTCCGTCTCTTCTCCCGTCCTCCCGCATCACAAGCTCCACGCCTTCGGCGTCGCCCGCGAGCTGCTGCTCGCGGTCCTTCGCTGCCACATCCGCGACGCCAAGCTCCGCGACGAGGCGGTTCGCTCCGCCAAGTCCACGTGCCTCAACTGCGCCGAGGGCGCCGGGCGCGTCACGCGCGCAGACAAGGCTCGCGCGTTCGCCATCGCCCGTGCCGAGGCGGTCGAAGCAGCCGCAGCGGTCGAGATCGCCGTGCTCTGCGGAGACGCGCCGGCGGAGCCCGCGCGCGAGGTCGCGCGGGTCGCCGACCGGCTCGTGGGCATGCTCACGCGGCTCTGCCGCTAGAGCGCAGGAGCCCGCGCAGCATGCCGCGCACGCGCGCTGCCACCGCGATGATCTCCTCGGCGTGCCGTTCCTCGAGCGCGCCGATCGCCGCGGCGAGATCCACGGCGCCCACGGTCTCGTGCAGCGAGCCGTCCGCCTGCACGAAGTACTTGCGGCGCATGGCAGCGCGGTCGTCGGGAAGACCTTCGCACAGGTTCAGGAACGCGCTCTTCGCGGCGCGGGTGGCCTGATCTCTCAGCTCAGCATCACGGATGGCGGCGCGGTGCACGCGCGCCGCGAGCTCCCGTGCAGCGCGGTAGACATCGAGGTTCTGGAACGGGAAATGCGTGTCGTTTTCCATCGCGGCTCCTTTCGCAGATCGAAGGAGCCGCGATGGAAAACGGCAGATGAGCCGAGTCAGAGCCGTCGTCGCGCGAGATCGGACGCGCTTGCAGGAGCCGTGACCGGCGAAGCCGGGCGCGGCTCCTGCGGAGCTGGGCGACGGCGGCGACCTCACGTCTTCGGGTCGTGGTCGGGGTCGGGGTCGTGGTCGGGGTCGTGGTCGGGGTCGTGGTCGGGGTCCCCTTCGACTCCGCGCCGCCTCCGGCGGCGCTACGCTCAGGGTGCGCGGACGTCGCGGTCGCGGTCGCGGCGGGATCAGGCGCCAGGCCCGAACGCACGTGAACGCGCCCACGCCCGTGCCCGAAGAATGCCGGGCTCGGGCTCGTTCACGGGGCGAGCTACTCCTTCTTCTTGATCTGCTCGGCGAGGTAGGCGGCGACGCCCACCTGGTCGAGGAGCGTGATCTGCGCCTCGATCCAGTTCGCGTGCTCCTCCTCGCCCTCGAGGACGTCCTCGAGGAGATCGGCGGAGCCGTTGTCGCCCGCGCGGCGGCACTGCTCGATCCCGCGGTTCAGGACGGCGATGGCGTTCCGCTCGAGATCGAGATCGAGCCGGAGCATCTCCGGGACGTTCTCGCCGACGTTCACCTTGCCGAGCCGCTGCACGTTGGGGAGCCCCTCGAGGTAGAGGACGCGCTCGATGAGCTCGTCGGCGTCGTTCATCTCGCCGATCGACTCCTCCCGGAACTTGTGGAAGAGCCGCTCGTACCCCCAGTTCTCCACCATCCGTGCGTGGAGGAAGTACTGGTTCACGGCGGTGAGCTCGTTCGTGAGGACCTCGTTCAGGAGGTCGATGATCGCTGGGTCACTCTTCATCGCGGCTCCGCGGCAGGTAGGCCGTGTTCCCTAGCGCCGCGTGAGAAGGCCGCGCAAGCCCGAGCCGCGGGCGTGCCCCCGCAGGGTCGCCGCGAACGGGGCGGTCTTAGGCCGCCTCGCGCGACGCCGCGGAGACCGCGCGAGGGCATCCCTCGCAAGGCGTGCTCTTGCAGGGCGACGACCACTGCTCCTTCCCGAGCACCTCCGCGATGGTCTCGTGGCAGCAGCCGCACGAGGTCCCCGCTCCCGTCGCGCGCGCCACGTCGTGGACGTCCTTCGCCCCCCTCTCCGCCGCCGCGGCGATCGCGCGGTCATTCACGTTCTGGCAGACGCAGACGATCATCGGATCTTTCCTACAGGGGACGAGCCCCGACGTGCTTCACGAAGATCTCGCCCGCGATCTCGGGATCGAGGGCAATGGTCGTCTCGCCGATCTCGATGACGTACGAGGGCGAGCGCTGGTGGAGCCGGATGGTGCTCCCTGGGATGACGCCGAGCGCGGCGAGCCGATCCATCCGGTCGTGGAACTTGGGGGCGATGAACACGATGCGCCCGATGGCGCCGAGGTCGAAGCTGCGCAGCCCGGTCACGAGCGGCCGGACCGTCCGCTGGAAGGCGCCGCAGCACTCGCCGGGCGGGATCGCCTTTCCGTGGGGGCAGGTCGGCGGATGGCCGAGGAGCGTGCAGACGGAGTCGGTCGCCTCGCGCGAGAGGATGTGCTCGAACTCGCAGGCCTGCGCCTCCATCGTCGGCTCGCCGAGATCGAGCAGGTCGCGGAAGAGCCGCTCGGTGAGGCGGTGCCGGCGCACCACGTCGCGGGCCCGCAGCTCGCCCGGCTCGGTGAGGCTCACCCGCTCGCCGTCGAGCCGGAGGAGCCCCGCCGCGGAGAGCTCCGCGAGATCGGCCGCGCGCGCGTCCGGCGCGTGATCGGATGCCGAGGCGGCGAGGATGGTCGAGGCGGTGTCCCGCCCCGCCTCGCGCTCGGTCCAGACGTGCTCGAGGATCTCCTCCAGCTTGCGCGCGACGGGATCGCTCACGAGACGGCTCCCCTCCCTTCCTTCTTGAAGCGGTCGATGAGGCGGCGCAGCCCGCCCGCGAGCCCGGTCTCCTGCGGGAAGCTGTAGCCGCACGACGGGCAGCAGAGGACCTTGCAGCCCTTCGACATCGGGCAGCTCGGGCGGCATCCCTGCCCCTCCGCCTCGAAGGCGGTCCCACAGAGCGGGCAGCTCTCGAGGCGGGCGGTGATGGCGGCCACGGGCAGCTCCTCTCCTAGTGGAACGCTCGCATGAGCTGGTTCACCACCGCGCCGACGCCGAACGAGAACGGCACGATGAAGGCCATCATCGCGGCGCCGGTCCGCCACCCGCGCTCCTTCAGGATCATGAAGAAGTTCGCGATGCACGGCACGAACAGGGTGATCGTGACAAGCGCGACGGTGACCTGCACCTCCATGGCCCACGTCATCGTCCCCGCCTGCATGAACGGCTGGAAGTGCTGGAACAGGCCGGCCGCGGCGTAGTCGCGCCGCAGGAACCCGAGGATGAAGGCGGCGGCGGTCTCCTTCGGCAGGTCGAGGAGCCCCACCACCACCGGCGCGGCGGCCCGCTCGAGCACCGCGAGGCCGCCGAACCGGTCGAGGCACCAGAGGATGAGCGTTCCGACGACGAACAGCGGCAGCGCCTCGCGCAGGTACCACTCGATGCGGGCGAGCGTCTTCACCGCGATGTTCGAGGCCTGCGGGATGCGGAGCGGCGGAAGCTCCAGCACGAAGTCGGAGCCGCGCCCCGGCAGCACCTTCGCGGCGAGCCAGCCCACGAGGAAGATGACGAGCAGGATCGTCCCGACGAACCAGAGCGTCGCCGCGCGGGACAGGCCGGTGGTCATCGCGAGGATGACCGCCATCTGCGCGCTGCACGGCACGCCAAGCGCGAGGAGGAGCGTCACGATGACCCGCTCCTTGCGCGTCTCCATGATCCGCGCGGTCATCGTCGCCATCGTGTCGCAGCCGAGCCCGAGCACCATGGGGAGGACGGCCTTGCCGTTCAGGCCCATTCGCTTGAAGACCTTGTTCACCATCACGGCGAGTCGCGGCAGGTACCCCGAGTCCTCCATGATGCTGAACGCGATGAAGAAGGTGGTGACGATCGGGAGGACGATCGCGACGCCGTAGGAGAGCCCCATCGACAGGATGCCGTACTTCCCGACGATGAGCCCGCCGTGCTCGCCGTACGGGACGCCCGCGGGCCCGACCAGGAACCGCGTGACGCCGCCCCACGGGATCCCCCAGCGGAGCGCCCGCTCCACCCCCGGGACGATCCACTCCGCGAAGACCTTGTGCTCCATCAGGTCGACGAGGGTGCCGGCCCCGAGCACGCCGACGAACTCGTAGGCGACCCACAGGACGAAGGCGAGGATCGGGACGCCCCAGACCGGGTGGGTGGACCACCCGCCGAGCTTCCGCCCGATGCCGCTCGCGACCGAGGCGCCGCCGCGGGTGACGGCGGCGTCGTGGAGCCGGTCCACCTCGGCGAGGCGCTGGCGCGCGAGCACGTAGCGGAGCGACTCCGGGTAGCGCGCCGAGAGGGCGCGCCGGGCCGCGTCGATCCGGGCGAGCTCGGGCTCGGTGAGGTGGCCGGCGAGGCGGGCGCGGAGCGACTCGTCTCCGGCGAGGGCCATCACCGCGAGCCCGCGCGGAGCGATGCCGCCGCTCGGCATGAGCGGCTCGATCTCCGCGAGCGCCGCCTCGATGGCGGCGTCGTAGCGCAGGCGCAGCGTCGAGGTGCGCGCCCGCGCGAGGCGCGCCTGCAGCGTCGCGAGCCCCTTCCGCTGGATCGCCACGGTGGGGACCACGTCCACGCCGATCGCGCGGGAAAGGAGGTCCGCATCGATCGCCATCCCGCGGCCGGCCGCCTCGTCCGCCATGTTGAGCGCGAGGACGAACGGAACGCCCGCCTCGGCGAGCTGGAGCGAGAGCAGGAGTCCCCGCCGTAGGTTCTTCGCGTCGCACACCTGGAGCGCGACGTAGCCGCGCTCGGAGATGAGGATGTCCCGGGTGACCTGCTCGTCCTCGGACATGGGGAGCAGGTTGTTCGTGCCCGGCGTGTCCATCACGTGCCAGGGATGTCCCTCGACGACCGCCGAGCCTCGCGTCACCTCGACCGTCGTCCCCGGGTAGTTCGAGACGGTCACGTACTTGCCGGTGAGCGCGCCGAAGAGGACGCTCTTCCCGACGTTCGGGTTGCCGACGAGGATGACCGTGCGCGCCGCGGCGACGACCCGCTTGCGATCGAGGTCCGCATCGTGGCGCGTGGCTGCCCCGGCGGGCGGAGGCGTCAAGGAGAGACCTCGGCTCCGCGACGGCAACGGGCGCACTCGCCGTAGAGCTCCAGCTTGTGGCTCTCCACGAGGAACCCGTGGCTCCGCGCGATGCTCTCCTGGAGCGCCTCGATCCGCTCGTTCGCGAACTCGACGATCTCCCCGCACGAGGTGCAGATGAGGTGGTCGTGATGCCCCTTGCCGCTCGCGGCCTCGTAACGGGTCTGGCCGCCGCCGAACTGGCGCGGGACGGCGAGGCCGCTGTCGGCGAGCAGCTTCATCGTCCGGTACACGGTCGCCACGGAGATGCGCGCGTCGATGCGTCGGACGCGGGCGACGAGCTCCTCGACGCTCACGTGTCCGCCCATCGCGAAGAAGGTCTCGACGATCCGGTCGCGCTGGCGCGAGTGCTTGAGGCCGTTCTCGGCGATGTACTCGCCGAGCGCATCCGCGGGGGAGCCGCCCTCTCCCGCGCCGCGCTGGTCTCCGTATCCGTCGTGCTCGTGAGGGCTCATCCTGATAACGATTATCGGTATCACGCCGCCCGCCGGCCAGGCAACCCCCACCTGGTGGAACGCGCGGGCGGCCGGGTCAGCGGGACGGACCCGTCCGGAGCCAGGCGCGCCAGCGCGCGCCCGCGCCGGGTCCCTCGCCGCCGACATCTGCGCCGGCGAGCGCGACGAGCGAGGCGTGCGCCTGGCGCCGGACCTCGGGCGCGGGATCGTCGAGCAGATCGGCGAGGCGCTCGGCGACGGCGAGCGCCTGCTCCGCCGGCCGATGCCGGGCGAGCTCGGCGGCGAGTGCCCTGACGTCGGGGTCGGACGACGCAAGGGGCCGTTCCAGCCTCACGGCTGCCTGTCCCGGACCCGCGCCGTCGGGCGGGACGAGGGAGACGCCGGCCACGACGCCGAGGACGAGCAGCATCACCGCGACCTGCACGAGCGCCTTGCCCGCCGTGTAGCGGCCCGCCCGGACGAGGGCGAGGCGGTAGGCGGCGTATCCGGCGATGAACACGGCGAGGAGCGCGGGCGGGATCGCAAGCGTGAACGCCGGCCAGCGGCCCGCCGCGACCGCGCGCTGCAGCCGAGGCACGCCGAACAGCGTCAGCGCGCTCGAGACGATGAGGAGCGCGAACAGCACCCACCGCGCCGTCCTGACGCCGCGCGGCGTGGTCGGCCGTGAGGTCTCTGCCGTTCCCTCCGTCATGAGCCGGAGTCAAGCACGCGCGCCCGGCGCGGGCAATGACGTCCTCGCGGCGAGCGCCGGGCGAACCCGCTTGACGGATCGCCGCGCCTCGGCGCAGGTTGCGCGCCATGGCGGAGGCCGATGCCGAGCTCCTCGAGCGGGTGGCGCGCTGGTGCGCGGAGGCGGGGCGCCAGGCGGTGACCGGCGACATCCGGCGCGCCCTCGCGCCGCTCGGGTGGGACGAGCTGCTCGCGCTCCGCGCCCTCCTCGCCGATCCGCCGCCCACCCGCCCCCTCGGCCCCTTCGCGCTCGCCGACATCGCGCGCGGAGCGCCGCCCGACGTCGCGGCGGAGCGCGAGCGCGCGGGTCGCTACCGCGCCGAGGACGAGGTCGCGGCGACGCCTGCCCTGGCCGCGCCGCCGTCCCCCGCCCGCCGCCGTGGCGCCCGCCGCCCCCCGCCCACGGCGGCGGGGATCGTGATCCGCCGGGCGCGCGACGCCACGCCGGCCGCGCCACCCGTCCCTCCGCCCGCGCCTCCGCTCGTCGACGAGCTCCTGCTCCCGGAGGGTCGCGCGCTGATCGAGCGGCTCGTGCGCCACCACGGGGCGCGCCGCGCTGCGCTCGCGGCGGCGCTCGCGGCCGGGTGGCGACGCGCCGACGGCGGAACGCCGGACGAGGACGATCTCGCGCGGCTCCTCGACCACCACGGCCTCGCTCGCACCTTCGCGCGGCGGGAGAGGGACGACCTGCTCCATGCGCTCCGTGCCGCCGGCGGCGTGCGCGCAGCGGCCGCGGCCCGCCTGGGCGTCGATCCCGCCGCGCTCGCCGCCGCCCTCGAGCGACTCGGAGCCACCGCGCAGGCTGAGCTGATCCGGGAGGAGCGGCGCGCTGATCTGCGCGCCCGCGCCACCCTCTCCGAACGCGTCCGGCTGCTGCTCGGCGACGAGCCGCGCCTCCGCGATCTCGACCTCCTCGCGGACTTCGAGGAGGATCTCCGCGCCCGGCTCCCCGAGCACGTCCGCGCCCTGCGCGCCGGCGGAGCGCCCGTCGCGATCGCGCTCGCGCGAAGCCTCTCGCTCACCGCCACCGAGACGCGGGCGCTCGCCACCCGTTTCGGGATCGACGTCGCCCGGCCGCGTCCGGCACCGGGCCGTACGTCACCGGGCGCTCCGCGTCCGGGACCCGGCCGAAAAGCACCGCCGCGTCCGGCATCCGCGCGTCCGGCATCGGCCCGTCCAGCGCCGGGCACTCCGGCACCGGGCCGCCGCCCGGAGCGCCGGGGCCGGCCGGAGCGCCGCCCTCCGCGCGCAGGCGGCGGGGGAGATCGCGGCCGCTCGCGGGGTCCACCGCGTCGCGGGTGAGCCCGCCCGCCGCGCTGGCGGCTAGGCCTTCGTCTTCGGGGGCGGCTTCCCCTTCTCGAACACCACCCCCGCGCCGTACTTCGCGACGATCTGCTTCTTCGTCTCGAGACCCGTCATGTCGATGACGAAGTTCGGGACCCGGCGCGCCCGGCGATCCGCCGCCCAGCGGCTCAGCTCGCCGCGCGCGGGCCGGCCGCGGCGTGGAGCGCGGCCGGGGCGCGCGCGCGCCACCTCGGTCGTGAGCTCCGCCTCGAGGCGCTCTGCCGTCAACTGCGCTAGCGTGCGGGCGATCGCGACGGAGGCGCTCTTCACGACGGCATCAAGCGCGTCCCGCACCAGTGCGTCGATGGAAGGGTTCGTGGCGGGGCGAGGCATCGGCTCTCCTTGGCTGGAATTGACCGGATTGTGCGCGGTGCGCGCCGGCATATGACGCTGCATTATTACGGGCGCTCGCTGCGCAAATCGCAAGTTTCTGGTACGGTCCTCGCCCGGCCCTCTGGCGGAACGGTAGACGCGCTCGACTCAAAATCGAGTGGGGTCACCCCCCGTCCCGGTTCGAGTCCGGGGAGGGCCATTCGCCCGCGCGCCCGGCTCGCGTTTTCCCTTGCGGCGCCGGGGCGCGCACGTGTATCCGTACCCGGCCACGCGCCGCCCGAAGACTGCCCATGTACAACCTCCTCATCGCTCTCGCCGCCGGACTCGCCGTCTCCGTCGCCCTCATGCTCGGGACCGAGCTCGGCCTCGCCGCTGCGATCTTCCCCGGCGTCCTCGCCACCGCGATCACGTACTTCGTCCTCGCGCGGCGGACGTGGAAGAAGCTCGAGGCGGTCTTCGACGCGATGCAGCGGGAGGTGCAGGCGCAGAAGCTCGACAAGGCCGTCCAGACGCTCCAGGGCGCGTTCGTGCTCGCACCCTGGCAGTTCCTCGTCGCCGCTCAGCTCCACTCGAACATCGGCATCCTCCTGTATCTCAAGTCCGAGGTGGACGGGGCGCTCCCCCATCTCGAGAAGAGCTTCTCGAAGAACTGGATCGCGCGGGGGATGCTCGGAGCCGCGCGCTACCGCAAGCGGGATCTGGCCGGGACGCTCCGCATCCTCGAGGACGCGGTGAAGTCGAACAGGAAGGAGGGCGTGCTCTGGTCCCTCTACGGCTGGATCCTCGAGAAGGAGGGCCGTCACGAGCAGGCGATCGCAATCCTCGGCAGGGCCGTCGGCGCGAACCCCTCCGACGAGAAGCTGAAGAGCTCGCTCCAGGCGCTCCAGAACGGGAAGAAGCTGAAGCTCGGGAAGCTCTACGCCGAGCAGTGGTTCCAGTTCATGCTGGAGCGCCCGCCGCCGGAGCTCGCGGGCGCGGGGTTCCGCGGCGGCCGCCGTCCCATCTACCGCGGCTAGGAGGCTCCCGACCGGGAGGCTAGACGCCTCAGGTCCCCCCGAAGCCCACCGTGACCCGCCCCCGCTCCACGATGAGCGGGACGCGGCGCTCCCCGCCGGACAGCTGGAGGAAGCGCTCCATCGCCTCGGCGTCCTTCTTCACGTCGTGGTACTCGACCCGAGCTCCCCTGGCGCCGAACTCCTCACGGGCGGCGGTGGTGTAGGGTCAGCCGGGCTTCCCGTAGATCTGGACGGCGTCCGCCATCGCTCCGTCTCCTCCGGCTGAACGATATTCCGCCGCAGTCCCGCGCGTGCAGGGATTTTCTTCCGCCACGGGGAGCGCGGCACGCGTTTTCCGAGGTGGTCGGTGCGGCATCACGCTTGCTGGTGAGCCGTTCACGCCCGGAACACACATGTCGCCTGCTCGCCGCCGCCTCTTTAGGATCCTCGTCGCAGCCCTGGTCGGGGTACCTTGGATCCCACTGGCGGCGGCGCTATACGCATGGATGGGCTGATCTCGCCGCGGTGAACGGGCGAGCGTCCACCCGTCCAGGAGCGGCGGCCGGGCGGCGCGGCTCGCGAACACCTCCACCCGTCCGAGCCCGGCTCGCACGATGTCCGACGCGAACGAAGACGAGCGCGAAGAGACCGCCGACGACGGCGCGGCCGACCCGCTCGCGCCGCTCATCGAGGCGCTCCTCGCCGCCGCGGGCCTGCCCACCGCCGAGGTGGCGCGCCGCGTCCGCGAGGCGCTCCCCTCCGCGATCGCCGAGATCGCGGAGTCGAATCGGCGCCTGCGCGAGACGGGGCAGCGCCGCGACTCGCTCGTCGCGGCGGCCGCCGAGGAGCTCCGCGCGGCGGCCGAGATCGTGGAGGCGGGGGCGAACGGATCCCGCGCCGAGGACGCAGCGCGCCTCCTCCGCCTCGCCGCGGATCTCGAGCGCTCGGTGCAGGCGCCCAGCGAGCCGGCCGCAGCCCGCCGAGCCCCGGCGCACGGCGGCCCGCGGCCGAGGGTTCTCGTCACGGACGACGATCCCGACGCGCGCGAGGCGCTCCTGGAGGTGCTCGAGCCGGATTGCGAGGTCCTCACGGCAGCGGATGGCGAGGAGGCGCTCCGGCTCGCGCGGGACGAACACCCCGATCTGGTGCTCATGGACCTCTCGATGCCCCGCCTCGACGGGCTGCAGGCGCTCGAGCGGATCCGGGCGGATGCCACGACCGCCGAGATCCCCGTCATCGTGGTCTCCGCCCGGAGCGAGGACTCGGTGAAGGCCAGGGCGCTCGATCTCGGCGCGGTCGACTACCTGCAGAAGCCGTTCTCGGATCGCGAGCTGCGGGCCCGCGTCGACCGCACCCTGCGGTTCGCCCGCAGCCAGACCGCGCTGCGCGAGCTCGCCCAGACCGACCCCCTCACCGGCCTCGCCAACCTGCGCGCCTTCCGCGCGCGGCTCGACGACGAGGTGAAGCGGGCGCGCCGCTACCGCACCCCGCTCACCTGCGTGATGGCGGACATGGACCACCTGAAGCCGGTCAACGACGAGCTCGGCCACACGGTGGGAGACCGCGCCATCGCGGCCGTCGCGGCGGTGATGCGGACGGAGCTGCGCGAGACCGACTTCGGCGCGCGCTACGGCGGCGACGAGTTCGTGCTCCTCCTCCCTCACACCGCCTCGGACGAGGGACGCGTCCTCGCCGAGCGCGTGTGCACGCGGCTGCGGGACACCGTCCTGGAGGTCGCCGGGAGACGCGTCCCCATAGGCGCGTCGTTCGGCGTCGCCTGCCTGCCGGACGGCTCCGGCGAGGGGACCGCCGAGACCCTCGTGCGGGCCGCGGACGCGGCGCTCTACCGAGCGAAGCGCGCGGGGCGCGGCCGGGTCGCGGTCGCGGCGCCGGGCGACGCGGAAGGGCCTAGGGAACACGCGTAGCGCTCAGAGACCAGAACGGGCACGGGCGGAGCGCCGGACCTGCCGTATGGATCGGGCACGGGCGCGGGCACGGGAACTGACGGAAGACGGGATCCGGACACGGGAAACGGGTTCCATCGTCCCGTTCACCGTTTCCGTCCTTCCCCGTGCCCGTGCCCGCGCTGGTCGCCGCGGCTCGCCTGCGCCCGTGCCCGTGCCCGGTCTCTCAGTTCACGGTCACGTCCCCTGAACACGGTGGCGGCGGCCTTCGAAGGCCGGATCATGCCTTTACTCCGGCGGCGGGCGGCGGCCCGGCGTCGGGATCTGCGCCGCCGCCCTCCCCGGCACGCTCCCTCGCCTCCGCCGCGTACCGGTTGAGCTTGTTGTAGAGGGTCTTCTCGCTGATGCCGAGGATCTCGGCGGTGCGGGCCTTGTTCCCGCCGTGCTTCTGGAGCGAGGTGATGATGTACTCCTTCTCCACCTTGTCGAGCGGGATCCCGAGCGGCAGCCGCAGGGTGGCCGCCTCGGGACGCGACGACTGCATGTCGGGCGGGAGGTGCTCCTCCCCGATCACCTCGCCGTCCACGAGGATCATGGCCCGCTCGACGGTGTTGCGGAGCTCGCGGATGTTCCCGGGCCAGCCGTAGCCCTGGAGCATCTGGAGCGCCGGAGGCGAGACCCCCTGGACGCGCTTGCCCGTCTCGGCGTTGAACTTCTCGATGAAGTGGTGGACGAGGAGCGGGATGTCCTCGCGCCGCTCCTTCAGCCGGGGCAGCCCGATCGTGAACACGTGCAGCCGGAAGTAGAGGTCCTCGCGGAAGCGTCCGCGCCGGCTCTCCTCCTTGAGGTCGCGGTTCGTGGCGCAGATCACGCGCACGTCCACCTCGACCTCGCTGCGGCCCCCCAGGCGCCGGATCTTCCGCTCCTCGAGGACGCGCAGGAACTTCGACTGAAGCTCGATCGGCAGCTCCCCGATCTCGTCGAGGAACAACGTGCCGTTGTGCGCCAGCTCGAAGTTCCCCATGCGCCGCTGGTCGGCGCCGGTGAAGGCGCCCCGCTCGTACCCGAACAGCTCGGACTCGATGAGCGTCGCCGGGATCGCCGAGCAGTTGAGGGCGAGGAACGGCTTCTCCTTCCGCGGAGAGAGGTTGTGGATGGCGCGCGCCACCACCTCCTTGCCGGTCCCGCTCTCCCCGGTGATGACGACGCTCGCGTTCGAGGGGGCGACCTTGTTCACGAGCTCGAAGACCCGCTGCATGGCGGGGCCCGAGCCGATCACGTCCGTGCCGGGAGCCAGCGCCGCGAGCCGCCGCCGCAGCAGCTGGACCTCGCGCATCGTCTCCTTCTTCTCGAGGGCGCGCTCGAGGACGATGCGGAGCCGCGGCACCTCGAGCGGCTTCTCGATGAAGTCGTACGCCCCCTCCTTGATGGCCTGCACCGCCGTCTGGATGGTGCCGCGGCCGGTGAGGAGGACGACGGGACAGTCCGGCAGCTCCGCGCGCAGTGCGCGCAGGAGCCAGAGCCCGTCCATGTTCGGCATGACGAGGTCGGTGAGGATGACGTCGGGGTGCCCCTCGATCGCGCGCCGGAGCGCCTCGGTGCCGTCGCTCGCGGTCTGGACGTCGTAGCCCCACCGCTGCGTCAGCTCGGCGAGGGCCTCGCGGCTGTCGGCCTCGTCGTCGACGATCAGCACCCGGTATCTCATTCGCGATCGTTCCTCGGCAGGGTCAGCACGAGCCGCTCCGTCTGCCGATCGTCCCGCGCCCGCTCGAAGCTGCCCCCGAGCGCTGCGGCGCCTGCGACAAGCACCTCCGTTTCATACCCGAGGTCGTCGTCCGGATCACCCGTCGCATGCTCGATCGCGATCGTGGCCTCGCCTTTCTTCGCCTCGGCGCGGGCCGCGAAGCGGCCGCCGTCGGGGGTGAGGGCGAGGGCCCGCCCGTACAGTCCCAGCACGAGACGACCGACCCGGGCGGGATCGCAGCTCGTCCGCACGGAGCCGGCCGGCGCCTCCACCCCGAGGTCGATGCGGCGCCGCCGCGCCTCGTACGAGAAGAGCGTCCCCACGTCGGCGAGGAGCGCGCCGAGATCGGTATACCCGAGCGGCGCCGCCGGATCCGTCACGTCCACGAGCCTCCTCAGCACGTCGTTCACGCGACCGATCTGGTCGCGCAGCGCCGCGAGATGCCCTGCCGCAGGGCCGGCGTCCGCCGTGCCCTCCAGCTTGTCGCCGAGGAGCGCGATCTGGAGCGACATGGCGTTGAGCGGGTTCTTGATGTCATGCGCGACGCCGGCGACGAGCCGTCCCATGACCTGTGAGCGGAGCGCGTGCTCCGCGCCGTCGTCACCGATGAGAGGCATGCCGTTCGCTCCGGGAATCGGGCCCTGAGATGCGTCGCCCCGTCTTCCATTTCAAGCCTGACCGGATCATGCCCTACACTGCCCTCGAAACGTGATCCCGAGATCCCAATTCATCGTCGTCGTGGCGCTCCTCTCGGGTTGCGCCGCTGCGCGTCGTTCGCCGGCGCCGCCGCCGGCCGCTCCCCCCGGAGCGACCGAGCCCCGACCCGCGGAGCTCCCGACCCGAGGGGGGCGGATCGCGCCTCTCCCGCCGCCGCCCGCGCCTGCGGTACGCGTGGTCGCCCGCGCGACCATCGGGGCGGTCGGAGACGTGCTCATGCACGAGGCGGTGAAGCGCAGCGCGGAGACCCACGGCAAGGGGGAGCCGGACGGCGGCTACGCGTGGCTGTTCGACCCGGTGGCGGACCTGCTCGCGCAGCCCGACGTCACGTTCGCGAACCTCGAGACGCCGATCGCGCCCGCGAGCACGGGAGGCACGCGCGAGTACGTGTTCAACGCCCTGCCGGACGTGGTCTCCGCGCTCCTCCACGCCGGGGTGGACGCGGTCGCGGTCTCGAACAACCACGCCTTCGACCAGGGGCGCGCGGGGTTCGAGGAGACGCTCCGGCGCCTCGACCAGGCCGGCATGAAGGCGATCGGGGCGGGGCCGGAAGGTCGCGCAGCGGGACCCGTGCGCCTGGACGCGGGCGGACTCTCCCTCGCGTTCCTCGGCTATGCCCATTTCTTCAACCAGGACGGGAACGCCTGTCCCTCCCCCGGCGCCGGGGCGGAGCGCTGCGTCCAGGCGGGCCAGCTCGACCGTACGCGGATCCTCGAGGACGTGCGCGCGGCGGCGGCCACGGCGGACGCGGTGGTCGTGTCGCTCCACTGGGGCGTCGAGTACGAGTCCCAGCCGCGGGCGCAGGATGTCGAGCTCGCGCACCAGCTCGTGGAGGCGGGCGCGCTCGTCGTGCTCGGGCACCACCCTCACGTGCTGCAGCCGCTCGAGCTCCACCGGCGCGGCGACGGGCGCGTCGGAGTGATCGCCTACTCGCTCGGGAACTTCGTCTCGAACCAGTCGCGGAACTTCGTGTACGGCGCCACGCCCGAGAAGGCGGCAGCCACCCGCGACGGAGCGCTCCTGCGGGTGGCGCTCGCCCGCCGCGACTACGGCCGCGGCGTCGTCCGGGTCGAGGTCGACGGGGTGGACTTCCTGCCGCTGTGGACCGAGAACGACACCGCCGAGATCGACCGCAGGCGCGAGCCGGATCGGCGGCCCGCGATCCGCGTGGTCGCGATCGACCGCGCCCTCGCCGACGTCCGCGCCGCGCTGGCGCGCTTCCCGGATCCGGTCCCCGCTCCGGACCAGGACCGCTGGGCCGCGCTGCGGCGCCACGAGTCGCTCCTCGTGTCGCGGCGCGCCGCGATCGCCGCCCTCCTCGGCGAGGATCTGCTGAGGACGCTCGGGCCCGCCGAGCTCGCGCCGCTCCGCGGCGCTACTCCCCCCGCGGCGCGGTGACCTGCCGCGCGTGCCCGGTGTCCGTCGGCTGGACGTCTGGGGTCGCCGGCACCTTCAGCTCGACGAGCTCGATCCCGAGCCGCTGCGCGTACTCGAAGATCCGGTTGTCCCGGTAGAACTCGCCGAAGACGATGCGACGGCATCCGCCGTTCGCGATGAGCTTGAAGCAGGGCCAGCAGGGTGACGCGGTCGTGTAGATGGTCGCGCCCTCGATCGCGACGCCGTTCTTCGCGGCCTGGATGATGGCGTTGGCCTCGGCGTGGACCGTCGCGACGCAGTGGCCGTCCTCCATCATGTGCCCGGCCTCGGTGCAGTGGGGCAGGCCGCGGATCGATCCGTTGTATCCGGTCGAGAGGATAGTCCGGTCGCGGACGAGCACCGCCCCGACGTGCTTGCGATCGCAGGTGGCGCGGGTCGCCACCACGCGGGCGACGTTCATGAAGTACTCGTCCCAGCTGACGCGTGCGTCCATCGAGGCCTCCTCCAGGGAGGCGGCAATGTACCGCACGGGCCCGACGCTCCGCAGCGGGACGCATTAACATCGGCGCATGACCCGGACGCCCCTTGCCCTCCTGCTCGCCGTCGCCTGCGCCTCCGCCCGCGCGCAGGGGCTGAACGAACCGCCACCGGACGCCCGCCCGCCGGCGGCGGCCCGAGATCCGCATCCGACCGCGTCGAACCCCACCACCCCCGATGCGCGCGCGAAGGCGCTCCCGACGCCGCTGCCGCACGGCGCGGTCCTGGAGGAGGTCTCCGGGACGGTCCGCGACGTCGATCGCAAGGGCCGCCGCTTCACCGTGGAGGCGAACGGCGAGCAGGTCACGCTCGCGCTCGACCGAAACACGATGGTGTACACGCCGGCCGGGCTCGGGACGGTCCTCGACGTCGTGGCGGGCGCCCAGATCCGCGCCGGGCGCAACGCAGAGTTCCTGGCGTACTGGGTCCAGGTGCGCGCCCCCGCCGGGGCGGAGAAGCCTCCCTCCACGCCCGGCCAGGGAACCGGACCCGGCGGCGGATCGGCGGCCTCGGCGACCGAGGCGGGCACGCCGGGAGCGGCGCCGGCCCCCGGCAAGGGCGGCACCTCGCCGGTGACTCCGGGGCCGGGCGCGGGCGCGCCTCCCTGACCTGCCGGCCGATCGGATCAGAACTTCGGCGGCGCGGGCGACGCGACGGCGCCCCGCGAGGCGCTCATCCGGTCCGGCGCGAGCCCTTCGAGGCCGCTGTCGCGCAGGAACCTCCGGATCTTGGCGGCGGGCGCGACGAAGGTCTCGCCCGGCATCGGCACGTCGAACGCGTACTCCTCGGCGTCCTTCCCGAACGCGACCCGGGCCGTGCGGTATCCCTCGACGAGGCCGACGAGCCGGCCGCCTCCGACGTCGAACACGCCTCCGCCCGAGCTGCCGTAGCCGATCGCCGCGTCGGTCTTCATGGCCGTCGGGGCGCTGGGCGTGGCGCCGTTCTCGGCGTGCTCGTACTCGACCTGGGAGACGATCCCGGCGGCGACGGAGAGCCCGCGCCCGAACGGCGCGCCGATGACGACGAGGTCATCCCCGAGCTCGAGGGCGTCGTCGGGCGCGAGCGGCGTCACGGGGAGCTGGCCGGTGACCTCGATGACGGCGAGGTCCACGTCCGGCATCCGCCCGACGGCGATCACCTTGCCGACCGCCGCGGGCTGGCCGTTGCTCGGCAGCACCCGCAGCTCGACCGGCTGCTTCCACTCGCGCGGCGTCTCGACGACGTGCGCGTTCGTGAGGACGTAGGTCCGCCCTCCCCTCTGCGCGAACGCGATCCCGGACGCGCTTCGCACCACCTGGCTCGCCGCGGCGAGCTGGATGCGGACGGCCGAGGGAAAGACCTTCTGGACGGTGGAAGCCCGTGGGTTCGACGCGCGGGCGGGCGAGATACCGAGGAGCGGGGCCGCGCCGAGGACGAGGCCCGCGGCGAGCGCGGCCCCCCCCAGGCTCGACAGAAGGCGGGTCCTGAGCACGTCGCTCGCAACGAGGGGTCGCGGGTGGGTATTCCCGCGCCTCGCGGGCGCGGCGGGCGGAGAGGCGACCGCTCGGCCGTCACGCATACCGGCGGCGCATGAGGAAGAGCACCGCGTCCTGCGCGCAGCTCTCGCAGTAGCCGTAGCGCGCGCGGAGGTTCTGGAGCGTCGCCTCGACGCGCGCGCGGGCCTTCTCGTCGAGCGCGCTCCGCTCGTCCGAGAGATAGCGCAGGACCTCCTCGCGGCTGCGCCGGAGCTGCCGCTTGCGCTCCTCGAAGTAGTGATCGCGCAGCCGCCGGAACAGATCCGGGAAGATCGCGGCGTAGTCGATCTCGGCCGCGTCGGGGTGGTCGAGCCGGAACGCGCCCACGGCGGAGATGAGCCCGCGCCGGAACTCGCGGCGGTCCTCGCCGCCGGGCATCACGACCTTCTCGAGGTCGGTCATCCGCTGCTCGTCCGGCGCCTCGTGCGCGCCGGTGAGCGGGTTCCGCAGCCGCTCGCCCTTCACCCAGTGCGAGACGATCGTCACGTACCGCTCGAACAGGTCGCGGTACTGCGCCTCAGAGACGAGCCCCATCGAGTCGCGGACCTCCTCGTCGATGGCGTCGAGGTAGTCCGCCTCCGCGACCCGCACGAACTCCTCGTGATCGTGGTAGCCGTCGACGACCTCCTGCTGCAGGAAGTCGTGCACGCTCGTGTCGCGGCAGATCGACTGGAGCTCCGCGAGGACGCCGAGCGGCGTGAGGCAACGCGCTCCCTGGGTCTGGGCCGCGTTGAACAGCGCGGTCTTGATCTCGCGCGCCGACGCGCCGCTCCGGCCCTCGTAGTTCGGGTAGACGTCCGACTCGCGGTACAGGTCCGGCGCGCGCTTGCGCAGGGCCTTCCCCTGCGCGAGCGAGAGCCGATCGGGCGGCTCGCCCGTGTCGTAGAGCCGCAGCTTCTCGAGGGGGGCGAGCTCCTCGACGAGCTCGCGCAGCTCGCCCGGGTAGCGATCCGGGAGCGGCCGCTTCAGGCGGGTGAGGACCGCCCAGAGCGCCGCGACGCGGGTCGCGTGCGGCGCGACGTGCTTGCCGACGGCCGCGGGGGTGATCTGGCGGTCGTAGATCTCCTGCTCCACCGAGGCGCGCCGGAGCGTGGGCACGCGCACGAGCTCGAGGCGGCCGTTGAACGAGGCGAACTCGGGCGACTCCTTGAACGCCGCGAGCTGCTTCTCGTTCGCGCTCGCCATGAGCACGAGGTCGAGCTGCAGGACGAAGTGGTCGAGCGCGACGCGCGCGGTCTCGCTCGTGCCGAGCAGGTACTTGAAGGCGTTCGGCTCGCGCTTCAGGAGGTCGGAGTACTCGATGAGGCCGCGGTTCGCGGCGACGAGCGGACCGTGCGGCTCGAACAGCGCGAGCGCGTGCAGGGCGGGTGGGAGCGCGGCGGTGGTGCGGTCGGAGGTGAGCTGCCGGTAGCCCGCGTCGGCGAAGTGCTGCGGCTCGACCGTCACCGCTCCCTGCTGGTAGCGCGCGGAGACGTAGAAGCGCTCGACCTGCACGTGCCGCAGGACCTTCAGCCAGTCGCCGTGGGCGGCGGAGAGCAGGGCATCGTGCACCTGCCGGCAGGTGTGGCAGAGCTCACCGTCGAGCAGGTATTCGGAGAGGACGAAGTCGGTCTCGCCCGCTCCCTCGCGCGCGGTCGGGCGGCAGTGCTCCTCGAGCAGGCGGCGGCGCTCGTCGCGCGGGACGAGCAGGAGCGGATGATCCTTCATCGGGCAGGTGAGCCGGGCGTCGAGCGCCTCGCCCTCGAGGTGCGCGTACGTGGAGAGATCGCCCGCGTCGACGCGCGGCCCGAAGCCGAGGCCGCCGCCCTTGAGGCGCCGCTCGCTCGGGAAGACCCAGTGGAACCGGTAGAGCGCACCTTCCCGCGTCCGCGAGTACGCCTCCATGCCGCGCATCAGCGCCGCCACGATGGACGACTTGGCCGAGCCGTTCGGGCCGTGGAGCAGGATGACCTTGCTCACCCGCCCCGAGCGGACGAAGGTCCCGAGCGCGCGGTAGATCGCCGCCTGGACCTCCTCCTGGCCGGCGACGCGCAGCCGCGGCTCCGGGTCGGCCAGGTCGAACAGCTTCCAGCGCCGCACCTTCCCGACCGGGGTCTCGCGCTCCTCCGACCCGAAGTGGTCGAGGACGTCGCGGAGGTACTGCGCCGAGCCGCGGGCGTGGAGCCGCGGGGCCTCGGCGAACGCCTCGACCCACTCGTCGAACGAGAGGAGGGAGCGGTTCTCGACGAAGGCCGCCTTGACGCCGTTCCCGACGGTCGACAGCCAGCGCCGCGCATCCATCCGGGCGACCTCCCAGTCCTTCCCTAACGGTGCCCGATCCCGGACGCCGCTCCAATGGACGGCCGGGCCGGCGCCCGTCCGCTCGCCGCCTGCTGGCGCCGCGGGCGCATGGCACCGCCCCTGCGGCCGCGAACTCCACCCGGTCTCCCCGCCGTAGTACCCTCCGCCCGCAATGGAGAAGCCCTCCCCCGAGACGATCATCGGGATCGACCTCGGCACGACGAACTCGTGCGGCGCGGTCGCGTTCGGCGACGGCCAGGTGAAGCTCGTCCCGTACAAGGGGGGCGAGACGACGATCCCGTCGATCTACGCGATCGACGACAAGGGCAACGAGCTCATCGGCCAGGAGGCGAAGCGCCAGTGGCAGCTCAACCCGAGGAACACGCTCTACGCGACGAAGCGGCTCATCGGGCGGGCGCCGAAGGACGACGTCGTCGAGACGGTCCAGCGCTCCGTCCAGTACCGGGTACGCCCCGGGAGCGAGAACGACGTCGCGGTGGACTGCCACGGGCGGACGTTCCACATCCACGAGATCAGCTCGAAGATCCTGGGGAAGATCCGCGACGTCGCTTCCGACCACCTCGGCTTCCGCGTCACGCGCGCAGTGGTGACGGTGCCGGCGTACTTCACGGACAGACAACGCCAGGCGGTGAAAGAGGCCGGACGCCTCGTCGGGCTCGAGGTCGTGCGGATCATCAACGAGCCTACCGCCGCCGCCCTCGCGTACGGGATCGGGAAGCGGCTCGACGAGCGGGTCCTCGTCTACGATCTCGGCGGCGGGACGTTCGACGTCTCGATCATCGAGATCCGCGACCGGGTGTTCGAGGTGAAGGCGACCGGTGGCGACATCTTCCTCGGCGGCATCGACTTCGACAACGCCATCATCCACCACGTCCTCGACGAGTTCCGCACGAAGCACGGCATCGACCTGTCGTCGGATCCCGTGGCGATGCAGCGGATCAAGGATCTCGCCGAGCGGACCAAGATCGACCTGTCGGCGCGGACCGACGCTCCATTCTCGATCCCGTTCATCACGATGACGCCGCAGGGGCAGCCGCTCAACATGGACGTGAAGTTCGACCGCAAGCTGCTCGAGGCGCTCACCGTCCACCTCGTGGAGCGGTCGCTCGAGATCATGCGCGCGGTGATGGCGGACGCAGGGGTCACCCCGAACGACATCGACGAGGTGATGCTCGTCGGCGGTCAGACGCGGATGCCCGCGATCCAGGAGCGACTCACGAAGCATTTCGGCAAGCCGCCCTCGAAGGCAGTCCACCCGGACGAGGCGGTGGCGATCGGCGCCGCGCTCTACGGCTGGTCGCTCCAGGAGAGCTCGGACCTGAAGCTCCAGCTCCTCGACGTCATCCCGATGGCGATCGGGATCGAGCAGGCCGGGGGGACGATGCATGTCGTCTTCCCGCGCAACGCGGCGATCCCGAACGCGAAGACGGTGGCGGCCACGAACTCCGTCGACGGGCAGAGCGAGCTCGTCGTCCGCATGTTCCAGGGCGACCACGGGGAGACCTCACGCAACGAGATCCTGGGCGAGTTCACGTTCAGCGGCGTGCGTCCGGCGCGGGCGGGTGAGACGCGCCTCGAGATCCTCTTCGAGGTGAGCGTCGAGGGAATCCTGACGATGAGCGCGCGCGACCTCGACACCGGCCGGCACATGAAGACGACGGTCCGGGTGGCGTCGAGCTAGTCGGCGGCACCGCTCGAACCTGGTCTTGGACTTGGTCTTGGTCCTGGTCCATGCCGCTCGATGGTCCAAGTCCAAGTCCAGGTCGAAGTCCAAGTCCAAGTTCTGCGAGTCGCGCATCACCGCGAGCGCCACTCCGGGCGGCCCACGTGGCCTCCGCTGCCGCGGCCTCCCCCGCCCCCGCCCCCGTCGTCACGCCGGCCCCCGCCGCCCTGCTCGCCCCGCGGTGGCGCGGGCGGCGGCGCAGCTTGTCCGCCTCCGTGCCGGCCACCGCCCCCCTGCTCGCCCCGCGGTGGAGCGGGCGGCGGCGCGGCCTGGCCGGCGCCGTGCGGCGGAGCCTCCCCGCCCCTGTGGCCAGCCCAGCCCGGCGCGGGGGCAGCTCCCGGCCCGCGGCCGTTCCCGCCTCCCGGCGGCACGCCCTGCCCGTCCCGGCCCGCCCTTCCCGGCGCAGGAGCGTTTCCCGGCCCGCGTCCGCGGCCGGGCCCCTCGTCACGGCTCGGACGCTCCGGCCGGTACACCGGGATCTCGCCGGGGCGGCCACGTCCGCCGGGCGCGGGGGCACGGACGATGCGCGCAGGCGTCACCGGGCGGCCGATCCTCTGCTCGATGAGGCGCGGGGCCGGACCGCCCCAGGCCGGCGTGGGCGTGCGGACGACGCCCCCCCGCGGCGGCCGCGCGGGCGCTGGGGCCGTCGCGTCGAACCAGCGGCGCGCGTAGGTCGGCGCGTAGGCGACCGTGTAGACGGGGACCGAGACGAAGCGGACGCACGGCACGAACGTCCACCAGAAGTCGAGGAACGGGTACGCCGACACGTAGACCGAGTACCCGGGCGCAAGCGGCGCCCAGCCGACCACGTCGCCGGACGCGCGCCACGAGACCCACGCGGGCGCCCACTCGTATCCGGGCACCCAGAGCCACCCATAGTACGGGTCATACGCCCAGCGGCCGTAGTGGTACGCGGCCCAGCCCCACGGCTCGTCCGACACCCAGAACCAGCCCTCGTTCGTCCACTCCCAGCGCCCGTAGTAGTACGGCCGCCAGCCCGCGGCGACGCGCGGCCGCCAAACCTGGCCGTAGCTCCCGACGACGATCCAGTCGCCGTACGGCTGGAGCGGTCCCTGGAAGGACTCGAACGTGACGGCTCCCTGCACGTTCAGGTCGACCGACGTCTCGTAGCTGCCCGGTGGCTGGTCGTCCGGCCAGCCGCCCGCCTGATCGCCGGCGTCCTGCGCACGCGACGAGGCGGGGGTGAGCACGACGGCGAGCAGCGCGAACAGGGTGGGGCAGCGCATGGCGGACCTCCGCCCACGAGGATAGCAAGGGAGGTGCCGCACCGGATCGCCGGAAACGCCGGGAATCCAGCGGGATCGCGGCGGGATCCCGGTCACACTGTGCCGCGCGTTCACCCGCTCCGGCTCAGCCCCTCAGGCCGGGGGAAGGCCGCGTCAGGCGAGCTTCTTCTCCTTCTCGAACGAGAGGAGCGGAGGCTCCTTGTTCAGGATGACCCCCTCCGTGATCTTGCACTCCTTGACGCCCTCCCGGTACGGGACGTCGTACATGATGTCGAGCATCGCCTGCTCGAGGATCGCCCGCAGGCCGCGCGCGCCGGACTTGCGGCGCATCGCCTCGCGGGCGGTGGCGCGGAGCGCCTCCTTCGTGAAGGAGAGCTTCACCTTCTCGAGCTCGAACAGCTTCACGTACTGCTTCGTGAGGGCGTTCTTCGGCTGGGTGAGGATCGTGACGAGGTCGTCCTCGCTGAGATCGGCGAGGGTCGCGATGATGGGGAGTCGCCCGACGAACTCGGGGATCATCCCGAACTTGACCAGGTCCTGCGGCTCCACCTTGGCGAGGAGCTCGCCCAGGCTCGCCTCCTCCTTGCGCTCGATCTTCGCTCCGAAGCCGAGCCCCTTCACGCCGGCCCGCCGGCGGATCACCTGCTCGAGGCCGCAGAACGCGCCGCCGACGACAAAGAGGATGTTGGAGGTGTCGACCTGGATGTACTCCTGCTGGTTGTACTTCTTGCCGCCGCGCGGGGTGACGTTCGCGCGCGTTCCCTCGATGATCTTGAGCAGCGCCTGCTGGACGCCCTCGCCGCCCACGTCGCGCGTCGGGGAGGGCTGGTCCCCCTTCCGCGCGATCTTGTCGATCTCGTCGATGTAGACGATGCCGCGCGCCGCCTTCTCGACGTCGTAGTCGGCGTTGTGGAGCAGGTTCTGGATGATGTTCTCGACGTCCTCCCCGACGTAACCCGCCTCGGTGAGGCTCGTCGCGTCGGCGATCGTGAACGGGACGTTGAGGAAGCGCGCGAGCGACTGCGCGAGCAGCGTCTTCCCGGAGCCGGTCGGCCCGATGAGGAGGATGTTCGACTTCTGGAGCTCGATGTCCTCGTTGCCGGAGCGCGCCTGGCCCGGCCGCTGCGGGCGCGCGGGCTTCCGCGAGTAGACGCGCTTGTAGTGGTTGTAGACCGCGACGGAGAGGACCTTCTTCGCCTTGTCCTGTCCGACCACGTAGTCGTCGAGGAAGCTCTTGATCTCGGCGGGCGTCGGCAGCGACACCGCGGGGCGGCCGTCGTCGCGATCGGCCTCCTCGGCGATGATGTCGTTGCACAGCCGGATGCACTCGTCGCAGATGTAGACGGTCGGCCCGGCGATGAGCTTGCGGACCTCGCGCTGTCCCTTCCCGCAGAAGGAGCACGAGAGGTTCCCGTGATGGTGCTCTTTCCGGCTCAAGCGATCCTCGTCGATCCGATGGTACCACCAATCCGGGGCCCCGGGATTCGGCAGCCCGTCCGCAACATAACAAGCGGCTCCGCGTGTCGCCCTCGAACCGCCATCTCATCGCGGGGCGCTCGGCTCATCCCCCGGCGAGCCCCTCGATCTCCCCCGCGAGGTCGGCGGCGCGCTGCGCGAGGGCCTTCGGGATGGCCGGGTCGGTCCCGCACGTCGCGGCGAGGCGGCGGGCGAGCGCCGCGAGCCTCTCGAGCCGCTCGGCCTTCCGCGGCGCGGCCGGAGGCGGGGGCGGACCGAACTTCTCCGCGAGCCGGCGCGACATCGCGGCGGCCGTGGGCGGCTGCTCCAGCACCTCGTCGCGCAGCTCCCGCCAGCCCGTCTGGGACAGCCGTCCTGCCGCCTCGGCGCGGGAGAGGACCTCGACCACCTCGAACGGTGGCGCGCGCGGCTCGCCCCGCGAACGGGCGAGGTCGGGCTCGTGCCGCTCGAGGAACCCGTAGCTCAGCGTGAGCTTCTCCGCGGTCGCAGGCCGGACGAACAGCTCCTTCGAGCAGTACCGCTCGAAGCTGGCGTGGCCCCACTGCTTCCAGAGCTCCTCGCGGCGCACCTCGCTGAGCAGGCGTCCGAAGTCCACCCAGGCGGCCTTGAAGCGGCGAGCGCCCTCGAGCAGCCGACGGCGCATCGAACCCTCCGGCAGGTCCTCGGCGCGCGCGGCGAGCTTCTCGGCCGTGGCGGTCATCGCCCCATGCCGAACGCCAGCGAGACGGTCGGCCGCTGCCCCGGGAAGGAATCGAAGCGCCACCCGGCGAGCGTCCGGAGGAGGCACTCGCGGAGCGCTCCTTCGCGGAAGCGCGGCTCGTCGATCCAGAGCTGGGCCACGCGGCCGTCGTTGCCGATCGCGAACTCTATCGGAACGTCGCCGCGGAAGTCGGGCGAGCGCGCCGCCTCGGCGCGGAAGCACGGGACGAGGCTGCGCTGCTCCCGGCCGACGACGGCCTGGATCTTGCGCGGGTCGAACTCCGCCGCGACGAGCTCGCCTCCCTCGACGCTGCCGCTGGCTGCCGCCGCGCCGGCGGGCTTCTGGGCGCGCCGGCGCTGCTGCGTGCCGCGCGGCGCGACGTCGAGCGGGACCTCGAACTCGTCCTCGGCTGCGGCGCGCCGGGAGACGCCGACCCGCGCCGCAGAGGCGATGCGGATGCCCGCCCCGAAGTCCTCGAGGAGAGGGCTCGTCGATCGCGCGCCGCGCGCGAGGTGGAGCGCGCCGCCGACCGCGCCCCCGACGAGGAGGACGACCGCGAGCGCGAGCACGACGCCGCGGCGGCGGTGCCGCCGCGCCCGCAGCAGGCGCGCGCCGGTGACCTCGCGCTCCACGCGCAGCCCCGCCTCCGCCTTCTTCGCGTGGAGCACGAAGACGGGAACCTCGGCGAGCGGCCGCCAGCTCCCGTCGCCGCTCGAGAGCGGCGTCCGCCCGTCGAGCTCGCCGCGGTAGAGCATGGCGGCGACGGCGCGCGAGTCGATCGGTCCGAAGACCTGCCCGTCGCGGCGGAAGAGCCACTCGCCGGCGTCGAGGCCGGGGTCGTCCTGGAGGGGCATCTCGTCGGGCGCCATGAGGAGGAGGAGGTGGATGTCGCGAGCGCCCGCCTCGCTTCGCAGCGGCGGGCGTGATGAACTTAGCACGACGTGGAAAGGCGCTTCTATGCCGTCGAGATCGCTTACGAGGGCGGCCCGTTCCGTGGCTTCCAGCGGCAGCCCGGGCTCGCGACGATCCAGGGCGCACTCGAGGACGGGCTCGCGTCGCTTGGCATCCGGGCGCGCATCGCGGTGGCGGCCCGCACCGACGCCGGCGTCCACGCGCTCGGGCAGGTGGTGAGCTTCTCGGCGCGCATGGCGCTCGAGCCGGAGGCGCTCCGGCGCGGGCTCAACGCCGCCCTGCCCGCCGGGATCACCGCCCTCGCGGTGCATCGCCCGCAGCGCGCGTTCCACGCCCGCGCCGACGCGCTGTCGCGGACGTACATCTACCTCGTGGGAGCGCCCGCGCCGGAGTGTGCGCGGGGATGGGCCTGGAGCTTGCCGGACCTCCGCGCCTTCCCGGAGCTCGATGCGCCGCGCCTCGACGCAGCCGTGCTGCGCGCATCCCTCGCGGCCGCGGTGGGAACCCACGACTTCCGCGCCTTCGCCCGGCCGGGCGAGCAGCGGGGCACCGTGCGCACCGTCACGCGGGCCGACGTCATCTCGGCGGAGTGGGCGCCGCTGCACGCGTGCGTCCTCGAGGGCCGGGGCTTCCTGCGCGCGATGGTTCGCAACCTGGTCGGGACCGCGGTCGCGTCCGCGGTCGGACGTGCGCCGCCGGACGCCGTCCGAGAGCTCCTCGACGCCGGCGGCCGGTACCGCGGCGTTCGTGCGCCCGGATGGGGGCTCACGCTCGCGCGGGTCGAATATCCGGAGGGGATGCTGGAATGAAGTCCGGGGTCTTGGTCTTGGACTTGGTCCTGGACCGACTCTGGATCACCCGGTTCGCGGATGAGCAGTCCCAGTCGAGGTCCAAGTCCAAGTCCAGGTCCAAGTCCAAGTTGCTTGGACAGCCCCCTCTCACATCGCGCTCCGCTCATCGGGCAGGCGGCCGTACTTCGCGAGAAGGTCGGCCACCGCCTCGCGGAGGTAGTCGGACTGCCTGACGCGGGTGCGGCGAGCGAGGTTCCGGAGCTCGGCGGCGAACGCCGGCGGGAGCCGGATCAGCATCGGCTCGAGCCGGTTCGGGTTCTGGCTGGGGTCGGCGACGACGGCGGAGAGCTCGATCGAGGTATTCATGTGTAGGCTCCTTGCGACATCAGAGTACGTTTGCCTACACGCTACCACTCGATAGCCCGCCGTAAAGAAAATGGCCGGATGCTACGGGAGCTCGAACCGGAGCTGCGCGCCGGCGAGGGCGCCGAAGCTGATGACGCGGGCCTGCCCGAAGGCGCTCGCGAACTCGCCGCCAGCGAACACCCCGGATCGTCTGGAGAAATCGTAGGCCACCCCGATCCCCACGAGAGGCCCCACCGCGAGCCGCGATCGCAGGGGGGCCTCGACCCCCACGTCGAAGAAGGTCTTCAGCTCCTCGGTCCCGAAGTACGCCCGATATCGTGCGGTCGCGGCGACGAGCACGTGCTCCCGCTCGGGGTCGTGGGGGGTGCGGAGGGCGAGGTCGGCGGCGACGAGCAGCTCGCTCCCCTCCCCCGTCACGTCGACGCCCCATCCGGCGCGGAGGGCCGGGCGCCACGAGCTCAGGGTCCCTCTTCCGGCGATCGTGGTCGTGTCGTGCAGCGCGAGCGCCTCGACGAACGGCCCGTGGGTGTCGCGGTGATCGAAACGCGGCTCGAGGGCGACCGCGGCGGCGGGAACGACCAGCGACGCGACAAGAAGGGCGCGGGGCACCGTCATGGCCGCACACGCTCGCACGGGGCGCAGCGGCGCGCCATCACTCCGCGACGACGGGGAGCGCGATGCCCGCGAGCTCGTTCAGGCGGCCGGAGCGGAACGGCTCGAGATCGAGCGCCGCCACCCGGAACCCGGCCGCCTTCACCGCCGCCGCGACGTCCGCGCGCCGCGCGAACGCGGCTGCCATCTCCCCCTCCCCCACCTCGACGCGGCCGACGTCGCCGTGGTGCCGGACGCGCAGGTCGCGAAGGCCGAGCGCACGCAGCGCGGCCTCCGCCCGCTCGATCTGCGCGAGCCGCTCGGGGGTGACCGGCGTCCCGTACGGAATGCGCGAGGCGAGGCACGCCATCTGCGGCTTGTCCCAGGTGGGAAGGCCCAGGGCCTCGCTCCAGGCGCGGACCTCGAGCTTGGAGAGCCCCGCCTCCGCGAGGGGAGAGCGCACGAGCGCCTCCTCCGCGGCGCGGTGGCCGGGACGGTGGTCCCGGCGATCGTCCGCGTTGAAGCCATCGAGGATCGCGGCCGCGCCGAGCTCGCGCGCCGCCTCCCTGCAGAGCCGGTAGAGCTCGCGCTTGCAGTGGTAGCAGCGGTCGGAGCCGTTCGCGACGTACCCCGGGTCGTCCTGTTCCCGGCTCTCCCGCTCGAGGTGGCGGACTCCGATCCGCGCCGCGAGCGCGCGCGCCTCCGCGCGCTCGGCCTGCGGCACGGCGGGGGAGTGCGCGGTGAGCGCGACGGCCCGGTCCCCGAGGACCTCGCGGGCGACGGCCAGCACGAACGTCGAGTCGACGCCCGCCGAGAACGCGACGACGGCGCTGCCGCACGCGGAGATCCGGTCGCGCGCGAGCGCGAGCTTCCCGGCGGAGCTGCGGCGGACGGACTCGAGCTCGATGGGGCTCATCCGCGCCGGGTCTTAGCGCAGCTCCGCGCCTAGTGCCGGCGCTTCGCGGGCCGGGCAGTGCGCGCCGCGACCTTGCGCGGTGCCTTGCGGGCGGCCGCCTTGGCCTGGAGCTTCTTGCGGACGCCGCCGCGCGCCGCCTTGCCCGGCTTACCGCGCCGTGGCCGCTGACCGCCCGTGAGCCGGCCGAACTCCGTCGGGCCGACGTACTTGAGGTCGACGAGGGCCTGGAAGACCCGGGTCCCAAGCTCGGCGACCGACAGCTGGTCGGTGTGGACCGTCACCTCGGCGTGCGGCGGCGGCTCGTAGGGGACATCGACCCCCGGAACCTGCTTCAGCTCGCCGGCGAGCGCGCGCTTGTAGATGCCCTCCGGGTCCCGCTGCTGGAGCTTCTCCATCGAGCAGTCGACGAACACCTCGACGAACCGGCGCGCCTCCCGCCGGAGCTGGGCGCGGGGGTCGCGGTAGGGGGAGAGCGCGGCGCAGATCGCGATCCCGCCGCCCCGCATCACCGCCTTCGCGACGAAGCCGAGGCGCGCCACCACCTTCGCGTGGTCCTCCTTCGACGGGCCGAGCCCGTCGATCAGGATCGCCGCGTCTCCGTTTTCGTCGAGCAGCTCGGCGCGCCGGCCGGCCGCCGTGAACCGCGCCCCGAGATGCGCGGCGAGCGTACTCTTTCCCGCCCGGTTCATCCCGGTCAGCCAGACGATGAAGCCGCTGCTCTGCTGGACGTCCATCCCGAATCCTCCGTCGCTCTCGGCGGGCGCTCGTGCTTCCGAGTCACTCCGAACGGCGTTCCGCAGTATACCGTGCGCCTCGCGGTCCGCCAAATTGTCGACCAGGGCACGCCGTTCGATAATCCCCCGTGGCGGCGGCGGGTTGCGCAATGGCGGCTTTCCTGTCGGTCAATGAGACCCGCCGGCCTACGCGCCGAGGCGAGACGCGCTCAGCCGGCCTGGGCGGCGGAGCCCGCACACGCGCAGCCGGCCAGCCGCACCGTCGGTCTCGCGTTCGCCACGCCGCGAAGGAGCTCGAGGCGCCGCCCCGGGGCGGTCCCGGGGAGCGCCACGAGCTGCACGAGCTCCTGCGCCGCGAGCGCCGCGAGGGCTGCGCCGCCCGGCAGCGGCGGACGCCCCGCCCCGCTCGTCGCGCGCGCGCAGGCAAAGCAGGGGGCGCCGGGTGGAACCGACACGACCGACCCACCCTCGGCGTCCGGCTCGAGCACCACGTGCGGAACGCCGGCGCGGCGGGCCGCCTCCGCGGCATGGAGCGCCTGCGCGACGGAGGGCGCCGCCACGAGCGTCGCGGTGGGGACCCCGCCCGACGGGTACGGCTCGACGACGACGAACCGTGAGAGCGCGGCGAGCGCGGCGACGGCTGCGTCCGCGCGCGGCTGGCCCACGGCGGCGGGAGGGTAGAGCCAGCCGCTCGCGTCCTGCGGAGCGACCTGCTCCGCGTCGTCGATCCAGAGCCGGCCCACCCCCGCCTGCACGAGCGTGACGAGCGCGGCGGACGCGACCGCGTCGGCGCCCACCGCGCGGACGCACGCCGCCGCGAGCCGCTGCTGCGCGGCCTCGCCGAAGCCGGGCACGAGCAGCTGCCGCGACCAGCGCGCGAGGCGGGCATCGTCGAAGGGCGGAGCCCGATCCGTCACGGCAGCACCTCACGCGCCGCGGCGCGCTTCTCGATGACGACCCGGTACCCGGCCGCGCCCGCGCCGAGCGGCTCGACGGCGAGCACGCGGTGACCCTCCTCTTCGGCGCTCCGCGGGACGCTCTCCAGCGGCTCGCCGGCGGCCAGCCACAGCTCGAGCCGCTCTCCCTCCGCGAGCCGCTCGAGCGCGATGCGGGTCTTCACGTACGTGAGCGGGCACGCATACGGCCGGAGGTCCACGCGCGCGTGCGAGGAGGTCAAGGCACCCTCTTCGGCCTGGACGAGCTGACCTCGCAGCCGACCCGCTCCGCGGGCTCGAGCGGCTGCAGTCCGACGCAGGCGGCGCAGCCCGGGCGCTTCCGCACGAGGACGAGCCGCGAGCGAGCGCTCCGCGCCTCGTACGTGTAGAGCCGCCCCTCGTACGCGCCGCGCTCGCCGGCGAGGAGTCGCAGCGCCTCCGCGCCCATGAGCGCGCCGGCGAACGCCGCCAGCGGGCCGAGGATCCCCGCCTCCGAGCACGACGGGACCGCGCCGGGCGGCGGTGGCGCCTCGAACAGGCAGCGCAGGCATCCGCCCGGGCCGGCCGGCGCGACGCTGAGCACCTGCGCGGTGGTGCGGAGCACGCCGCCGTGCACGAGCGGGCGCCGCATCCGCAGCGCGGCGTCGTTGGCGAGGAACTTGGTCGCGAAGTTATCCGACCCGTCCACGACGACGTCGGCAGCCCGGACGAGCTCCAGCGCGTTCGCAGGGCCGAAGCGGACGTCGCGCGCCTCGATCTCGACGCGCGGGAACAGCGCGCGGAGCCGTGCAACCGCCGCCGACGCCTTGCGCGCGCCGAGGTCGGCCTCGACGAAGAGCGGCTGCCGGTTGAGGTTCGAGGTCTCGACGACGTCGTCCTCGACGAGGAGGATCCGTCCGAGCCCGCCCGCGGCGAGGACGAGCAGGGCGGGGCCGCCGAGGCCACCTGCGCCCACGACGAGCGCGCTCTTCGTCGCGAGATCCATCTGGGACCGCGTATATCCCGCGGCGGACGGGACGGCAACGTGGTCGTGGTCGTGGACGTGGTCGACCTCGACCCCGGACGTCAGATGACCATGTGCCGGCCGTCCTGCGCCGTCTTCCAGAGCTGGGGCAGCGTCACGACGCGATCGAGGACAGCGCGGGCCGCCTCCGGATCGAGCCCCGCGAGCCGCACCGCCGTGTCGCACGCGACCACCTCGAGCCCGAGCTCGCGGCGGGCCTCCTCGAGCGTCTCGCGCAGCGGCGCGGCGCGGGCCGCGGCGGCCTCGGGCGGAGCCCCCTCGTCGAAGCGGCCCTGCGCCCAGGCCCGGAGCGCCTCGAAGAAGAGCGCCACGGTGACCGCGTCGCCGAGGGCCGCTGCCGTCACGGCGAGCGTCACCGCCTGGTAGCGGTCCGCCCAGCTGCCGCGATGCAGGAAGATCACGACCGGGCTTGCCCGCTCGCGCACGTCCACGTCGCTTGCCATCGAGCCATCGTACCCACCGGGGGGAGCGGTCGCCACCCGCCCCGCCCGGCAGCTGGGGTTGCGGCGGCGCCTCCGGCTCGGAACTGTGTGATACGAAAGTCTTTCACATCGAGGGGGTCGCCGTGAAGAAGCCCACGTCCATCGGACCGGCCGCCGGAAAGCTCGCCGTCCTCCTGCCCGGCCTGGGGGCCGTGGCGACAACGCTGATCGCCGGCGTCGAGGCGGTTCGGCGCGGCATGGCGAAGCCGATCGGCTCCCTCACGCAGATGTCCACCGTGCGGCTCGGGAAGCGGACCGAGAAGCGCTCGCCGCCGATCCGCGAGCTCGTGCCGCTCGCCGATCTCTCCGACCTCTGCTTTGGCGCCTGGGACGTGTTCCCCGACGACGCCTACGCGTCGGCGACCCACGCCCGGGTGCTCGAGCAGGACCTCGTCGACGCGCTCCGCGAGCCCCTCGCCGCGGTGAAGCCGATGAAGGCCGTCTTCTCCCCGGAGTACGTGCGGCGGCTCGACGGGCCGAACGTGAAGAAGGCGCCGACGAAGCGCGATCTCGGCGAGCTCCTCCGCGAGGACATCCGCCGGTTCGTCTCTGCGAACGGCTGCGCGCGCGCCGTCATGGTCTGGTGCGCGTCGACGGAGGTGTACCTGCAGCCGACCGCCGTCCACGCCGAGCTCGGGGTGTTCGAGCGGGCGATGGCGGCGAACGATCCCGCCATCGCGCCGTCGATGATCTACGCGTGGGCGGCGCTGAAGGAAGGGGTCCCCTTCGCGAACGGCGCGCCGAACCTCACCGTGGACATCCCCGCCCTGCAGCAGCTCGCGAGGCAGCAGGGCGTGCCGATCGCGGGCAAGGACTTCAAGACCGGCCAGACGCTCATGAAGACCGTGCTCGCGCCGATGCTCAAGGCGCGCATGCTCGGGCTCGACGGCTGGTTCTCGACGAACATCCTCGGGAACCGCGACGGCGAGGTGCTCGACGACCCCGGCAGCTTCAAGACGAAGGAGGTGTCGAAGCTCTCGGTCCTCGAGCACATCCTCCAGCCGCAGCTCTACCCCGACCTCTACGGCCGCTTCGAGCACAAGGTGCAGATCAACTACTACCGGCCGCGCGGCGACAACAAGGAGGGCTGGGACGCCATCGACATCGTGGGGTGGCTCGGGTACCCGATGCAGATCAAGGTGAACTTCCTCTGCCGCGACTCGATCCTCGCCGCGCCGGTGGCGCTCGACGTCGCGCTCTTCCTCGACCTCGCCGCCCGCGCCGGGATGAAGGGCATCCAGGAGTGGCTCTCGTTCTACTTCAAGAGCCCGATGGTGGCGGAGGGGCTCTATCCCGAGCACGACCTCTTCATCCAGCTCACGAAGCTCAAGAACACGCTCCGCCACATCGCCGGCGAGGAGCTCATCACGCACCTCGGCCTCGAGTACTACGGCGGCTAACACCGAGGACTCGCGCGTTCGGGCGCGAGTCCGGGCGGGAGACGTCCTCCGTGAAGCGACGTCCACGCCCCGTAGCCGCGTGCTCGCCCGTGAGCTCAGGGTCGCCCGTCGGGGGCGTCGCGGACGCGGCGCGCCACCCCTAGAGCATCGCGCATGGCCTACGTCGTCGCGGACCCCTGCGTGAAGTGCAAGTACACCGACTGCGTCGAGGTCTGCCCCGTCGACTGCTTCTACGAGGGGCCGAACTTCCTCGTGATCCATCCGGACGAGTGCATCGACTGCGGCGCCTGCGAGCCCGCCTGCCCGACGAAGGCGATCTTCCCGGAGGAGAGCGTCCCCGCGAAGTGGAAGGAATACGTCCAGCTCAACGCCGACCTCTCGAAGAAGTGGCCGAACATCACCGAGAAGAAGGACGCCCCCCCGGACGCCGACGAGTGGAAGGACAAGGAGGACAAGCGGCAGCTCCTAGAGGGCCTGTAAGCGCGGGGCCCTCGCTGCGAGGCCGTGAACGCCCCCGGGCCGTGGATGTTTCGGGCGCGACGTTGACGTTCACGGGTTGCGCTCGGGGCGTCCCTTTGCTAGAAACGCCCCGCCTCAGCCCAGGTGGTGGAACTGGTAGACACACCATCTTGAGGGGGTGGCGCCGTAAGGCGTGCGAGTTCGAATCTCGCCCTGGGCACTCGGAAGGAAAAGGGGATCCGGTTCGCCGGATCCCCTTTTTTCTTTCGCGGGAGGGGCCGCCCGCGCGGCCGGCCTACTTCGCCGGGGCGCTCGGCGAGCGTGGGAGCGACGGCCCGCCAGGAGCCGGCGCCGCAGGTCCGCTCGCGTCCCGTGGGGCGCCGGGAGCGCCAGGAGCGGGCGTAGCGGGGAGCGGCGCCTCGACGGGCGCCGGCCGGCGCGCCTCGCGCTCGACCTCCGACCCGGAGCGCGAGGCCTGGTACGCGAGCGTGAGCGACGTCGCCATGAAGATGCCGGCGCAGACGCTCGTCACCTTGCCGAGGAGCGTCTGGGCGCCGCGGCCGCCGAACACGGTCTGCGCGCCGGCGCCGCCGAACGCGCCGCCCATGCCGCCGCCCTTACCAGCCTGCAGCAGGATCACGAGGATGAGGAAGATGCAGACGACGACGTGGATGACGGTGACGAGGGTGATCAACGGAGTGCACCTTTCACGATGGCGATGAAGTCGCTCGCCTTGAGGCTGGCGCCGCCGACGAGCGCGCCGTCGACGTCGGGCTGCGACATGAGCTCGGCGGCATTGTCCGGCTTCACGGAGCCGCCGTACTGGATCCGCATCTCGGCGCCGATGGCGCCGCCCAGCTCGCGGAGGATCTTGCGGATCGCGGCGTGGACCTCCTGGGCCTGCGCCGCGGTGGCGGTCTTCCCGGTCCCGATCGCCCACACCGGCTCGTAGGCGAGGGTCACGGCCGCGAGCACCTCGGACGGGAGTCCCGCCAGCCCGCGCCGGACCTGCCGGTCGACGACCTCGAGGGTCCGGTTCGCCTCCCGCTCGGCGAGGGTCTCGCCGACGCACAGGATCGGGCGGATGTTCGCCTGGAGCAGCGCCCCGAGCTTCTTGCGGACCGACTCGTCCGTCTCGCCGAACAGCTGCCGCCGCTCGCTGTGCCCCACGATGCAGCACGTGCAGCAGGCGTCGGCGAGCATCGCGGCCGAGATCTCGCCGGTGAAGGCGCCCTGCCGCTCCCAGTGCACGTTCTGGGCGGCGAGCTCGACGGGACCGCCGCGCGTGAGCGCCTGCGCGACCGCGTGAAGGGCGGTGAACGGGGGCGCGACCGCCACCTGGACCGTGCCGGCGACGTCGGACAGCCCGGCGGACAGTCCGGCGACGACCTCGGTGGCGAGCGCGATCGCCTCGCCCGCCGTCATGTGCATCTTCCAGTTGCCGCAGACGAACTTCCGACGCGCCACGGGTCTACTCCTCGAGGACCTGGATGCCGGGCAGGACGCGCCCCTCGATGAACTCGAGGGAGGCGCCGCCGCCGGTCGAGACGTGCGTCATCTTGTCTACGAGCCCCGCCTCCTCCACGGCCGCGGCGCTGTCGCCGCCGCCGACCACGGTGACCGCCGGGCTCTCCGCCATCGCCTTCGCGACCCCGAAGGTGCCCTCGGCCCACGGCTTCTGCTCGAAGAGTCCCATCGGGCCGTTCCAGAACACCGTCTTCGCCCCTAGGATGCGCTGCCGGTAACGGTCGAGCGTCTTCGGCCCGATGTCGAGGCCCATGAGCTCCTTCGGGACGGCCCGGTCGTTCACGACGACGCGCTCCGCGCTCTCCTTCGGCTCGGCGCCGCAGACGTGGTCGGCTGGCAGGAGCAGGTCGACCTTCTTCGCCTGAGCCCGCTCGAGGATCTGGCGGGCGAGGTCGAGCTTGTCCTGCTCGACGAGGCTCTTGCCGACCTCCACCCCCTGCGCCGCGAGGAAGGTGTACGCCATCGCGCCGCCGATGCAGAGCGCGTCGGCCTTGGCGAGCAGGCTCTCGAGCACCTTGATCTTGTCGGAGACCTTGGCGCCGCCGATCACGGCCACGAACGGCCGCGCCGGGCTCCCGAGCGCCTTGCCGAGGTAGTCGAGCTCCTTGCGGATGAGGAAGCCCGCGGCCTTCTCCTTCACGAACCTCGCCATGCCGGCGGTCGAGGCGTGGGCGCGGTGGGCCGTGCCGAACGCGTCGTTCACCCAGACGTCGGCGAGGCCCGCGAGCTCCTTCGCGAAGTTCTCCTCGTTCTTCTCCTCCTCGGGGTGGAAGCGGAGATTCTCGAGGAGCAGGACCTGGCCTTCCTTCAGGTCCTTCACGAGCTTCTTCACGCCGTCGCCGACGCAGTCGTCGGCGAGGATCACGTCGTGCCGGAGCAGCTCGGATAGGCGCGCCGCGGCCGGCTCGAGGGTGAGCTTCGTGCGATCGTCGGGCCTCCCCTTCGGCCGACCGAGGTGCGATGCGAGGATGACGCGCGCGTGCGCCTGCACGGCGTACCGGATCGTCGGCAGCGCCGCCCGGATCCGCGCGTCGTCGGTCACCCGCCCCTGCTCGTCGAGGGGGACGTTGAAGTCCACGCGGATGAAGACGCGCTTCCCCGCCAGCTCGAGGGCGTCGATGGTCTTCAGCATGACGCGGTCACTTGGTCAGGTACTTGGCCACGTCGACCATGCGGTTCGAGAAGCCCCACTCGTTGTCGTACCAGGCGAAGACCTTGGCGAAGGTGCCGTCGATGACGAACGTGCTCGTCGCGTCGAAGATCGACGACGACGGGTCGTGGTTGTAGTCCACCGAGACCGTGGGCGCCTCGGAGTAAGAGAGGACGCCCTTCAGCGGTCCCTCCGCGGCCTTCTTGAACGCCGCGTTGATCTGCTCGGCGGTCGCCGGCTTCTCGAGCTCGACCGTGAGGTCGACGAGCGAGACGTTCGGCGTCGGGACGCGTACCGCCGTGCCGTTGAGCTTCCCCTTGAGCGCGGGGATCACCTCCGCGACCGCCTTCGCGGCCCCGGTCGTCGCGGGGATCATCGACAGCGCGGCGGCGCGCGCGCGGCGCAGGTCCTTGTGCGGCAGGTCGAGGAGGTTCTGGTCGTTCGTGTAGGAGTGGATCGTCGTCATCAGGCCGCGCTTGATGCCGAAGGTCTCGAGCAGGACCTTTGCGACCGGCGTGAGACAGTTCGTCGTGCAGGAGGCGTTCGAGATGATCTTGTGCTTCGCGCGGTCGATCTGCTCGTGGTTGATGCCGTAGGCGACCGTGATGTCCGGCCCCTTCGCCGGCGCCGAGATGAGGACGCGCGGCGCGCCCGCCTTGAGGTGCCCCTCCGCCTTCTCGCGCTCGGTGAAGAGGCCCGTGCACTCGAGGACGAGGTCCGCCTTGTTCGCGGCGTGGGGGAGGTCCGCCGGCGACTTCGTCGCGGTGACCTGGATCTCCTTCCCGTTGACGACGATCCCCTTCTCCGTCGCCTTCACGTCCGCGGCGAGAACGCCGTGGACGGAGTCGTACTTGAGGAGGTGGGCGAGGGTCTTCGTGTCGGTGAGATCGTTGATCGAGACGAACTCGAGGTCCTTCTCGCCGCGCTCGATCGCGGCGCGAACGATGCACCGCCCGATCCGACCGAAGCCGTTGATTGCGATCCGCGCCATCGTGTTCCCTCCCAGGGTTCGTGTTCGAGTAAGGGGGCGAAAAGAGGCGCCTAAGCTACCCTCCGACCCCGGGGGCGTCAACGGAAACGCGGGCGCCGCTTCGCGGCAAAAACACGGCGGCGCCGATCGCTCGGCGCCGCCTTGGTCCCTTCGCGCTCGCTCGTTCGTGAAGCTAGACGGCCGCCCGCGCCTCCGGAGCCTTCGCGGCCTCGTTCGCTGCGGCAGCGAGCGCCGCGGCGGCGGCCTGCGCGTGCTCGTCCTTGAGGCCCTGCGTCACGAGATCGATGAGCTCGGTGGAGAGGTTCAGGATCTGGTTCGTCGAGTAGCCGTTGCCGCGCAGCTCCTTGAAGAGGGACTTCGCGAGGATCTTCGTTCCCTTGTTGTCGAGAATGGCTGGCACCATTGCGTTCTCCCCGGAGCGAGGCTACGAAGCGCGGCCTGAAGCGTGGACCCGCACCATGAGCAACGCCTGGGCCAAACCGCTGTCTACCCGCCACCCATCAGTGATATTCGAGTGTTACACCGAGCCTGCCCCCGCACGGTCGCCGGCTTCAGTGCGTAGGATCCTTCGCATCGGATCATCCCCCTGCGGAGGCAGCGCGTAGCACCGTACGCGGCGAGGGCATGCGTTACCGGATCTCGAACATCCCGCTCTGGCTTGACGAGGACGAATCGCTGCTCGTCGCGCGAGCGGCCGAGCGGCTCGGCCTCTCTCGCGAGCACGTCTTCGACCTGCTCGTCGTCAGGCGCTCGCTCGACGCCCGCAAGAAGGGGCACACCCGCTGGCTCGTGAACGTCGAGGTGACCGTCGCCGGCCCCGTGCGCGGAACGCCGAGCGATGTCGCCCCCGTCGCGGCCCCGGAGGGCCCGCCGCCGAGGGTGCGGCCTCCCGAGATGCCCCCGATCGTGCTCGGGGCCGGGCCGGCCGGGCTCTTCTGCGCCTGGGCGCTCCTCGAGCGTGGCGTCGTGAGCGTGGTCATCGACCGCGGGAAGCCGGTGTCGCCGAGGCGGCGGGACGTCGCGGCCCTGCTGCGCTCGGGCGCGTACACGGACGGCAAGCTCGGGACCCGGATCCACCACCCCGCGGTCCGCAAGGTGGTCGAGCTGTTCGCCCGGTTCGGCGACGCGGCGCGCATCCTCGCGGAGGGGAAGCCCCATGTGGGCTCGGACGTCCTGCCTGCCGCGATCACCGCGATGCGCGAGGAGCTCGAGCGCGGCGGCTGCACGTTCGTCTGGAACGCCCGCGCGGTCGATCTCGAGCTCGCGGGGGACCGTTTCCGAGGGCTCCGGCTCGCCGACGGACGCACCGTCGACTCCGACCGCCTCGTGCTCGCGCCGGGGAACAGCGCGAGAGAGCTCTTCGAGCTGTTCGTGCGTCGGGGCTGGGCCGTCGAGGCGAAGGCGTTCGCCGCCGGGTTCCGGGCCGAGCACCCGCAGGCGCTCATCGACCGGATCCAGTACGGGACCGAGCGGCGCCACCCGAAGCTGCCGCCGGCCGACTACCGGCTCGCCGACAATCCGAAGATCGGCGGGGAGGCGCGCGGCGTGTTCTCGTTCTGCATGTGCCCCGGCGGGGTGATCGTCCCCACTCCCACCGAGGCCGGGATGCAGTGCACGAACGGCATGTCCAACTCCCACCGCTCCTCCCCGCTCGCGAACGCCGGGATCGTGGTGGCGGTCTCGCCGGCCGACTTCGCGGCGGAGGGCTTCACGGGCCCGCTCGCCGGGCTCGACTGGCAGCGCAAGTGGGAGCGGGAGGCGTACCGGCTGGGGGGCGGCGGATACCGAGCGCCGGCGCAGCGGCTCGCCGCTTACCTCGCAGGAAAGCGCGGGGCGCCGCCCGAGCAGACGTCGTACCGGCCGGGCGTCACCCCTTCGGACCTCTCCGAGCTCTACCCTGCGCGCGTCCAGGAGGCCCTCCGCGCCGGGCTGCGCGGGTTCGAGCGGCGCATGCACGGCTTCGTGACTGAGGAGGCGCTGCTGCTCGGGGTGGAGACGCGTACCAGCTCGCCCTGCCGGCTCGTGCGCGGGACGGATCTCCAGGCGCCCGGGCTGCGCGGCGTCTACCCCGCCGGCGAAGGGGCGGGATACGCAGGAGGAATCGTCTCGTCCGCGGTCGACGGGCTGCGGGTGGCCGAGGCGATCTGCGCGGAGCTGGGGGCGGCGTGATGCGCTACCTCGTCCGCAACGCGCAGGGTGAGGAGCTGCTCGTCCCGAGCCTGGACGTGCTCCACGACCTGTACGAGCACGGGTTCCTCGCCGACGACGACCTCGTCCGCTCGGAGACGTCCGCGCGCTGGATCCGCGCCGGCTCCATGCCGGCGCTCCACGGCGTCCGCGAGCGCCGCGCGGATCCGCGCAAGGTTGCGCTCATCGTGCTGGCCGCCGCCGCGCTCGCCGCCGGCGTCGCCCTCCTCTCGCGCCTCGGCTCATGACGCGGCGCGGCGATCGCCGCGCGCATCCCGCCCGACGCCCCGTGCGCGGTGCGCAGGGAAATTCACGCCTCGTGCGTACGTGCGAACGGCGCGACGCGCGCGGGCGGGTGGCCTCGATTGCCCGGTCGGTCAGCGAAGGGGCGCGCGGGCGCTCTAGTCGGAGGTGCGGCCGTAGTCGTCCTGCACGCGGACCACGTCCTCGACCTCGGGCGTCGAGACCTCGAGCACGTCGCAGTCGGTCACCGCGCGCATCCGGTGCACGGTGCCGGGCCTCACGTGGTAGCTGTCGCCCGGACGCATCGGGTGGTCGACCAGGCGTCCGCCTTCCTGGAGCACGAGCACCATCTCGCCGCTCCAGAGGTGGATCGTCTCGTCCTTCTTCACGTGGTACTGCAAGGACAGCTGGGCGCCGCTCTTCACGTGCAGGAGCTTCCCGACGTAGCGATCCGTGTGCGCCCACCAGAGCTCGTGGCCCCAGGGCTTCTCGACCCGCTTCGGGTTCTCGAACTTGGCCATCGCGAAAACGTTAGCTCATCGGCTCGGGGTGACGATACCCTTCGCCCCTGTTTCCCGGGCGACGTCACGCAGGTAGCGCTGGGCGCTCTCCTTCGTGTCGAAGCTCCCCACGCGCACCCGGTAGAAGCGGCCCTTGCCGGGGATGACCGCCTCCTCGACGCGAGGGTTCAGCGACGCGAACCTCGCCGCGAGCCGCTCCGCCTCGGCGCGATCTTCGGCGGCGGCGAGCTGCACCGTCCAGGGCTTCGGGGAAGCGGGCGCAGTCGGCGCGGGCGCGACAGGCGCGGGCGCTATCGGCGCGGGGGCGGGAGGCGCGGCCGCGGGCGGCGGCGCGGGAGGGGGCGCGGCGTCCGGGGGCGGCGGCGCCGGGGTCTCCTTCGTCAGGCGGTCGTGGAACGTGAGCGGCTCGGGCTTCTCGGCGGGCATCGCCGGGGCGCGGTCGAGCGCCTCGAGATCGCCCGGCCGCCGCGCGTCGAGCTGGCGGGCAGCGAGCTGCTTCCCGACGTTCAGCCCGAGGACGAACACCACGGCGAGCACGACCAGCGCCCCGACGACGATCGAAGCGACCTGCTTCCCGTCGAGCGACAGCTCGAACTTCTCGCGCCCGCGCACGCGGGGGTTCGGTTCGCGCATGGCGTGCCCGATTCTAGGCGTCCTCCCCGAGGTCGCGAGTTTCCGGACTCTCCATCCGGTCCGGCGCCGAGACGCCGAGGACGGCAAGCCCGTTCGCGAGCACCTGCTTCAGGGCCCGGCAGAGGAAGAGCCGCCCGGCCGTCTTCCGCGCGTCCGGACCGATGACCCGCTCGCCGCTCTTCTTCCCCTGCGTGTAGTACGAGTGGAACGCCGCGATGGTCTCCTGGAGCCAGAACGCGATCCGGTGCGGCTCGTAGGCGAGGGCGGCCCCCGCGACCACGTCCGGGAAGGAAGCGATGCGGCGGATCAGATCCTGCTCCTCCGGCGTACCGAGGGTGCGCGCCGCCTCGCGGTCGAAGGAAGGGAGGGGGATCCCCGCCTCCTTCGCCTTCTGGAAGATCGACGCGAGGCGGGCGTGGCCGTACTGCACGTAGAACACCGGGTTGTCGAGCGTCTGGCGCTTCGCGAGCTCGACGTCGAAGTCGAGCTGGGCATCGGAGCGGCGGGTGAAGAAGATGAAGCGCGCCGCGTCGCGCCCGACCTCCTCCACGAGCTCGCGCAGCGACACCACCGTGCCGGCGCGCTTCGACATCTTCACCGCCTCGCCGCCGCGCGTCAGGTTCACCATCTGGATGAGGACGACGTGGAGATCGTCGCGCGAGGCGCCGAGCGCCTCGAGCGCGGCCTCGAGCCGCGGGACGTAGCCGCCGTGGTCGGCGCCGAGGACGTCGACGAGGACGTCCGCGCGCGACCGCTTGTCCCAGTGGTAGGCGATGTCGGCGCAGAAGTAGGTGGGGGTCCCGTCCGCCTTCTTCACGGGCCGGTCGACCTCGTCCCCGTACTGCGACGAGCGGAAGAGGAGAAGGTCCTCCGAGAGCGAGACTCCATCCTCCACGTCCCCGTGCGGCTGGCCGATGGGCTGGGCCCCCTTCTTCGACTTGGGCGGCGGCAGCTTGCCGACGTAGACGAGCCCCTTCTCCTCGAGCGAGCGCAGGAACCGCTCCACCGTGCCCGACTCGTAGAGCGCCTTCTCCGACGACCAGCGGTCGAACGTGATGTCGATCGCGCGGAGGTCCTCGCGGATGAGGCCGAGGACATGCGCGACCGCGCGATCGCGGAAGAGCGCGAGCCACTCGCGCTCGGGAGCGTCGAGCCAGCGGTCGCGGTGCTCCTCCTTCAGCTGCGCCGCGATCTCCCGCACGTACTCGCCGGGATAGCTCTTCGGCGGCATCGTCACCGCGCGGCCGTGCAGCTCCTCGTAGCGAAGGTGGACCGAGCGCGCGAGCGTCTGCACCTGGGCGCCGTAGTCGTTCACGTAGTACTCGCGGACGACGTCGAACCCCGCCCAGCGGAGCAGGCTCTGGACGCCGTCACCGACGACGGCGTTCCGGCCGTGTCCGACGTGCATCGGGCCGGTCGGGTTCGCCGAGACGTACTCGACGATGACCTTCTTCCCCTCCCCGACGCGCGAGCGTCCCCACTCCGGCCCGGCGGCGACCGCCCGCTCGAGCGCGGTGAGCCACAGGTCCGCTGCGACGCGGACGTTGATGAACCCGGGCCCGGCGATCTCGAGGCCGGTCAGCTCCCCGGCGCCGTCCAGCGCGCGGACCACCTCGACGATCGCCTGGGCGACCTCGCGCGGCGGCTTCGCCGCGGCCTTCGCTAGCACCATCGCCGCGTTCACCGCGAAGTCGCCGTGCTTCGGGTCGCGCGGCGAGTCGACGGAGAAGGCCGGGACGGCGGCGGGCCAGCGCCCTTCGGCGGCCCCCTGCGCGATCGCCCGGCGGAAGATGTCGACGACTCGGTCTCGGACCATGCGGGCCGCGTCATACCGGGTGAGACGGCGGCGCGCAAGGCGCCGGGGATCCGAGCGCTCCCTAGGGATACGGGTCGAACGCGCCGCAGCGGCGGCAGCGCCACGCGCGTGCGCTGGTCTCCGCCCCGCAGCGCGCGCAGCGGAGCGGGCGCGCTCGGCGCAGGAGCGCCGAGACGAGCAGCTCGTGCCGCGCGGCGAGGTCGTCGGGCCCTGGCGCCTCCGCCTCGCGCAGGAGCTCGCGCATCGCGACGGTCACCTCGCCGCTGCGGTCCTTTGCGAGCGCGCTGCGCACCGCCGCGAGCGCCTCGCCGTTCCGTCCCGCCCTGCGCAGCGCGCGTGCGTGGAGCAGGTGGAGGGCGGCCCCGTCCGGCTGCGCATCGAGGCGCGCCCGGACGAACGAAACGCCCGCCGCCGCGTCGGCCGCGCGCGTCAGCGCCGGCCAGGCGAGGACGGCGGCGCGCGGGTCCGCGTCGAGCGCCCGGCCCACGGCGGCGAGCGCGGCCGCGGCGTCGCCGCGCGCCCCCTCGCCCTCCGCGAGCGCGAGCAGCGCGTCCGCGCTCGACGGATCGGCGCGGAGCGCCTCGTGCGCGAGCGCCACCGCGTCGGTGGGACGGGCCCCGGCCGCCTCTCGCGCGCTGGCGGCGAGGAGGTGCGCGAGGACGGGGTCGGGCTCGCGGCCGAACCGCCGCTGGACCTCCACCGCCCCGGCGAGATCGCCCAGCTCGACGCGCACGTCGCGGAGCCCCTCCGCGGCGACGGGGTCGGCGGGCGCGAGCCGCCCGTAGATGTCCGCCGCCTCCGCGAGCATGCCGCTCCGCCGGTAATCCTCCGCGAGCTCGCGCTCGACCTCGCCGCGGCGCGCCGGGTCGAGCGCGGGGCCGAGCAGCATGTTGCGGTGGAGGCGCACGGCGCGCGCCAGATCGCCGGTGCGCCGGAAGAGCGCCCCGAGCGCGAGGTAGGTCTCGACCGCCTCGGGGGTCCCGAGCCGGGCCGCGTCCGACAGCGCCTCGATCGCGGCGTCGGGATCGCCCGAGATCACCGAGCGAACGCCCTTGAGGACCGCCTGCGCCTCGTCGCGCCGGCGACGCCGATCGGTCGCGAGAAGCGCCACGATGGCGGCGAGCGCGCTCGTCGCGAGCGCGATCCAGAAGGCGATCACGGCGCGGCCAGGAATCCGGCGTGCAACCGCTCCCAGGCCGCGTCGAGCGCCTCCACCACGACGCGCTGGTCGGCCATGACCGGCATGAAGTTGTTGTCGCCGGCCCAGCGCGGGACGACGTGCCAGTGGAGGTGGTCGGCGATCCCGGCCCCGGCGGCGCGCCCGAGATTCATGCCCACGTTCATCCCATCGGGCACGTAGACCGCGCGCACGACGGCGATCGCGCGCCGCAGCTCGTCGCCCAGATCGGCGTACGCGTCCGGGGAGAGCGCGCCGAGCTCGGCGAGGTGCGCGCGCGGGATCACCATCACGTGGCCGGAGTTGTACGGATAGCGGTTCAGGCAGGTGAAGGCGTGCGCCGATCGGTGGACGACGAGGTTCTTGCGGTCGTCCCCCTCCGGCGCGGCGGGGAATTCGCAGAAGATGCACCCCTTCGGCTTCTCCGCGCGGATGAACTCCATCCGCCACGGGGCCCAGAGCGGCTTCTCCATCACGTCACCTGGCGAGGAAGTAGAGCCCGGGCGCCTGCGCGGCCTGTGCGTCCTTGGAGAGGCGCGCGTGCAGGGCGTCGGCGACAGCGCCTGCGGTGCCGCCGATGAGCTGCTCGAGGAAGCGGGACCGCTCCTCCGGAGGGTAGACGAGGTGCGGCTCGCCCGTGAGCTTCGCCTCCTTCTTCGCGAGCTCCACCGCGTCGTAGAAGTTGCCGAGCGCGTCGACGAGGCCCAGATCCTTCGCCTCCGCGCCGGTGAGCACGCGCCCGTCCGCGATCTTCCGCACGGCGTCGAGGTCGAGCTTCCGCCCCTCCGCGACGGCCGCCATGAACTGGCCGTGCACGCGATCGATGAGCCCCTGCCAGTAGGCGCGATCCTCCGCGGTCATGTCGCGGAACGGGTTGCCGGCGTCCTTCAGCTTGCCGCTCTTCACGGTCTCCATCTTCACCGCGAACCGCTCGGCGAGCCCCTTCACGTTGACGAACTGGGAGATGACCCCGATGGAGCCGGTGAGCGTACCGGGCGCCGCGACGATCTTCGGGCACGCGACCGCGACGTAGAAGCCGCCGGAGGCCGCCACGTTCCCGAGCGAGCAGACCACCGTCTTCTTCGCGGCGAGCTTCCTCACCTCGTCGTGGATCTCCTGGCTCGGCCCCACCGACCCGCCGGGCGAGTCGATGCGCACGACGACCGCCTTCATCCCGTCGTCGTCCGCGAACCGCTTCACCTGCTTGAGGACGATCTCGGCGTCGGGACCGCCGTCCCCCATGCCGATCCCGCCCTTCACGACGACGATCCCCACGCGCGGGCCGCTCGTGATCCGCGGCGACTCGCCCCGCACCACGCTGTACGCGAGGAGCAGGAAACCGAAGAACACGAGGAAGATGCCGCCGAAGATGAACGCGACGATGCCGATGGCGAGCCGGTCTCGGCGCGGCGGCGGGACGGCAGGCGGCTGCCAGCCCCACGGCGGTCCCCACCCTGGCCAGGGACCTCCGGGCGCGGCCTGCGCCGGCGCCGGCGCCGCGGGCGGCTGCCCGGGCGTCGCCTCCGGCTGTCCGACCGGCACCGTCGGGAGCGGCTCGTTGGGGTCCGTGGGGTTCATGGTGCGCAGAGGTAACCATGCACCGCCGGCACTCGCAACAACCGGAAAACAGAACGGCCCGCCTCACGGCGGGCCGTTCATCAGCGGTTCGACTGGCGCCGCAGCTACTTGCGGCGGTTGAACTTCTCCATCAGGTCGCCGAGGCGGGCACGACCGTCGCCCTGCTTGCGCAGGTACTCGCGGTAGTCGTCCTCGCCGCCGTCGCGGTTCAGCGCCTTGATCGACAGCGCGATCTTCCGCTCCTGGAGGTCCATGTCGATCACCTTCACGTCGACCTCGTCCGTCTCCTTCACGACGTCGCGGGGGTTCTCGACCCGCTCGTCCTTCA
>WNGA01003892.1_pt1 | contig 45095 bp, 39 predicted proteins | sample 5400061 | NCBI WGS metagenome assembly WNGA01 (sample SAMN13153366, study PRJNA577476) | soil metagenome | isolation source: 100 cm soil or saprolite under grassland replicate 2 | place: USA:California | collected 2016-06-15 | reverse complement strand
CCAGGTCGGCACGACCCCCACCAGACGAGTGCGGCGAGGGTCAAGGCAGCGTGCGCCGAGACAGCCCCGCGCGATTCCCCACCCGCCGCCCTTCGGAGCTGCGCGCATATGCCCCTAGCCGGTACCGAGGCCCCAAGATGGGTCCGAAGCCCAGCTGGGCTGGCAGGCGCGGGCAGCCCGGGCTGGCAGGCCTCCTCAGCCGCCGGCGATTGCCGGGATCACGTGGACCGTCGCGCCGGGGCCGACCGGCGTCGCGAGCGTCGCCGGCTCGCCGTCCACCCAGACGTTGATGTGGTCGCGGAGGGCCGGGCCAGCGTCGCACAGGCGGTTCGCGACCCCCGGCCAGGAGGCATCGAGCGCGCGGATGACCTCGCCGACGGTTCCGCCATCCACCGTCGCACGGTGTGGCAGCCCGGGCACGAGCGGCGCCAGCGAGCGCGGCAGGATCACGAGCGCCATGTGGTGACCTCCGGAGCGGGACCGTTCACTCGTCGACCCGGATCGCCTCGACCGACCAGATCGGCGGCAGCGTGGTCGTGACGGCCGCCCAGGTCTCTCCACCGTCGGCGCTGCCGTACAGCTGGCCCGTGCTCGTCCCGAAGTAAACGCCCACCGGGTCGAGATCGTCGCGGGCCATCGCCTCGCGGAGGACGCCGATGTAGGCATCGCGCCCGGGCAGGCCCGCGTCGCCCCGGATCCAGCTGTCGCCGCCGTCCTGTGTGCGCCAGACGGCGGCTCGACCGTCGGGCATGTAGCGTCCCTGATCGGGCGCCGTGAGCGGAATGGTCCAGACGGTCTGGGGATCGCGCGGATGGGCCGCCATCGCAAAGCCGAAGTCGGAGGGCAAGCTGCCCGTGATCTCCTCCCACTGCCTGCCGCCGTCCAGGGAGCGATACACGCCACAGTGGTTCTGCTGGTACAGGTGCTCGGGCTCGCCTGCCGCCATCACCAGCTTGTGGACGCACTGGCCAGTCTCGGGCGGCGGGCCGGGCACGAAGTCGGCGCGGACGCCGCGGTTGCGTGGCTCCCAGCTCGCCCCGCCATCGACGGTCTCGAAGGTCCCCACCGCGGAGATCGCGACCCACATCCGGGCCGGATCGGTGGGGTGCGGGACGATCGAGTGGAGGATCAGCCCGCCCGCGCCCGGCTGCCACGTTGGCCGGGTCGGGTGGTTGGTCAGTCCCTCGACATGCTGCCAGCTGCGACCTTCGTCCTCGCTGCGGAACAGGCCGGCCGGCCCCACGCCCGCATACAGGGCGCCGTGGACGGGAGTGACGTTCCAGACCGCGCTGATCTTCGGCCCATCGTCGCCGTACGTCAGACCCTCGCTCGACTGGCTCCAGGTCCGCCCGTTGTCTTCGCTCCGAAACACGGTCGGGCCGTACCACAGGCTGCCCCCACCGGCATACAGCACGCCGGTCGCCGGATCCCGATTGATGTCCTGGATGGGATAGCCCTCGCACGTTGGTCCGCGGACCGTCCACGATTTCCGATCGGGCCCGGACTCCGCGATGAAGGCGCCCTTCTTGGTGCCCACCAGGAGCAGGAGTCGTTCGGCCACGTTGTCCTCCCGAGTCAGCACGCTCAGCCAATGGTCGGCGGCGCAGCAAGCCGTTCCGAATAGGGTAGCGCCATCGCGCTTCGACCCACCCGCCGTCCCCGGGCGCGATAGGCTTTCAGGCGATGGACAGCCTGCTCGAGATCCTCACCGGTGCCGCGGACCGATTCGGCGACCGGACGGCGCTGGGCATTCACCAGGACGACGGAACCGAGCTTCGCTGGAGCTTCCGCGAGCTGGACCGCCGCAGCCGGTATGCCGCGTGGCGGCTGCGCGCCCTCGGACTCGAGCCGGGAGACCGCCTCCTGACGTGGGCGCCGTCCGCACCGGCCCTGCCGGCGGTGTACTTCGGGGCGATGCGGGCAGGCGTCATCTTCGTGCCGCTCGACCTGCGGATGTCGGCTGAGGCCATCGAGCGCATTGCGGACAGGGCCGAGGCGACGCGGCTCGCCCTGGGGACCGGCCGCGACGCCCCGGATCCGCGCGACGCCGGGCTGGAGCGCTTCCCCACGACGACCGTGGACGCGCTCACGGCGGAGCCGGACGAGACCTTCCCGAGCGACTGGGAGGCGGTGATGGACGGCTGGCAGCGGCCCGCCCGCGACGACGTGTTCGAGCTCGTCTTCACGTCGGGCACGACCGGCAGGCCGAAGGGGGTCATGCTGACCCACGGCAACGTGCTCGCTTCCATCTCGGCGATTCACCGGGTGATCCCGCCGATCGAGCACCGCATCGTGTCGCTGCTGCCGCTGTCCCACCTCCTGGAGCAGGCGGTCGGTCTGTTCTACGCCCTCGACGTCGGGGCGGACATCCTGTACGTCCGGAGCCGCAGCCCCCGGGTCATCTTCGAGGCCATCCGCCATCATCGAACGACAACGATGGTCCTCGTGCCGCAGGTGCTGGACCTGTTCTGGTCCGCGATCGAGCGGGAGGTCGCCAAGGCCGGGCGCGCGGAATCGTTCAATCGCCTCCGATCGATCGCCCGGCGGCTCCCGTACGGTGCCCGGCGCTGGCTGTTCCGGCGCGTGCACCAGCAGTTCGGGGGTGGCCTCCGGCTGCTCGTATCGACGGCCGCGTTCCTGCCGCCGGTGCTGCAGCAGGCGTGGGAAGACCTGGGCGTCGTCGTCATGCAGGGCTACGGGTCCACCGAGTGCGGCTTCGGTGCGTGCACGACCCGCGAGGACCACGGCCTGGGCACCGTTGGCCGGGCTTTGCCGCCTGTGGAGCTCCGCCTCGCGGACGACGGCGAAATCCTCATTCACGGCCCCAATGTGTTCGGTGGCTACTGGCGGGACCCGGAGGCGACGGCGGCCGCCTTCACGCCCGACGGCTGGTACAAGACGGGCGACATCGGCCGTTTCGACGATGCGGGCCGGCTCATCCTCATGGGCCGTACCAAGGACATCATCGTCCTGCCCAACGGATTCAACGTCTATCCGGAGGACGTGGAGAACGCGTTGCGGGTGGCCGGCATGCGCGACTCGGTCGTCCTCGAGACACGGCCGGGCCGGATCGAGGCGATCGTCCTGACCCCGGGTGCGTACGGGCTGCCGGCCGGCGGCGATACCGCCCGCGGCCCGAGCGGCATGCACGATGACCCGGCCGCGGTGCGCGAGGCCATCGCGGAGGCCGTCCGGAAGGCGAACCAGACGCTTGCGCCGCACCAACGCGTCGAAGGCTGGCGGCTGTGGCCGGAGGCCGACTTCCCGCGCACACACACGCTGAAGGTGAAACGCGACCAGGTCCGGGCGTGGGCCGTCATCGAGGAGAACATGCCGGTCCGCCAGGGAGCCTGAGGCCCGGGCGCGAACGCCCGGCGCGAGGGACCCGAGCGCGAACGCCCGGCGCGACGGACCCGAGGGCGAACGCCGCCCCGGCTCAGCGGGGAACGGCGATCCCCGTGCCAACCGTGGCGAGATCAACCAGGATCGCGGGAGCCCGCGCGTCGGAAGAGTTGGCCGCAGACCAGCTATACGTGATCAGGGTGGTGCCCGACTGACGGATGAGGTGCTGTGTGTCTGGCGGAAACTGCACCCGTCCCGGACCGGAGCCCAGGTAGGCGGCCTGCTCGCGCCCGGCCGCGGCGGCCGAGGCCTCGTCGCGGAACTCGTAGATCGCGATGAAGCCGTGGCTGGGGTCATCGGGCAGGACCACCTGGAAGATGCCGCGGGGCGCCGCGGCCAGCGCCGCGGATTCCGGCGGCCGGAACGGCTGGCGCGCGTCGATCAGCTGGAGGCCGTCGAGGGCCAGCGCGCGGGCGACCTGGCCGCGTGCATCGGCGATCGACAGCGAGTAGGAAGGCAGGGCGTCGGTCGCCGAGGGCCGCCCACCAGCCGTCGAGCCTCCGCCCGCGCAGCCCGCGGCGAGGCCGAGGGCCATCACGAGAGTCGCGATCATTCCACCAAGACTTGGATCCAAGACGAGCGTACGCGGCCGGGTCCCCCAAACGACCGAACGGGCCGCCCTGCCTGCGTATTCGTCTCCGCTGTCATTCACCGTGGAATAACTGCGCCTCGGGAGATGCACCGGCCCGAGCCCCTCACCCCGGCGGCCACGTGAAGGCCCGACCGCCCATCAGGTGGAAGTGGAGGTGGTCCACCGTCTGGCCGCCCCAGCGGCCCACGTTCGTGACGATCCGGTAGCCCGAGTCTGCGATTCCCTCCTGACGCGCGACGTTCGCGGCGACCGCGAAGAGGTGCCCGAGCAGCGGACCGTGCGCCTCGGTCAGGTCGGCCGCCGAGCGGATGTGCTCACGGGGCATGAGGAGGATGTGGGTCGGCGCACGCGGGTTGATGTCGCGGATCGCGACGATCAGATCGTCCGCGTGGACCTGCGTTGATGGAATCTCGCCCGCGACGATCTTGCAAAACAGGCAGTCCTCGGCCACGTGGCCTCCTCCTGGCGTCGATGGCTCGGCGCCAGGATCGTACCAGCGTCGGGTGGGAAGGCCGCCCGCACCCGGCCGTCAGCGACCGCTCGTCGTCAGTTGTCGCGAACCGCGGTCAGCGCCACCCAGTCGCCCTCGACCGAACGATCGGTGACCCGCAGCCCGGCCTCGGTGAAAGCAGCTCCGACCTCGGTCGCCCGGTCGACGAAGATCCCGGAGGCGAGCAGCACCCCGCCCGGTCGCAGCTCGTCGCGAATGGGCCGGGCCAGCGTCACGAGCAGCGCCGCGATGAGGTTGGCCAGCACGACGTCGAACGGTGGATCGCCGCTCGGCAGGCTCCCTCGCCGAAAGCGCAGCCGGCGCGCCACCCGATTGCGGCGCGCGTTGGCGATCGATGCCTCGACCGCGATCGGGTCCGTGTCCAGGCCCACCACCTCGCCGGCCCCGAACCGCCCAGCGGCGATGGACAGAATGCCCGAGCCGCAGCCGACGTCGAGCACTCGAGCCGACCCGTCGCGGGCTGTTCCACGAGTCAGCCTCCCACCGTCGGCCAGCCGCTCGATGCCCGCCAGGCAGAGTCGTGTGGTGGGATGGAGCCCGGTGCCGAAGGCTCGCCCGGGATCGAGGGCGAGGACGACGTCCCCCGGCGCGCGGCGATGGCGCCGCCATGTCGGCCGGATGACGATGCCGCGGCCGACACGGAGGACCGGGAAGTGAGCCTTCCAGGCTTCGGCCCAATCCGTCTCGTGCACGATGCGGACCTGCAGATCCCCGATCGGCCGCAGCCCGAACGCCTGGAGATGCCCGAGGGCCGTGCGCGCGCCGGCGATCGCGTCCCTCAGAGCGGCCCCGTTACCCGCCGGCACATATGCCCGGACGACGGCCGGTCCTGACGGGTCGACCGCGGCGCGCAGGCCGTCGTCGAGGAGCGTGAACGTGGGCTCGACGCTCGTTCCACTCGGAGCGAACCGGCCCAGGACCTCGCTCACCGCCTCGACGGCCTCGTTGTCGGCAGTGACCGACAGCTCGAGCCACGAACCCTCCGCCGAGGTTCCGTCGTAGATTGGACGCGCGCCGTCAGCCAAGCGCGTCCCGGACGCGGTCCATCAGCCCGCCGCCACGATCCCCGACGGCCTCGCCGGACGCGTCCGCATAGGCCTCCAGGGCCCTGCGCTGCTCCTTGGACAGGCGGCCGGGCACCACCACCCGCACGAAGACGTGGAGGTCGCCCCGCGATCCCGACCGGCGGAGGTGCGGGACGCCCTTGCCCCGCAGTCGCAGCTCCGTCCCCGGCTGCGTTCCCGGCCGGACCTCGATCTCCTCCGGCCCCTCCACTGTTGGAACCTGGGCGCGGGTCCCAAGGGCCGCCTGCGCGATCGAGATGTCCAGCTCGTAGTAGAGCTCGGTACCGTCGCGGCGCAGCTGAGGATGCGGCGTCACGTGGACCGCTACGTACAGGCTGCCCGGCGGACCGCCGCGGGGACCCGCCTCGCCCTCGCCAGAGAGACGAACCTGGTGGCCCTCGTCGATGCCTGCCGGAATCGTGACCCGCAGCGTCCGCGTCTGTTCGATTCGACCCTCGCCATGACAGGTCTCGCAGGCGCTCTCGATGATCCGGCCTTCGCCCCGGCAGCGCGGACAGGCGGTGACGTTGACCATCTGGCCGAGCATCGTCTGGCGTACCGTCCGGATCTCGCCCCGGCCCTGGCACTGCGGGCAGGTGGTCGCCGAGGTGCCGGGCCTGGCCCCCGACCCGCCACAGGTCGAACAGCGATCCAGGACCGAGAACTCGATCTCCTTCTCGGTCCCCGCCACGGCTTCCTCGAACGAGATCCGGAGGTCGTAGCGGAGATCGCTTCCGGCGGCCGGCCGCCCGTGTCGGGCGCCGCCGGTCGTTGCCCCACCGAAGAACGCGTCGAAGATGTCGCCGAAGCCGGAGAAGCCGGCGCCGAAGCCCGCGTCCGGGCCGCCGCTCACGCCCGCTCGGCCGAACATGTCGTACGCCTGGCGTCGCTGGGGATCCGACAGGACCTGGTACGCCTCGTTGATCTCCTTGAACCGGACGTCCGACTCGGGATCCTTGCTGACGTCGGGATGCCATTGCTGCGCCAGCCTGCGGAAGGCGCGCTTGATGTCGGCGTCGGTCGCACCCCGCACCACGCCCAGGACCTCGTAGTAGTCGCGCTCCGTCACCACGCCGGGAAGTCTACCTACAGGGCCTTACAGCGGCGTCCGAGCTATGTTCCGGCCAGCTCCCGGGCCCGTGCCAGGACATCCCGGAGCATCTCCGCGGTGAGGCGCCCGGTGAACGTGTTCTGCTGGCTCGGGTGGTACGAGCCAACCAGCCGGTACGGGCCGACCTGGGCCTCGGCGCCGTGCCCGAACGCGGGCCGGGGTCGGGCGGGGTGGCCAAGAGTAGCCAGGGCGCGGAGAGCGGCGTCCCAGCCGAACAGACCGAGCGGCACGATGACCGACACCTCGTCCAGGATCGCCAGCTCTCGGGCGAGGTACGGGGCGCAGTTGTCGCGCTCCTCGATGGTCGGTTTGTTGGCCGGCGGCGCGCAGCGAACGGCGGCCGCGATATAGGCACCCATGCCGCCGTGGGCAGCCGGGGCCAGCCCGATGATGAGGATGCGCGCGTCCGGATCGCCGAAGCCGGGCAGCGGACGCCCCCAATACGTTTCGTCGCGGTAGCGGGCGACCTTCTCGCGCGCGACCCGCTCGCGCCAGGCGACCAGCCGCGGGCAGCGCCGGCAGGCAACGATCTCCGCGGTGAGCTCGGCCAGTGCGGCGCGACGGTCTTCGGCGTTGCGCCTCACCGGCGCGCTACTTGAGCAGGAGCTTGTCGAGCCGGCGCCGAACGATCGCCAGGCCCACCAGCCCAAGCCCAAGCAGGTACACGACGTCGAAGATCATTTCCGGCTCGATGACGCCCGCGGTGAGGCCTCCCGATGAGGAGCGAGGCCGGCAGTGCGAGGAGCCCCCACAACGAGGGCATGAGACCCAGCACCAGCAGGACCGCCGTGAACCCGGTCGCATACAGTGCGCCCCGCGTCAGGGCCCAGCCCAGCTCGCCCAGCGCCACGTCTCCGACGCCGAGCGGCGTCGCCAGCACGGCGTGATAGACCTTTTCGTAATTGAGCCGGAACATGACGTTGGTCGCCTCGTAGACGGCGCCGTTCGCGCAAGAGGCCGCCAGGAGGGCCGGCGCGATGAACGCGGTGTACGACATCGGTCGCCCATCCGGGCCGGGCACGGTGCCCACCAGCACGCCCAGGCCGAAGCCCATCGCCAGCAAATAGAAGAGGGGCTCGAAGAATCCGGACGCAAGCGTCAGATACGACCGTCGGTACACGAGCACGTTGCGCTCCATGAGCCGGCCCGCCCGCCGGCTGCCGAAGGCAAAGGGTGCCGTGACGCGGGCCAGGGCGCTCATACCACGAGCCGCCGGCGGAAGGTCACCAGGCATGCCACGGTCCCTGCCGCCACGAATGCTGCCAGCACGGCCACGTGGAGCACGGCGTCCGCTGGCGCGATCGTTTGCAGCACCAGGCCCCGGGTCAGTTGGACGCCGTGGTAGATCGGTGTCGCATAGGCCACAACCCGGAGGATCTCAGGCAGCTGGGCGACCGGAAAGAAGGCGCCCGAGAACAGGAACAGCGGGTTGATGACGAAGCGAAACAGGACGTTGAAGCCCTCCACGTTCTGGAGCGACGCGCTGAACGCGGCGATGGGCGTCGCGAACGCCATGCCCGTGAGGACAGCCGCCGGAATGCCCAGGAGGATCGTGGGTCCGTGGACGGCGCCAAGCACGGCTGCGGTCGCCACGAAGATCGTGGTCACGATGACCAGCCGCAGGGCGATCCAGGCGAGCTGACCGATCACCACGTCGGTCACCCCGATCGGGCTCGCAAGCATCGCGTAGTAGGTCTTGATCCAGCGGATGGAGGCCAGGATCGGAAACGTCGACTCGAATGCCGCGGTCTGCATGGCGGCGCCGGCCAGCAGTCCCGGAGCGAGGAAGGCTACGTACGGGACTCCCTCGATGCCGGCGCCCTGATTGACGAAGCCGCCAAGGCCGATGCCCATCGCAACCAGGAACAGGGCCGGAGAGGCGAATGAGGTGAACAGCGTGGCGCGATATGTGCGCCGGTAGCCGAGCAGCCGCTCCTCGAAGACGTGGACTGCTGGGGCCGTCAAGGCCGGCTCATTCGATCAGACTGCGACCCGTCAGCCGCAGGAAGACGTCTTCCAGGGAGCTGCGCCGGACCAGGCTGCTGTCCGGTTGGATTCCTTCACCGTGGAGGGCAGCCGACACCGCCTCGCCATCGGATGCGTAGACGAGGATCCGGTCGGGTAGTCGTTCGATGCGCTCCGCGCGCCCGTCGAGGAGCTGGTCGAGGCGGCCGTCCAGGCTCTCCTGCGTGCCGGGCGGGAATCGCAGCTCCAGCACCTCTCGGGAGGAATGTTGCTCGATCAGCTCGCGCGGCGAGCCCTCCGCGACAATCCGAGCCTTGTCCATGATCACGAGCCGATCGCACAGCTGCTCGGCCTCGTCCATGTAGTGCGTCGTCAGCACGAGCGTGGTGCCGCGCTGCTTCAGGCGGTAGAGGCGGTCCCAGACCAAGTGTCGCGCCTGGGGATCGAGGCCGGTCGTCGGCTCGTCCAACAGCAACAGGCTCGGCTCGTTGATGAGCGATCGCGCCACCGAGAGCCGACGCTTCATCCCGCCCGACAGCGGCTCCACTCTGGATGTTGCCCGGTCAGTGAGCTGAACGAAGTCGAGCAGCTCGTCGGCACGCCGGCGCGCCTCCGGCCATGGCAGGTCGAAGTAGCGGCCGTAGATGACCAGGTTGTCGCGGACCGTCATCTCCTGGTCCAGCCAGTCTTCCTGCGGCACGACGCCGATGCGCGCACGGATCCGCGGCCCCTGCGTCGCGGGGTCCATGTCCAGGACGCGGAGTGTGCCCTCGGTCTTGGGAGAGACGCAGCCGATCATTCGCATCGTGGAGGTCTTGCCCGCCCCGTTCGGCCCGAGGAAGCCAAACGCCTCGCCCGCAGCGACGTCGAAATCTATCGCGTCGACGGCCGTGAACGACCCGAACCGCTTGGTCAGACCGCGGGCATGGATGAGTGGGCCGGACGAGTCGGCGGATGACTGGGCCATGGGCCGGGCATGGTACTGCAGGGTCCCGGCAAGAGCATGTCAGGTACGCCGCCGAGGCTGGCCGCGGACTACGAGGGTCCGCGGCCGAGCGACGCCGAGGACATGTCCCAGGACGACATCCAGCTGTGATTCGCGAGGACACTGTCGTCGATCAACCTGGTCCTCGACCGGTTCTCGCATCTACCAACGGGGGTGGTGATACGCCCATTGGCGCCGGTCGAGTAGCGCCGACCGGCAGCGGATCGAGCGTGGCGGAGACGTCTCGGCTCGCCGTCGCGCCGTGATCGGGAACGTACCACCACCGGGGTTGGTAAACGCGGGACCCTCGACGCGGAGTGGGGAACGCGTCAACAACGTGTCCGGTAGTCACACCTGGTCGGCGATCCGGCGCGGTCCTCGGCTGAGGGCCTGCCCTTCAGCTCTCCTCGGTCTCGTTCAGCTCCCAGCTCTTGGGACGGTCGAGCGCCGACCATTCGTCCCGGAGGATCGCCATCCGGTGCACGTCGATGTGCCGGCCACGGTGGTAGTGCGCGTGGCGGAGCGTTCCCTCGACGATGAAGCCCGCCTTGTCGTATGAGCGCCGGGCGCGCGCATTGAAGTCGTAGACGTCGAGCCAGATCCGCTCGAGCCGCAGCTCCCCGAACCCGAAGTCCACGAGGGCGTTCAGGGCGTCCGTCCCCCAGCCGCGGCTCCAGTCGGCAGGGTCGCCGATGCCGATGCCCAGCCCGGCGGAGCCGTTGTTTGCGTCGAGCTCGAAGAGCCCGCAGGTCCCGATCGCCCGGTCGCCTTCGATGAGGCAGATGACGAAGAACCAGCCATCGCGGCCCTGGCGCTCCACCATCCCGTCGAACCATCGCTCCTCGTCCGGCTGGCCCATCGGAGCACGCCGGGTCAGGAACCGCGCCATCCGGGCATCGTTCATCCAGCGCACGAACTGGGGAACGTCCGCGCGCTCGCCGGCCCGGAGATAGACGCTTCGCCCGCGGACGATCGGCGTTGCCGCCCTGCCGATGCCCGAAGCGGCCTTGACCTGGGTCATCGCAGCGTCACCTCCGGCTGGCGTCCCGGCGGCGCCGGCCGCCGGGCTCAGACCTCCTTGAACTCGCCTTCCACAGTCTCCTCGGCGGCCGGCCGGCCGGCCTCTCCGGCACCCTCGCCGGCGCCCTCGCCGCCCTTCCGGCCGTTGGGCGAACCCTCCGCGGCGCTCGCCTGATAGGCCTTCGTCGAGACCCGCGAGAGGACGTCGGTCAGCGACGCGAGGCCCTTGCGGACCGGCTCGATGTCGGCGTCCTTCAGGGCCTGGCGCAGCGAGCTCACCTGCGACTCGACCTCCGCTCGATCCTCGGCTGAGACCTTGTCGCCCAGGTCCTTGATGACACGCTCAGCCTGGTAGGTGAGCTGCTCGGCCTGATTGCGAAGCTCGACCTCCTCGCGGCGCTTCTGGTCCTCGTCCGCGTGTGCCGCGGCATCCTTGACCATCTGCTCCACGTCGTCCTTGGAGAGCATGGACGAGGCGGTGATCCTGACCTGCTGCTCCTTGGCTGTTGCCCGGTCCTTGGCCTTGACGTCCAGGATGCCGTTGGCATCGATGTCGAACGTCACCTCGATCTGGGGGATGCCGCGAGGAGCGGGCGGAATGCCGTCCAGGATGAAACGGCCCAGCGTCTTGTTGTCGGTGGCGAAATCGCGCTCGCCCTGGAGGACGTGGATCTCGACCTGGCTCTGGTTGTCCGACGCCGTCGAAAAGACCTGCGACTTGCTGGTCGGAATGGTCGTGTTGCGGTCGATGAGCCTGGTCATCACCCCGCCCAGGGTTTCGATGCCGAGTGAGAGCGGCGTCACGTCGAGCAGGAGGACGTCCTTGACGTCACCCGCCAGGACACCGGCCTGGATGGCCGCGCCGACCGCCACCACCTCGTCGGGGTTGACGCCCTTGTGCGGCTCCTTGCCGTTGAACATGGCCTTGACGGCCTCGACGACGGCCGGCATGCGGGTCTGGCCGCCGACCAGGATCACCTCGTCGACGTCTGAGGCCTTGAGCCCGGCGTCCTTGAGGGCCGCGGCGACCGGGCCCTTCGTCTTCTCGACCAGGTCGCCGACGAGATCCTCCAGCTTGGCCCGGCTCAGCGTCATGACCAGGTGCTTGGGCTGCCCCTCGGCGTCGGCCGTGATATAGGGCAGGTTGATCTCGGTCGACATCGTCGTCGACAGCTCGATCTTGGCCTTCTCGGCCGCCTCCTTGAGCCGCTGGAGGGCCTGGGGATCCTTGAGCTGGATGCCCTGATCCTTCTTGAACTCGGTCAGCAGCCAGTCGATGACCCGCTGGTCGAAGTCGTCGCCGCCCAGGTGCGTGTCGCCGTTGGTTGCCTTGACTTCGAAGACGCCCTCGCCGAGCTCGAGAATCGAGATGTCGAACGTTCCGCCGCCCAGGTCGTAGACGGCGATCTTCTCGTCATGCTTCTTGTCGAGGCCGTAGGCGAGCGCCGACGCGGTGGGCTCGTTGATGATCCGCTTGACCTCCAGGCCCGCGATCTTGCCCGCGTCCTTGGTGGCCTGGCGCTGGGTGTCGTCGAAGTACGCCGGGACCGTGATGACGGCCTCGGTGACCTTCTCGCCGAGATACGCCTCGGCGTCGGTCTTGAGCTTCTGAAGGACCATCGCGCTGATCTCGGGCGGCGTGTAGCTCTTGCCGTCGGCCAGGACCACCCGGACGCCGTCGCTCTTGGGGTCCTTCTCGACCTTGTACGGCACGAGCTGGCTGGACCGCTTCGTCTCCGGGTCGTCCCAGCGGCGGCCCATGAAGCGCTTGATCGAATAGACGGTGTTGGCGGGATTGGTCACCGCCTGTCGCTTGGCCAGCTGGCCGACCAGCCGCTCGCCGCTCTTGGTGAATGCGACGACCGACGGAATCGTCCGTCCGCCCTCCGCCGACGCGATGACTGTCGGCTCCCCGCCCTCCATGACGGCGACGACGGAGTTCGTCGTGCCGAGATCGATGCCGATGATCTTGCCCATCTCGTTTGTGTGCTCCTGGTTGCTGTGCTTCGTGACTTGGTGGTGCTGGTTGGTGGTGCTAGTTGCTGGTTGTCCGGCTGGATCGGGTGGCGCGCTCCGGGCCGTCCGGCCCGTGCTGCCCGTCCGGACCATCCGGCCCGTCCGGACCTTGGTGCCCGTCCGTCTCGGCCGCCACGTCGGCGCCGTCCGAGACGGCCACGAGCGCGGGCCGCAGGACGCGGTCCGCGACCCAGTAGCCTCGCTGGAACTCACCGACGATCTCGTCCGCCGGCCGGCCGGAACCGGCAACGTGGCTGAGCGCCTGGTGGAGCCGCGGGTCGAATTGCTGGCCGACGGTTGGCTCCATCGGCCGGACGCCCTCGCGCTCGAGGAGCACCCGCAGCTTCCGGTCGATGGCCACGATCCCGTCCGCCCAGGGGTCACCCGCGAGCGAAGCAGGCCGCGTTTCCACCGCCCGATCGAAGTCGTCGAGCAGCTCCACGATCTTGAGCCGGAGCGCGTCCGCCGCCCGGCTCACCGCCGCACCGTGGTCCTGCTCGGTTCGCCGCTTGAAGTTGAGGAACTCGGCCCGCTCGCGCTGGAGTCCGGCCAGGTACTCGTCGGCCCTGGCCCTGGCCTCCTCCAGCTCCTTCTTCAGCTCCTCGATGTCGGCGAGCAGCTTCGTGGGAGAGATGTCGATGCTGTCAATGCGCTCCTGGGCGCGGGTTCGGTGCGGCATGCGTTCGTTCAATCCTCCGGGTCCGGCGGCCGGGCCGCCGGGCTGTCAGGCGTAGAGATGGTCCACGAGCTCGTTCATGAGGCCGGACACGAAGCGGACGGTGCCGATCGCGTGCGGGTAGCCCATCCGGGTCGGGCCCAGCACGCCGACGACGCCAACCGCGCGGCCGGGCCGGCCGTATGGCGCCAGGACGAGCGACACCTCGTGCATCTCGGGCGGCTCGTTCTCCCCGCCGATGAACACGCGAACTCGCCCGCCGGCGGCCACGGTCCGCAGCAGATCGTCGAGGTAGCTCCGGTTCTCGAGCGCCGTGAAGACACGCCGCAGCTTCTCGCTCTGGGCGAACTCGGGCGCCTCCATGACGTTCAGCAGGCCGTCGCTGAACAGCTCCTCGATCAGGACCGTGTCGAACTCCCGCATGGTCCGGGCGATCCGCTCGGCGACCTTGCGGACGAGGACGTTGGCCGGGTCGGCGGGGTCGAACCGCTCGATCGAGGCGTCGATCTGGCGGGCCGTCCGGTCGGCGAAAAGGTGGTTCAGCCGGCTCGCGGCCTCCGACAGCGTTGTCTGGTCCGCCGGTTCGTCCAGCGTGAGCAGGATCTGCTTGATCGTCCCCTCACGGAGAACGAGGATCAGGCTCGCCAGGCGCTCCTGGATGGCAACGAGGTCCACTCGCCGGACCCGAGCCGCTCGCGGCTTGGCGGGCGTGGCCAGTCCGGCCGCCCTGGTGAGACCGGCCAGCGTGGTGGCCGCCAGCCGGAACCAGTGCTCGCTGGCAAACTCCACCTGGCCGAACTGGTGACGGATCATCAGCTGCTCGACCGGCGTCAGCCGCGGCGCGTCCACGATCGACTCGACGTAGTAGCGGTAGCCCGCGTCGGTGGGCATGCGGCCGGCGCTCGTGTGCGGGTGGGTCAGAAAGCCGGCGGCCTCCAGCTCAGCGAGGATGGAGCGGACGGTCGCACTGGACACGCCAAGGCCGTAGCGCTCGACGAGCGCCACGCTGCCGACCGGCGTCGCGGACGCCACATATTCCTCGATGACGGCCCGAAGGATCGCCTGCTCGCGGAGGTCCAGGGGGCCGTTACTGCGACGAACGCGTCGCGCCACGGCTGCCTCCTCGGGTGTTAGCACTCTCACGTGGGGAGTGCCAACATCTGCTCGGCGCATCGTAGCAGTCGGGGTCGCCGAGTGTCAACGAACGACGCCGTCCTGGATTCATACGGGCAACACGTCGAGCATCACAATCGGCAATGCGCTTCCACGGTCGGCGACATGGCCGGCCACTCGGATCGGCTAGGAGGCGACCCAGGCCGGTTGGGCGCCACGATGCGGCTGAGGCATCGTTCCTGAAATGAGCGAGCGTACCGGCCGTCTCAATCTGGCAGAGCCTGGCACGCACCATGCATGTTCGTGTCTCGAGTGTTGCCCAGAACGCAATCCGGGGCTAGGCGTCCGCCGGCAGCGCATCGTCCGTCGAAGCCGGCCTTCCGCAATGACACTGCAAGTGTGCCGCGCACGTTTGAATGTCACGAGCTCTGGCCATCTCCTGCTCACATGTGCGTGCCCCCGCCCACCACACAAGCCCTGGAGGAGATGGATGAACGCCCTGACGCTGCTCAAGATCGATCACGACAAGGTGAAGAAGCTGCTCAGCGAGCTGGAGTCGACGACCGAGCGGGGCGTCAAGACCCGCGAGGAGCTGTTCGCCACGATCAAGGGCGAGCTGACCGTCCACGAGATCGTCGAGGAGGAGATCTTCTATCCCGAGCTGAAAAGCCACCCCAAGGCGAAGGACATCGTCCTCGAGGGCTACGAGGAGCACGCCGTGGTGGACACGCTCATGGGCGAGCTCGAGGGGCTTGCCGTCGACGACGAGACGTGGGGCCCCAAGGCCAAGGTCATGAAGGAGAACATCGAGCACCACATCGAGGAAGAGGAAGGAGAGATGTTCGAACGGGCGCGGCAGGTCTTCGACCGCGCGGAGCTGGATGATCTGGGCCAGCGCATGGAAGGGCGCAAGCGCTCGGCAATGCAGGAAATGGGGATGACCGACCGGACCCGGTAACGATCCGCAATCGGGTCGCGGCACCCGGCGTCGCGGCACAGGGCGTCGCGGCACAGGGCGTCGCAGCACAGGGCGTCGAGGCAAAGCCGGCCGCGTCGATTTGTGGCCCGCGGTAAGCTGTCGCTGCGCCGTCGGATCGGGACTGACGGCGGCTCCACGGCTCAACGCACGAGGGGAACCCGTTGACGAATTCGGGTGATGCGCTACGCGCGACCTCTGACGCCTTGCTGAGCGACCTGGACGCCCTCCAGGCGCTGGAGCATCAGAAGCGGGCGATTCGGCCGGGCGATCCGCAATTGGTCCGCATCGCCGCACGGATCGAGCAGCTGGCGAACCGCGTGCTGGGCTCGTCGATCGAGCAGTCGCAGCTCGCGGAGCGGGTCGAGCAACTCGTCGAGACGGGATCGCCGGACGCGCCGGACGCGCCTATCCAGGACACGAAGCGCGAGATGCGTGCCGTCCTCGCAGACTGGCGCGATGCCGAGCGCCGGGCCGGCCTTGCCGACCCAGGCTCAGCGGATGCGATATCGGCGGCCGCCGATATCCAGCGCCTCCGGATGGAGTATCGCGAGGCATTCGAAGAGGCGCGGCGGCGGCGCGAATAGCCGCCCCGCGGCGCGAATAGCCGCCCGAACGCATGCGATCGGCATGCAGGCGATCCGTCCTCCCGACCCGGACGGCGTCCCCCGCCGACGCGCTTCAGATCAGGCGCTCGAAGATCTCGTTGGACAGCAGGCGGCCGCGGGTCGTCAGGCGGACCCGCCGGTCCGGGTCGATCGTCAGCAACGACTCGGCGAGGGCCCACCGCACGATCGCGGTCCGCGGTCCCGTCAGCGCGGATGCCGGAACTCCCCGGTCGGTGCGCAAGCCCAGGACCAATCTCTCGCTCGTTGCGATGGCCCGGTCGACTTGCTCGACGCCACCGGGTGGCAGCCGCGGTTCCGAACCGTCGCCGGGGCGGAGCGCTGCCAGGTATCCGTCGAGCCTGGCCGCATTCCAGCGCCGCACGGCCCCGTCGAACGCGTGCGCACCCGGGCCCACGGCCTCGTACGGCCGCCGTTGCCAGTAGGTGAGGTTGTGCCGGCTGGCATGCCCGGCACGCGCCCAGTTGCTGATCTCGTAGCCGCGCCAGCCGGCCGCGGCCAGGAGTCGCGTGGCAGCCGTGTACTGGGCGGCCGCGCGGTCGTCGTCCTGCCCGACCCGGGCCTGGGCCCGCCAGCGACGGGCACCCGACCGCGTCGGCATATGGTCGCCCGTGGGGCCGGTCAGACCCTCGGCGTCGGGGTCGTCGAGGGTGAGCGCGTACAGCGACAGATGGTCGGGCTCGAGCGCCAGGGCCGCCTGGAGGGTGGCCAGCCAGCCTCCCAGCGACTGCCCGGGCACGTCGTACAGCAGATCGAGGTTGACCGAGCGAATGCCGGCCGCGCGTGCGGCCGCGATCGCCTCGGCCACGTCTTCCGGCCGGTGGCGACGGCCCAGGCGGCGGAGCTCGGCCGCCTCCAGGCTCTGCGCGCCAATGGACAGCCGATTGACGCCCGCCCGTCGCTGGGCAACCGCGTCGCTCCGCTCATCCGGCCCGGGATTTGCCTCCAGGGTCACTTCCGGGTTCGAGACGAGTCCGTACCGGCCGCGGATCAGCTCCAGGAGATCGGTCAGGACGTCGCCGGACAGGAGCGACGGCGTGCCCCCGCCGAAGTAGACGGTATCGAGCGGAGGCCGGGCGCGCGACCCTGGGCGAGGGGCGGCCACCGGCGGCCCGAACCGGGCATCCAGCGCATCGGCCCGCAGTTCGATCTCCGCGCGCAGGCCGGCGATGAACGCCTGGATCCGGTTCCTCGGCCCTCTTGCATCCGCGCCGGCCAGGACGACGAAGTCGCAGTACGGGCACAGGGACACGCAGAACGGAACGTGCACATAGAGCCCGACGGGCGGGCCCGGCGACGGCGATGCCCCGGGCGTGATCATCGATCCGAGCGGGACGACTCCCGAGCTCCAACCGCGTTCCAGCCGTCTGGCGTCTCCTGCTGGTTCTCGACGTCCTCTTCCTCGCGACCTCGGCGCGCAACCTGGCCCGCGTGGCCAGTTGTCAGGAACAACGCCACTCGCGTGATCGCGTGGCCCAGGAAGGCCGCCCCGATTCCGCCGGTCTGGATCGTGACCCAGCCGCTCGCCAGGCCGATCACGAGCACGAGCACGAGCATGTAGCGGTCTCGGCCCGGCGCGCCGACCCGAGTTGCCAGCGTGTAGACGAACGCCTGGATCACATTGCCCACGGTTGGGTCGACGCCGGCGAGGAGGATGAAGCCCAGGAGCAGGCCGCGGAACGTCGCCTCGTCGATGAAGGCCGTGGCCACCGTGTTCAGGACCGAGCCGGGGTAGGAGCGGACCTCCGGCAATCGCAGGTGGCGGTAACGGAGGATCGCAAAGGCGACCGCCTGGGCGGTGCCCAGGAGCCCGTACCCGAAGCCGTAGACGATCACCTGGAGGCGGTCGCCAAGCACCAGGAAGAGATCGCTCGCCGGCCGCGGGTGAATGTATGCGGCCGCCGCCACGAGCCCCAGGCCGACGATGTACCAGCCCAGTCGACGGCGCAAGGCGGGCGGGCGCCCGCCCCGGGCGGCTTCGTCGTATTCGGCCGCCCCAAATCGCTCGGCGTCGATCCGGAGGAGCAGCAGGAGCATGAGGAAGCCGAACGCGATGAACGCCCCGAACGACTCGCGCAGCGCCTCCAACACCGCGTCCATCTCGAGCCCTCAGTCGCCGGCCGCGGCCGGCGCCTCATTTGGCCTGCCCACGGTCAGGCCTCGTCCATCCGGAGCATGGCCAGGAACGCCTCCTGGGGGATCTCCACGGAGCCGACCCGCTTCATGCGCTGCTTGCCCTCCTTCTGCTTCTCGAGCAGCTTGCGCTTGCGGGTGATGTCGCCACCGTAGCACTTGGCGATGACGTTCTTGCGCATCGCGCGGACCGTTTCGCGGGCGACGACGTTGCTGCCGATCGCGGCCTGGATCGGCACCTCGAACATCTGGCGCGGGATGAGCTGCCGCAGCCGATCGACGAGGGCCCGACCCACCGACTGGGCCCGATCGCGGTGAACGATCAGGCTGAGGGCGTCGACCGACTCGCCGTTCACCAGGATGTCGATCTTCACAACGTTGGCCGGACGGTAGCCGGCCTCCTCGTAATCCATGCTCGCGTAGCCGGCCGTCCGGCTCTTGAGCTGGTCGTAGAAATCGACGATCAGCTCGGCCAGGGGCATCTCGAAGCGGAGCACGACGCGGGTCGGATCCAGGTATTCCATCTCCCGAAAGTCGCCCCTCCGGTTGCGGGTGAGCTCCATGAGCGTGCCGATGTACGTCGCCGGCGAGACGACGCTCAGGCTGACCCACGGCTCCTCGATCGCCTCGATCTCGGCGGCGGGAGGGAGCAGCGACGGGTTGTCGACCACGACGGTTCCCCGGCCACCGATGAGGCGGACGTGGTACTCCACCGACGGGGCCGACGCGATGAGGGCCAGGTCGAACTCTCGTTCGAGGCGCTCCTGGACGATCTCCATGTGGAGCAGCCCCAGGAATCCACACCGGAACCCGAAGCCGAGGGCGACCGAGGTTTCCGGCTGGTACGTGAAGCTCGCGTCGTTGAGATGGAGCTTCTCGAGCGCGTCGCGCAGCAGGGGATAGTCCTCGCCGGTGACGGGGTAGAGGCCGGCGAAGACGAGGCTCTTGGCGGGCTGGTAGCCGGGCAGCGGTTCGGGAGCCGGGCGTTGCGCGTTCGTGATGGTATCGCCGACCTGGGCGTCGCGGACGCTCTTGAGACCGGTCGCGACGTAGCCGACCTCGCCTGCCTGGAGCGAGCGGACCGGGACCAGCTGCGGCCGGAAGACGCCGAGCTCCAGCAGCTCCGATTCCACGCCACTCGCCATCAGCCGGACGGTGTCGTGCGCACGGAGCGTCCCCTGGGCGAGCCGCACGTAGACGATGACGCCCTTGTAAGCGTCGTAGTGCGAATCGAAGATGAGCCCCTGGAGCGGGCCGGAGGGGTCGCCGGCCGGCGGCGGAATCCGCTCGACGATCGCCTCCAGGATGGCCGGCACGCCGGTCCCGTCCTTGGCCGACGCCAGGAGCACCTCCTCGCGCGGAATCGCGAGCACGCTTTCCAGCTCCTCGATGACCAGGTCCGGCTGGGCCGACGGCAGGTCGATCTTGTTGATCACGGGGATGATCGTCAGGCCCTCGCGCAGCGCCAGGTGGACGTTGGCCAGCGTCTGCGCCTCGATCCCCTGGCTCGCGTCGACGACCAGGATCGCCCCCTCGCATGCCTGCAGGCTGCGGCTGACCTCGTACGTGAAGTCGACGTGGCCCGGCGTGTCGATGAGGTTCAGGCCGTACGTCAGGCCGTCGCGCGCCGTGTAGTCGAGACGGACGGCGCGGGCCTTGATCGTGATCCCCTTCTCGCGCTCCAGGTCCATCGAGTCGAGCACCTGGCTCGTCATCTGCCGGGCCTCGATGGTGTGGGTGAGCTCCAGGAGGCGGTCGGCCAATGTCGACTTGCCGTGATCGATGTGGGCAATGATCGAAAAGTTGCGCAGTCGCTCCTGGGGTATGGCCACGAGGCGGGAGTGTAGCCCACCACCGCGCTCGGCCGGCGACCAGGCACGGTCAATCTGCTACCATCTGCCCTCGCGCCCGCGCTCATGGCGCGCGCGCCTGCGAGGCTCCGTTTTCGAGCCCGATATCGACTTCGAGTGTGAGGTTCTGACCCTTGGCAACGAAACCGCGTGGCTGGACCGGTGCCCGGACCCCGTCTGCGCTCAAGCGGGTCCGCACCACCGCGCGGCGGACGGCAATCAACCAGCCCCGCCGGAGCGAGGCCCGGACGCTCGTCAGCAAGGCGGTCAGGGTCGCGGCCGGCACGGTGGCAGGGGATCCGGAGCAGGCACTCGTCGAGGCGCTGTCGGCGCTCGATCGAGCGGCCAAGGCCGGCGCCATCCATCCCAACGCCGCCGCACGGCGCAAGTCGCGGCTCACCCGCAAGGTGAACGCCGCGCTCGGTGGCGCTCGTGTTCAGACGGCCGCCAAGGGAACCAAGACCACCGGCACTGCCGCCGCGACCAAGGCGGCCAAGGCCCGGATCGCAGCCGGCAAGGCCGTCAAGGCCAAGGGCGCCCAGACGGCAGCAGGTAAAGCCCGAGCGGCCCTGTCCAAGACGGCTCGAGCGGAAGCCGCGGCCGCAAGCGCGGCAGCCGCCGAAGCGGCAGGCGAGACCGCGCCGGCCCGCGCGGGTCGTACAGGAACGAAGGCGGCCGCAAAGACGGGGGCCAAACCCGCCCCGAGCCGGGTAGCGACGGCCAAGTCACCTGCGAAGCCGTCAACGCGGAAGGCGACCGCCAAGGAGTAGCCGACCGGAGCGGCTCCGGATGGTCCGACCTCGGAGCCACGGAGGATCGCGGTGACATCGGGCTGGCCGGCAGCCTCGTCGATCGCGATTTGGTCCCATGGCCATCCCTCTCCCCGCCTGGTGACGCGGCCCAGGCTCGGGAACGGCGGAAAGTGGAGCGCCAGGACCTGCGCGTGATCGATCGCCGCCCGGTCGAAGAGGCGTCGCCGGTTCGCGATCGCCTGCGCCGGCTCGAAGTCCCAGACCGCGTGCCAGCCGGGGTGCACCGAACACCGGCGCATGCCGAGCCAGAACGCCTTCGTCCGTCCAGTAGTCCCATTCTGCCCGGAACGTGACGTGCCGGGCATTGGGAAAGACGGGCTTACCGTCGGCGCCGACGTTGCCGCCGATGTGATCCGGCTGGCCGTGGGTCAGGATGACCGTGTCGATCTCCGCTGGCTCGACCCCCGCGGCGCGGAGGTTGCCGAGCAGCTTGCCCACGGTCGGCGTCAGGTCGCCCGGCCCCCGTGTCGATCAGGACGAGGTGAGACTCCGTGCGGACCAGCAGGCCGCTGTACGGTGACGGGATGTTGTCCGGCTCATCGCCGTGCGTCGCCAACGCGCGCTGGACCTGCTCCGGCGGCCCGTTGACGACATAGTCCGCGGCCCGGTAGGTCGTGTCGCCATCTTTGATCGCGATGCATTCGATGTTGCCGACCCGGAACGGAAATGAGTTCACGGCTCGCTGCTGGGGATGACGCGTCCGGGGCCGACGCGGCGTCGTCTAGAACGGCGCGGCAACGAAGCGGCCCCAGGCGACGAAGGCCGCGAGCAGGCCCAGGATCGCGTTGAGGGCGATGTTCGGGAGCTCGCGACGCGTGGCGTGGAAGATGATCGCGAACACCATGAGGATGGCGAGGCAGAGGGCCGCCAGCGGCGTCAGCCAGGGCTGGATCCGGGTGACCGCCGGCAGGATCAGGCCGACGGCGCCGAGAATATCGAGGATCCCGATGATGAGCATTGCCTCACGCGGCAGGGCCCACATCCAGGGGATCCGGTCCCTCATCGATTCGGGACGGGTGGCGTGCGTCAGGCCCAATCGTAGGAAGAGCAGCGCCAGGATGACCTGAGCGATCCACAGGATGGTGTCCATGGCCTCCCCTTCCTCTGCCAGGGTCGGATCGCCGCCGGCACGATCGTCAGGCCGGCCGGCCTCCGATCTCCGGTTGCGGTTCGGGCGGATTGTCCCGCCGAACGGTTTGGTTCCGTCGCGGCCCGGCGAGCCCGAACAGGATCGCACCGCCCAGCCCGCCACCTGCCGTCACGGCGAGGAGGATGCCCGCCGTGCTCAGCTGCTGGGACCAGTAGAAGCTGGTGAACGAGGCGACGTCGGTGATCCCGGCGCCCGCCAGCCGATCAGGGCCGCCCTCGACGGCGAGGTACCGGGCGTACACGCAGTCCGCGCCCGGCCGGCACGAGAGCGAGGCGCCCGAGCTCGCGTCGCGATAGCCGTTGTCCGCCGCGAAGAACAGCGCCTTGACGGCGAGCAGCAGGACGGCCAGGGCCAGGCCCGTGACGACGCCGGCGAAGGCGCCGTTGACGAGGATGCGCGCCCACGGCCCCGACCGTCGGTCCGCGCGGGCGTTGGCGTAGTAGCCGATGAGGAGGCCGGACAGCGGGGCCAGCAGCCAGTAGACAGGCTCGATCGGAATGACGAGCAGGAAGCTCACCCCGATGGCAAGCGCCATCCCGATCCCGACGTAGGCCGCGACGATCGCGCCACGGTCGACGAGACGCGTCATGCCACCACGCCCACCGTCGCCGCGGACCGCGCCAACGCGGTTCGGCCCGCATATTGCGCCACGTCGCCGAGCTCTCCGGCGATACGCAGAAGCCGGTTGTACTTGGCCACGCGTTCGGACCGCGACGGGGCGCCTGTCTTGATCTGGCCGGTGCCCATGGCCACGACCAGGTCGGCGATCGTGGTGTCCTCGGTCTCGCCCGATCGGTGCGAGACCACCGACGCCCAGCCGGCTCGCCTCGCCAGCGCGATGGCGTCGATCGTCTCGGTCAGCGTGCCGATCTGGTTGAGCTTGATGAGCACCGCGTTGGCGGAGGACTCGGCGATGCCCCTGGCGATCCGCTCCGTGTTCGTCACGAACAGGTCGTCGCCCACGAGCTGGACGCGAGCTCCCAGCCGCTCGGTGAGCAACCGCCAGCCGGCCCAGTCGTCCTCGGCCAGGCCGTCCTCGAGCGAGACGATCGGGTAGCGATCGCACCAGTCGGTCCACAGGTCCACGAGCTCGGCCGACTCCAGCGACCTGCCCTCGCGCTCCAGGCGATAGGTGATTCGGCCGCCGTCATCCTGCAGCAACTCGGTGGTGGCCGGGTCCAGGGCGATGGCCACCTGCTCGCCCGGCCGGTAGCCGGCGCGCTCGATCGCCCGAAGGATGATCTCGACCGCAGCCTCGTTCGACGGCAGGCTCGGCGCGAATCCGCCCTCGTCGCCCTGGCCGGTCGCGTGCCCGGCCTCATGCAGGAGCCCGCGCAGTGCCTGGAAGATCTCCGCACCAGCGCGGAGCGCCTCGGCATAGTCGTCCAGCCCGACGGGCATGACCATGAACTCCTGAAAGTCGGTGGAGTCCTGGGCGTGTCTGCCGCCGTTGAGGATGTTGAACATCGGGACCGGCAGGATCCGGGCACCCACTCCGCCCAGATACCGGTAGAGGGGCAGATCGTGGGCGGCCGCGGCCGCGTGGGCGCAGGCCAATGAGACGCCGAGGATTGCGTTGGCGCCCAGGGATGCCTTGTTGGGGGTGCCGTCGAGCTCGACCAGCAGCCGGTCCACGCCGCCCTGGTCGGCCGCGTCGAGCCCGTCGAGCTCCGGCCCGATCCGGTCGGTCACGTTGGCGACCGCCTGCCGGACGCCCTTGCCGCCGAACCGTGCCTTGTCGCCGTCACGCAGCTCGACGGCCTCGTGGGCGCCGGTCGAGGCGCCCGAGGGGACCGCCGCCCGGCCAACCGAGCCGTCCGCGAGGACGACGTCGACCTCGACCGTGGGGTTGCCCCGCGAATCGAGGATCTCGCGCGCGTCGACGGCGACGATGGTCGTGTCCACGCCGCCGGCGCTCACCGCTTGGGCTCGCTGCCCTTTGGACCGCCGCCCCGCGGGGCGGCAGCGGCCGCCGCCGGCTCACGATCGAGCAGGACGGCGATGCCGGGCAGCTCGCGTCCCTCGAGGAATTCCAGCGATGCGCCGCCGCCGGTGCTGATGTGGGTGAACTTGGACGCCAGCCCCTGCTGCTCGATGGCTGCCACGGAGTCGCCGCCGCCGACCACGACCGTTGCGCCCGACTCCGCCTTGGCCGCCAGGAAGCGCGCCATCGCGTTGGTGCCGTGGGCGAACGACGGAATCTCGAAGACGCCCAACGGGCCGTTCCAGAACACGGTCCTGGCTGGCGCGAGCGCCTCCTCCATCAGCTGGCGGCTCTGGATCGCGACGTCGACGATGTGCCAGCTGGCGGGGATCTTTTCGGCCGGCAGGGTCTTGTACTCGGTGCCCCGGGTGACCTCCTTGGCAACGATGACGTCGATCGGCAGGATGACCGGCACGCCCTGCGTCTCGGCCGCAGCCATGATTCGGCGCGCGTCATCCACCCGGTCCGGCTCGGCCAGGCTCTTGCCGATCGACTTGCCCTGGGCGAGCAGGAACGTGTTGGCCATGCCGCCGCCCACCGCGAGCAGGTCCACCTTCGTCAGGAGATGCTCCAGGACCTTGATCTTGTCGGAGACCTTGGCCCCGCCGACAACGGCCGCGAACGGGCGCGCCGGATTCTCGAGGAGGCCGCTCAGCGCCCGGATCTCCGCCTCCATGAGCAGGCCGGCGTAGGCCGGCAGCAGCTTGGCGATCCCGACCGTGGAAGCATGGGCGCGATGGGCCGTCCCGAACGCATCGTTGACGTAGATCTCCGCATACGACGCGAGCGTCGCCGCGAACTTCGGATCGTTCCGTTCCTCCTCGGCGTGGAAGCGCAGGTTCTCGAGCAGTAGCGCCTCGCCGCTGCGCAGCCGCCGGATGGCGTCCTCCGTGCCGAGGCCCAGGGCATCGCCGGTCACCGGGACGTTGCGGTTGAGGAGCTGCGAAAGCCGCTCGGCTACGGGACGCAGCCTGAGCCCGTCCTGGACCTTTCCGTCGGGGCGACCGAGGTGGCTGGCGAGGATCACCCTGGCCCCGGCGCTCAAAAGGTAGCGAATCGTCGGCAGTACGGCCCGGATGCGCTGATCGTCGGTGACCTTTCCGTCCGCGAGCGGGACGTTGAAATCGACGCGCACGAACACCCGCTTGCCGGCGACGTCGGCGTCGCGGACGGTCAGCTTGTCCATGGCAGCCAGGCGATGCCGCTCGGGACGCCGGCGGCGGTCAGGCGCGGGCCCCGGCTGGCAGCCGGGCCGCGACGTAGCCGATGAGGTCCGCGACGCGGCAGCTGTAGCCCCATTCGTTGTCGTACCAGGCGATGACCTTCACCATCGTCCCATCCAGGACCATCGTCGAGTCGGCGTCGATGATGGATGAGCGGCTGTCGCCGCGGAAGTCAGTCGAGACGAGCGGCTCGTCGGACACGCCCAGGATTCCCTGGAGGGGACCGGCCGCGGCCTCCCTGAAGGCGTCGTTCAGCTCGGACGTGCTCGTCTCGCGGCTGACATCCGCAGTGAAGTCCACGACGCTGACCGTTGGCGTCGGCACGCGCAGGCTGAACCCGTCGAACTTGCCCTTGAGATCGGGGATCACCAGCGCGAGCGCCTTGGCCGCGCCGGTCGTGGTGGGGATGATGTTCTGGCCGGCGGCGCGCGCTCGGCGCGGGTCCTTATGCGCGACATCGAGGATGCGCTGGTCGTTGGTGTAGCTGTGGATCGTGTTCATCAGGCCGCGCTCGATGCCCAGCAGGTCATGGACCACCTTGGCGGCCGGTGCGAGGCAGTTCGTCGTGCAGCTCGCGTTGCTGATGATGTGGTGGCTGGCCGGATCGTAGCGGGCCTCGTTGACGCCCAGCACGATCGTGATGTCCTCGTTCTTGGCCGGTGCGCTGATGATGACCTTGTGGGCACCGGCTTCGATATGCGCCCTGGCCTTCTCCGCATCGGTGAAGAGCCCGGTGGATTCCAGGACGACGTCGACGCCGAGCTTGCCCCATGGCAGGGCGGCCGGGTCCCGCTCCTGGAGGACCTTGATCTCGCGACCGTCGATGATCAGAGCGTCTGCCGTGTGGTCGACGGTGCCCGGGTAGGCGCCGTAGGTCGAGTCATGCTTGAACAGGAGCGCGTTCATCTCGGTGTCGACGAGATCGTTGACCGCCACGACCTCCACGTCCGGCGTGCGCTCGATCAGCGCCTTGAGCGACTGGCGACCGATGCGGCCGAAGCCGTTGATTCCGACACGGATGGCCATGACTCGTGAGCCTCCTGTAGGGCCGAGGACGCTGCCGGCGGCACACGACGGCCGGCGGCCGTCAGGCGCCCGCGCTCGCGACGGCCCTCGCTGGTTCGGCAACACACGGTTCGGGGAATGTGCCGCCATTCTAGCAAAGGCCGGGCACCCTCCCGACCCGGCACCCTCCCGACCCGGCACCCTCCCGACCCGGCACGAGGGAGGGCGAGCGGGACGTGGCGGTAATCACCTGGACCCGCACTCCGAGGACGTCGGCCCCATGCGCGTGACGCTGGATATCGCTGCCACCGCTATGTACGGCATTGCACGGGCAGTACGCGACGTCCAGCGGTCAGGAGCGAGCGCGGGCTGGGCGTTGGTGTGCATGCGAGGGCGATCCGGGCCTGGCGATCAGCCGCTATCGCCCGCGCAACCCCCGATCTAGCGCTCGTGGTGATACCACCGGCAGAGAGAGAGCGGAACAGGTGTCGGATCGGGTTGACGGGAACGCGAGACGCTTGAGGCCCATGCTGCACGAACGTGCATCGGCAGGTGCTCCGCAAGGCGGCGAACAAAGAGCGACCCCCGCCTCGCCGGCGGGGGTCGTCAGATACGAAGGGCGACGGATCAGCCGCCGATCTTGAAAACCTTGTTGCCACAGATCGGACAGGTGCCCTGGAGCGCCGGCTTGCCGTTCTTCATCGTGATCCGCTGCGGGTTCACGACTTCGACCTTCCGCTTGTCCTTGACGCAATAGGCTTCGGCCATTCGGGACGGACCTCCTCTACTAGCCGTGTCGGCACGAGACACTCGTCTCGCGTCCGTGTCTCACGTTCAAACCCAGAGTGACGGTCGCCAGCGCTCCGCCACCGCCTGACGCTTCTGGCGGTCCATCTCGGCGAGGATCACGAGCCCCTCCAGGCCCGTTTCCACGCAGGCCGCCTCGGCCCGCTCCTTCTCGTCCCCGGTGACGAAATCGCCCGTCGATCGCTGCGCATAGACCGCGCAGACGACCCCCGCACGACTCCTGGCCAGGCCGGCCAGGACGAGGAGCGCCGATGCCTCCATCTCGAAGTTGAGCACGCGCTGGCGCGCCATCTCCTCGGCCAGGTCGGGAAAGCGGATAGGCAACTGCGGGATGGGGCGCCCCTGCGCCCCGAAGAACCCCGGTGCCGTCGCCGTTATCCCGACATGCGCCCGGTGTCCGAGCCGATCCGCGGCCTCGACGAGCGCGACGACCGCCTCATAATCGGCGACCGCCGGATACCCATCGTGGACGAAGAAGCTCGTGGTCGCCTCGAGGCGGACTGCTCCGCTCGTGATGACCAGCTCCCCAAGCCCGATCTCCGGTTGGAGCGAGCCGCAGGAGCCAACACGGATGAAGGTCGGCCGTTCCGTGATCGCCAGGATCTCCGCCACCACGATCTCGACATTGTCAGTTCCGATCCCGGTCGAGACCACCGAGACCGACTGACCCCGGTACGAGCCGGTGACCGTCGCGAACTCCCGGTTGCGCCGCTCCAGCTCGATCGAGTCGAGACGCGTGGCGATCCGGGCGGTCCGATCAGGGTCACCGGGGAGGAGGATGTACTCGGCCAGGTCCCCCCGTCCGAGTCCGATGTGGTACTGCCGTTCTCCAACAGGGAGGGCGACGCGGTGGTCCGCGCTCGTCGGCAAAACCTCGTTCCTCGCTCATGGTGCCGCTTCGCTGGCGCGAAACTCGGGCGAGGATAGTCCCGCCTTCGAGCGTGAGTCAACTCGGGCTGAGCGTGGGCCGTGCGTGAGACGGCCTCCCGACACGCATGGAGGACCGCTGGCGGCGGCCTCCATCCGGCCCCGGCGGCCGATCAGCGCCCTGTCCGGCCGGGTCCGTCACCGACCGGCCGAGGGGAGCCGATCGCCGCAAGCCGGCTCGCGATCCGGAGCGCCAGCGCCCGCCGACCGCGGCGACGCCGGGCGATCGTGACGGCGGCCGAGACGAGCGAGAGGGCGAGGAGCGTCGCGAGACCAATCGGGCCGTTCGGTCCCAGCGCGCCGAGCCCCTCGGCGCGTGTCGTCGAGGGAGCCGACGCCACGGCCGCCGGCGCGTCGGCGCCCGATACCTGCTCGGCCGGCGCGCCGACATCGTCGACGCGGATGATCCCGGCCGGATCGGAGACCCGGATCTCGGGTGCCGCCGCTGTTCCGGCGACGACCCCGACTGCGTTCAGGACGTCGCCCGGCGCCATCATTGACAGATACGCCGCCGCCTCGTCCAGCAGGACGATCCGGCCGATGCCCGTGCCGTCGTCGAGCGTGAAGCCCGTCTCGTCGATCGCCTGGACGGACCCGCCCACCCGCACGATGGCGCCGAGATGATCGGCGAGGTCCGCCAGATCCAGGTCGATCGGCCCGGCCGTACCCACCTGGGATCCGGGCCCACCGGCGGCCACCGCATCGGATGCTGCACCGTCAACCCCTCCGATCGACGCCGGGCCTCCCGAGCGAACGTCCGATGGCGTCCGCGGGTCGACCGTGAACCGCCGGTCCGACGCGGTCGGGTACGGACGCCGGACGATGCCAACGACCGTGACGCGATGACCCTCCACTATGGCGCTCGCCGGGACGCCCGAGCCGGGCGTGCCGACGACGACCACCCGCTCCCGCCCGACGATCACCTCGGCGCGCCAGCGCTCCCCAGTCCGGTGCAGCTCCGCGACCGTACCGTCGAGGCGCACGAGCCGCCACTCATGGGCGGGTCCGGGCGCCCCGTGCAGGACGAGCGGCAGGATCGCCGATCCGATGCCCATGTCCTTCGCGGCCGTGGCGTTCAGCCGGGGCGCACCGTACGCCCGGCCGACCTCGCCCACCACGTCCAGCCGATGGCCGACACGCGGCGCCCGGACGTCAACTGGCAGCCGCACCTCGATCGCCGCGCTGGAGTCCTGGATCGTGACCAGCCGGACGGCGTCGCCGAGCGATGCCCCGCCGGCCGTGACCGTCCCCACGACGCGCACGTCCTGGCCCGCCTGGAGGAGCGCCCGAGCGATCGGGACGACGGTCGGGCCGCCGCCGGAGCCGGTCGGCCCGCTCGAGGGACCCGGCGCCGGAACGGTCACCACGATGTCGGCCCGGTCACGCAGCCAGACCCTGTACCCGTCGAGCTGACCCCGCCGCGATGCCCGTTGGCCCGCCACTCCGACGAGATTGACGCGGCTGCCGCGGGGCAGGTCGGCCGAGACGATCCGTGAGGACCCGTCGGCCATGACCGTGATCCGGCCGCCCGTGGCCGCGTCGAGAACGCTGACCTTCAGGTCGCCGCTGCTCGACCAGGCCGTCCAGCGTTCGACCAGCGTCGAGCAGCCCGCCGAAACGGACGAGGCTTGCCTCCGTCGACTCGCCGAGAGTCACCGAAGTGACAAAGGTCGGCGCCGGGACCACGCCGGGTCCCAGTACCGCCACGCCGCCCGCCGCCGGCCTGATCTCGAGCTGGCCGTATGGCGCCGCCAGCGGGCCGCTGACGTCGACGAGAGAACCACGCGCGATGGGCCCGGTCCCGTCCGGCAGGCGGACAACGATGCCGGCCGTCGCGTCCTGAATAGCCATCAGGGCGGGCGAGCCAAGGCGGCCCGGCTCGGCCGTCACGGCCCCGAGGGTTCGGACCCGCGTCCCGATCGGAAATGACCTGGCCTCGGCAACGGCGGCCGGCTGGCCGGTCGGCGCCGGCGTCGGCGTCGGAGCGGCGGTCGGTGTCGGAGCGGCGGTGGCGGTCGGTTCGGGGCTCGGCACCGTGCTCGGTGTCGGACTTGGGGCAGGACTCGCGGTGGGCGTAGGCGTTGGGCTCGCCACCGGCGTTGGCGAAGGGCTCGCCTGGACGATCGCCAGCTCACCAGGCAGCGTTGCAAACAGCCGGTATCCGGCCATGCCCGTACCCGAGCTGTCGCGCTGCCCCACCGGCCCGACCGCGACCACCGATGTCCCGTGAGCAACCGGCAGCGTCCCGAGTGCGGCCGTCGCCACGATCACTCGCACCGCGCCGCTCCCGTCATCGACGGACAGGCCGGTCCCGTCCGCAAGTTCGGTGGGCGCCTCCACGACGAGGCCGGCCACCATGGCCCGCGCGCCCTCGGCGCCTTCACCGATGCTTCCGGTCGAGCTGACGCTGGGCGCCGGCAGCTCGGCCGTGCCGATGGACACGACCTCGTCGGGAGCGGCCCGCACCGTCCGCTGCGCGTAGCGGTCCGAGATCGTTCCGCTGACCCGGACGATCGTGCCGGCTGGCGGGTTCTCGATCGCCGGGGCATCCAGGTAGATCCCGATGCCAGCCGTGTCGTCCTGGATGAAGGCGCTGCGACCGTCCTCCAACGCTCCGAGATTCGTCGTCAGCACGCCTTCGACGGTCACCGCGGACCCGTCGACGAGCAGGCGCGCGAGCGCGATCGGCATCGCGACCGCGGTCGGCGTGGGGCTGGCTGTCGCCATCGGCGTCGGCGTCGAGGTCGGCGTCGAGGTCGGCGTCGGCGAGGCTGTGGGAGTCGGGCTGAGCGTGGCGGTGGGCACCGGGGTCGGCGTCGGCGTCGGCGTTGCCGTCGGCGCGGCGGTGGGCGTCGGCACGGGCGTCGGCACAGGCGTCGGCGTCGGCGATGCCGTCGGCGTCGGCGTCGGCGTCGGCACAGGCATCGGCGTTGCCGTCGGCGCGGCGCTGGGGCTCGGGGACGGGCTTGGGCTGACCGTCGGTCCGGGCGTCGGTGCCGCATCCAGGTTCTGGGGCAGCGGCGACGACTGGATGAACCAGTCAGCAGCATTGTCGTTGGAGTCGTCTCCGTTGCCGGCACTTCCGCCCGGGCGACGCTCCAGGCTCGAGCCGGGCGCCGGCGCCGGGGCCGCGGCGCCTTCCACGAATCCGTTCGCGGCATCGCCCCAGCCGACGGCGTCCACGACCGACCCGCCGACGATTCGGAGCGCGATCGAGCCGCCGGTTGCCGACAGGCCACCGCTGTAGGAGGCGTCGGCCAGGCCCACGAACGAACCGAGCGTGTTGGCGACGAGCAGGTGCTGGCCCGGGGCGAGGGACCGGCTGGTCGACCAGCTCGCCTTCCTGGTGACGGTGGCCCCGGATGACGTGATGTACACGAGCTCCATGCCGTTGAGGTCGATTGGCGCCGGCCCGGCATTCGAGATCTCGAAGTACTCGTCCGAGGCGGTGGCGCCTCCGGTCACGACCTCGGCCACGAGGAGCGTCGACACGGGCCAGGCGACCGCGTTGGCTGGCTGGAGACCGGCTGGATAGGGCCGACCGGCAGCCCGGTCCATTGCCACGCCGGCCAGCGCGACGAGCACAACGGCGATGCCGAGACTGACCGGCCTGGCGCGATTCATCGAGCGACCTCCCGGCGGGCATACGGGTGGCCGGCGGGCTCTGACCGTTGTAGCAGCGGCCCATCTCTCGCCGATTGGCCTTCGTCAGGTCGCGCTTTATCAACCAGTCAACGCCCCGTTCAGGAATGGATCGGGCTCCTCATCTGCCGCTCAACCCGAGTCGCATCGAGGTCATCGCCGGGTTAACCGACGATTGCCAGGCGATGATCCGCCGCTCACCCGGGATCACCGGGGGATCACCTGGCGATCACCTGACGACCACCGCTCGATCGCCTGGAGAGCAGATGCGCGGCCGTCTCGCCTCGACTACGATGCGCGGGACCCCGACCCTCAGAGGAGAAGTAGTGGCTCGCGCCAAGAGGACCGACCGCGCCGAGGCGCGCCGCCGACATCGAGCCCAGATCGCCTCGCAATCGATCGATTCTTCCGCCGAGCCCGAGGACGACGAGCCTCAGTCGACTCAGCCTGCGACGGCCCGCAATGAAGCGCCCGCCGGTCGTCGTGGATCGGCGCCTCGCGGCCAGCCACCGGAGCGGTTGGGCTTCATGGCCGCCCTGCGAGGCGCGTACGAGCCCGCCCATGTACGCGAGGACCTGGCCGCCCTGCCGGAGCTCCTGCGTAGCCGGGCCATCGTCGTCCCGGCTCTCCTCGTGCTCGCGAGCACGGTCGTTTTCATCGCGGCGATCAATGCCGGAAACCTCGATGCGACCGGCGGCACTCTGAACCCGTCGGCTTCGGTGGCCACGTCGGCCGCTCCTTCGGCCGCCAGCGCGGCAGCCTCATCGTCGGCCGGACCCGCGCCATCCGGAGCGGCATCCACGGGTGGAGGCCGGGCCAACGAGCCACTCGGTATCGTCGCCTCGCTCCTGTCCCTGCTCTTCCTGCAGGTGCCCCCGATCGGCGCCATCTATGCGGCGGCGGTCCTGGCGAAGCGATCGTCATACCTCGCCGGTGGCATCGCCGGCCTGCTCGGCGCGGTTGGCCTGACGGCGGTCCTGTACTCGGTGCCGGTGGACGCTGCGATCACCGACGTCCGGGCCGCCTACGCAGCGCAGGCGATCGTCACTTCGACGATCTTCGGCGTCCTGCTTGGTGGCGCCCTCGGCTATTACCGGCGGCTCCTGCGTCTCATGAACCCGAACCGCAGCCGGCCAGCGCCGGCCCGAGGTCGGGCGACCGGCCGTCGGCGCTAGCGGGTCGTCCTGGCAAACCGGCTCTCGCTGGAAACGGCAGCCCTCATCCGAGGCGCCGCATGCCGGCGTAGCCGAGGTGGTGAACGCCCGTTGGTCGCGGCGGGCCGCCGACGGCTTGGGCGGCCTCGGGCAATGACTGCACCTGGTGGGCGACGATGTTCACCACGTCGGCCTCTCGCCGGAGCTCGCCGTCGACCAGCAGGATCGCGTGGCGGCGGACGATGCTGCGCATCCGGGCCCAGGTATCCGGCCAGAGCGTGACGTTGACCATCCCCGTCTCGTCCTCCAGGGCCAGGAAGACCGTTCCCCGGGCGGTCATCGGATGCTGGCGGGTGACGACCAGCCCGCCGATTCGCACTCGCCCCGGTGCACGCTCGGTGAGCGCCGCATTGGTCACCGCACCGAGGCGCTCGAGCGCCGGGCGGAACAGGCTGACCACCTGGCGCCGGGCGTCCAGACCGATGACCGCGTACGCATCGCCCAGGCGCTCCGTTTCGGACAGGCCAGGCAAGGGCGGCGCCGGGGTGGCCGGCAGGCGGAGATCCAGCGGCCGTCCGGCGGCTCTCCTCGCGACCCGGGCGGCGGCCCGGCCCTTCGTGGCGCCGGCCACCTCGCGAAGCTGCCAGAGGAGCTCGCGCCGGGGTCGCCCGAGCGAGTCGAGCGCCCCAACACGAATGAGACGCTCGATCACCTCCTCGGACAGGCTCGTCCGCTCCACGACATCCGCCAGCGAGCTGTACGGCCCGCGGGCGAGCTCCGCGTCGAGCAACTCCTCGTGCTCCTCGCCGATTCCCTTCACGAGCCCGAGCCCCAGCCGCACCCCGTAACCGGTGCTGCTCTCTGCCGCCCATCGTTCCCGTCCCGACGCCGACGGCATGAAACAGGCGGCCGTCCGGACCGGCGCCGGCCGGCGATCGATCCCGACACCGGGCGGGAGCGGTTCGCCCGGCTCGGCGTCGACCGCACCGTCATCCCCTGCCGGGCCTGCCATCGCCCAGCCCGGGTGGCCGACCCACTCGGTCGTCGTCTTGAAGCTCGACGCGTTGACGTCCACCGGCAGGACCGCCACGCCGTGGCGCTTGGCGTCGTTGACCAGCACCTCCACCGGGTAGAAGCCCATCGGCTGAGCGTTGACGAGCCCGACCAGGAACTGGGCGGGATAGAAGAGCTTGAGGAACGCCGATTCGTATGCCGTCCGGGCGAACGCCGCGGCATGGCTCTTGGCGAATCCGAAGCTGGCGAACGCCGCGACCTGGCGGAAGAGCTCCTCGGCGGTCTCGACCGACATTCCCGGCTGGCGGAGGCAGCCCTCGAAGAATTGCTGGTGGAGCTTCTCCATCTCGCGAGTCGAGCGCCAGGTGCCCATCGCCCGGCGGAACCCGTCGGAGTCGGCCGGTGAGAAGCCGGCCACCTCGATCGCGATCCGCATGACCTGCTCCTGGTACAGGATGACCCCAAGCGTGTCGCGGAGGACGGGCTCCAGGCTGGGATGGAGGTAGGCCACGGGCTCCAGGCCCTGCTTGCGGCGCAGGTAGGGGTGGACGGCATTGCCCTGGATCGGCCCCGGCCGGATGATCGCGACCTCCACCACGAGGTCGTCGAGGCTCTCGGGCCGCGACTTCGGCAGCGTCTGCATCTGGGCCCGGCTCTCCACCTGGAAGACGCCCACCGTGTCGGCCGCCTGGAGCATCTCGAAGACCTCCGGGATCTCCTCGGGCAGGCGATCGAGGTCGAGGCAGATGGCGCAATCGTGCTCGATGAGCTGGAGCGTCTCGTCGATCGCGGCGAGCATGCCCAGCCCGAGCAGGTCGAGCTTGATGAGCTTGAGCGTCTCCACGTCGCGCTTGTCGAACTGGACGACCACCCGGCCGGGCATCGTGGCCCGTTCGAGCGGGGCGATGTCGATGAGCGGAGCGGCGGTGACGAGCATCCCGCCGCTGTGGATGCTCAGGTGGCGCGGGAAGCCGTCGATGCGGGCGCAGAACTCGAGCCAGCGCTCCCAGTCGGACAGGTCGCGCGTGCTGCCGCCAATCCTCGGGCCGATGGCGTCGCGGAGCTCCGCCTCGGACCTCGGAGGGCGCCTCGCAGACTCGGGTGCCCGCTCCACGGTCGTGCGTTGCGTGTCCCAGTGGTTCGGCCTGCCGAGCCTGTCCGTGGCCCGTGGCGGAGGCAGCGGCATGCCGCTCTCCGGATCCAGCTCCCGGCCGGCCACCATCGCCGGCGGGAGCAACCGCTCCCGGTCGGCCGCGTAGCCCGTCCCCTTCCCGGTCCGCAGCCACGCCACGCTCGCCGGCGTGTCGCCGGGCCCGCCCTCATCGTCGGTCCGGCCACCGGGCCTGATCGACGGCGGGGACTCGGGCGCTTCCTCCCACATCCCGGAGGTGGACGGCCCGGCGGATGGCCCGGCGGATGGCCCAGCCCACTCGATCGCATTGCGCTTTCGCTCCAGCTCTCGCGCCGGCGCCTTGCCACGGCCGATATCGCCAGCAGAGCTATAGGGATGGTTGGACCGGCCCGAAGACAGGTCGAGCGGGTCGACGGTCCCCTCAGCGGTATCCGGCCACGCACGATCGGCCATGTCGCGGCCGTCCGAGGCCGGTGGCTCATCGGCTTGCGGCCCTGCCAACCCCGGCTGTAGCGCTGACAGCGATACCGGGGCCGACTGGGCGTTTGCCTGGGCATGTGCCCGGCCGGTCGTCATGCGGCCGCCGCGGGCATGGTTGAGCTGGCCCATCTGATCGGTCAACCCGCGCGCCTCGGCCAGGGCCGGTTCCGGCCGCTCCCCTTCCTCGGGCCGTCGGAAGAACTCGGCGAACCCACCCTCCGCCTCCAGGTCTCGGCGAACCATGACGCTGTCGTAGGTCTCGAGCGCCTTCGCCACCCGGTCCACGAGCGGCCGGGGGAAGCCCAACGCGTAGCCCACCTCCCGAACGGCCGACCGGGCCCGATACGTCACCAGGTTGCAGACCATCCCGGCGTGCTCCGCTCCGTAGCGCCCGTAGACGTACTGGATGACCTCCTCCCGCCGCTCGGAGGAGAAGTCGATGTCCACGTCCGGATAGGCCGTCCGTCCCTCGTTGATGAACCGCTCGAACAGGAGGTTGTGGCGGATCGGGTCCACCCGGGTGATGCCCAGCACATAGGCCACGATCGAATCCGCCGCGCTGCCCCGCCCCTGGGCGGGGATGCCCCGCTCCCGGGCGAAGCGCATGAGGTCCCAGCAGATGAGGAAGAACTCGGCCAGCCCGGTCCGCTCGATGACGCCCAGCTCGTGGGCGAGCTGCTGGACGACCGCCGGCGTCACGGGGTGGTAGCGCCGCCGGGCGCCCTCGTGGCAGAGCTGCTGGAGGTGGCTGAACGGCGTCTCCCCCTTGGGGACCGGGAAGCCGGGGAACCGATACCGCTCGAAGCCGAGGTCCACCGAGCAGGCGGCGGCCAGCTCTGCAGAGGCGGTGATCCCCTCCGCCCAGGCGTGGGCCGTCCGTGGATCCTCGACCGCCGTCGCCGGATCGCCCGGGGGCAGCGCGGCCAGGTCCGCGGCCGACTTCAGGTAGTGCTCGCCGGACGGTGTGCGCAGGTCGGCCAGGGTCTCCAGCGTCCGGCCGTGGCGGATCGCCGTCAGGACGTCATGGAGCTCCCGGTCGTCCGGCTGCGCGTAGTGGACGTCGTTGGTCACGACCACCGGCAGTCCCACCTCCGCGGCGAGGGCAGCCGTCTCCGCCACGAGCCAGTCGTCGTCCGGGAGCAGGTGATGGGACAGCTCCAGGACGAAGCCGGCGCTCGCCACGGGGGATCCGCCACGGGACGGCGTGGCCGTGCCGAAGCACCGGGCATACCGTTCGGCCACCGCTCGCGCGCCTTCTCGGTCGCCGGCTCGCAGGCGCCGGGCGATCTCCCCGTTGCGGCATCCCGACAATGCCACGACCCCCTCCCCATGCTCGGCGAGAAGGGCCTGGCTGAAGCGGGGCGCTCCCTTCGAGCCCGCGAGGTTGGCGTGCGAGACGAGCCGGCAGAGGCTCCGGTAGCCGGTTCCGTTGCGGGCCAGTAGGACGAGGTGCGGGCCGCGCTGGGGCTGACCGATGCCCCGAAAATCCTCCTTGACCGGCTCCCGGTGACCGGGCAGCCGGCTACGGTTGGGCCGTGGTCGTGCCGGGCGACCCTCGCCGGCAACCAGCTGCCCGTCCGGCAGAATCGCCGGTCCCATCCTTCGCCGGGTGCCTCGCCGGAGAGATCGTCGCGCCGGGATCACCAGGCCCGCGGGATCGGGGCCGGCCGCGTCGATGAGCTCGATCTCCACGCCGATCACCGGCCGGATCCCCGCGGCCTCCGCCGCGGCGGCGAAGCGGACGATGCCGTACAGCCCCTGGTGGTCGGTGATCGCCAGGCCGGTCAGCCCGAGCGCCGCCGCTCGCTGGACGAGCCCGTCCGCATCGGATGCCCCATCCAGGAACGAGAAATTGGAGTGGCAATGCAGCTCGGCGAACGGCCTTGGAGAACGGTCCATCGGACCGACCATGATAGAACGTCTGTTCTATCGGCGAGTGCATCCACCACGCCAGACGGCGATGCCTCCGCGGCAGACCACGGAACGTGGGCCCATATGGACCGGGTCCGGTTGACCCCTTCGTACGACTGGGCTTGCGGGGCCCCGTATCGTCTACTTGGGTCATGTCCGCGTCCGTCACCGCGCCCAGTCAGGCTGCCCACCGAGCCATTCCGTCTCGGCAAGGTCGCGCCCCGATCGGGGTCGCGACCTTGGTGCTGGTCGCCGCTCTCCTGCCCACCGGACCGGTCGTTGCCACGACCGCACCGCCGTTGGCAGCCACCCAGCTGGCGGCCGCGGTGGAGGCAAGCGTCCCGATCGATCCGGGGATCAACCCCCTCGTGGTCCAGGCGCGCGCGCTGAATCGTGTCGTCTACGGCTACCTTCCCTACTGGCGCCTGGACGACGCGATTGCGGGCCGCCTCCAGTACGACCTCATCTCCACGATCGCGTTCTTCGGCCTGGGCATCAAGGCCGACGGCAACATCGACACGGCATGGCGCGGCTACACCGCCTACCTGAGTGACAACGCGGTCGCCGTGACGAACGCGGCACATGCCGCCGGCGTCCGGGTCGTCCCGACCTTCCAGCTCTTCGACAGGAGCTCGCTCACCAAGATGAGCGCGTTCCTGAACAGCACGGCCGCCCAGGACCGATTCATCGCCCAGGCTCTGGATCTCATGCAGCGCCGTTCGGCCGACGGTGCCAGCCTGGACTTCGAGCCGCTGCCCGACACGATCGCTCCGGCGTTCCTCGCCTTCGTGGGGCGCTTCGGGACGGCAATGCGTGCGCGCTTCCCGACGGCCCAGCTCACCGTCGCGACCTCCGCCGGCGCCGGCCTGGTCCTGACGACGGGCCTCCATTCGCTCGTCGACCTCATGTTCGTGATGACGTACAACTACCATTGGTCCGGCTCGGGTATCGCGGGTCCGATCGCCCCGCTCGACAACACCACGCGGACCGTGAAGATCCACATGAACCGGTTCCTGGCGCGCGGCGTGCCGGCCTCGAAGCTGGTCATGGGCATCGGCTACTACGGCTACGACTGGCCCGTGACCGCCAACGTGCCATATGCGGCGGTGCGCTCGGATCGGGCCACGTATGGCGGCGTGTGGAGCGTCACTTATGCATCGGTCATGGCCTGGCTGGCCGCCCATCCCAACGTCGTCCGGCACGAGGACACGGTCCAGGGCAGCGGCTGGTTCACGTACTGGAACTCGAGTCACAGCACCTGGCGCGAGGTGTACTTCGAGGACGAGCAGAGCGTTGCCGCCAAGGACGATTACGCGATCGCCCAGAACCTGGCCGGTATCGGCATCTGGACGCTCGGCAACGACGGCGGGTATCCGAAGCTCTGGAACGTCATTCGATCGAAGTTCTTCGCGCCGGTCCACAAGATCACGGTCCAGGCGGGGGTCTCCCGCGTGACCGTCCGATACGGCCGCGTGTACGTGGATGTGTGGTCGACCGTCTGGAACCGCGGCAACGTGCCGGAGCGGGGAACGGTCTGGTGGGGCATCCGCGACCGGCTGGGCACGGGCTACATCCACGGGACCAGGACGCTCCTGATCTACCCCGGCAGGTCCTCGCGGGTGGTCCAGAAGGGCATCCTGCTGGGGTGGGCGCGCCGCTTGCCGGCCGGCACCTACCAGGTGGTCTCCAGGTTCACGGCCTCCAGCGGCGTATTCGTCGGGTTGGCCACGACCTTCCACCAGCCGTACTGACGCGGGCCTGGCCGGCCGCGCCTGATCGATAGACGATTCCCGCGCAACAAATTGCCGGCAGCCGGCGTCTGATTGCCACGATGATTCAGATGGGGCCCGTGCTCGTCCAGCTCATCCGACCGTTGATCCTGCTGGCTGCCTGCGCGCTCATGATCGAGGTGCTCCTGCCCATTCTCCTCACGGCCCAGGCTGGGCCGCCGCGCTGACTCCTGACGTCCCGTGCCTGGGGGCCGGGATGCTTCTGGCGGCGCCGACCGTCGCACGGCCGGCCGCCCGCCCGCTGCGACGCCTGGTGAGCGGGCGATCGCAGCCAGGGGGCCCCGCCGTCGGGGATGGCGGGGCCCCTTGACACCTTTCGACGGCCAGGCCGGGCCGCCCCGCTACGATGTGGTCATCTCCGGCCGCATCCCTCGGAGACCTGAATCCGTGACACCAATCCAACCCTTCATCCCCGCTCGCCGCGCGAGGCGGCCGGCGACGATCATGGCGGTCGTGCTGGCGCTGGGCATGGCGGCCTGCGGGCCGGCGACCGGCACGCCGGCGGCATCATTGCCGGCGGCCGCTGGCCCATCCGCATCGGTCGCGTCGAGCGGATCGCCGGCGGTGACGTCGAGCCCGAGCCAGACGGCCCGACCATCCCCGACAGCCACGGCCGGACTGCCCACGGCGGGACTGCCGGGCACGACGCAGACCGAGTGGGGCGTCATCTGGGACGACCTGCCGTCGCGCTTCCCGCGAAAACTGGGCTCTGAACCCACGGAGACGGGAGCCGGGCCGGCCTCGGCGATCCTCATCGTTCCCGCCACGACGCAGGAGACGGCCGCCTGGTATGCCGCGGCGTTATCCGCCGCCGGGTATCGCATCGAAGGCACATCCGGCCCCTACGAGGATGGCGGCTACGTCATCGACGCGACCGGCACGGCGCCCGGCTGCCGCGTGCAGGTGACGCTGGCCAGGCAGGGCACGGCCACGATCGCAACGATCTACTTCGGAGCGTCCTGCCCGTTCCGCTGACGTGTCGCTGCGGCTCTGATCTGTGCCTGCGATGAGGCGACCCGGATTGAAACGAATCGGCGACGCCGGCCGTCTAGGCTGATGTCGATCGATCGATGGATCGGCGGCAATCGGCCTTCCAGGGATGGGCACGGACATGCAGTCGGCGCGACCCCGGGATCTCGGAGCGCTCGTCCTGGTCATCGGGATGTTCGCGATCCTCCTCGTCGTCAGCCTGACGCTGGGGTCGCCGGCGCTTCGCTGATCCGCGATGGACCCGGGCTGATCGGGCCCGGGCTGATCGGACTCGGGTGGGTCAGTCGTACAGCCGCTCCAGGTGCCACGTCCCATTCATGCGATCCAGGTAGACGAGCGCCAGCCAGCGGGGCCCCACCACCTTGAAGTAGTCGCGAGCGATCGGCTCGCGCCACCACGATTCGTCGACCCGCCAGCGGTTGCAGACCTCCACGGGCTCCCGCCGGCCGTTCCACCTGATCGCCACCAGACGACCGAGGCCATCCAGCTCCGCCTCGATCGCGGGGTGCTCGCGCAGGAGTCGGGTCATCGGAGATGCCGTCTCACGATGGCGTCGTCGCGCCCGACTCCACGGCCACCCAGCGCCAGCGCGCTTCGGGCAGCGGCGCCTCCGGGTCGGCCAGCTCGACCCGCCGGACACGATCCTCGCCAAACGTCAGCGCCAGCCGGGCGAGCTGCCAGCCGAGCCGCGCGGCCCGGCCTGCCTGCGGGACGAAGAGCGCCAGCTGCTGGCCGGCGGCCGGCGCCACGTCGGCCAGCTCGAGCTCCAGGCGGGCGACCGGCGCCGGCGGTGGCGTCCGTTCGAGGCGGGCGACCAGGAGACGCTCGATCGCCTCCGCCTCCTGCGTGGGCTCCGGAAGGCGCTGCTCGAAGGCCATGGCGGACGGAGTGCCGGGAACGGCGAACGTCCGGTCGAGCGCGAGGCGGAGATGCACGCGGGCCGTGGCCATGCCCCGGCCGGCGAGCTGATCGGCGAGCGTGGCGGCCAACCGGTGGAGCAGGAAGCGCAGCGGCTCGAGATCGTCCACCGCCGGCTCGACCGGCAGGGCCAGGCTCATCCGATCCGGCGACCGGCGCGGCCGGAAGGGATTCGTCTCCTCGCCGCGAGCTCGGGCATGGAGCCGTTCGCCCTCCGCGCCGAACCGGGCGACGAGCGCCGAGCGCGACACCGCCGCCACCTGCCCGATCTGGCGCAGGCCGAACCGCGCGAGCCGGGCCCGGACGTCCGGGTCGGCGGTCAGCAGCGCGGCAGGCAGAGGGGCGAGGAACGCGACCTCCTCGCCCGGCGGCACGACGAGAAGCCCCGGACGTTGTGCCGGCTCGTTTGCCATGCCGGCCGCCGCCATGGCCGCGAAGCGCGTCCCGGCAATCCCTGCTCGGGGCCAGCCCGACAGGATCGGCGCGAGCTCCGTCCGGATCCGCTCGACGAGGACGGCCTCTGGCCCCCACAGCCGCTCCAGGCCGTCCAGCTGGACCTCCAGCCGGCCGAATCCCGGATGGGTCGCATCCGTCTCGCCGGCGATGCCCGGGCTGAACGCCGCCAGCCGGTCCAGGGCCGCCTCCACGGCCGCGCCGTCGGCTTTGGGATCTGGGTCGAGGAACGTTGCCTCAGGCGCCAGCCGATGTGCGCTGCCGAGCGCCATCCCGCGGCGGATGCCCAGTGCCAGGGCGGCCGGGCTCGCGTCGAGGACGACGCCGAGCGTCCAGGGCTGCCCGCCCAGGACGATCGGTCCCAGGACCTGGCTCCGCGGAAACGACCCGGAGTGCGACCGGACGAGCCGGAGGAGGAGGTGTGGCCAGTGGAGATGGAGGAGTCGCATGGGTATGGCTCTCGGCGAGCGGGAGGATGACGGTGGACTCGGAGGTGGTCGCGGCCGGCCGGCCGGGCGGAGCGGGCAGTTCCAGGAGGAGCGACTCGCGGGCCAGGCAGCCGTCGCGCTCGCCGCCTTCCGCATACAGGATCCGCAGCTCGGCCCGCCGGCCCGGCGGGCCGAATCGGTTCCGGGCGACCACCACCTCCGTCCGCTGGCCCACGACGTCGCGGCCCAGGCGAATCCACGATCTTCGGACGAGCTCCAGCCGGAGGCCCGCTGCCTCGGCGAGCGCACCGGCCACCGGCCCGGACAGCTCCGGCGGCTCGAGGAGGACGAGCAGGGCGCCCGCCCGGCGGGCGAGGGCGGCCAGGCGATGCAGCCGGTCCGCCGCGCTGGGGGAATGGCCACCGGCGCGTGAGGCCGTCCCCACCCCGCGGGCGGCCGGCAGATCCGCGACGAGGAGGTCCACCGCTCGACTCTGGAGCAGGGCACCGGCCATCGCCAGCCCTTCGTCGAGCGTCTCCGGTGCCAGGACCACGAGCCATTCCAGCCGGACACCGCGCGCCACGGCTTCCACCGGATCCAGGCTCCGGGCGAGGTCCAGCCAGGCCACGATGGATCCGGTCGCCTGTGCCTCCGCCACGAGCCGGAGAGCGAGGGTGGTCTTGCCACTCGAATGATCGCCGCGGACCGCCAGGCTGGCCTGGCGAGGGACGCCGCCGGGGCCGAGAATCGCGTCAAGGGCGGCGAAGCCGGTGGGCACGATGGCGCCGATCGGGTCGATCCCCGGCGGAGCTTCGACCGGCAGCGGAGCTTCGACCACCTCCGGTACCGTCGCCAGTGCTCCGACGACCGCACCGTGCCCACCCGCCACCTCCACTCCGAGCCGGCGCGGAGCTGCCGTACCCCAGCGATCCCGGAGGGTCGCCAGGGCGGCCGTGACATCGGGGGAAACAGCGGGCACGACGCCGATTATAGAACATCTGTTCTACTCGTCAAGGCCTCCGGGCGCGCTCGCGCACCCGGGCGCGCACCGCATACCGCCCCGCCACGCCGTCATGGGACCGTCAAGAAGCCGGGCTAGTCTGCCTGGCTACGATGCAACGTATGCCCGCCACTCCGAAATGACCGCGACGTCCCGCGCCACCTCGCCGATCCTCGTCGTGGACGACGACGAGAAGATCGTGCGGCTCGTCCGGACCTACCTGGAACGAGACGGCTTCGACGTCGTGACCGCCGCCGATGGACGTGCCGCGCTGGCCGCCATCGAGCGCCACCAGCCGGCCCTCGTCGTGCTCGATCTCATGCTCCCCGAGCTCGACGGGCGTGCGGTGATCCGCGCACTGCGCCGCGACGAGGCGGCGCTGGGAGCCGGACTCTCCGGCACGCCCGTGCTCATCCTGTCGGCCCGGGGCTCGGTCGGCGACCGGATCGCGGGCCTGGAGGACGGCGCCGACGACTACCTGCCCAAGCCCTTCTCGCCCGCCGAGCTCGTCCTGCGGGTCAAGACCATTCTTCGGCGTGCGACGGCCGCCGGAGAAGCCGCCCGCCAGGCCGGACCGGCCCGGCCGCCACTCGTCCACGGCGACCTGGTCGTGGATCGCGACCGCTTCGAGGTGACCCGCAACGGCGTCCCGGTCTCCCTGACCCGGGTCGAGTTCCGCCTGCTGGCGACCTTGCTCGAGGCCGACGGGCGGGTCCTGAGCCGCGATCAGCTCCTCGACGCCATCTACGGAGCGGATCAGACCGACGTCCTGGACCGGACGATCGATGTCCATATCGGCCGGCTGCGCGACAAGCTGGGCGACGACGCCGAGCAACCGCGCTACGTCATGACCGTTCGCGGCGTCGGCTACCGGAGCGCCCACCCCAGCACCTCGAGTGACGGATGATCGGGCGCGACCTCGCCCGCCGCATCACCGGGCGGATCGCCGGCCGCGTCGCGCTTGCGGCCGTGGCCTCGGCCGGGGTGGGCCTCGCGATTCTCGTCGTCGGGGTCCAGGTGGTCGGCGCGGACATCTTCCGCCGGCTGATGGTCACCCATGGCAGCGCGGCGGACGAGGCGCAGGCGATGTTCGATGCGTCGGTGACGGTCGTGGTGGCGCTCGCGGCCGCCGTGGCGGTGCTCGCCAGCCTCGGCCTGGCCATGGCGCTCGCTCGTCGCCTGGCTCGACCGCTGGAGCGGGTCGGCGCAGCGGCCCGCCGAGTGGCTGCCGGCGACTATGCCGCTCGGGTCCCGCGCGAGGGGCCGGAGGAGCTGGTCAGCCTGGCCGATTCGTTCAACCAGATGGCCGCCGCGCTCGCCGAGCAGGAGCGGATCCGCCGCGACTTCATCGCCAACGCCGCCCACGAGCTGCGGACGCCGCTGACCAACCTGCAGGGCTACCTGGAGGCCCTCCGGGATGGCGTCATTTCCGCCGACAGCGCGACCTATGCGTCCCTGTGGGAGGAGGCGGACCGCCTCGTCCGGCTGTCGCGCTCCCTGGACACGCTCGCCGAGGGCGATGCGGCGGCGCTTCCGCCGTCTCTGCAGGAGGTCGACCTGGCGGCGGCGATCCGGCTGGCGCTCGAGCTGGCGCAGCCGGCATTCGAGCGGGCCGCGCTCCACCTCGAAACGCAGGTGCCGCTCAGCCTGCCCGCCCGGGCCAACCCGGACCAGCTGGCGCAGGTGCTCAACAACCTCGTGTCGAACGCGGTCCGCTATAGCCCGCCTGGTGGAGCGGTGAGCGTTCGGGCGGAGCGCCGTGGAGGGGACATCCTCGTCTCGATCGCGAATTCGGGCGACGACATCCCGCCGGACGACGTCCCACGCCTGTTCGAGCGCTTCTATCGGGTGGACAAATCGCGCGATCGGGCACGCGGCGGGGCGGGCATCGGGCTGGCCATCGTCAAGCAGCTGGTGGAGGCCGCCGGCGGTCGCGTCGGGGCCGAATCGGGCGGGGGCATGACCCGATTCTGGTTCAGCCTGCCGGGCTGATTCGGGAGGTCCGCGTGCTATCCTGCGACCGGTCGCCGGGTCGCCTGCATGGCCCGACCGGCGCATCGCGTGGGGATGTAGCTCAGCTGGAAGAGCACCGCGTTCGCATCGCGGGGGTCAGGGGTTCGAGTCCCCTCATCTCCACCACTCCTGATTCCCGAAGCGCTGCTCCCGGGGGAAAGCACGTGCGAAGGCGTCGTGCGCCAGCGTTCCTGATCGCAGGGGTCGGTCTTCTGGTCACGG
>WNGA01000917.1_pt1 | contig 45153 bp, 70 predicted proteins | sample 5400061 | NCBI WGS metagenome assembly WNGA01 (sample SAMN13153366, study PRJNA577476) | soil metagenome | isolation source: 100 cm soil or saprolite under grassland replicate 2 | place: USA:California | collected 2016-06-15 | reverse complement strand
TCCGGGTTCATCCCAGGGCCTCCATTTCATCGATGAGGCCCGGGAGGCGCTGGAAGAGCTGGAGGCCCTGGGATGAACCCGGATGTCAAGCAACGGTGGCAGGATGCCCTGACCGATGACAGCTTTGAGCAGGGCACGGGCTGGCTGGTGGCGAAGAGAGACGGCCAGGATCGGTACTGCTGTCTGGGGGTGCTGACTGAGCTGTATATGAGGGAACATGACGACGTGGCGCGGCCCGAGGGCCGAGACCACTACAGGGTCAGCAATGGAGTGGGGTACGACGCGATGCCGCCGGAGCAGGTGTGCTCCTGGGCGGGGTTGGACGACGAAGAGATCGGTTTTCTGGCTGAGATGAACGACATCGGGGCTTCGTTTGGGGTTATCTCTATGTACATCGGGAAGCATCTGTGAACCCGGAGGTTAAGGCCCTGTGGGTGGGGGCGCTTCGGTCGGGCAAGTACAAGCAGGGCAGGGGTCGGCTGCACGATCCGGCGGATAACAGCTTTTGCTGCATGGGTGTGTTGTGTGAGCTGGCGGTGGAGGCGGGGGTTGCCCGTGGGGATTCGCCGCCTGGCTGGTACGACAGCAAAGATGGCTACGACAAGCAGGTTAACTGGCTGCCCAATTCGGTGCGGCGCTGGGCCGGCCTGAAAGCCAGTAATCCCACACTGGGCGTGGATGGTGACGGCGACCTGATCCCGGCTTCTTATGCCAATGATCGGATGCGACTGGATTTCAACACCATCGCCAACATGATCGAGGAGAAGTTGTGACGGTTCAAGCATTGGTGGCGGGGGACGAGGATAAGGAGTTTTTCCGCATGCTCGCGAATCCTTTCACTTTCGACTGGGTTTCCACCAAGGGTGGGGAGCGTCGAATCATCGCCAAGGGTGTGGAGTGGCCTGATGGCCAGGTGCAAGTCAATTTTAAGGATCTTGCGACGTTGATGGAGATGGAGCCTGCGGATGTCGAAATCACCTGGCACAGTAGCGGCAACACTGGGGACGGATCGGCGTAACAAGGTTGCCGAAGTGGCTGCGGATTTTGTGGTCAAGTCCATCGAGGACTGCGATGAGGATGTGTTTCTTTACGAGATCCTGGATCATCACTTTCCCGAGGTGTACGACCGTGACATTGGGGATGAGATCAAGGCGCTTGAGGACCAGTTTTTGGCGGACGTGAAGCGGGGTAAGGAAATGGCTTTGGAGGGGCTGTTTCTTATCGGCCCGTCCTCTCTTGGTGCGCCCGACTGCGAGCTTGTCTCCCAATGACCCCGTCTCAAGTGAAAGGGACCCGGGCTGAAAGTGCCGTCGTCAAGTGGCTACAGGAGCAGGGACGGACCTCCGCCGAACGCAGGGCACGTCAGGGCGCTAGAGACAGGGGCGATATCGCTGGCATTCCTGGGGTTGTACTGGAGGTTAAGGCGGCTGGCTCTCGACTCGAAATACCTCGATGGCTTAACCAAACTGAGGTTGAGCGACTTAATGACAAGGCTGATGTCGGATTGCTTGTGGTTAAGCCGAAGGGTGTAGGTGAGCCGAGGGTGGCTGACTGGTGGGTGATTCAACGACTTGAGCAGGCTTACGGCCTGCTCTCACAGGCGGGGTTTTGAATGACTGACGGATGGATGCATAGCGTCGGCATGTGTAAAATCTGTGATTTTTCGAGGGAGAAGGCAGAGGAGCGCAGGCGAATGCAGGGTGTGGAAAAGGGCGACACGGTTCGGGTGGAGTTTGAGGCCGAATATCGGGGCTTCCCGCTGTCCGGTGATGACAAGCTGATGCTGAAGGTCGACACGCCGGACGGCAAGAAAGAGATTTGGGTTCCGGGTGGCGCCAAGGTGACCCTGGTCAAGAAGTATGAGCCGCCCCTGCCGGATGAGCCGCTGGTGGGTTCGGTGGTCGAGTTCCCGGATGGCGCCGTGTACGCCCGGTGGTCGCCCACGGCCGGGCCAAACAGTAGCTACGGTTGGATCGGTCTGAACGGGTCAAACAACATGACATGCAACTGGGCCGCCATCGTAAAGAAGCACGGCCGGAGCTGGACCTCGTGGGGCAAGAAGCCCGCAATGCCGAAGTGGCTGACCGAGGTCCCCTTCTGATGCACCCTATCTTCGACAACCATCCTTATGTGAGGGAGAGCGCAACAATGACCGTGACCGCTACCGCAACCAAGCCGGCCAAGAACGACAAGGTTCGCCTGACTGTCGACGGCACTTTCGGCAGCAACACGTGGGGTGACACCTACGTGGAAGACGAGAAGGGTAACAAGATTTTCCTGTCCAATGAATTCGCCGAGCGGGTGACGGTGGTGCAGAAGCAAATCGCCGAACCAACCCTCACCGGCAGTATTGTGCGCGTCGGCGCGTCGCAGTATGTCAAGAAGAGCGACGGCAAATGGCACTTCATCAACACCGCAGCCGCATCAACGTACCAGTTTCAGACCACGTTCGACGTGTTGGCGGATGGTAAAACCCCGGACCGCGTTTCCAAGCTTGTTCCGGTGCCCTTCTCGTATCAGAACCGGGGCCTGACCGCCGGTTGGGTTAAGTACGAGAAGCCCAACGGCTTTAATCTTGAGGCCGAGGTGCGGAATGGCAAGCTGACGTTTACGAATGGGCACGCTTTGGCCAGGGATGAGGCTGTGCAGTTTGCCCGTGACATTCTGCGGGCGTACGGACTCGAAGCCTAGGTGTGTCTCAGATAGTGGCCGTCTTGGAGCACTACGGGGCACATGCCGTGCCCCGTAGTGCGACCTGGCGGAAGATGAGATGCCCGTTCCACGACGACCACCGGCCTTCCGCGACGGTGAGTGGCGAGGTTGGCCGGTTTGTTTGTTTCGCTTGTGGCATTAACGAGAATGCGCCGGGGTTGGTGAAGTTGCGGGAGGGGGGCTCGTATGCGGATGCCGTCAAGCGTGCAGATGAAATCGCTGGAGAAGGCGGCTGTGACGTACGGCAGGAGTCTTACCTTGGCGACTGGCTACCTGTCCGCAAAAGGCATTCCGGATCTCGATGTGGTGACGGGTTGGAGGCTTGGCGTAGTCGAATCGCCTGAACCTGGCCACGACCAGTATGTGGGCCGTTTGGCTATCCCGTATTTGAATCGGGCGGGGGTGGTTGGGTTCAAGTTCAGGTGCCTGTCGGATCATGACTGTAAAGAGTTCGGCCACGAAAAGTTTATGGCCCTGCCCGGTCAGCCGGTGTTTCTGTACAACGTGGTGGCGTGCGATTCGGCCGCGGACACTATCCATGTTGTTGAGGGTGAGCCTGATACGTGGGTGTTGTCGCTGGTGTTTCCTGGTGAGCCGGTGGTGGGGTGCCCGGGGGCTGGCCAATGGCAGCCGCATTGGCCAGCCCATTTTCGGGGGTTTGACAGGGTGTTGTTGTGGCCTGATGGGGATAAGGCGGGCCGGAATATGGCGGACAAGTGGCGTAAGGAAATTCCGTCGGCGGAGGTGGTGAGGTTGCCGGCTGGGTTTGATGTGGCTGAGTTGTTTGTGGCTGAGGGTGCGGATATTTTTCGCAGGTTGGCGGGGGTGGAGGAGTGAGTTTCGATGTGGGGCCGCATAGGGGGTTCTGCTCCACCCTGGAGGAGGCGGGCCTGGATATCGGGCCGTGCTGCGAGAGCTGCCACGAGGACCATACCGGGTTCGGCTATGACCTTTTGGATGTTGACCTGCCTGGCGGGGGCTGGGTTTCGGTTTGTTGCCGGGTGTACGAGGATATTTTCGGTACAGATCGGGCCGCCATTGAGGCGGCCCTGGATAAAGGTTCGGTGGGGAAGTGAAGGATTGGCGCGGCAAGACGGTTGAGGTTGGGTCGACAGTTGTTTACCCGGTTTCTCATGGCGCTTCTCATATCCTTGTGGAAGCTAAGGTGATGGAGGTTGGGTTTGATTCCGACAACGAGACTCGGGGGTGGCTGAGGGTTGAGCGGCTTCACGAGTCGGAGATTGTCGGCTGGACCAAGGAAAACAGGCAGGTCGACTTTACGCCCACGCGGAAGCCGGTTGACGCCAAGGTTGTGACTTTGACTTCTCTTGACCGGGTGACGGTGGTGGAACAGTGAAGGTTGAGCTGAAAGCGCAGGAGAAGACCTTTGTGATCACCTTGAACGCAGATGATGCGAAGGAGCTGGAGGAGGAATATTGGGAACTGGGTCCTTTCAGGACGCCAACGGTTGCCGAGATGGTTTCCTGCATGATCGACCATCCGGACAACTGATGGCCACATACAAGGTGTCGGTCAAGAAGGTGTTGGAGGACGGCACGGAGGTTGAGGTGTTTCGGGACTGGGGTGAGGGCTGGTACATCTCGCCGTGGCTTCAGCGTTTGGCGAAAAAGTATTACGAGCCTCGACCTAAGCCGGAGCTGCCGGGCCAGCTTTCCCTGATTAAAGCCCCCAGGCCGGGGGGTCGAAATGCGGCGTGACCGGGCCCCTACCTGTCCTGTGTGTAAGGCATCTGGGTTGGAGGTGACGACTTTTGACCGGCCTGTGTTTGTGGGGTTTGTGGGGGAGGACGACGACTACAAGTACACGACGGGCACCTATTACTGTTCGACTTGTTCCAAAGACGGGATGGTCACGTTCGTCCGGAAGGCTGGCGGGAATGGCAGACGAGAATGAGAAAGATCATTTCGGATTTTCTTTGCCTGGCGGTAGGCCTCGGCGGGGTGATACATCAGGAGGTCATCGGAAAGGTGAGTCCCGAGCTGCTGATAGTGTATCTGGTTCTGATCGGCACACCCGGAACGCTGGGGCTGGTATCTCTATGGCGAGGCAAGGTGGACAGTCCCAAAGATACGATCGAACGATCGTCGTCGTCTCATTCGGACTCCTCCTGACCGCCCTTGTTTTCCTTCTTGTGAGTAGGTGACTGATGCCGTTGACGCGCATAAGCAAATCCACCTGGTACCTTCTGACCGTAATTTACGTCAGCATGTTTGCGATGATGGTGGCGTCTATGGGCTATGCCCAGCATGTGGCTAACGAGTCGGCCCGAAATTGGTGTGCCACCATTGGCACCCTGGATGACGCCTACCAGCAACAGCCCCCCGCGTCGGCCCTTGGCCAAAAGCTCGCCCGGGACATTCACAATCTGCGGGCCAGACTGCATTGCAAGGGATCCTGGTGAACTGGTGGGATGATCCGGACATTGCCAGGGTCGCGGGGGCCGTGGCTAAACGTTTCCGGGGCTACATAGAGGTTGAGGATCTCAAGGGCGAGCTGGTCTTGTGGTGCCTTGAGCATCCTGGGGCGGCCGAAAAACTGTGGTCCGAGGACACCCCTTGGTGGTTTAGGAACCGTCGTCTGTGGTCGGTGGCGCAGCGCTACGCACGTCAGCAAAAGGCAATAATGGTGGGGCATGAGGTGGAGGACGAGTTTTTCTATTCCCCCGCTTTGGTTAAAACCCTTTTGCCGGATGCTTTTGAACACGATTCCACCCCGCCCAGTAATGGCATTTCGGAGGTTAAGGTTAAGCATTCCGGCGGCCCCGGAATGGAATGGGAAACACTGATGGCCGATGTTAGGCGGGCTTTGGAGCTGCTTTCTGAGCGGGATTTTGAACTGTTGTGGTCCGTTTATGGCACTCCGAATGGTTCCCTTAATGCCTATGCGGGGGTGAAGGGGTGGGACTGGCGGAGAGCTGTCCGGGAGGAGCGCCGGGCGTTGCGGAGGTTGGTGGACCTGTTGGGCGGCACGAGCCCGTGGGTTGAGGATTTGACGGAGGAGCCCCGTAAAGGCCCCTCAGAGCCACGTGGAGCCACGAAACCGGAGGGGGCCACGGTTGGGTAAGGGTCCAGGGTCTTGGCCAGATGAGGAGACCGCACGGCGGTACGGGTTCGTCTGGGGGCCGGCCCGGGTCGCGAGACTTGCAAGCATTCAACGGCCAAACGGATTGTATTACATTCTGCAAGTGAACGACTTGGAAATATATGTAACACCGACCGGTCGCACGCGGGTATTCCGAAAGGCCAAAGGGGAATTGAAAACAAATAGGCAAAAAGAAAGCCCGGGGCATTAAGCCCCGGGCTTTTCCTTATATATGTCCACCACCCACATCTGCGAACCGTAATCGAACCACCACACCTCCGCCCAACGGCCCGGGAAAACATCCGCAACACCCGTCACAGCCCGAACCATGTCATGCAAATGGCCCCGGTCAAACTCCAAGCATGACGCCTGAACAGTCGCCACCCGCTCAGTAAACTCAGACAGCTCCGCCATGCCCCCCCGCCAACTTCTCCAGCGCAGCCTCACGCAACCAAGCCCCCCGCTTCATAGCCGCCCCCGCCGCCGCCAACTCAACCCGCTCCAACTCGTCCGCGCTGAAATACACCACCACCCTAAGCGTCCTGGGTTCCTCACCCGCCATCATCTTCAACCCATACCTCACCGCCCACTCCTGCAAACGCATACGCTGCTTCGGCTTCAACCTGTCACCCTCAAGCTGGCGGGCAACCTGGCGCCGGAAATAGGGCACAAAATCTTCCACCCCAATTCCCCCGGCCAAAAACTTGGCCATCTCCCTACGACCCTCCGAATCCACATCGGAGATGAGCGTAGCGAGGCTCATGGCCTCGCTACGCTCCATAACCTTCCTAGACACTTGCGGCCTTAGCGGCAGCCCGCTTGGTGGCCGTGGCCTTCTTGGCAGGGGCCTTCCTGGCCACCTTGATCTTCGTGCCGCCTTCCGAGAAGTTCGGCGCGACCGCCTCCACGTTCGGTTTGACATACCCGGGGATCAGCTCGGGATCCTGCTTGTCGAACGCCTCCGACGCCCACTCTGGCACCCGGCCACGACTGCTCACCGCGCCCGGCAGGTGCTTGTTGACCCATTCGCGGATGGCCATGGACTGTTCCCGGTCGATCTTGGCCTTGCGGCCATGCTTGATGTTGACCACATTCCCCGAACGAACCTTACGACCGGCCGCCACGAACGGGGCCATAGCCTCACGGAACTTGGCCGCATTGCCACTGGACAAGTCGATCTCCAGGACCGCCCCATCCAATCCGAACGTCACCGTCTCGTCGGCCTGGCCACCGGACAGATCATCCGTCAGCTCGACAATGAGTTTCTGTGCCATCTCAGTTCTTCCCTTCTAGTTGCTTCTGTACCTGCCCGTAGTAGGCCACCATAGTAGCCACCTTGTCCCGGATCGTGTCGGCAGCCACGCCCAGCACCAAAACCCTCGCCCCGGCCTCGTCGACCACAGTCCAGCGGGGGTTACCCGCCTCTGTGGGCCCCTGAAGGCTCCAACCGGCCGCTACCTTGATGCCGGCCGCCTGGGCGGCCTCACGGAGCTGGTCCACCAGCGCCCTGTACTCGTCCACCTCGGGAGGTTTGTCTACCATGTTTGCTTGTCCCCTTTCCCTGTCTTTGGGCTTTAGACGGCCCGCACGGTCAACAAAACCGGGGAAGTGGCTTTGTTGGCCATGCTAGCTGGCTTAGTGGAACAGGTGAACCAGACCCGCCATGATCATGATGACTATGAAGCCCACCGAAATGAAACCGAGCATGAAACGAATCGCGGACATCTTTGCCTATACCTCCTTCAGTTCGTCGAGTGAACGCGCAACCCGCAGATTCCGCCACACACGTGGAGCGGCCCGGTACAGCCAGCCCTTACGCACGAGCTGTCGGACACGGTTTTTAACATTCCCCTCAGACAGACCCGTGAGTTTCGCCAACTCGCCAACAGTAGGTGCATACCCGTATTCGTCCACAAACAATACGAACGCGCGTAGCACCACCTCTTGTACCGGTGAAGGGTCGATGTTAGAGCCGACGCGACGTGACATGCTTACTCGACTACCTCCGGGCTGTACTCGAACCTACCAACCGTGTTGTCAAATGGGTCCCTGATCAGGCCCACCCTGTCTCCGTCGTACATTCTGGTTGCCACCTGCCTCAACAGTTCGGCAATCACAATGTGCGGGTCACCTTGAAACACGTCACCTTCTGTGCGGATTTGCAGCTCAAACATTTTTCCCCTCACCTTTTCTTATTTCCAATTTTCGGCGAGCGTCACAGGTGCCACGGCTTTCAACCCCAATCCCCCTAACTCCTCAGCCACGGGGCCCCGGTCACCTCGCCTCGGTCATTCCACGACACCCCACAACCGCAGTAGTGATCCCCGGAATGGCTGTCCGAACCTGAACATTGGTGCACGACATCACGCCCCGTGCCCTCAGCCGGACCGGTCGGAACCGCACCACCTTTGTTGTGCGCCAGGCCGATAGTCGACTCACAGGCTCCTCTGTAGGCCATTGTTCCGTCTCCCTTCCCTAACTGGCCGAACGGCCATCAAAAGAGGTCCAGCCCAATGGCTGGACCTCTCAAGAAAACGATTCGGATCACTACTTTGACACCTTCTTGCCGTAGGCGCCTTGCGGCGTAGCCTTCACCTCCCACTCCAACACCTGAAAGAGCGGCTTGGGCTTGCACCCGTAAACCAGATCACACCGCTCACAGGTAACCGGACGGCTGGCCGAAACCGACTCCAGATCCTCCTCGTGCACCTTGCACATGCCCGACACCCATGAATGCCGGCACGCAGTGTGAGCACGCAAACCCCTGACAGTCGGCCTGGGCCCGGTCGCGTACCCGTCAATGTAGTCACTATCCCCTGTGCCATAGTCGACAACAGCACAGTAATACCAATCCGCAGTATTCGGCGCCACGCCGTACGTTGTCTCAGTAGGCATTTCAGTTCTCCCCTCTTTCCCTTGCGAGTCTTTAGCGACTCACGGATAGGCACCGTGACCGGTGCCGCACCGTCAAACCCTAAAGCCACCCAACCTTGCCCGACCATGGCCTAGGCGGAAACCCGCCCTTAGACAGCCACCCGTCCAGCCCGTTCCACGTGTCCACCAGCTCCGACAGCTCGCCCCGGATGGCAAACCAGCGCTCCCCGGGGTCCTCTGAACTGTCCGCGGCACGGGTGAGGCTTTCGATAAGCTCACGGATACGTTCCAGCGCAGCATTTGGATCCATCTGCTCTCACCCTTTCCCGTCAATCCCTAGAACGACTCACCCCGCCGGTACGCCTCGAAACAATCCCGAATGTTCCTCCGAGACGACGACTCCTCAGCCGCATACCGGTATGCGTGCCAGCCATACAGGATTGAGAAATTCCACGAGTCGCCGTCCCCGTCGCAGACCCGGCCGCCGTCCTCCCAACCCCACACGTACCCCATGGCTTTCTCTGCCAGCGACCGGACCTCCGCACGCCTGCCCTCCGGCAGCCGCTCGATTGCGTCGTGAAGGTCCCTGTAACTCGCCGTGGTCTGTTCGATAGTCATTGTTTTCCCCTATCCCTCTCGGCCTTGACTGGCCATAGCCACCCCCGGCCCCCGCGCCGGGAATGACTAAAGACGGTCACCTGCCTGAGACCATGTCCTTAAACCACCGTTCCAACGCGTCCTCATCCGCGCTACTCCAGTCCAGTTGTGCCCAGCCGGGAACTCGCCCGCGCTCCCCGAACTCCGTCACGAACCCCAACAGGGCTTCTAGTTGCGCCTTCTGGTCTGGGGTCTCGCACAACCGCATTTCGGTCTCAATCTCATGATCGACACCTTCCACGATCACACCCGATGTAGCTAGCGCACAGAGCCCGCTGGTCTGCCCCGAGTGCCACCATGACGCGATGATCCGTGCCTGCCTGGCGCTGAGCTCCATTGCCATTGTTCTCCCCTTTCCCTTGGCCTGGATTGGCCAGGATGGCACATCTGCCAAAGGGCAGATGTGCACACCAGGTCCGTTCAGGTCAACCCACAACCCACACCAGGCGAGCCGTACAGCTCAACCCAGCACGGGCCCACGAACACCCCGCCGTTGATGTCAGAGCTGTACGTGCCGACTGCGCCGGTGACCCGGCCCAACCCACACAGCACCACCACCGATAACAAGATCAACACCCATACCGATTTTGGGACCCTCACAGTTCTCCCCTTTCCCCACTGGGCCTAGCGGCCCACGGAAAGGCACACCCCCGATGTGCCCAACCGAAAACCCGCTAGTCCGCCATGTTGTACCGCGCGTACGGATGATGATCGGTCTCGTATTGGATGCACAAGCAGTCCGCGCCTTTGCCGTGTTCGTGGTACAGCACGTAAACCTCGGTCGGCTGGCCGTCAGTCTCAGACTCGACCCTGACCATTTCTAGATAGGCGTCTAGCTCATCCTGATTCGTGAACGTCCTGTCAGAGTCCAGCGCACCATCCACGATCACAGAAACCTCTGCGTACACCATTGCTCTCACCCTTCCCTCTTGCCTCTGGCCTAAACAGCCATAGCCACGGGCGGCCCAATGCCGCCCATGACTAAACCCATTCACGCACCTACTCAGTCCCAACCCCACACGCGGCCAGAAACGCCGCCCGGTCGAACCGATCCCCGTACTTTGCGCGTAGTTCCATCGCCATGTCTTCGGCCACAAGCTGGTATTGCAGCCTGGCAACACTCTTCTTGGTCCCGCCCATCGCGCCCGAGTCCAGGGTGTCAATCAACGACATCCCACTTCGGATGATCCTGGCCAGCCGGTGCGCGTCGATTGACATGGTTGTTAGATCCCGGCCGTGTGTCATTTCCGTTCCTCCCTATCTGCGAATGCGCGAGCGGAATCCGTGAGCGGGTCGTTCCCGCCGTGGTACAGCCCATGTGCTTGATCGCACTTATTGCAGATTAGCACTAGCGCGGTAACAAGTCCGTCCGGCGTACGCCGTTTCCGCACGTCGACTACTAGTGTTCCGCGACAGCCGTACCGGCGCATTGAACACGCTCGTTTGACCGTCATCGCTGCTCCTCCCAATCCCTTGATCAAACTGAGATACCATGGAAGACAACAGGCAACCTGTTGCCAACCAAAACAGCTCAGCTCAGACACTCGGCCTTTTCAAGGTCTGACAACCCAGGGCCAGGGCCCGCCAACCAGGCGGGCCCACACCCAAGCCCCTCAGTCCCTCACCCCGTGGCCGTAGCCACCTGACCGACCCTCGCCGAACGTGCCCCCACGGCCCTCTCAGGGGCCTTAACGGGCGCCTTCACAGCAGACCTACGGGCACGAGTCGACCGGCGAACCGGCTTACGTCCCGAGTGGCGCAACATCTCAACCGTCAACGCCAAAGCAGCTGGCGGAACCATCGCAACCCCAACAGCCAGCCAAGAATGGCGCTCCCAAGCGCTCAACCCATTGGCGGCAAAGCTCAACCCCAGACCGGTAACCAAAGTGATCCACACCACACGAGCCACCCTGCCGCATGCTGAGGCAATCTTGACCAACGCAATCGCCATCAAAGCATCCGGCACCAGCGGTAACAGGTGGGCAGACAAACGGTCCTCACCGGCCAGCGTAGCGACCTTGACCATATGCCAGTACGACACCCAGGCCACGTCAGCACCAATAACGGCACTCGCGCCACGGATAAGCCACAACTGCCAATTGACCTTGGTCCGCTTCCTAGCAGTAGCCATCACAGCATCTCCCAATCCCTCAAAACCCTTGGGTCATTCACCCATGGCAAAAGGCGAGCCACACAAAGGCTCGCCTCGCACCAAAGGGAAACAACTCTTTGGGAGAGAAACGCACCAGGAAAACCCCAACAGCCGGTTAGTCCTCACGGAGACAAGTCAATCCGCTAACGGTCCCTTGCCAAAGCTGGGCCCCGGTGCAACGTCACTATTCAGATCTCAAACAACCAAGTTCAGATACCAGGGCTGACGCTCTCAGTCCGGAGGTCCATCCCCACCGGCCCCGCTGCCTGGCCGAACAACCCCCACCATGCCCCCCAGCCACCCCACCCGTCAAGACCCGTGAACAAACATGGCACAAACAAGGCACACGCAGCCACAACAAGGCCGTGAAACCAGGTGCCGTCACTGATCATGAAAGCCCAGGTCAGGGGCCCGAGGGCAGTCGGAAACTCCCACCTGCTGGGTAGGATTTGTCCTGGTTTAGGGGTATGACCTTTGCCTAGAACTGTGGTATAGCTGATAATAGGCCAGGCCAGGCTATGTATACCAAACAGGACGGGGCGGGGGTCTGAAACAGGGGGGTATGCCCTGGTACGGGTGGCCGAGCTTGCCCTGACATGGGTGGGGGTGGGGGGTGTGCCCCCTTCTGACCGGCTGGCGGTGATCTTGACCCGGGGTTTTAAGGCCGGCGCCCCCAGGGGGGCCATATAGCCTCGTCTATCTTTTGGCGCAGTGGGTTTGATGGTTGTCTATGGTTTTTCGGCGTGTCGGAATTTTTTTGGAAATTTTTTTTGGTGGGTGTTTTGGCTGGTCAGGTGCCCTTTTAGTTGATCGTCCACTTTGGACAGAGCAGGTTTGGTGTGTTGGCGGGGGGTGTGTTAATAGTGGGGGGTTTAACTGAGGGGGCTCAACGGAAGACGTTGAGTTGAGCCCCCGAACCACCTTCCCAAGCCTTTGGGGCTTGGTCGGTGGTGGTTGGTTGGTTTGGGCTCCTAACGGAGCCGTCAAGCGTAGTTAGGAGCCCTTGGGACTAAAACCTCTCTGACGTTCGGTTTTAGTCAGAGCGAAACGCCTAACGGCGTTTCGCTCTTGTTAGGGTTAACTTTTCATGATCGTTTTTAGATAATCCTTGGTGAAGTAACCTAACGCTTTTTGATCTTGGTTTGTTCTTGCTGGCGTGGTTGAGCTGCCTTATGTGGCCCCGCTCTACAGCCTACGGGTTGTGTCGAGGTGAAGGGGTCCCCGCCACGGTGAGGGCTGAGGGGAAGTTGTTTTTTACCTGGCTGGTCTTTTCTCCCTTGAATCGGCCGGGTGGTGGAGGGTGCCCCCGTGGTGAAGTCGAACAACAGCCAGAAGCGTCGCACGACGCTTCAGGCCAAACAGGAGTTTGTTGATCTGGTCCGGTATGGCTCGGGTATTGAGGGTGCCTGTGAGGAGCTGGGCCGGTCAAGATCAACCTATGATAGGTGGAGGCGCCTTGACCCCGATTTTGCAGCCCTGGTGGACGAGGTCCGAACCGGCGTCAAAGGTGGGCGTAAAGGGATCCCAGATTTTGCCGCCTTCTGCCGCGACTACCTCAAGCAGCCTCTATCCTGGCATCAGCTCCAGTGGGTTGACCTTCTCGAAGGAAGAGACCCTAGGCAGCTTCACCCATCGGAAACTTACGAGCCCGGGGACAAGTCCTTCATTCTCTGCAATACCCCGCCTGAACACGCCAAGACCTCGACCCTGAGCATCAACTACCCCACCTATCGGATATGTGCGGACGCCAACGTCCGCATCATTCTGGTTTCTAAAACTGACACGATGGCCCGAGAATGGCTTTACGCGATCAAATCTCGGCTAACACATCCACGCTTTACACAGCTACAAATGGCCTTCGGCCCTCCCGGTGGCTGGCGTGCGGATGCCGACATTTGGTCAGCCAACCGGGTCTATCTGGCCCGGGACAGCACGGAGAAAGATCCGACCGTACAAACCCTGGGCATCGGTGGCCAAATCTATGGCGCCCGCGCAGACCTAATCATCCTAGATGACTGTGTGGTCCTGTCCAATGCCCACCAGTTTGAGCAGCAGATCCGATGGCTACAGCAGGAAGTGCTAACCCGGCTCCACCCGCATGGCAGGCTGCTCGTTATCGGCACCCGTGTTGACGCCACCGACTTGTACCGCGAGCTGAGGAATCCGGAACGCTATCCGACCGGACAGTCCCCCTGGACATATCTTGCCCAGCCGGCCGTGTTGGAGTTTGCCGAATCCCCCAAAGACTGGAAGACCCTGTGGCCTCGGGCGTTTGAACGCTGGCAAGGGTCAAATGACAAGGCCGACAAGGACGGCCTGTACCCACGGTGGGATGGGGCCCACCTGTCACGTCGCCGCGGCACCTTGGCCCCCCGGACTTGGGCTATGGCCTACCAGCAGGCCAACGTGGAAGAGGATGCGGTCTTTGACTCTCAAAGGGTGCGGGCTTGTGTGAACGGTCTTCGTGGCTGTGGTTTGCTGGATCCCCGCCTGCCCGGTCATGCCCGGGGCATGACCGGTTTGCATGTGGTGGCCTCGATGGATCCTGCGATGGTGGGGGACACTGGGGTTGTTGTGATGGCTGTGGACCGTCACGAGAAGAAACGTTACGTGTTGGATGGTCGCTTGAAGACGTCGGCTACTCCCCGCTGGATTCGGGATACGATCAAAGAGCTGACGGAGAGGTATCCGATCAACGAATGGCGCATTGAACGTAACAGTTTCCAGGCGTACCTTACCCAGGATCCGGATTTGACGGAGTGGCTGGCTTCTCACGGTGTGCGTTTGTCTGAGCATACGACTGGCCGTAACAAGTGGGATGCCGGGTTTGGTGTGGCGTCGATGGCGCCCATTTTCGATTTTGGTTTGATTGAGCTTCCGTCGACTGCCAAGTCTGAGCCGATCAAACAATTGGTGGAGCAGCTTGTCACCTGGTCTCCGGAGACCAAAGGCAAGACGGATATGGTTATGGCTTTGTGGTTTGCGGAAATTCGGGCTCGGGAAATCTGTCAGGCGGCTGTCCTTGAGGGCGGCCCCTCGTCGCACATGACGAGTCCTTTTCATTCGAAACGCTCGCGGGCACGGCAAGTGGTCATCAACCTTAACGATTTGGCTGCCTCGCAACGTAGGGGGTGGCCCAATGGTCAGCTATAGGGTGCGGTCACGCGGGGGGCATCGTTATCTGTCTACAGCCTGCTACCATGGCCGGCACAGTAGGTGCCGTCTAACCTGTAAGTATTGTCCGGGGCGCTGTGTTTGTGGCGTGTGCCGGCATTTTGAGATGCCCGGGGTGGTGGTGCCGAGTGCTTGATGCCCAGGCGATCGTAGACAAATGCCGGGTGATGCAACGCCGTTTCCGGGAATCCGATGGATGTTGGCAGGACGTGCTTGCGGCCCGCCGCGGCGATCTGGATCAGGTTTTCCCGGACATGGTGTCGGAAGACTGGCCTAAGCCGATTATAGCCAATTTTGTGGACGTGGCAGCCCGAGATTTGGCAGAGGTGATTGCACCTCTGCCATCATTTAACTGTTCATCCACCAGTATGACGTCGGAGCCGGCCAAAAAGTTCGCGGACAAGCGGTCGAAGATTGCCCAAAACTATGTGACCAATTCCCGGCTTTCGGTTCAAATGTTGGTTGGCGCAGACCACTACCTGACGTATGGCCGGACCGTGTTTTATGTGGAACCGGATTTTGAGGCCCGCCTGCCCCGTGTCACCGTGGAAGACCCCATGGGTGGTTACCCAGAATTTGACCGGTGGGGCAGGTGCACAGCCTACACGAAACGGTTCTTTAAAGAGGCCGCGGTTCTGGCCGAGCTTTACCCGGAGTGCGCCGAACAAATCCTCAAAAGCCAGCCCGACGAGAAGACCGGCCAGTATGGGGAAACTCAGCTAGAGCTGATCCGATACTGCGACGACAAGCAGCTAAGTTTGGTGTTGGTGGCGGAGATGCCGCTGATGCTGGAAGAGATCCCCAACATGCTTAATGAGTGTCCGGTGGTGATCGGTCACCGGCCTTGGCTGGACATGTCCAAACCTCGCGGCCAGTTCGATGATGTCATTTGGATGCAGCTCGCACGCGACACCTTGGCCAAGCTTCAACTTCAGGCGGTTGAACGTTCCGTACAGGCGCCTTTGGCTGTACCTACAGACGTTCAGGATATTGCTTTCGGCCCGGACGCTATCATCCGCACGGCAACCCCCGACAAGGTTAGGCACGTTGGCGCCGACATCAACCCGATATCTTTCCAAGAGGGCAATGTTCTTTTGGATGAGATGCGGCAAGGCACCAGGTATCCGGGTGTGAGGTCCGGCGGCAGCGATGCCAGCGTCATCACGGGCAAGGGTGTGCAGGCGCTTCTTGGCGGATTCGACAGCCAGGTCAAGGCTGCCCAGCTTGTCATGCAGTTGGCGTTTACTGACGTGATGCGGCTGTGTTTCAAGATGGATGAAAAGTTTTGGCCGAACCTCACCAAAGAGGTTCGGGGAGTCCAGAACGGCGCCCCATACCAGATCTCGTACAAGCCGTCCAGGGACATTGCCGGGGACACCTCTGTTGACGTGTCTTACGGGTTTGCGGCCGGCATGGACCCCAACCGTGCGGTTGTGTTGCTCCTCCAGCTTCGGGCAGAGAAACTTTTCAGTCGAGACTACTTCGCCCGGCAGCTTCCATTTGATCTCAATGTAACCGATGAGGCCATCCGCGTGGCCGTGGAGGATACCCGTGAAGCCCTCTTCCAGTCGATCTACGGCTATGTACAGGCTATTCCTGCGCTTGCAGAATCAGGTCAAGACCCATCCGGCCCAGTACTCAAAGTTGCTGACCTGGTTAAGCGACTCCAACGCGGGGAGCAAATTGAGGACGTGGTGGTCCGCGTATTCGCGCCTCAAGCAAACGAGCCCGGCCCTGTGGGGGGTCCTGACAGTGGCGGGCCTCCTGGTGGTCCTCCTGCTCCTGGTGGTCCTGGCATGGGCGGCCCTGGGGGCGGCAGCGTCCCTCCCAGCGGTCTAATGCGTGGTGTCAGCCCCGGTCAGGCAGGGCAGGCCCCCGGGGGCCGGCCCGATCTGTCTGTGATGCTGGCAGGTTTGAATCCGTCCGGTAGTCCGGCAATGAGCGCCTACACAATGCGTCGTCGTCGCGTCTGAAATAGCTAGGAAACGTTTATGGCTTCAGCTCCGAAATTCCCTGTGGTGCAGATCGCGGACAGCTCCGGTAACCTTTCTGATTCCGTGACCGGCACCCCTTCTAGCGCCCTGCCGGTTACTCAGCCCACGCCGGTAACTGTTTACACAGAAGCCACCACGGCCCGCACAACGTCCAGCCAGACGGGTACTTTGACGTGGCCTGCCGGGGTTACCCGCGCTTTTGTGGGTGTCAACTTGACGGCCCTGACTGGCGGCACCACCCCCACCGTTACCGTGAACATTCAACAGATGGACGCTAACGGCAACTGGATCACCATCGCTTCGACCGCCGCTCTTAACGCCGTGGGTGTGGCTCAGCTTTCTGTCGGTCAGGGCCATACGGCTGGTGCGGTTGTCTTGTCTGGCGGTTCTTTCCGCATTTCGTGGACGGTCACCGGTGGCCCCGCAACCTGCTCATTCCAGGTCGGCATTACGGCCCGCTGATGGCCGATTGGCACAAGGTTGATGCTTGGGAGGATGAGACTCCTACCCGACCGGTTCAGCCGCGTAAGCAAAACAGGATCAAGCCCAAGATGCGAGGCAACAAAAATGGTCAACTCAAACCTGAGCGAACGCCCGGTGCGGAAGCTCCCCCATCAGGGCAACGCCAAGGCCGGCGGGGCAACCGTCCGGCCGCCCGAGAAGACTGGCAACCACAACGAGAAGCCCCCGACGTCGGGCCTGATGACTAAGAGCACCAAGTCTCCGGGTTCTGGCACGCGGGGTACGTCGAATGGCGCCGGGAATAAGGTGAGCCGCACGTGACCGCAGTTGAGGACCACGAGGAAGAAGTACAAGAGCTAGGCCCAGCTCCGTGGAGCTGGGCCAGGCTTGCCGGTATCGCGGTAGCGGGTTTCAGCAACATGCTTGGAACTATTGGGCTGGCGTGTGACGAGGTGTCCAATGCGATTGCGGCGCATATCGCTTTCAAGGACGACCGGCGGGATTTCGCCGATAGTGTTCTGCGTGACGTGGAGCGGATTACTGCGTGACTTTTGGCCGGTCTAGGTCGTTCAGCATCAGTTTCCAGTATGCCAGCGACTCACTGTACTCGTCGAACGCTTCGCACGTCCACGGCCTGCCGCATCGCTTACATACTCCGTTGGTGTCTGGCTGATGTCGACTGAGGTGGTCGGCGTGTTCGGCTATCCGTTCATTGAAGACCCGTCTGAGGTTCTTTTCCCCTTGGATTACAGACACTGGTCCCATCCCCTTGTCCCTAGGTGCCGGTAGGCGCATCGTAACCCTTCGACCCCGGAGCGGCGGCAAAAATGGCAGAAAATCATGGCGGATACCGCCCACCGGCCCACCCCGCCCCAGCTAGCGGCCCCGGCAAGCTGTCACGTCGCACCGATGGTGGCCCGGTCCAGCCCGTCAGGGATCTACCCAACCCGGACTATGGGGAACAGCAGACGTTCAGGGCCGCCCAGCAGGCGGCCCCCATGGCCACAGCTCCCGGCCCCCAGGCCCGCCCACAGGACATGGTGTCGGCCCCGGACTTGTCACACGTGGTGGGTTTGGGCGCGCCGACACAGAGGCCTGGTGAGCCGGTGACGGCGGGGGCTGACTCTGGGGCTGGTCCTGGTTCGGATGTTTTGGGGTTGCCGTCTGTTGATCCGGGCGATGCGGGTTCCATTCAGTATTTGCGAAATAGTCTTCCTACGCTTGAGTTGATGGCGAATATGCCGATGGCGTCTACTGCGTTTCGGCAGTTTGTGCGTAGGGTTCGAGCGGCGGGTTAAATATGGGTTTCTTTGACGGTCTCGCTAGTACCTGGTCTAATTGGCACACTAACTGGTCTGATCTGTGGAAGAGCGTGTGGGACCAGGGGGCGAAGGCCGCAACCCAGGGTTTTATGAAAACCGCAGGTGCGGCGTGGAATATTGCCATGACCCCAATGAATCTGTTGGGTGACACTTTCCAGGCGCAGCAGGACCGTAAGAGTCTTTCGGATGGGGTTGGGCAGATCTTTTCGGGGGCTGGTCACGTCCTTGGCGGGATCGGGCAGATTCCGGTTGTCCGTCAAATTGGCCAAACGTCGCTGTGGGCTACTAACGAGATGGTCAAGCGTCCATTTGGGACGCTTGACCTGACCCTGGCCGATTCGTTCAACAAGGGCTTCAGCAACTTTTTCCGGGGCGATACGTGGCGCCAGGCATATGACGACACCCGGTATGTGAGTGCCGGTCAGGCTCACATGTTTTCGGCTGTGTCGGCTGGCCAGTGGCTTGACCGTGCTTTGGGTTCAGACTACAACCCGCAGGATCCTGGGCAGTATGCGGCGTTTAGGAAGCGCATGGATCCGTGGGGGCTTGGTTTTCTGGCCCGGGGCGCCCAGGGTTTGGATCCGCGGACGGATAAGGGCCGGAAGCAGTACGAAGACAATTTCGCTCTTAAGGCCAGCTCGGGCGGCTTGGATGCGATGGTGACGCTTATCGCTGATCCTACCCGGGGTGTGGGTGCGGTAGCTCGTGCCGGTAAGTTGAAATACTGGTCTGGGCAGATGGGTGCGGCAGCAACCAGCAAGCTACTAACCGGCGATGGCAATTGGCAAAAGTTCACGTCGGCGGCAACCTTTCAACGTACTGCGGATTTTGTTCGTAACGCAAAGTCTGAGGAACAGGTCCGCAAAACGTTGTTCAACAACCACACCAATGGCGGCGTCATGGCCGCCTTGCTTTTCGACACCCGTAACGACCCTGATTTGTACAATTTGACGTGGCGGGCCTTGTATGGGGATGCCGAGGCTTGGGGTGATCTGACTAAGCAGGCTCCGCGCATTGCCGACACGGTTGGTAGTAAGGTCGCCAACTACAGCATCAGCCAGACCGCCAAGAATTATGGTGTTGGTAATCAGGTTTTGGATGATGCCGCGAAGTCGGTGGCGGAAACCAAAACGGAAGCGTTTGTTGATGCGATGGCCACCGACCATGGTATCTATGGCCGGCTGGGTGAGGGTGTCAAGGCTGGTGGTTTGCTGACTGGCCAGGCGGTTCCGAGGCTGCGTTTGTCGAGCACGTGGCGGGTGGGGGTCAACCAGTTCCTGAACTACGGCGCCACCACGGCCATGGGTGATTGGAAGGTTCTGCCTTTTTCCAACTACACGGTGTCTAGTATGGTGCGGACGTTGCTTCCGTCTTCCCGTGGCGGGCGCATGCTGGACCTGAACAACCCCGATTCGTTGCGGGTGTTTCGTAACAACCTTTTGCAGTCTCGTATGCCGGCCGATCAGGTTGACCAGTTCCTTTCCCAATATGCTAGGGCGTCTACGGCAGCTTCCCGTTTCAACGTAGTGAGTAATGCGGAGAATGCGGCTCTGAAGGTTCACGCGACAGCTCACGGTATCGACCCGGCGGCTATCACAGACAGCTTCTTGTCGGACCTCAACCAGTTCCGTTCCTACAATCGCCAGTTTGTTCGTAACAACAGGGTTTTCTTGTCGGATCAGGCTCGTAGGTTGTCGCAGAAGTATGCGGTTCAGGGGTTGGACGACCGGGCTCGGGCGCTTACCGGGCTGGCTGACGACTTGGATGCGGCTGTTCAACGTGGTAGCTACCCTAATGGCCACATCGGTCTACCCGATCAGGATGGTAATCTTGCGCTCATTCCCTTGGACCAAACCACAGCCGGGACCGGTAATGCCCCGGCGCTGTTGTCGCAGTTTGAGGACAACCACATTTTGCAGGACTGGGGCGCCCTCGATTCGGCCTTGTGGTGGAAAAACAAGGGCCCCCTAGGAAACGGTATTTGGAAGTCGAAAGAGGCTGCGACGGCTCTGGCGGAGCTGGTGATTGGGGTTTGGAAAGTCTCGGCCATCATGCGTCCCGGCTACATTTGGCGCACTTACTCTGACGAAATTGGGGGGCCTCTGGCTGTCATGGGGTCCCATCGGGTGGCGGCTGCCGCCACCGAGGGGGCCAAGAATGCTTTCTGGAACATGATCAACCGGGGTGTTCTCGCACCCCAGGCTGTTCGTGACGCGGTGGCTCGGGAAAAGGCTGGCCGTTTGGCTATGCGTGGTCAGCGGCCCGGTTTGGTTGCGAAGGTAGACGACCGAGCCCCAGCGGCCGGGTCTGAGCTTCAAAAGTCGGGGGTTGATCCGGCGGTCAGCGGCTATTCGTTCGGGGCTAAAGGCTATCAGTCCTATGATCATGCCCTGGCTGATGGTGTGGTTTCCGTTGATGCGTTCATTGGCCGGCTGTTTGATCACGGCGGGGTGGGCACTCTTCCCGAGGCATACCAGGCCCTTCATGACGCCTACCGGTCCGGTAGGCTATCCAAGGGCGAGCTTCAAAAACACGCCATCGACGAGGCCCTGTCTAATGCTGGCCGCGATGTCTACCAGTCAACGGCCTGGCAGCAGTCGCTGATCCAAACAGCCATAGATGAACGGAAAAACAAGCCTCAGGGTGTGCCCGGAAGCCCGATCCTTGTCGACCCCTTCTCCGGTGCTTCGCCCAAGATTTCCGTACCCAAACCCGTTCCCCCGGCCGCCACCCTTAAACCGGCCGTTCCCGAAGCTTCTGACCCGATTGCCCAGGCGATAGCAAACCTTGGTCAAGCCGGATCCCGGCAGGAAGCCACGGCCGCCCTCGCGGGCCTGACCGTCGCCCAGCTCAAAACGGTTGCCGCGAGCCTTCGTGAAGGCGGGATAACCGTCCCGGGTCGGCCCACTAAGGCCAACTTTAGCCGCGCCATTACCGAGTTTTCTACCGGCCGAAGGCTTGACTATGAGGCAGTCGAACGGGTTGTTTACCCCAGCGGCGCCAAACCCAGGCAGGTAACCCCGGCGGCTCCAGCCGTTGAGCCGGCGGCTCCGGCCATGGAGCCGCCGCTGTCTACCACGACAGCCCCGGTGAGCGTTGAACCGGTTGCCACATCGGGCGCCCACTTCACCATTGGTTCAACGACCAGGATCCCGGCAGATCTCTCGCGGTTCGATGACGTCTACCAGTTTATCCACGCTAATGCCGACGAGCTGTTGATGCCGTCCCGCCTGTTGCACGCCTACATTCAACCTGATGGCAATTTGGCGTTGTCGGTGGCCCGGTATAAGGGTGATGAGGTTTTGGACGCCCTCAAGCCCGGTTCGGGTCAACGGTTGAATGTTAATTGGGGGCAGACGAAGGGACGCCCGTTGCGGGCGTCCGGTCTGATTGGTCACGATATCCGCACTGGGCCTGGTGAAGATGACTACATTCACGTCTTGGGCGCGTTTGAGGGCCAGTATGGTGACCGTTTCCGTAAGCAGGTTTCTTCTAAGGGCACCTCGGACGCTTGGATGGATCGGGTTTCTAACCGCAACCATGCCAGGTTGATGGCGATGTCCGGTCAGCAGTGGCAAAACGTCGACGCGAGTATGAAGGGCTATGAAACGTCCTGGGAGCGGGCGGCTATGCAGTTGGGGGCAGACCGGGCGGCGCAGCAGTTTTTGCGCGGCAAGTCGATGAACGATGTTGTGGCCTGGATGCATAACACGGACGCCGGGCGGGCCTATCAGGCCCAGCTCGGCCCTTACGTTGGCGACTACTATAATCATATTGCCCAAGTGGCGGGGATGGTCGACACGTATCTTCCGGTGAATGTGGACCGCCAGGCGGCTTCGGCCGAGTTGAGGCGTAAGACCCTGGATGGTTCGGTGAGGTTTGCCGATTTGGAGCAGGTTGTGGACCGGGCGTCGATGCCGCAGGTTCATGGGGCTTCTCTGGATTTCGCCACGGGTGGCGGATATTTCGGCGCAAAGATTCGGCAGTGGACTAACGGGATTTTCTCCAAGATTTCTGACATGCCGCTGGACCATTTTGCTAGGTATCCGTTTGCGGCTGACCGGTTCAACTACTACCGGGATCAGCTTGTGGCGTCACGTGGGCTGTGGGCCAAGGGTGAGGCTTTCACCCAAAGCGATGTGGATGCTGTTGAGCGGCTGGCTCACGAGCGGGCCCTTGTGGATGTGCGCAAGTACTTGTATGACTCGATGGCTCAGTCTGATTTGGCTAAGGGTTTGCGGTTGGCGGTGCCGTTTGGTTCGGCCTTGTATGACAGCGCGGCCAAGTGGGGTGTTGTTTTTCGGGAGAATCCGTTCCGCGCCGGTGGGGTGTGGGCTGTGTGGTCTGCCCCCGATAGGGCCGGGATGGTTCAGGACAACGAAGGCGCCCATCTGGAAATCCGGAACGGGCAGGAACGCTGGTATACGCTTGACCCACAAACCGGCAAGCGAACCGACCTGCCTGACAACTACCGGCCCAGCGGCAAGAACATCGTGTTTCGCCTGCCTGTTGGGACGCCCACCATTGACGGCGCCCGGATGAACATCACCATCAACAAGGGTAACCTGCAAACGTTCCTGGACATGCCGACGTTCGGCCCGATGGTGGCCATTCCGGCTAACAAGTTTGCCCTGTCGCATCCCGAGTTTGCGTCTAACAAGTTTGTTCAAACGTTCATTTTGCCTTTCGGCCCGAGCAGTAACAGCGCCCTTTCGGCTGTGCCGGGGAATGTTCGTAACTGGAAAGACTTGTGGGATAACTGGCTGTTTGAGAGGGACACGCAGCAGTCGGAAAACTATGCGATGGCTATCTACGCCACGGAGATGACCAACTTTTCGCAGGGTAAGCGGGGCGCCGCCCCCACCTTTGAGGAGGCCAGGAGCAAGGCTGCGCAGATTGCGGGGCTCAGGTTCTTGTCTAGGTGGGCGGGCTCAACCGCCCAATTCACCAGCCCCTATCAGCCGTATGTCGACTACTACCATATGCTGGCGGGTAAGCCCCGTAAACCGGGGGACCCTTCGGCCGATGAAGAGTTCTATAACACGATGGGTCCCGAGTTTTTTTGGCTGACCACTTCGGTCACCAAGAACGCTTTGGGTATTCCGGCGACACTTCAGTCCGATCAGGCGTACAAGAAGTACGCCGATTTGATGGAGCAGTTCCCCGATCTGGCCTCGCTCATTGAGGGTTCGGAGGGTGCGGGCGTTTTCAACAAGGCCGTGTATGAGGCGCAGAAGGCAACTCCGTTGCGGTACGGCTCAGGCAAGAATCAGCGGGAACTTGTGCCTCTGGAGCAGGCTATTGCCGATACCCAGCGTCGGCAGGGCTGGATTGAGTTTGGTCAACTGTCTGACGCTATTCATGCGGATATGGTGGATCGGGGTTTGACCAGTTTGCAGCAGAAGGGGGCCAAGGATTTGGTGGCAGCTAAATCCCAGTGGCTTCAGGAGCACCAGTATTGGACCGACCCGTATGGTGCCGTTCAAATCTCGCCCTGGTTTAAGGACTATTCAACCACGGATTCGTCAAAGATCGAGTCCCGGCTTGGTCAGATGCGGCAGATTGTTCAGGACACCAGACTTCAAGGCCGCGACGATATTCGCGGCCTTATTGACTACCTGGATGCCCGGGACGGTTTCAAATCGTACATGGATTCGTACGGCTACAAGGACTTGAGCAGCAAGAAGGCGGCCCCGTTGCAGCGGCAATGGAACAGCTTTGTGTTCGGGCTCAAGGACAGCAACCTTGGTTTTGCCGCCCTGTATGACCGGTGGTTGTCGAATGACGCCACTCTTAAGGCCGCCTGAAAGGGGGTAGGTGATGCGACAACCGGATGAAACCACTCCCCCCGCCCCGGATATCATTCCCCAGCTTCCACATCACGATTGGGACGAGCCGGCTGTTACCCCGCAACCCCCACACCATGATTGGGAGGGGCCTAGGCCGGCGCCGCCTAGTCGGACGCCCCCGCCGAAGACCGGACCTCAGCCAACGCCGGGTATTCCCCTGCAAGGTCCGGTTGACCCGAACGCAAATGCCAATAAGGTTCCGCCGGATATACGCCTTAGGTGGCAGCTAGATTCTAGGGGATATGCCGATAAGTCTGAGGACGCCGACAAATTCCTTCTGAGCTTGCAGGCTGACCCGTGGGACCGGCAATACAATGCTGTGTTGCAGCAGAAGCAGGCGGAGGCGTACAAGCGGCAAAATCTGCGGGAGAAGTACGCCAAACGGTCCAAGGATAATGTGGTTGATTCTGCCACCGAGGAGGCTATTCAGGCTGACCGTGCCCCCGACCCGACCGAGCATGAATCGGTGGACAGTGCCGGCAAACGGGTTGTCGATTATCATCAAGACGTTGTTGTCGACGCTGCAGGTAATCCGGTTGGCAAAAAGCAGTCGGCCGGGGGGAAAACCCCCCCGGCCGGCTCGCAGACCGGCACTAAAATCAAAAACCTCAACACCGGTGCGGTGCCGGGTTCGGATCAAGATGTTCGGTCAGGCGATTTTGTTTTTGTCGGCTCGGACGCGACGAACGCCCCGTTTGGGCCTGGCACTACCGGTAGTGCCGACATGTTCATGAACACCGACGATGCCAAGGCGTCCATTGGTGGCTGGACACCGGAGCAGCTTAAAAGCTACCAGCACGCTATGGGCATTGCCGAGACTGGCCTTCCTGACGATGCGACGTTTAGTAACTGGTCGAAGGTGGTTGATACTGCCGCCCGCATGACGGCTGCCGGCAGGAATATCACTCTTGCCGCTGTCGCTCTTTCAACTGCCGAGACTCGTAAGAAAAAGAAGGGCTCTGGCGGTGGCGGTGGCGGTGGCCGTGGTGGCGGTGGTGGAGGCCGTGGCCGTGGTGGTGGCGGCGGAGGTGGTGGATCTGGCGGGGGCGGCTTCCCGAAGGCCGAGGTCCAAATGCTGCTCACATCCATAACGCAGAAGGAAATTGGCCGGGACCCGACACAGACCGAGATTGACCAGTTCTATTCCTATTTCAATGCGGCTGGTGACCCGGCTGGGGCTTCTCAGATTGCGACGAATTGGGTTCGGGCCCATCTCGGCGGGGAGCAGGGTTCCTACAATGCGGCCACGAAATACTATCAGGCGATGATGGCGGTGCTTGGGGCTAGCGGCGTTGGGGGTGGCGGCTGATGGCTCTTTCTACCGGCGAGCTGGCCCAATCGTACGGGTTTGCTTCCAGTTTCTTTTTCTCCGATCCGGAACTTAAAAACCTGATCGACCGGGCCACTAAGGAACAGTGGTCTACCGCCAGGTTCCAGGCCGAGTTTATGTCAACAAACTGGTTCAGGACTCACAATAGTTCGGTCCGGACTTGGACGGAACTTGCGGCCCGGGATCCGCAGACGGCAGCTAGGCAGGTTGAGCAGGAAACCGTCAAGGTCAGAAACCTTGCCTCCCAGCTCGGGGTGACTTTGGATGCCGGCCTTCTGGATTGGGCTGCCCATGCCTCCCTGTATTGGGGTTGGACGGATGCCGAGCTTCGTAAGGCTTTGGCCGATCATCTGGCCTACACGGGCCCGGGTGGCAGTCTGGGCCAGGCTGGCATGTTCGATCAGCAGATTCGCCAGGCGGCTAACGATTATGGGTTGGCGGTCTCGGATGAAACTGTGGGCGGTTGGGTGCGGAAGATGGTGGCCGGGGAGTACACGATCGACAACGCGACCACCCAATTGCGGGACTGGGCGATGTCGAAGTATCCGGGGTTGAACGCTCAACTGTCTGAGGGGATGACGGTCCGCCAGGTGGCGGACCCGTATATCCAGTCCTATGCCACGATCTTGGAGAAGCCTGCGGCCGGGGTCCAGTTGACTGATCCTCTCATTCAGAAGGCTTTGCAGGGTAGTACTGCCCCACCCCCGGGGGCTAAAAGTGGCTCCACGGCCACGCTAGGGGCCTCAAATGGGCCATCCAGTCAACCGGCCGCACAATCCCTGTACGACTTTGAGCGTTCACTCCGCCAGGATTCCCGATGGTTGACGACAAAAAACGCCCAGGACTCCGTGAGAACCACAGCACTTGGGGTGCTGCGGGATTGGGGGATCTACCGATGATCTGGACTGACATCGCGGACTGGATTGGGCCGACCGTCAACAAAACCTCTAACGCCATGGGTAACGTGGCGGGGGTGGTTCTGCACATTCAGGAAGGCACCGAGGCCGGCACCGAATCGTGGCAGCGTAACCCCGCCTCTCAGGTCAGCTCCCACTTTCTGGCCCCCAAGCGTGGACGGCTTCGCCAAATGGTTGACACCGCCGACAAGGCATGGTGTCAGGCTGCCGGCAATGCCCACTGGTTGAGTATCGAGAATGAGGGCTATCATGGGCAACTTCTCACGGCTGACCAACTTGAATCTTGTTCGCAAGTCCTTGCCAAAGCCCACCAGTTGTACGGCGTTCCGATGGTTGCAACGAACGACCCTTACGGCAGCGGCCTTGGCTGGCATGGTATGGGCGGAGCTGCGTGGGGTGGACACTACGATTGTCCAGGGACTCCTATCGTGGGTCAGCGGCCTGCCATCATTAATCGGGCAACGGAAATTGTGAACGGTGACGACATGGACCCGAAGCTTGCTTTTAACCTTGAGCGCTATCTGTGGGCTCTTTTCACGGGCCAGGACGCCAAGGACATCTACGACCCGGCGGGTAACCGGGTGACCGTAGCAAACAATGTGGCCAAACGGCTGACAGACCTTGAGGCGAAGGTTAATGCCCCAGCCGGCGTCAAGGTTGGTGACAAGGTTTCGCTAACCGTGGACAGCGTGTCAAGTGGCTGATACGACCGAAACCCAAAACGCCTACCAGGTACTCATAGGGATGCTGCAACAGTGGGGGCTCGAATCCTTGGCCGGTGACGTGCTCGGGTTTCTGGTCAATGGCTACGACCAGCAGTCAATATCGTTTCTGCTACAAGACACGGACGCGTACAAGCAGCGATTTGCAGGAAATGAGATCCGAAGGAAAAACGGCCTCGCGGTCCTTTCCCCCCAGGACTATCTGTCCACCGAGGCGGCCTACCGGCAGATCATGGCCTCAAACGGTATGCCCTCTGGGTTCTTTGACCAGTCGTCAGACTTCGCCGAATGGATCGGCTCTGATGTCAGCCCGCAGGAAATCAATACCCGGGTGAACCTGGCTGTAGACGCGGCCCATCGCCTCGACGATGGCACACAGCAAACCTTCTACGACTGGTACGGGATACGGCCCGATCATCTGGCAGCCTACTTCCTGGACAAAAACCGGGCCCTTCCACTGCTGCAAAATGTGTCGAGGGCGACACAAATCGGAGGATCCGCCGTGGCCGAAGGTGGAACCGTTTCTCAGGTCAGGGCTGAGCAGTTGGCCCGTCAGTCGTATGTGGCCGACAGTGAGCTGTCCAGGCAGGAAAAGGCCGCCGTGACCTTGGGCCGTCAGGGTTCCCTGCTATCTGGGATCTATGGCGGCTCTTACGATCAGACGGCGGCCGAAAACGAGCTATTCCTAAATGATGCTGCCGCTATTGAGGAGCGGCGGCGGTTGGCGGCTCAGGAGCGTGGGACGTTTGCTCAGGGTCAGGTGACTTCTGGTCGGTCTCAGTTGGCTCAGCCTGCGGCAGCCTACTAGGATGTCCGGTCCAGTCGTGGCAGGCTCCGCAGTAGCTTTCCCTGGGATCCATGGGATTGCATGAGGTCCGCCCGCAGTGCGGGCAGGTGAATCCTTGTCGCTCTGTAGTGTCATCGACATGCCTGGCTTCCGGGTTGTGGCAGATTCGCATTTGCTTAGTCCATGCACAGGCACGGGCGGCCCAGAAGCCGCACGAGCAATGTTTCATCCGACCCGCTTTCCGCAATTGATGCACTGATCGTTTGAACTGAACTTGACCAAATGTCCGTGTCGGCGGCAGTGGAACCAGCGGTACCAGATAAGAATTGGAAGATCCGGGATGGCGTATAGGTAGCGTCTGTTTCGTCTCATAGGTTGTCCCCTTTTGGTTTGCAGGTGTAGTGAAACGGTATCACACCAGGCTCATAACCTGGAGTTTGGGGTTCGAGTCCCCCACCTGCCACTATCCACCACCCACGGGCCCGCGTGGACATGGTGTGTATTAACCGGGTAGCCGCGCACAGCCAAACCGAGCCGTCCCCAGGGCCGGTTTGTGGGTGCGCGCAATTCTGACTACGAATGGGTGTATCAATTTGACCACTTGGCAGCTCGACGACGATGACGACGATCAAGGCCAGCAGCAGCAACAGCAAGGCCAGCAGCAAGGTAAGGATCCGGTGCGGGCCCGGCTTAAGCAGCTTGAGAAGGAAAACCGCGACCTGTTGGAGAAGGTGACTAGGGCTGAGGCCGCACAGCGGACCACCAGCCTGAAAGAGATCCTTGCCGGCAAGAAGCACAATCCGAAACTCGCAACCCTGATCCCGTCTAATGTCGACTCAACCCCGGAAGCCATCGAAGCGTGGCTTAAGGACTACGCCGATCTGTTTCCCGCACAGGCCAGCCCACAGACGCCGGACGACGACGGCAGCGATGACACGGGCGACAACAACCCTGGCGACATGGATCAGCAGTATGTGGACACGATCAATGCTATGGCTCGAATGGCTGCGGCCAGCAACAATGCTGCCGCCCCTAAGACTAAGCCAGAAGACCTGTACCGCAAGATCATTGATCCGGACCTTAAACACGACGACTTGGTGAAGCTTATTCAAGCGCACGGGGGTGGTGTCGGCATGGGTTAAAGCTGTCATCTCTTCACCTTGAGATGAGTAGAAATGGCTAACGCCTATACTGATACCTCAGGGTCAAGCCTCGGTAATAATCTTGTCAAGGCGGCATATGACCGTCTGGTTGAGTTTGCCCTTCGTAGCCAGCCCCAGTGGAGGGCCGCTGTTGACAAGCGGCCCGTCCAGCAGACTATGCCCGGCAGCTCGGTTATTTTCAACCTGTACGCCGACATGGCGACCGCCACTGGCGCTCTTACCGAGACCACTGATCCTGACAGTGTGGCCGTGCCCAGCACGTCCACTGTAACTGTGACCCTCAACGAGTACGGAAACGTTGCTCTGGTCACCCGCAAGCTTCGGCTGCTTTCCCTGTCCGATGTTGACCCGGGCATCGCAGACGTCATCGCATTCAACATGCTCGACTCGGTTGACACGATTGTCCGTGATGTTGCCCGTGCCGGAACCAACGTGTGGCGTGAGGTCAACGGCGGCTTTGCATACAATTCTGGCGCCACTAACACCGTCAGGTCGACTGACCTTCTGATTGGTCGAACTGTCCGGGGCACGGTGGCTAAGCTCCGTAACAACAAGTCCATTCCCCGCGTGGATGGCAACTACCTGTGCTATGTGCATCCGGACCAGTCGGTTGACCTTCGTCAGCAGACCTCCAATGCCGCATGGCGAACCCCTCACGAATACCAGGCTGCCGGCAACATTTGGGGTGGCACTATCGGCATCTTCGAGGGTGCCCAGTTCATCGAAACCCCCCGCATTTTCACTGCCGTCGATGGGTTTAACCCTGGGGTGACGGCGGCGACGGTTTACCGTTCGGTGATGATGGGCAAGCAGGCTGTGGCTGAGGCCGTGGCCGAGGAGTTTGGCGTCCATATCGGTCCTGTGACTGACAAGCTTAGCCGGTTCCGCCCGATTGGGTGGTATGGCGTGGCAGGTTGGGCGCGGTACCGGGAAGAGTCGCTTGTTCGGATTGAAACCTCTAGCACTCTTAGCGCGCAGATGGCGTAAGCCTTTCTGTGTGGTTTGTGCTTACCGGCTGGGGGCCCACACGGGCCCCCAGCCGTTTTCCTGGGGGTGCCCATGCCGAGACTCAAAACGCCAACGTATGAGGAAAACTTGTGGACCACGAGCCCCCTGTTTGGCCGTTACAAGCTGACCCGGGGGCAAACCCTTCTGGTGAGTGGAACGACGGTCACCGCCACCACCTACCCCTATCAGGCCGACCTTGACGCTTATGACCATGTGTATTTGGGTGGCCACGAATACGACCTGACCGCCGGTGAGGTCACGATTTTGACTAATGCCGGCTACGGCGCATACATAACCTAGGAGCCACCCGAATGAGCGACCAGCCCGCCATCCTTCGCTATTTCGAATACGACCACCTTCCCGAGAACCTTCAGCTTCTTTCCATGCGATTCCACGGCCTAGCACACAAGATGGTTGACGACCTGCCGTTTAACGCAGAGCTGTCGGCCGGGCTACGCAAGCTGCTTGAGGCGAAGGACTGTTTCGTTCGTGCGGCCCTGGATCTGTGAGGTCATCCATGTCTGATTCCAGTTTCCCCCCCAACTCGCCCGGAACCAAGCTGAACAACCCGAAGGCCATGGCCGCCCGAAAGGCGCTCGCTACGACCCCGGCACCAAAGAAGGCGGCAGCGAAGAAGGCGCTCCGGGCTCAGCGTAGGGGCAAGTGACCATGGCTAGGCTAACTAGCAAGCAGCGGAGGGCGCTCCCTAAGAGCGCCTTTGCTGTTCCCTCCAAAGCCCCTGGACCTGGTTCGTTTCCTATCCCTGATAAGGCCCATGCGATTGCGGCTAAACGGTTGGAGCACAATGCCCCACCCGGCCAGCGGCCGGCAATCGAGGCTAAGGCCAATAAGAAGCTGGGCAAGACCAAGGGTGCGAAGAAGAAGTGACAACCTGTAGCTGCGGCGAAGGCTGCCCCACCTACGGGGCCTGCCTTCGCCGCAAAAACCTACACATCGGCTATTGCCAGTCCTGGCGGGGACACGACTATACGGCAGACAAGAAGAATGAGCGCGAATGTGACGCCTACCGGGCAGCTAGGGCCCAGGGTATTCAGCCGGGCGGCACCACTACGCAGGCGGTCAGGTATGCGCTTGACCAGTCGAATTGGCATGGCCGGGCGTTTAATGCGGCTAAGCCGCTGGCGCATCTGCCCGAGGACTAGGGGGGAGGCCCTATGGCTATCAGCGAAGGGCCAATGACCCTAACCAAGCTTATAGATGAAGTGTCGGATGTGTTGCACGGCTATGTCAGGTCGCAGGAATCTAAAACGTCGCTGACTGGCTCTATCACAGACGTGGCCACCACGTTCAATGTGGCCGACCAAAATAGTGTTTCCCCGGGCTTGGTGGAGATCGAGGACGAGCTTGTCTATGTGACGATGGTTGACACCAACACGGGGGCGGTCACTATCGCCCCATGGGGCAGGGCCCAGTCGCAAACCGAAGCGGTGGCCCATTCAGCCAATGCGAAGGTTGTCAACAACCCGCTGTTTCCCCGGCAGCGTATCCGTAACGCCTTGTGGGGTGTCATTCGCGAGGTTTTCCCGGACGTGTACGCAGTGGGCGAGGCATTCTTTACGGTGGTTCCGGTCAAGACCAATTATGTGATGCCTTCGGATTGCCATCACGTTTTGCAGGCACAGTGGTTGGCCCCTGGGGCGTCTGGTCTGTGGGTTGAGGCGGGTAGGTGGAAGCAGAATAAGCGGGCTGGTGATCCGGTCGAGCTGGAGTTGTTCTCTGGCGCGTGGCCTGGCGCTAACCGGCTGAGGGTCCAGTACGTCAAGAATCCACCGGCAACACTTGGCCAGTCGGATGATCTGTCGACCTACGGCTATGACAATCAGGTTCATGATCTGTTTGTGATGGGGGCTACGGCCCGCTGCATCGGCTATGTGGAACCGTCCCGGATCTCACTAGAGTCGGTGGTCAATGTGGCTAAGGCTGAAACCACCCCGCCCGGGTCTGCCACCAACATTGCCAAATATCTGGATGCCCTGTTTAAACGCCGCCTTCAGGACGAGCGGGACGGCCAACTGTTGAGGCATCCGCCGCAAATGCATTTCACGAGGTGACCGAACAATGACGTGGAATTACAGCAACACGAGCGTCCAAACCACGCTATCGGCACCTGTCTCTGCCGGTGACACCATCATCAGTTTGGGCACTACCGCCGGTCTGCCTGTCAGCTACCCGTATACTTTGATTCTGGATTATGGGGCTGCCACGGTTGAGGTTGTGACTGTCACGGCCCCCTCTGGGGGCAATTTGACGGTAACCCGGGGCCAGGATGGCACGTCTGCCCAGTCTCATAGTGCTGGGGCTGTGGTGGTGCATGGGGTGGTGGCCCGGGATGTTGCTGAACCTCAGGCGCACATTGCTGCCAGCTCGAATATCCATGGGGTGGGTGGGCCGTCTGCGGTTGTGGGTACTGCGACTGTGCAGACTTTGACGAACAAGATCATTGATGCGGCCAGTAACACCCTGTCAAACATTCCCTCCTCGGCCATCACGTCTCTGGTTGCGGCTAAGATCACCCAGCCGTTCGCCACATTGTCCGTAACCCCGGCCAGCGCCTCAACCACGGCCATGACGGTCACCGCCAATGAGGCTTCTCGCTCGGTTCCTGTCGCCACGTTCACTGCCCAAAACAATGCCGTCCTCATTGACGAGGACGGCACCCTGGATGTTGACCGTGGTGACCTGTCGGTTGATGTGGCGAGGGCCCACCTGGCCGCAACGTCGGCGTCTCGGCTTTGGGTTAAGGCGACCGGTAAGCCTGGGCTGATTGTCAAGAAGGCAAATTCGGCCGACACGTATGATCTGCTTCAGCTCCGCCGCGATGACGATTCCGTGTGGACGTGGGTTGATTCTAGCGGTCGGCTGACTTCCCGGATTTTGATTGCTAAGCCGGTTTCCGGTGACACCGGAAACCTTCTTGAATGCAAAAACTCGTCCAACACGGTCCTGGCCAAGGTCGACAAGGACGGCAATGTCAGTGGGGTTGCGGGCACCTTCACGGGCGCTGTGGCCACAGGGGCTCTGACTGTCACGGGTGCCGCATCAATTAGTGGCGCAACCACGGCAACGGGGGACATCGGGGCTGGTGCCGACATCAACGTCACAGGCAACGTGAATACCACCGGCGAGACTTGGCATGGTCTCACTCTGGCTAACAACTTCACCAACCGCGGCGCGGGATATCCAAACCTGTCATATAGGAAGGTGCCGTCGCCTGGTAATAGTGTTCAACTGGTGGGCCAGGTTCTTTCCGGAGTCACCACCACACCAGGTACGCAAATCGCCACCTTGCCAGTCGGGTATAGGCCGGCAACCGAAATTCCCATCTCAGTTCAGGCCGGCAGCTCCGCTGTTATCGGTCTTGCCGTGGGTACCGATGGTTCCATTAAGGTCTACGGGACCTGGTCTAATGGGATGGCCTTTGGGATTAATGGCATTATCCCGCTCAACCTGTAGGGGCGCCGGCCATGAAGCTACCCAACAAACTTCCCGCCAGCCTCGCCCGCGACGCGGGCACAGGTTCCCTTTTCAACATCACCGACTTCGGATATGACTATGCGATTGGGGGGCAGCCGTTTCTATCGGCTGCCTCCCATCAACACCCCATTGTGCGGGAAACCAACCCGGTACAGAAAAACCAGTTTGACAACCAGAACAACCCTGGCGAGCAAACCCTATCCGGCTGGTGGATCAGATCCCAGCAGTCATTCCATGGTGGCGCCGGGCAGGTCTACGGAGACCCCCAGGCACTGAATGTGTTCACCTCCCGGAACGAGTTTAACCAGGTCCGATTTTTGAAGTCCCGCGGGGTTGACGTTTGGACCCAGGGTTCGGTTAAGCTGCTCAACGCCGTCAAGACCGCCCGGGTGTCCACCCTGCCGGCCATTGTCAACATGTGTGGCTTCACCTACCCGGATGCTACCGATGCCGTGTTTGCGGTCAATGGAACCACGTTCTTCGCCATCCAGGCCGGCTCGGTGATCACCCCCGGAACGGCCCCATCCACAAGCATTGGCGGTTGCACAACTGACGGGGCCTACGTCTACATTGCAGCTAAGGACGGGGTTTGGTCGGCGCCCATACCGGCAACGGCCGGTGGCGCCTGGACGTGGACCAAACAGTACACGGTGAGCACAACTAAGACTGTCAACATTGGCTACGTCAAGAACCGGCTCATCCTGACCGTTGGCAACGTGGTGTATCAGCTTCAGTCTCATCCCGGTACCCCGCCGGTAGCTCTGCCGACTGCCACCTACACCGACCCTGACACGTCTTGGGTGTTTACCGGTATTACCGAGGCCGGCCCGGCTATCTATGTGGTGGGTAACAATGGAGTACGCGGCAGCATCATCAAACTTGTGTTGGACAACACCGGAGCCCTTCCTACGTTGGTGGCAGGTTCTACCGCCTGCCAGCTTCCCTCCGGGGAGGTCGTTTACTCTGCCATGGGCTATGTGGGTGGCTACGTCGGTATCGGAACCAACAAAGGTGTACGGGTTGCCAGTGTTGAAACTAATGGGGATTTGACGTATGGGCCGCTACTTTGGTCCACCGATGGCCCTGTGCGGTCCTGGACCGCTAGGGACCGGTTTTTGTGGTGTACGTGCAGTCGTGGAAATGATGGAGACAGCGGTCTCTACCGCATCGATCTTTCAATTGAAGTCGATACCCTCAGATTTGCGTACGCAACTGATCTTGTCATGCCTGGAGACACCACCGACTGCCTATCCGTCGCCCACATCGGACAATCAGACAACATCGCCTTCGGCACCAACACCAACACCTACGTAACCGACACAGCTAACCTGTTCCTACAGGGCTACCTGCAAACCAGCCGGATAAGGTTCAACACACTAGAACCGAAACTGTACAAATTCCTCCGCGTACGAGGCCCCGTCCTTGACGGGGCCCTGGCCTACCAAATGCTGGACCAGTACGATAGTGTCGCCGGCTCCAATTCGTTCCCGACCGACGCGACACCCGGCACCAACGACAGCTCGATTACCGCCCCGACCGGCCCCCAGGACTTCGTGTCGATCAAATTCTTCCTCTCCCGCAACACGTCCCCCACGACAATAGGTGCCCAGCTATACGGCTACCAACTCAAGGCCCTACCCGGAATGCCTCGGCAGCGGATCATCCAACTGCCCTTGTGGTGTTTCGACGCCGAAACGGACCGTAATGGCAAGATTCAAAAACTGGCCGGGTCCGCATTCAACAGGTTGGCTTCGTTGGAGGAAATTGATACGGCCGGGGATGTGGTTGTGTTCCAAGACTTCCTGACCAACACGTCCAGTCGGGTTATGATCGACCGGGTGTCTTTCCAGCAGACAGCCCCTCCACCGAAGTTTGCCGAATGGGGCGGGGTTATCACTCTCACACTGAGGACCGTATAATGAATTTCGGACAGGCGTTGGATGTGCTTAGGTCTGGCGGGCGTGTGGCCCGCCAAGGTTGGAACGGTGAGGGCCAGTGGCTGGCGCTCCAAGTTCCCGACGAGAATTCTAAGATGGCCCGACCCTACATCTACATTTCGCCCGTGGGTGGAGAGCTGGTGCCGTGGGTGGCCTCACAGAGCGACCTTCTTGCCGAGGACTGGACCGTTGTCTGATGACCATCTGTTGCGGTGATCCAAAAATTCTAGATGGAGACAAGCACCCGTGGGTGCTTGTCTCCGAGGACGGACCTGGGGATGTATACGTGTGCCCGGAGTGTGGGGCGGTAGATGTCGACTGACCACCCACCCTGGCCCCTCCCCCTGGGCCACAAATACGCCTCCACCCAATACGGCTCCCTCATGTACCACGACGGACGACACGACCTCCGCGACCGGGCAGCCATCAAAACCTGGGGACTCGCCTACAAGGCCCGCATCAGACGGCCCCGCTACCAGCCCACAGGGCTCTACGACGGCCCCACACAGCGGGCGGTAGCAGAATGTCAAAAGTTGGCCGGCCTACCCGCCACAGGCGTCCTAGGGCCCGACGAATGGCCCCTACCGTGGACCCTGGACCCCCCACCGGGGGCGTGGGTCAAGCCGGGCGGGGAACATGCCGAGGAACAGAACCGGGCACACAAGGTCAACGTTCGGGACTACTGGCGCCGCTACAGCAAACTAGAAGTCATCCCCGGAGGCGACCCCAACGCACCCACATGGTTCCCCGGCCGACCCTTCGGGCAACGCGAATACGGCCAGCACGTCAAGCCGGTGCAAGAGTTTTTCGGCCACAAAACCAACGGCCGGTTCGACCGGGAGCTAGCGTCCAGGATACGTGGTTTTCAGCGGGCTAACGATCTGCCCGTTTCCGGTCTGGTGGATGCCCGCACCGCATGGCTTATCGAAGACAAAAAGAACAGCCCCCCGCCCTGAGAGGCGGGGGGCTGTTCTTTTATTACCCCCAAGGCGAAAGAACAAAGGGGACCGGGCGAGCCGACAGGGCCAGGTAACGCAGGTAACTAGCTACATGCCGTGAGGCGACGGTAGGTGCGCTTACCCGCCCGGTCCTGCTTTTGTGCCACCTGTATGCCCCTCACACGCCCGGCCCCTCAACCGGTCCGCCTTGCCAGGTGGCCCACAAGACGGAAAGTCCCCCCGGTCGGATTTGAACCGACACAACCCCGGGTGTCGAAACCTGATGGGGTCTTGTTCCGCTTTTAAGGCGGCCGCCTCTACCAGTTGGGCTACGGGGGGAAGTGGCCTCGCCAGGAATCGAACCTGGGCCCCTAACCCCATCGGAAGAGGGGCCCGCCAGCGGCGACGTGGACAGGAAAAGGGGACAACAACCATGTTCGAGGCCAATAACCTAACCATATTCACGTCTCAAAAAACTTTGGGCGGGCTCCGGAACGGACGGGCCTACTCTCCAGCATCCGCCCCGGGCCCCAACAGCAGCAACGCTAACACACCCGGCCTTCGGTCCGTGGCAAAAGACCGAAGGCCGGGGCCGGGAAGGAAGGGAAAGGGGACAATCCCATCAGCCGGACCTCCAGACTACCATCTTTCGGGGTGTGGTGGTGCCCCGAGAGGGAGTAGGCCCTCTCGGGGCACCTGATCTCATCCTTCGGGTTTTGGGGAACGCTATGGAAACTCCTGAAAGGGGCGGGGCTTCCCGGATGAGGTCAACGGAGACGTTACATGGCCTTGCGCCTCCACGCCTGCATATCGACAATGTTGGTTGCCTCGGCTGCCGGCTCCGCCACTTCATCCACCCGAGGCTCCTGCTCAACCGGCTGGCCAGACGTGAACACCCTCTGACCCCTGAACCCGGTCGCGCTGCGTTCCCGCTCCTCCGTCGTGTCCAGGTAGCCCTCAGTTGTGGCCATCTTGGAGTGCCCCAGGGAGTGCTGAGCTGCCGCCAGGCCCTTCTTTGCGTTCACTACCCGGCCATGGGCCCTGCGCAGCGTGTGACCGCCCTCACCCTCCAGCTCCGCATCTTCCCAGCCGATAGCCCTCAGGGCAATTTTGATATCCCTCAGGATCGCGTGACGGTTGCAGAACTGGTCCGGTACCAGAGGCCAAGCTTGCGACTCCCCGGCATGCGCCCGATACCTGATGTCATTGTCCGGCCACGGCTCACGGGGATCCAACTTCTTCGGCAACACAGGATCGGCCGGCCGGGGCGGCCCGTAGTTGTCGGTCATCCACTGGTGCCAGCGTTGCAGCTCCTCCAGCCCCGACAGGTCCAGCACGAACTGTTGACGCTTGCCAACCTTCTTGGCGATGTACCAATAGGAACCGTCTGTCAGATCAAACTGGCCCCACGTCATAGTCACAAGCTCGGAAATCCGCCGACCTGTGTACATGGCCAAGGCGACAGCGGCCCTGGCCCTCGCGTGCTGTTGACTGGCGGCTTCAAGTAGCTTGAACCAATCAGTCTCAGGCACGGACCGCTTGGCGCGGACCGTGCTCTGACCGTTGTTGTCGGCATGGGTTTTGGATGAGGAAACGATGTCGATAAACGGGAGGAAGTTCGCCGCCACCCATTCCTCAATCCGGCAGTACAACGCAAACTGCTTCAGTGTGCCCTTGTCGATGGAAAGGGACGCCAGTCTCCGCGCTTTCCTGACGGGCAGGTTCAGCAGGCGGCGGGCCTTGGCCTCTTCCGGGTTGTCTCCGGTCTTGAGAATGTCCATTGCCTTGTTGAAGTGCTGTCGGGTTAGTCCTGTCACTGGCCAGTCGCCACCGGCCGCCCTGACCAGGGCGTCTAGGGTTCGCTTCTTGTCCACGACGGTTTGCCGGGTCAGCCCCCGGTCGGTGCAGTAGTCGAGGAATGTTCGTGTGGCGTCGTAGACAGTGGGGCTGTCTGATGCCCGGTTCATGATCGTTACCTCCTGGCGGGATGGTTTGGCCTGCCCTGGCCAGCGGGGTAGCATGTCTGAGTATAGCACGTTTTGGGTGGGTCTATAACATTGTGCAGGTAGTGGGCTATACCTTTGATCAAGGCCCCGACCTGGGCATATTGACGTTTGTGGCGCCCGTTCGGGGGTTTTGGCCCCCGAACGCAGTTGCCAGTGTACATACCCCCCACCCGGGACCGCCAGGGCGTCACGTGGGGGGTAGACTCGGCATCTGGTGGTGGCGGATGACAGAGGGGCCCCCTCAAGGGCTCAACAGCCTTGAGGGGGCCCCTCTCTGCTTACCGGGTTTACGGCCCACCTCTTGTTCACGTGTCTGTATCCGAGGCCCGGAAGAGCGTATACCCCTCCGGTACCCGGTCCTCCAGCCTTTGCAGGGCTGTTTGCGCGAGGACAATGGTCTCCGCAGGCATCAGCAGATCCATCCGCCCCGGCTTACGGGTTTCTAGGTTTCGTCCGTGGATTTGCCATCCGGCGAGGAGCACCTTCGGGTCACTGGTGGGGATGTAGAAACGCTTGGACCCTGCGTAGACGGCGGCTTGGGACATGTTGATGGTGTTGATATAGCCAGCTTCGTCCGGCTTCAGGTTGAACTGGGAGGCGAGGGCCAGCACCTCCGTCAGTAGCTCGTCTGTTGGCTGCGTCGAGGCGAATCGTTCTTTGAATTTGCCGAATTCGCCTTTGAGCCATTTTTCAAATTCGGCTTGGACAAATTCTCTCTGCCTTTTTCTGTCCATGATGCCCCTCCTCTCAGTCTACGGGTTCGCCTGTCACGTCGCGCAAGCCTGCTCTTGCCCTGTCGAGGGCGCCGATCATTGACACCCGGCCGAAGGCGCGGTTTGCCATAAAGTTGAGGGCGGTGATCATTTCGGCCATGTTGTCTGCGTTGTGGAGGACGATGGCGACTCGCGCGTCTGGGGCGATTTCCATGGCCTGGCAGAGTCGGGGCGGTATGGGGATGGTCATTACGAAGCCGGGCCCGTGGGGGCAGTCGTCGTGTTGGCGGGCGAGTCCGTAGCGGATTGGGCCTTCTGCCATGAAGGCGGATTCCAGCTCTTCGCCACCTGCCCAGTGTAGATCCACGTTGGCCGAACCTTTCTTTTGGGGGGTTAAGGGCGTTAGCCCCGGAGCTTTATGCAAGTCCGGGGCTAACGCGTTGTGCCGATAGGGCTGCCTCAAACATTTGCCACCAGCTTGAGACGTTGGGGTTCTTTTTGATCATTGCGCGTCGTTCGCGTTCTGTCTGGCCTCCCCACACACCAAATTCTTCGTCTCGGTCTAGCGCGGTGGCGAGGCATTCCGCCCGAACTGGGCATCCCTTACAGATGCGTTTGGCGTCGTTCTGCTTGTGGCCCGGGACGTATAGCTCCTCTGGGTCACTGTCGCGGCACTTGGCCTGCCTCTCCCAATCGTTGATCATCCCCATTTAGATACTCCTGGTGCTGCCCGAATGTGGGTCGGTGTCCCCTGTGATGCCATCCACGCAGGTAGCTGATAACGGTTTGGTTCTTCGTCATCCCCCGATCGACAGCTACCTTGGCTAGTCTGTTCTTCAGCGATTTCAGCGTCTTGTCTTGGTAGAGTCGGGCGTGGAGGGCCGCGCACGTGTGGCATTCTAGTCTGGTGGTCATTCATCGGGCCCCGGCGGGTAGGGGTTCCTCAGTTCGGCTTCGCCTAGGGCTTGGTCGAGGGCCATAAGGAATCGTAGTTTCCCGAACGTTCTTTGTCCTTGGTGGACCAGGACGCCGGCCAGTGTCGCCAGGTCCTCTAGATTGTCGCCCACGACGTAGGCGCGTCCCCGGCCTTCCCCCAGCTCGTAGTAGAGGACGATGGTTGGTTCCCGCCCGGTCGGGCGGCATTCGCCAACCGACACGCTTTGGGGGTAGAAGATCGGGCCTACGCGGCGGTCCTTGGCTGATTCCAACTTGGCCATGTCAGATTATGTGGTCCGTGGCATGCTCATCTACAGGCTTCTCGGCCGGCTGGTCCAGCTCGTTGTGAAGCCTGTCTGACGGGCGCCCCTCGGCCGTGGGGGTCTTGTCGTTTTCGTCTGCGGGCCTGGCCGGGAGTACCGACATGTCTTCCCCATCCCATTCTTTCAAGGGGGGCTCGTCGGGCAGGGGGGCAAACTCCTGGTGGCTTGGGGCTTCGGCCGGGGTGGGGATGTCTTCGTTCAGGATGTCCAGGAGCCTTTGAAGGACGGCCGCATAGTTGCGGCCGTCCATTGAGACCTGCACGAGTCCGAGCCATGTCCCCTCTTGGAGGTTGTCTTTGGTCTGCCCGTGCTGGTCTGTGACCGTGGCGTAGGTGATGTCAACGCCCACCTTGTCATCTGGCCCCTTGTATTCGGTTGCTTCGGTGATGAGGTAGTACCGGGGTTGGAGACCGGGTTGGTGGATGGAGATGTGCCGGGTGCGAATCTGGGCGTTGGTGCCGGGGGGGTAGGGGAAGTCGTGGTTGAGGATTGCTACGTCAGCCAGGGTGTAGGGCCGGGGGGCTTGGGTCTCGGTCATGCGGGGTGGTCCTTTCGTGGTTGGATGAGCAGGAGGGTTGGGGCGAGTACGAGGACTACGAGGACAGGGACAGCCAAGAGGTTCAGCCACATGATCATCCCTTGAGGTATTCTTTGCGCCGAACATCGCCGTGTACGGCCCTGTACCATCGCCCGCCGGGGTCACCCTCACCTGACCATGCCTGGCCGGCCGCCAGGGCCTCCATGAGGCCACTGGGGCCGTTGTAGCAGTAGCCTCTGATGGGCGCGTCGTCACCGTTTAGCTGTAGTCGCCAGTTGGTGAGCATCCGGTGCAGGTCGATGTGGCCGCGATCGGTTGTCCTGAGCCGGTACCACCCTGGCTGGACGACTTGGATTCCGGTGATGTTGAGGTGTTCGGCGGTCAGGTGGAGGGCGTAGGCGGTTTGTAGGTCTCCCGTGGCGGATCTGACGTAGTCGTCGTCAAGTGCGATCATCTCCGGCCTTCCCGTTACCAGCGGGTGACAGTGCGAAACGTCAGGGTGTATGAGACCCGACATTACCTCCGTCGTCGTCATCCGATCGGGTTGGTTTGGGTGTCGGCCGGGTGATGGGCGGTAGCCCGTCTTTTGCCAGTTCCTCGTTCAGCAAAGTGAGGTAGTCGCCAGGATGGATCTTGGCAAGGCGGACTTGGGCCCGCTTGGCCGCGTTGTTCTTCTTGGCCAGGAGTTTGGCCTTGTCGCTGGTCTTCCACCAGTTCTTGCGGTACTCGGGGTTCATCGGCGCCACCTGAATGTCAGGGCAACAATTAGACCGATGCCGAACAAAACTCCCAGGGCTACAACAGCCTCAAAAATGATCACCACAGCGCGCACGTGATCTGCCTCACAAATCGGGCGTTTTCGGGACAAGATCCCATGGTCGACTTAGACTTAAGTCGACCAACAAGTTAACTAAGTTTTAGTCTGATGGGCGGGCCTGACGGGGCCCGCCCATCAATGATTTATCCCCTTGATGTCAGGGCTAAGACGGCCTACCGAACGTAGGCCGTCTTAGGGTTATCGATAGGCATTGGTGGCTCAACCCCCCCGGTCAGGTAGATGACCAGGATGGCAATCCACAGCGCGCCCAAGGCAAGGCCGGCGAGGACTGTCAGGGCCTGCCTGCGGGGGGTGTGATGGCGGTGAAGACTCATGCGTTCAAGCTGCCTCTCCGGGTGGCGGGGATCACTTGACCTTAGGTTCTATCACTAGCCGCCGGGCGAAGACGCAACTTTGGCACATGTGATCTGTGTCACAGTCTAGCCAAACCGTCCACATGGCCCCTTGACATGGCCCAAACTTGATGAGTCGGCAACACCGGGCCGCATCCGGTGGAAAACCCAAGTAGGGCTATCCGGAGGCGGAGCTATGTCTGACCCCGTTGCTATCGAAGCCACCAAGCCGCACGTCTCGTACTCGGCTCTCAAAGAGTGGCTAGCATGCGGCAAAGCCTACCAGCTCAAAAGAATCCTTGGCCTTCCGGAAAAACCCGCCTGGTGGAACATCGGCGGACATGCCGCACACGCAGCCAGCGAGGAACATGATCGCGGCCTCTTCGCGACCGCCGGGGTTTAGTCCTCGGCTTTGGCCCTTTGCTCCCTGCCGTCCTCCGGGACCGGTGAGCTTTTTCCCAAAAACAGTATCGGGGGATGACTGTGCCCGAAACCCTGGAAGAATACGCCGGCCGCTGTAAGGCCGCCCTAAAAACCCTTAACGATTTGGGTAGTGCCGAAGCTATCGCCGATCATCTGGGAACCATGGGGATCAAGGGCATCCCCGGACATTCCCGGGGATGCCCGGTGGCCAGGTATGTACGCCTTGTCTGCCCGTCTGACCGGTATTTTTTCCGCCTCGGTGGCAGCGCGTGGTGGGTGGTGGAGGACTTGGGTGTTGACGTTGACGCCTACGATTGCTGCGGCCTGGCGCCCCCAAACATTAAAGCCTTCACGCAACGGTTCGATCTGGGCGATTTTCCGGGACTCCGCCAGTGACCACCCAAACCGCAACCGACCTGTTCCTCAAACACTTCGAGGCGGAAGTGCTGGAGCAGGTAGAAGAACACCCCAAGACTAGAGAATGGTCGGCTGCCGGCCGTGGCCGCAAAGCCTCCCTACCGCAGGGCGAGGACGGTGGCTGGTGGCGCGCCAACGGGCCCAAAATGGTTCAGTCGTGGATCGATTGGCGGAAGCGTTCAGGCTGGCGGGTTTTGGACCTGGGCGGGGGAACACCGGCCATTGAGGTTGAAATCTCGGTCGATGTGGGCGGAATACCACTACGGGGATACGTCGACCGGGTAATGGTGGTCCCGGAAATTAACGAACCGGTGATTCTCGATTTGAAGACGGGGGCCAGGTCGCCAGAGTCGGACATGCAGCTCGGGTTTTACCGGGTTGGTTTGATGAAACAGCACGGGCTGGACGTCAGGTTTGGCTGCTACTGGATGGCCCGCACTGGCCGGCCATCGGAAATGCTGAACCTGCGACGGTACAAGCCGGAACTGTTGGAGAAGTGGTTTACCCGGTTCGACGTTGCCCGCGAGCATCAAATCTACCTGCCGCATGTGACGTTCCGCTGCAAGGCGTGCCCGTTCAACCAGTTTTGTGCGGCCTACGGGGGCCGCATGCAACACATGGATCCAGATTATGAGGGTGAGTCATGACCGATGCTGCGGTGCTCGATTACAAAATGCAGGTGTCCATCAAGCACGGCCCCGGCCAGTCGTGTATGACGAATGTGCGGGCCAGGGACGCTGACGAGCTGGAATATCTGCTGTCTGGTCTGGTGGGTAAGGGTCCGGACATTGCGGCCGCCTGCGAGGCCCTGGGGGTGGTTCAAACCATTGCCCAAGCCATGCCCGGCACGACCGTAGTCAACAGCCCGGGGCAGAGTGGCGACAGCTCCCCCCGGACGTGCGGGCATCAGGAGAACGGCGGCTGGGTTTCTCACGGCGCCATGAAATACATCGAGAAGCCAGACTACGCGGGCCACTTCTGCCCGCTGGCCAAGGACAACCCACGCCGCTGCAAGCCCCAGTATGTGAAGAAGGGTAGCTAAATGTGCCGGTGCCTATCCTTCGGGCTGCCAGGGGGCGTGTAGCGGCTGAACTTCCGGACCCTTTCCCGAGCCTGGCCACCAGTAGGTACAAGGTGAAGTTTAGGCGGGGCCAGTTGGCGATGTTGGCCGGACCTCCGGGGGCTGGTAAAACCAATACGGCTGTTGTGGCTGTGGTTCGCATGGGTGTGCCCACGTTGTACGTCTCTGCGGATTCTGATGAGGACACGATGGCTGCCCGTACGGCGGCTGCCGTGACCGGGCATCCTGTCGGGTCGATTATGGAGACGATCAGTTATGGCCTTTTCGCGGAAGAATACGGTAGTCAAGTGGGCCGGCTGCCTGTCCGTTTTGTTTTTGATCCTAGCGAGCCGTCCATTGCGGATGTTGCTAACGCGCTGGAAGCGTGGGTGGAAATCGAATCAGCTCCGCCTGGCCTGATTGTTGTCGACAATCTGATGAACCTCAAGGTTGAGGTTGGTAACGAGTTTGAGGCGATGCGGCAGGCGTGCAAGGACCTGCACTACATGGCCAGAAAATCCAAGGCATGCGTGTTGGTGTTGCACCATACGTCGGAGCAGAACCGTGAGGAGATTGTGAGCGCTCCTCCGAGGAGCGCAATTCAGGGGAAGGTTAGTCAGTTGCCGTCTCTGATTTTGACGATGGCGTCGAATGACGGGGAGATGTTTGTGGCTGCGGTGAAGAACCGGTTCGGGCCTCAGGATCCTTTGGCGCAGGCGCCGGTCAGGATGGCCGCCGATTTTACCACTTGTCAAATCCATGAGTTGAAGGCACAGAAGGAGCTGGTATGGGCACTGTGACGTTTCTGTTTCTGCTGACTGGGGTCATCTACTTCAGCTTGTCGTCTGTTTTCATGGTGCTGGGCGGGGGGCGTGGGCGGTGAGCACGCTTCTCGCCAGGTACCACGATTTTGAGGTGGATACCGCCGGGCCTTGGTATTCGGTGAGGTTTCCGGTGACTGATGGCAGCTAC
>WNGA01000916.1_pt1 | contig 45162 bp, 25 predicted proteins | sample 5400061 | NCBI WGS metagenome assembly WNGA01 (sample SAMN13153366, study PRJNA577476) | soil metagenome | isolation source: 100 cm soil or saprolite under grassland replicate 2 | place: USA:California | collected 2016-06-15 | reverse complement strand
AGAGACTGGACGCGCTGGCGGCGGTGATGGCTCCAATGTGCGGCTCGCAAACTGCGATCAAAGCGCTGCGCGCAGCCGCGCATGTCTCGCTCGCCGCCTCGCTTGAAAGTGTGACCGAAGATAACTGGACGTCGTTTCTGTCGAGTCTGAAACCAATCGCCGCCGTGATGTGCGGCGAAACCGGCGCGAGGCTGGTTTGGGAGAGTGGACAATTCTGATGATCTCAGCGCGTATTACACCAAAAGTCGTCTGGCTTGGATTATCGCTCAATCTTTGCGCATGGTTGGCCGCTCATATGCCCTGGTGGGCTGGATTGACGGAGCACATGTGGGTAACAGAAAGCGCGATCAAGACGGGATTTTTGTGTTTTGCCTATGCGCTGGCGCTGGCGCTCAATCTGGAGATCGCGGCGGAATATCGGCAAACGCGCTGGTTGCGCGTGGCATGGCTGGCGCTCGCCGGCAACGCGGGCGTCTCCATAATCAGAATTGCTGTTGAAAGCTCGCTGTTCAATCTTGTCTGGCCCGGCTACACGCACAGCCCGCTGTGGGGATTGCTGCAGCATCTGGCTATCGTGCCGGCCAATGCTTTTCTGCTCTTCGGCCTGCTGGCGATGTGGTGGGCTTACCATCAGGTCGGACTGGGCTTTTCTTTGGAAAAGCGTGATTACGCCGCGATCGCCGGCATCCTTCTTTTGCTCGTCTCATTGATGGTTTTCCGCGAAGGATTGAGCCAGGCGCTTTCGCCTTATGCATTGAGTCGCTGGCTACAACTGATAGGACTGGCGCTACTTTCCCTCAGCGCCGCCGCAAGCCTTGCGACACATCGGATGGCGATGCAAATGGGCGGCGGGAAGCTGGCGGTAGCCTTGCGCCTTCTGACCCTTTACACCTTGCTGCGCGGCGTGCTGGTTCTGGTTCAGGCTGGGCAAAACATGTCGCTGATGGATGGCCAGCAGGCGAGCGGCGCCTACTCAGTCTTCATGAACCTTTGCTGGCAGGCCGTGCCGTGGGTCGCTACGTTGGCGGCGGTTTACCGCGCCGAGTTGACTATTCACGCCGCGCGCGAGCTTGAACAGCGGCGCGCGGCCAAAGCCGTTCTGGCTTCGGCTTGATTTATAAACCTGAAAAAAACTGATTGAGAATGCAGGCTCGACGCCTGACATTCATTCGCGCTTCGCCAGGCTTTGCTGAGATGTTCGGCGTTTTCAACCGGAGTGTCGTCAGGTTGTGAATAGAGACACAAAGTTTTGCGTCTCTACCCTTTCCGACGATCGTCCATAACAACTGGCCCAACATCGGAGGAATGCAATGAACCGCAGAATTAACCCCCTCGTAGCCTTACTTCTGGCCATCATCTATGGCGCCTTCAGTAGCGGCGCGCTGGCGCAAACCATCACCGGGCGCATCTCCGGCACAGTCACAGACGGCACTGGCGCAGCGATTCCCGGCGCGTCCATCAAGATTACCAATGCCAATACTGACGTCATCCGCACGGTGATGGCCGACCCGAACGGTTTTTACGTGGCGACCAATCTGCCCGTCGGCAATTACAGCGTGACGGTCGAACACCATGGCTTCAAAAAGGCGACGAAGACCGGCTACGACCTAGGCGCCGACGGTCGCTTGACTGTTGATTTCTCGCTCGAAACCGGCAGTGTTTCCGAAAGCGTCGAGATCGTCGCCTCGGCGGGCGAGACGGTTAACTCCACATCGGGCGAAGTCGCTCGCGTGATTGACCAATCGCAAGTGCAGGAACTGGCGCTCAACGGGCGCAACTATCTGCAATTGACGACGCTGATCCCCGGCGCGCCGTTGCTCAATGACGACCAACTCGGTCTGATGACCGGCTTGAGCGTCTCACAGCCGATCAACGGTACCCGCGGCAACCAGAACCTGTTGACGGTAGACGGCGGATTCAATCTCGATTCGGGCAGCAATGGCAGCCAAATCAACAACGTCGGCGTTGACTTCATCCGCGAGGTTAAAATTCAGACCTCGAACTTCTCATCCGAGTACGGGCGCAACTCCGGCGCTTCGATCAATGTTGTGACGCGCAGCGGCGAAAACAAATTCCACGGCGGCGCATTTGAGTTCCTGCGCAATGATAAGCTCGACGCCAACAACTTCTTCAATAACGCGCGCGGGGTGGAGCGTCCGGCGCTGCGCTATAACAACTTCGGCTTCAGCTTCGGCGGCCCGATCATCAAAGACAAGTTCTTCTTCTTCGCCGGCATGGAGTGGAAATATATCCGCCGCTTCACCAATTCGTCACTCCAAACGCTGCCGACCCGCGCGGAGCGGAGCGGCGATTTTTCGCGGCGGCTGCGCGGCCCGGATGGCATTGTCGGCACGGATGACGATGGCGCGCTTCGCAATCCGGCCAGGGCCGCATCAACCTGCGTGGCGCCGACCATCACCAATGGGGTGGTAACCAAGGCGGCGGTGCGGACGGGATGTTTCCCGAACAATATCATTCCGGCCAATTTGATCACTGCCGAAGGCAAAGCAATCGTCAATCTTTATAACGCGATGGAAATGCAAGCCGCCGCGTACACGGATTCGCCGAGCTCAAACAACGCCATCTACCAGCAGCCGAACCCGTTCGACAACCGCGAGGATATCGTCCGGCTCGACTATCGCTTCAATGAACGACACGCGATCTATGGCCGCTATTTGCACGACCACTATGATCTGATTGACCCGTTCGGCACCTTCATCGGTTCAGATTTGCCGACGATTGCCACCAATCGCCGCCGCCCTGGCTACGGCATCCAATTCGGTCACACGTGGATGATCCGGCCCACCCTGATCAACGAGGCGAAGGCCAACACGTCCTGGAACAGTCAGCGCGTTCCCCCGGTGGGCGACGCCTGGAAGCGGGATACCTACGGTTTCACTTTCCAGCAACTGTTTTTGAACGGCGGTCGGTTTGAGAACGGCATCCCTGACGTGAGCATCCAGAATTTCGCCGGCTGGAATGGCCCGGCGCAATCGCTGCTCTCCCCGACCACGGACATCGCGCTGAGCGACAACCTCTCCTGGATCCACGGCGCACATACGCTCAAGACCGGTCTGTTACTGATCCGCAACCGCAAAGACCAGAACGGACGTTCGGCCTATACGGGCAACCTATCTTTCAACACTGGCAGCAACACGAACACGACGAACAACGCCTTCGCCGACGCGCTGCTCGGCAACTTCCGCACATACTCGGAGGCGGCGATTGACCCGATGGGATTCTTCCGCTTCTCGCAGATCGAGTCCTTCGTCTCCGACAGTTGGAAAGTGGGCCGGCGGCTGAGCCTGGAGATGGGCGTGCGTTATCAATACGGGTGGCCGACCTTCACGCAAGCCAACAATATCGCCAATTTCGATCCGGCCTTTTATGACGCCGCTAATGCTGTGACAGTCAAAAACGACGGCACGATTGACACGACCAAAGGAGGCAATCGCTTCAACGGTCTGGTCCGCGCCGGCGCCGGCGTGCCGCCCGATGAGCTGGCGCGCGTGCCGGGAGGCGGCAGTCAGGCCGTGCTGTCAGTCCCCACCGGCGCGCTGCGGGGCATTTACCGGCCGCAGCATCTTTTCGCCCCGCGCTTCAGCTTCGCGCTCTCACCGTTCAAAGACAACAAGACGGCGATCCGCGGCGGCTTCGGAGTCTTCTACGACCGGCCCGAAGGCAATCTCATCTTCCCGATGGTCAACCTGCCGCCGTACGCGGGCAGCTCGCAATTCGAGAACGGGAATCTGGGGAACGTCAAGGGCGGCGCATCCGGGGTGTTCGGCAACATTGATGCGATTAATCCGAATCTGGTCGTGCCTTACCAGATGAATTTCAGCTTGACCGTGCAACGCGAGCTGCCAGGGGGCATCTTCGGCGAGGTCGCTTACATCGGCAATTTGGGCCGCCACCTGATCCGCCAGCCCGATATTAACGCGCCGGCGTTCGAGGCGCTGCAGGCGGCCGCGAAGCTCCCCTCGTCGCAGCGGCCTACGACCAACGCGTTGCGGCCTTACAAGGGCTTCTCCTCAATTCGCATGCGCATGAGTGATTCCAACTCGAACTACAACGCCCTACAGCTTTACGCCACCAAGCGCAAGGGCAGTCTGACGATGACGGCCAGTTACACGTGGTCGAAAGTGCTGACCGACAGCAGCAGTAACACCGACAACCTGGAAGACCGCTTCAACCGCAGCTTCAATTACGGGCCGGCCAGTTTTGACCGCCGCCACATCTTCGTCACGACCTATACCTATCGGCTGCCTTTCTTCAGCAAAGCGAGCGGGCTGGTTTACAAAGCTCTCGGCGGCTGGGAAGTGAGCGGGATCACACGCTGGCAGACCGGCCAATACCTGACGCCTGTCGCGACTGGTAACAGCGTCCTCGGCAATCGTCGCGCTGATTACCTTGGCGGCGACGTAAGACAGCGGGGGAGCGATCCCCTCGTGGAGTGGTTCAATAAAACCGCCTTTGGCCCTGCGCCCGACGAGCGGCGCGGCACGGCCGGCGTGGGCATTATCGAAGGCCCTGGCCGCTACCTGTGGGATCTCTCACTACGGAAGAGGTTTGCCATCCACGAAAATTACAAGCTTCAATTTCAGGCGGACTTCTTCAACGCCTTCAACAGGCTCAATCTGAACAACCCGAACGTCAACTTTTCGAATAGCGGCTATGACACGATTACGGGCGCGGCGCCGGGCCGCAACATCCAGGTTGGGCTCAAATTGACATTCTGATGAAAGGCTGAACCCAGAGTGTAACCGGGGATAGCCAGAATACGTTATGGTATTCTGGCTGTCCCCTTTTTTAGCTTACCAACTTATCAACATTACAAAGGTATAGTGACCATGGCGCAGAAGAGAGTGGTTTATGACGCAATAATCGTTGGCTCCGGCGCGGCGGGCGGCGTCGCCGCGCACGTCCTGGTCAACAAGGGCCTCAACGTCCTGCTGCTCGAAATCGGCCCGAAGTGGGATCGCAATACACAGTTTTACACGGAGCACTCGTGGCCTTACGAGATGCCGTTTCGCGGGCTGGGCAAGCCCGGCCAGTACGACGGACTCTGGAAGGTCAGCGCCTACACCGAGCACCTCTACGTCCATCCGCGCATTGACCTTTACGCCACCGCGCCTGGCACTGACTTTCACTGGACGCGCATCCACGCCGTCGGCGGGCGCACCAACACCTGGGCGCGCGTCTCTTTGCGGATGTCCGAGTGGGACTTCAAGCCGAAATCCTCATACAAAGAGATTGGGCAGGACGGCGCGGGCGAAGATTGGCCCATCTCTTATCAAGACCTCGCGCCCTATTACGACAAGGCCGAAGACTTGATGGGCGTCTTCGGCACGCGCGAAAACCTGGCCGTCACGCCGGACGGCAATTATCATGCGCCGACCCCGCCGCCCCGTTGCGGCGAAACCCTCCTGATCAAAGGCGGCAAAAAGATCGGCATTCCCGTCATCCCGATTCGCAAAGCGATCCTGCTGCGCAACCGCGAGGGGCGTTCGCCCTGCCATTACTGCGGCAATTGCGATTACGGATGCCAGACGGCGTCGCGGTTTTCTACTCTCGACACGATCATTCCGAAGCTGATCGGGCGGAAGAATTTCACCCTGCGCACCGGCGCGGCGGTCCACCGCGTCCTGCTCGATCCGAAGACCGGCAAGGCGCGCGGCGTCGAATTCATCGACACGAAAAACAGGCGGACTTACGAGGCGTACGCGAAAGTAGTCGCGCTGGGAGCGGGCGCGATGGAATCAACGCGGATCCTGCTCAACTCCAAGACGCGGCATCACGAAAACGGTCTGGCCAACTCGTCCGGCGTTCTGGGCCATTACCTGATGGACAATTTCAAGGCGGGAATGATCGGCGGGTGGCTGACGGATTTGAAAGGCGGCGAAGTCTTTAACGACGATGGCGCCGGCGGCGGGCACATTTACATTCCGCGACACACGAACATAAAAGGCGGGCGCAAAGTCTCTGCGCTACGCGGGTGGCAGTATCAACCCAACAGCGGTTCCGCCGCGTTCCCGGGCTTCGCCAGACGCGTCGATGGCTTCGGCGCGTCGTTCAAGAAGGAGGTGCGCGACCTCAACCCGACGCGCGTCTCCCTGGCCGGCTTCGGCGAATGCCTGCCTTATTTTGACAACTATTGCGAGATTGACCCCGACGGGTTGAATGATCGTTACGGCATTCCGCAACTGCGCTTCAACGCGAAATGGCATGACAATGAATTGAAGATGGCGGAGCTGATGTTCGACACCGCCGAAGAATTGCTGCGGGCCGCAGGCGCCGAGATCATTCCTTACTCCCGCGCCTTGCCGCCGCCGCCCGGCGACGCCACGCACGAAGTCGGCACGGCGCGGATGGGCGACGATCCGAAAACATCCGTGCTCAACAAATTCAATCAGGCGCACGAGGTCAAAAACCTTTTCGTGGTCGACGGCGCGTCGCTCGTCTCCAACCCAGAGAAGAATTGCACCCTTACGATCGCGGCCGTCGCGTGGCGCGCGAGCGAATACCTGGCCGAAGAGTTGCGCAAGAAAGCCTTGTAGCCCATTTCATTGTTCATTTTCCATTGTTCATTTGTCATTTGTCATTGAGGATGGCGCAACTCCGGCAATGACAAATGAACAATGAACAATGAACGATGAACAATGCCATGGATCTGGGCTAAACTCTGTCCCACTGAGAATCATCGGGCGCGCGGCTCTCGCGCGCCGGGCGTCCGGTCAGCGAGTTAGGGGCGTTGAGATTCGCTCCTTCATCCACGCCGACGCCCAGGCGTTCGACCAACTCGCCACCCAACCAGCCGGCTATGAGCATCAATAACGCGCCCCCCAGCGAAAGCAATACCGGCAGCGAGCCGGGGTTGGATGGAGAGGGCCAACGCATCAGCCAGCTCGCCCCGAACAGGAGTATGACTCCGACGTTGCCCAATCCGTGCCATATTCCGATCCTCTTGGCCCTTGTGTTCCAAGGGATCGCCTGAAAATCAATCAATCCGAAGAGCGCCGCGATCATCCCGCCGATGATGCCGGCGGCGATTATTCGAAAAGACGCCTCCAACAATCTCCCATTGCCCATCGCCCAACCGATCGCGTCGAAGATCACAGCCGTAGCAAAGAGTCCTAAAGGGAACACGACCAGGATTGGGTGAACAGCATGTCCAAAAAGTTTCGCTCTACTCTCCATTTTCTTTTCCTCCTGGAAATGGGACTTATAGGACTTATAAATCCTATAAATCCTATAAGTCCTATGAGTCCTATGAGTCCTATGAGTCCTATTCATTGTTCTGCAACTGGCAAGCCAATCCACGATTTTTATGGCGCCTGGTTTGCGACTTTTGATGATGCCGAAGGGGGTGTGATCAAAATGGAATCAATCAACCCGGATGAAAAGACCGACCTGGCGACGTGGCTGAACATGGTCGAGCGATTGCGCCACGCGCCGGAGTGGCCCGAAGACGAACTGCCGATTGAAATGAAGCAGACGCACATCTCGGTCCTACTGCTGAGTCGCGATTACGTCGTCAAGCTGAAAAAACCCGTAGATTTTGGCTTCCTCGATTACACCACGCTGAACAAGCGGTTGAAGGCTTGCGAGGATGAGATACGGCTGAATCGCAGATTGTGCTCAGACGCGTACATCGGCCTCGGCAGGGTGATCGATCTCGACGGTCAAATCCGATTTTCGGGAAAGGCGGGAAAGATTGTCGATCACTGCGTCTGGATGAAGCGGCTGCCCGAAGATCGGATGCTCGACCGGATGGTGGCAAACGACACGGTCACTGAAGCGGTCATTGACCGCGTCGCCGCGAGGCTTTGCGAATTTCACCGCACGGCCTCGCGCGGGCCTGAGATCGCAAGGTGGGGGAGTCTCGACGAGGTCCGCCACAACTGGGAAGAGAATTTCACCCAGACCGAGCCGTTCATCGGCCGCACGATCAGCGCCCCGGACTACGAGGCGATTCGCTCGTGGGCGCGCGGAGAGATGGAGACGAAAGCCGGCCTCTTCGATCGGCGCGCGCGCGAAGGCCGGGTCGTGGACGGACACGGCGACGTGCGCTGCGAGAGCGTCTGCGTGAGGCCATTCACGGCGCGAGAGGACGCGATCTGCATTTACGACTGCATCGAATTCAACGACCGCTTCCGCTGCGGCGACGTGGCGAGCGAGGCGGCGTTTCTGGCGATGGACCTGGACGCGCGCGGCAGGCCCGACCTAGGCTATTTCTTCGCCGAAGCCTACCAGCATCGAGCCGGCGACGAAGACTTTCTCACGCTATTGCCTTTTTACCGCTGCTATCGCGCTTACGTGCGCGGCAAGGTGCTGAGCTTCAGGTTGAATGAGTCGGAGTTCGGCGAAGAGGAGCGCGAAGACGCCGCGACTCGGGCCAAAAACTTTTTCGACCTGGCGCGGCGCTACGCGTCGCGTTTGAAGAAGCCTACAGTCATCGCCGTCGGAGGGCTTTCCGGGACCGGCAAGACCGCCGTCGCGCGCGCCATCGCCGGCGAACTCGGTTTGCAGGCGTTCTCTTCCGACAGGGCGCGCCAATCGCTCTTCGGCGACGCGAAGAAGCGGACCGGATACGGCGAAGGGGCTTACAACGCCGAAGCCAATCGTCTCACTTACCGGAAACTGATCGAGGCCGCGAGCGAGGCGCTTAAAGACGGTCGCAGTGTGGTTCTCGACGCCACGTTCAGAAATGCCGCGGCGCTGGCGATGGCGCGTTCGATGGCCGCCGAAGCCGGCGCGCGATGGAGATTGATCGAATGTCGCCTTGCGCCGGAGCTGGTTCGCTCGCGTCTCGCCGAACGCGCGGCGAGAAAAGAAGGGCTGTCAGACGCCACCTGGGAAATTTATCTGCGGCAGCGTGAGGAGGGCGCTAGCCTGAAGACGGAACCCGACGTGGACCATCTCATTTTGGACACGAGCGGCAGTCTGGCCGCCACGAGCCGCATGGCGTCCAATTGGCTGCGACATTCAGAAAATAGACAAGATTGACAGGATTTCTCAGGATTTTGCGGATTGAGTTGAATCCTGAGAAATCCTGTAAATCCTGTCTACTGTCATTTCTCTTTCAACGCCCTGCGGCCCGGCCCGCCCCGCGTTTGTAGGTTCCCATCAAACTCCCTTCCGCGAGAATGTGGCCTTCCGCCGCGCGCTCGTATTCCTGCCTTGTGGCGCCGGCCTGAAGCTGAAGTTTTGTGTCGAGCGCATAAAGGCGGAAGAAATACCGATGCGGTTTGCCCGGAGGCGGGCAAGGGCCGTCGTAGCCAATATTATTGAAATCGTTCCGGCCCTGTATGGCGCCGCTCTCCACAAGCTCCTCCGTGGTCGGCATCGCCTCAGGCAGGTCTGCGACTATCGGCGGTAGGTTGAAAATAACCCAATGGACGAAAACGCCGGAAGGAGCGTCCGGGTCCTCGCAGACTAGCGCAAGACTTTGTGAGTTTTTCGGAATGCCGCCCCACCGCAGCGGCGGAGAAATATTGGCGCCGTCACAGGTATATTGAGTCGGGAGGGCTTCCCCTTCGCGAAAGGCGGTGCTTACAATTTCGATATCCATAACAATTCTCCTTTGAACAGTACCGCGCGCGTAAGCAAGCGGCTTATCGGCGCCTGGCCGCGTGCTTACGCGCGCGGTACTGTTCGTCTAAAAAGGCAAGCAAGGGGCCAAAGAATCGAATACAATCGCGCCAAGCTTTCTCGGACAGGTCTCAAGAAAAACTATGAAAAGAATTCTCTTCTTATTGCTCTGCGTCCTTTTGTTCCGCATCGGCGTCGCCCAGCGCGTCGCTCCCCAATGGCTCTCACAGTCAAGCGGAACGACCGCCAGGCTGCGCGGCGTCAGCGCGGTCAGCGCGACCGTGGCGTGGGCGAGCGGCAGCGACGGCGTTTATCTGAAGACGACCGACGGCGGAGAAACCTGGCGGGCGGCGACCGTGCCCGGCGCCGAGGCCCTCGACTTCAGGGACGTCGAGGCGTTTGACGCCGACACGGCTTATTTGCTCAGCATCGGCGAGGGCGACCGTTCGAGAATCTACAAAACAACCGACGGCGGCGAGCATTGGCGGTTGCAATTCACCAACCGCAATCCGAAGGCCTTCTTCGACGCGCTCGCCTTCTGGGACGCCGATCGCGGCTTAGCCGTGAGCGATTCTGTAGACGGCCGCTTCGTGATCATCAAGACCACGGACGGCGGGACAAGCTGGAAAGAGATTCCGCCCGAGAAACTCCCGCCCGCGCTCGCGGGCGAAGGCGCATTCGCCGCCAGCGGAACCTGCGTCATTACCCAGGGAAGAAACAACGTCTGGATCGCGACCACCGCCGCGCGAGTGCTCAGATCAACTGACGGCGGAGAAACGTGGCAGGTGGCGACGACGCCGATCCAGAGCGGCCAACCATCTGTGGGCATTTTTTCGATCGCCTTCAAAGACGCCAGGAATGGGGTGATCGTAGGCGGTGATTACAAGAAGGAAGGCGAAGCGCGCGACAATGTGGCTACGACCAATGACGGCGGCCGCACATGGAAACTCGTGAAAGGCCCTCTGCCCGGCGGCTTCCGATCAGCAGTCGCCTACGCGCCAGGCGCTTCAACGCTGGTGACGGTCGGCCCCTCAGGATCGGACTACTCAATGGACGGCGGCGCGAGTTGGGCGCCAATCGGCGGCGCCGGTTATCACGCCGTCAGCTTCGCGCGATCCGGCGCGGGCTGGGCCGTGGGCGAGGGGGGCCGTATAGCCAAGTTCAGAATTGAGAAGTAATCGCGCTTCATTTTCCATTTGTCATTGTTCATTTGTCATTTGTCATTTGTCATTGCGTCGCCACGCGGTTCTGACAATGACAAATGACAAATGACAAATGACAAATGAACAATGACAAATGGAAAATGAAAGCTGCTCAAGCTCTCTGCCTGACTATTCTCAAGCTCCGCGCAGGGATTCGCGGTATTGTGAGGGCGCGACTCCGATGAGGCGTTTGAAGGTTCGGGTGAAATGGCTCTGGTCGCAAAAGCCCGCCGCCAGAGCGATCTGGACAATCGGCGTTTCAGACGCGGCAAGCTCGCGACAGGCGAATTCGATTCGCAATTGCCGCACGTAATCTCCGATCGTGCGCTGGTAGGACTTGTGAAACGCCTGGGCCAAATGCACCGGATGCACGCCGACGTCATGAGCCAACTCCGCCAGCGTAAGGCGCTCGGCGAAGCGCGAGTGCAGAAGGTCTCTGGCCTGCTGGAGCCACCGCGGCGCCAGATTGGCGCTTATTCTCGAATTATTGGCGTTATGGCGAGAAGTTTCTCCGATCATTTCGAGCATCAGCCCTTCGATCACGAGCGAGGAGACCCCGTCCATCAGCGTGAATTCTTTATAGAGTCGTCTGACCAGCAGTTCGTGAGCGCCCCCATGAAATTCGGCTGGATCGTCCACCACGGCCGCGCATTCGCGCGCGCGCTCCAGCCAGTCGGGGGCGATTTCGATAATGAAGGATCGCCCGCCCGAATCGTGGAAGTGTTCCGCATGCGTTTCGTTCGCCGGGTGGAAGAGCAGCGCCGACTGGCTGCATTCGCGGGTCTTTCTGCCGTATGTTTCGGTGTAATCCCCCTGCACGACGTAGCAGAATAAAGCCTGCTTGTGCGAGTGCCTCGGAGTCTTGAAGCGGGCCGGGTAGACGCGCTCCGACAACTCGAAGGTCGATACCTTCCGGCTTCTCAAAGTCTCGCCATACAGGCTGCCCGGTGGCAGTTGCAGCGGCATAGGAGGCTCCTCTCAGTTAAGACCCGAATATCGCCCGAATATCGCCCGAATATCGTTGGAGTGATTCAGAAATTCCCGAACAAAGCTAGTCTTATCTGCGCTCAATTCACGTGCTGGTACTTAAACGGCTGGCACATTGGAAATGGGGCTAAAACCTGCTACGCCCCCTTCCGGAATTCGGCTAATGTATACAACGGTTTAGTCGCTTCAGTCAAAGCCATTTCAGCCTTAGCGCCCTAAGCGGATTCAAGCGACCTTTCAAGGATACAAGACGCATTGCGGCGCCCGGCGCTCTAATGTGGCCGGCATCTTTGTCTCTCGTAGAAAGTCGGCGCCTGACCTGTCTCTTGATTGGAATTACATCAAGCAATCCGTGTTTCCTGGGTTACCCGGGCTCCTCCGGGCCTTCCGGGAAAGCATAGGTCGCTTTTGGGAGGAAGCCATGAAAACTCGCACACTGCCGGGCCTGTCGCTGCGGGCCTTTGTTTACGCCGCCGTCGTCGCCGCGCTGTCTGTCGCCAGCCTGGCGCAAATCACAACTACAGGCATTCGCGGAATTGTCCGGGACCAGTCCGGCGCCGTGATTTCGAACGCCACGATCAAATTGGTGGATAATTCCACCGGGGTCGAGCGCGCCACCGTTTCTTCCAGCGACGGCGGGTTTCTCTTCCCTAATTTACAGTTCGGCTCATACAAACTGACCGTGACCGCCGCCGGCTTTCAGACCACGGTAATTGCCGCAATCACCGTCGAGTCAGGGCGCACCACCGATGTGTCAGTTGATATGAAAGTCGGCGCCACGGGGGAAACAGTCCAGGTGGCGGCGAGCGCGGAGCAACTCAACACAACCACGACTGAAGTCGGCGGCACGATCAACAACAAGCTGGTCCGGAACCTGCCCTTCGCCGGCCGCGATGGTCTCAACTTCGCAGGGCTGATCGCGGGCAATTCGAGAAGCAGTAGTCAGCGGAACAGCACGTACAATGGGCTGCCCAACGCTTCACTCAACATTACGCTCGACGGCATGAACAACAACTCCCAGCGCTTCAAGAGCGGCGGCACGAGCTTCTTCTCCTTCGCCCCGGCGCGCATTGACGCCATCGAGGAGGTGAGCGTTTCGACCACGGGCCTGGGCGCGGACGTCGGCGGCGAAGGCGCGATGCAGATCCGCATGACGACCAAGCGCGGAACCGATCAGTACCACGGCCAGGTGCTATACCAGGGAGAAAACGAAGCGCTCAACGCTAATACGTTCTTCAGGAATCTCCAGGGACTGCCGCGCAACAAGTTGCGCAATCACAACGCGGTCGGCTCCATCGGCGGGCCGCTGCTGCCGTTCTTTGAGCGCTTCAAGAACAAGCTGTTTTTCTTCGCTTACTATGAAGCTCAACCACAACCCAGCACTTCGACATTTCAACAACGCATCCTGACTGCGGCCGCGCAACGGGGCGACTTTACCTATCTCGGAACCGATGGGGTCAAGCGGCCGGTGAATGTGCTGGACGTGGCGGCGAAATCCGATTGTGACCCGGGCCCAGCTATAGTTCCCTGTACGTCAACAATCGATCCGACCATCGCGGGCATCTTGGCCAAGATCAACGCTTCGCAATCGGGCGCCTTTGGCTTTTCGCCGATTTCGGGCATCCCGACCGAATTCATGGTGAATATGCAATGGAGTCAGGCTCTCAATACCATGCAGGCATACCCGACTGCGCGCTTGGATTACCAAATCACCCCGACGGTCGCCTGGCATGGCACCTGGAACCTGCGGAGCAGCGATTTCACCAGCGGCACTGCGGTCTATCCCAACAGTCCGTTCAATTTCGTCGGCCCTAATGGCGGCAATATTCACTCCTCGGCCACGCCCTACGTGGCGACCAGTTCGGTGGATTGGACGATCAAGCCGAACATGATCAATAACGCGATCTTCGGCGTCCAAGGCAACGGCGAGAATTTCTTTATTGACGCCGAACCGACACGCTTTGCTGAATACGGCAACCGAATTATCAACCCTCCGATTATAAACACCACAAACAACACGCCGTTGATCGAGGCCTATATTCCGAACGTGGCGACGGACGTGAGGAATAACCCCGTCTACCAGTTCACTGACAACCTGAACTGGATCAAGGGGCGGCACACGCTGACGACGGGAGGAACCCTACTGCACACAAGCTTCTACTCACACTCATGGAACACCGCCGGCGTGCCGTCATACAACTTAGGAGTAGCGACGAACGATCCAATGAACAATTTTCTGCGGAGCGCTCTGACGAACATCAACACCAACAATAACGACATCGCCAGCGCGCTCGGTCTCTATGCGCTGCTGACGGGGCGGATCACGAGCGTTTCCAAGACCACGAATGCGGATGAGAAGACGAAGGAATATCGCGCGTTTACTGAAAGCATGCAACGCTACGCTTTCACTACTTTTGGTCTGTACGCGCAGGACAGCTTCCGTATTCGTCCGGACCTGACGCTGAACTTCGGGCTGCGCTGGCAATTCGACGGTGACATCCACAGCGGCAACGAATTGCTCTCGCAACCGAGCGGGGCGAACTTCTACGGGCCGTCTACGGGGCTGTACCAGCCGGGCGTGTTCAGCAACAACCAGAACCCGGTATTCGATCTGATAGTCCATCCTTACAAACGGGATTACGTGAACCCGGCGCCTAATTTCGGCTTCGCGTGGAATCCTTCGGGCGAGCGAGCCGGCTTTTTAGGCAAGTTGCTCGGAGATCGCAAGACGGTCATTCGCGGCGCTTACTCGATCACCTTCTACAACGAGGGGCTGAACTCGATTTCCAACTCGCTATCAGGAGGCCAGGGCTTCCGGCAAACCGGGACAGCGACCAACGACGTGAATTTCCCGGCGGGGAAGCTCGAGCTTAGCCATCCGGCGCCGGCCATCCCGGTCTTTCCGGCGACATTCGGCTTCCCGATCGCTCAGAACTCTTTCTCGGCGACGGTCGCCGGCAACTACATCAATCCCAATCTGGTGTCGCCGTATGTTCAAAATTGGAGCCTGGGGATTCAGCGCCAGCTCACGAATGACATCACCCTTGAGGTGCGCTATGTGGGGAACAAATCCACGCACATGTGGCACCGCCAAAACATACAGGAGACCAACATCTTTGAGAACAATTTCCTGAATGAATTCATTCAGGCGAAGAAGAACCTCGACATCAACATCGCCAATGGGAAGGGCAATACCTTTATCAACAACAATCTGTCCGGTCAGGGGGCGCTTCCAATTTTTGAGGCGGCGTTCGGGAAGCTGGGCAATCAGCCGGCGCTTTCCGCCGGCCAAGGCTTCGGGAGTTCGACCTTCATTCAGAATCTGAACCAGGGCACGGCAGGCACGCTGGCCAACACGCTTGCCACCACCGCCGCGAATCTGTGCCGGATGGTGGGCAACAAACTCTCGCGTTGCGTCACCGCCGGATTCAACGTGCCCGGCCTATACCCGATCAACTTCTTCCAACCCAATCCGTACCTGAGCACCCTGACCTATCAGGATTCTAACGGCGACGCCAACTACAATGGGCTTCAGATTGATTTGAAGCAGCGATACAGCTATGGATTGTTGCTCGGCGCCAACTATGTCTGGAGTCATGCGTTGACCGACATCCAGAACGAAACCGATCAGGCCGCCGGATACACCTGGTACACCCTCCGCAATGCCCGGCTCAACTATGGGCCATCGCCATTCGACCGGCGGCATGTCTTCAATGCCTATTGGACTTACGATCTGCCGTTCGGCAAGGGGCGTAGATTCCTGTCGAGCAACGCACTTCTGGATCGACTCGTGGGCGGCTGGACGCTCGGTGGAACCGAGACCATCGCCTCCGGCGATCCATTACTGCTGAACGGCGGGCGCAATACCGTCAACAATCTCACTCAAGCGGGCGTGGTCTTCGGAAACGGCTTCACACCCGAGCAATTGCAAAAAGCCTTGAGTACGGTGTCGGGCGGCTTCTCTTCCACGGCGCTCATCTCGAAGGTGGCGAGCATCGCGACGATCACTAAAACCGCGACGGCCAGCACGAGCCAGGTGAATCCGGCGCTCTACGGTCCGGCTTCAACGCCGGGCCAGTACGGCGCGTTCGTCTACCTCCGCAACAGCAACCTCTACCTCCTGAACATGAGTCTCAACAAGGAGGTCCGCTTCACTGAGCGGTGGCGGATGACTTTCCGGCTGGTGGCGCTGAACTTCCTGAATCATCCGTTCTTTGAAATCGGGAATACCGACCCGACTTCCACGTCGTTCGGCCAGGTCACTGCGCCGCCGCCGACGTCAGGCCGCAATCAGGGCAACCGCACGGTGCAGTTCCGCGTCAGCCTGGATTGGTAAACGCTGTGCAGGCGCTTTGTTTCGACTGCAGGGGACTTGCAACGTCGCCAGTCGAAACTTGAATTGAAGTAGAAAGGCGCGAAGCCGTAGCGCAATCTGTCCAGATTGCGTGGTCTTCTCCGCTTACTGTAGTGGGGAAGACCGCGCAATCTGGACAGATTGCGCTACGATTGCCGGGGAATTTTCTTGATCTTCAATGGCATTATGCAAAGACGTTTATGGCTTTCGCCGTCTTTACTCATCGCGCTCAGCGCAAGCCTGTTCGCTCAACCTGTCTTTACCGACATCTTTCCGCCCGAAGAGTTCGCCGCGCGCCGCGCCAAAGTGATGGCGCAGATCGGCGACGCCGTCGCCATACTGCTAGGCGCGACCGAGCGCCCTGGTGAACAGCCGCTGCGACAGAACAATCAATTTTTCTATTTGACGGGCGTGGTCGAGCCGCGAGCGATTCTGGTGATTGATGGAAAGGCGAAGCGCTCGACGCTCTATCTTTACGGAGGCGCGGAGCGGCGCGAACGCATGTTCGGCTCGGCGATGGTTCCCGGCGACGCGGCGGTCGCGGCCACGGGGATCGAAGCCGCGCTCCCGCGCGACGAGTTTGCAAAAGCGATAGAAGCCTTCGCGCGCGAGGGACGCACGCTCTATACGCCATTTCGGCCCGAGGTACTGGGAAGCGCGTCGGCGAGCGACGCGGCGGCCTCGGCGAGGGCGACCAAAGACGATCTGTGGGACGGTCGCCCCTCACGCGAAGAGGCTTTCATTCAAAAGCTCAGGGCGCTCTCGTCTCAGGTCAACGTGCAGAACCTCGATCCGATACTCGACGCGATGCGCGCATTCAAAAGTCCGCGCGAAATCGCCGTCATCCGCGAAGCCACGCGCATAACCGGACTCGCCATTATGGAGGCTATGCGCGAGGCTCGACCGGGACTTTACGAATACGAGTTGCAGGCGCCCGCCGAGTTCGTCTTCAAAAAATACGGCTCGCAGGGCGCGGCCTACTTTGCGCTGATTGCGACGGGGCGGAATACGCTCTATTCTCACTATCACAAAAACACGGCCAAATTGCAGGACGGCGATCTCGTGCAATTCGACTACGCGCCCGATTACAAGTACTACGTCTCCGACGTGACTCGCGTCTTTCCGGCTAACGGCAAGTTCACGCCGCGGCAGCGCGAGTTTTACACGATCTACCTGCGGCTTTATCAATCGCTGATGACTTCGATCAAAGTCCACGCCAGGCCCGGCGACGTCATCAAGGAGGCTGTTACGAAGATGGACGCGGTCATGGCCGATTTCAAATTCGCCGACCCGAAGATCAAAGAGGCCGCGGCCCGCTTTGTCGAACGTTATCGCGCGAGCAAAGCCAACAGCCTCGGCCACACGATCGGCATGGAAGTTCACGACGTGCGACTGCCGACCGAGACGCTCGAACCGGGACAGTTCTTCACGATCGAACCGGCGATGACGATTCCGGATGAGCATGTCGGCATCCGGCTTGAAGACGTGATCCTGATTACGGAAACCGGTTACGAGAACCTGTCGGCGTTCGTCCCGGTTGAGATCGCGGAAATTGAAAAGCTGATGGCTGAACCGGGATTGAGCGATAAACAACGGAAGCTAACAAAGCCGTAGTATAGACATACGGTTCGCTCACTTGATCAGGAGTATTCAAATTCAATTCCCCTGCCGCCGCAGCGGCAGGCAGATCATAATTTCAAATGGACCTGACCTCTCAAACGATCAAAAGTGTTGCGGCTTTATCCGCCCTAGTGACCGTCGCAGCGCTTGTTGCGCCAGCCTCGCGCTACACGGCGCGGCAGAATCCCGCCGCGCCCATCACTCCGCCCGTGATGACAAGCCCGCCTGGCGCGGCGGCGGTCGAACAGCGGTCGCAAGGCGCTCTGCCGGGCGCCGCGCTCGTCGCTAGCTTCGACGGGCTCGGCGTCGAGTTTGAAGGCCCGCATGGCGCAGCCACCCTGCGCAACCCGTCCGACAACAGCCTCGCCGTTGGGCCTGACCACATAATGCAGACCGTCAATACGCGGATAGCGATCTTTACGAAGAAGGGCAAGCGTTTCGACACGACGGGCAAGGTTCTCTACGGCCCGGTTCCGACCAACACGGTTTTCAAAGGCTTCGGCGGCGCGTGCGAGGCCACGAACAACGGCGACGCGGTCGTGCGCTATGACCAACTCGCCGATCGCTGGCTGATCGTGATGCCGATCTTCCGTCGCGGGGATGTCCGTCCGGATCAGCCGCAACCGGGTCGCGCGGGCGATCCCGCTCAACTGAGCGTTCCCGGTCAGGCCGGTCAGCCGGGCGCTGCGGTTCCTCTATTTGTTCCGCCGCCAAGTCCACCAGCTCAAGCCCAACAACCGCCTCGTGGCCAGCGCGGACAACAACCAGGCCCGCAAGGCTCGTACTCGATGTGCTACGCGATCAGCGCAGGCCCTGACCCGTTCGGCCCTTACTATCGCTACGAATTTTTGAGGCCGCTTTTCCCCGATTATCCGCGCCCGGCGATCTGGCCCGACGGTTACTATGTCCCGACCAGCACGGGCGACGACGTGATCCAGAAACATGCCTGCGTCGTGGAGCGCGCGAAGATGCTCAGGGGCGAGGCGGCCCGCGAGCAATGCGTCATCATTGACGGAGTGAATTTCCTGAACAACGCGGACATTGACGGCAAAGGTCTGCCGCCGCCGGGCGCGCCGAACGTCATTATGGCTGCGGGCGGGACGCAGTTGAAGAATGTCCTCGAGGATGACGGAATCTTCGTTTGGAAGTTCCACGTCGATTGGGAGAATCCGGCCAACACAAAAATCAACGGCCCGGAGAAGATCGCCGTGGCTCCGTATCATTACCTGTGTGGCGGGCAGCTCACGAACTGCGTGCCGCAGCCGGGCGTTGATCGGCGTCTCGATGCGCAAGGCGACAAAATCATGGCCCGGCTCGTTTATCGCAAAATCGGAGCGCGCGAGTCGCTGGTCGCCGTCCATTCGGTCAATACCTCGGCCGGCGGCGGCGGGGTGCGCTGGTACGAGTTTCGGATCGACAAAGACCGCGGCGTCCGCCTGCGCCAACAGGGCACGTATGCGCCCGATGGTTTTTTCCGCTGGATGGCCAGCCCTGCTATAGACAGATTCGGCAATATCGGCATCGGCTACTCCTTCGGCGGGACGCCGAATTTCGCTGGCCAGCGCTTCGCCGCGCGTCGCGCCGACGACCCGCCAGGCAAGTTGACACAGCGCGAGACCGTGCTGGCGGAAGGCGAGGCCGCGCAGAACGCAATGCGCTGGGAAGACTATACACAAACGGCTGTTGATCCGAGCGACGATTGCACGGTCTGGTACGTCGGAGATTACATCAAGAAGGGCGAGACGAATTATTCATCCCGGATCGGCGCCTTTCGGCTGCCGGGCTGCCGGGGCGGACGTTGATAGTGATATTTGTATCCTGTCAGGCGCCATGACCTTGCCCCATTTTTGAGCCTGCGGAGCAGGCGCCAGAGTATAGCCTGGGGTGGAGCGCGGTAGCGCGGAACCCCAGGTATTATGCAAGTAGATCACATAAGCCCGCGAACGCGGGCGACAGCGAATGAGGTTACGCCGATAACAGTGAATTGGCGAACAACAGAACCGAGAACTGCCGCCCGCTTCGCGGGCTAGATGTGATTCATTACTCCATTCCCTGGGGCTCCGCCCCAGGCTTTATGCTGCCGCCCGCATCCGCGGGCTAAAAATGCGTCAAGTGACTATCCAATACTCATTCTGCTATGAATGAAAAACTATCTCGCAGAAAGGCGTTGAAGGGCATCGGTTCCGCGGGCGTCGTCGCGCTACTCGATGCGCAATCATTGACTGCGCAGGAGGCGGCGATTCGAATTGCGGGGCAGCCTGTGGAGATCGTTGTGGCGCCGGTCAGCGCCGTGACCGTGCGTTTGAGCGTCACGCCCATCGTCGATGGCCAGCCGCAAACGCTCCCTCACGACGGCTCGTTGGCGCAACGAACGTGGTCGCCCCCCGCCGCTCGTATCACGAGCCTGACGCGCGCGCGCCAGGTGCGCTGCGGCGATCTGGTGGTGAAGCTCACGCCCGACCCGCTGACCATTCGCGTCGAAGCCAAGGACGGGCGGCTTGTGCAACAGCTTCGTCCGGACGCACAAACCGGCGCGCTCAATTTCATGCTGGATGACAAACCGGCGCTCGGCTTCGGCGAGGGCGGGCCGCAATTCGACCGGCGCGGCTCGACATACAACAATCGAAACGGGCAGGGCGGTTATCAGTTGCGCACGCACGGGGGGCGAGTGCCCATTCAATGGCTAATAGGGACTAGCGGTTGGGCGTTGTTCATTCATCATCCACTGGGCTCTTTCGATCTCACAGGCAACCCCGGCCGCCTGACGCCGAGAGGCGCAGACAGGCCGGCCAGCAGCGTGGCGGGCGCGTTGGAAAGCAGTCCGGCGCTGCCTTTGGACGTCTTCGTCGTCGGAGCGCGCGAACCGGCGCGGATAATGGCCGAATACGCCCGGCTCATCGGCGATCCGGAGATGCCGCCGCTATGGTCACTGGGCTATTTGCAATCGCACCGAACATTGGACGGCCCCGAAGAGGTCAAATGGGTCGCGCGGACCTTCCGAGAAAAGAAGCTGCCTTGCGACGCGCTGATCTATCTCGGCACAGACTTCACGCCTTCGGGCTGGAACACTCACAACGGAGAGTTCACATTTCATCCGAAGAATTTCCCCGATCCGAAGAAGATGATCGATGAGTTACACGATCAACATTTCAAAGTCGTGCTTCACACGGTGCTTGAAGGGCGGCGGCTCGCGGGCGCAGTCAACGAAGCTTGCGCGGCGCCGCCGCTGCCGAGCGGGCGAACGCCCGACGGCAAATGGCCGGACAATCGGCAGGTCAGTTGTTATTGGCCTGTTCACAAGTCTCTCTATGACGTCGGCGTCGACGGCTGGTGGCCCGACCAGGGCGACGGCCTGGACGCGCAGTCGCGGCTGGCACGCATTCGCATGTACTTCGAAGGCTCGCGGCAGTTCCGTCCGAACGAACGGGTCTTCGCGCTGCATCGCAACGGCCACGCCGGAATGCAGCGGTACGCGGCGTTCCTCTGGTCGGGCGACGTCTATTCGACCTGGGAGACGTTGAAGACGCACGTGCCGGTGGCGATCAACACTGGCTTGACGGGGATTCCTTACTGGGGCACGGACATCGGCGGCTTCGTCCCGACCAAAGAGTACACGGGCGAGTTGCACGCGCGCTGGTTTCAATTCGGCGCATTCTGCCCGCTCTTTCGCGCGCACGGCCGGACATGGCATTTACGACTTCCCTGGGGCTGGAACACGGGCGAATTGGGTCACAACGAAATCGCCAACTACACGGGCGGCGCGGCCAACCCCGACCCGGGCGAACTGCGCAATCCCGACGTGGAGCCGATCTGCCGCAAATATCTGGAGCTGCGCTACCGGTTGATGCCTTATCTCTACAGCGCCGTCCGCGAAACCCATGAGACTGGACTGCCGATCATACGCGCCTTGTGGCTGCATTACCCCGACGACGCGACGGCCGTCGCGCGCGGCGATCAGTATTTATGGGGGCGCGACATGCTGGTCGCGCCGGTGGTCGAAAAGGGCGCGGCCGAGCGACGGCTCTATCTGCCGCGCGGCCATTGGTACGACTTCTGGACCGAGGAGAAGATCGAAGGCGGACGCGAAGTGAGCAAGGCCGTCGATCTGGCGACGATGCCTTTATACGTTCGCGCCGGATCGATCATTCCGATGGGGCCGGTGAAACAATACGTCGCCGAAAAGGTAGACGGGCCGCTGACGTTGGTGATCTACCCCGGCGCGGACGCGACGTTCGCGCTCTACGAAGACGACGGCGCCACATTCAATTATCGCCGTGGAGAGTTCATGCGGATAGAAATGATCTGGAATGACAGCCGCCGCTCGCTGACATTGCGATTGGCAAAAGGCTCACGGATGCCGCCCCCGCTCAAGCGCAATATCGAAGTCCGACTCGCGGGAGAGAAGGCGTCCCGCGCGATCGCGTTTGAGGGGCGGCCCGTCGAGGTTCGTTTTTAGACACGAACCGCAGCGTTTTTCATGTGGATGAATAGCCACAGAGCACGCCGCAGGGCGCCGCAGGACTTAATGATTTCTCTGTGTTCTCTGTGTTCTGCGGTGGCTAACAGTCTTCATACATTTGAAAACTGGTATGAGGAGGCGACGATGCGAAGTTTTGTGACTGTTATGGCAATGCTGGCGGCGACCGCGTCCACGAGTTTTCGCACGCGATAATGGGCGTCGCCATCCGCACGGCCGACCCCGCGCTCTACGCGGAGATTCAGGCCTCCTACAAAGAGGCGATGGCGAAGGGGCTTTGGAAGAATCATTACGCCTCGACCAACGCCAACGAATATTGGGCCGAAGGCGCGCAGACCTGGTTCTGGTCGAACTATGAATACATGGACGGCGAGACCCGCGTCCAGACGCCTGAAGATTTGCAACGCTACGATCCGAAATTGTACGAACTGCTGAGCCGCGTCTACGCGGACCATCACATCGCTATGGATGTCTATTACGGCAAGAACATTCCACCGCCACGGCGCCGCGGCGCTCGGTGACTACGGCCCTGGGTACGCATCGCTTCCAGCGTGCAGTCTCGGCGAAAGACCTATTGATAGGAATCAGTCGCCCCCGAACCGGAGGCGATGCTTACCCAAGTCTGGTTCTGATCAATAGGTCTTTCGCCGAGACTGCACGCTGGAAGCGATGCGTACCCAGGGATTTTCCGAAGGAGTGAATATGAAAGTCGGTAGAAAATGGTTCATCATCGGTATCGCCGTGACGCTATGCCTTTGCGTCGCTCCGGCGAGCGTCGCGCAAAAGGGGAGCGTAAAAGGGAATCCTCACGCGAAGCCGCCGCGTGATTATCCTGTCAAACCTGTGCCTTTCACCTCCGTCCATTTCAACGACGTCTTCTGGGCGCCGCGCATCGAGGTCAATCGGACGGTGACCATTCCCTTTGCCTTCGAGAAGTGCGAGGAGACGAAGCGCATCTATCATTTCGAGCGCGCCGCCGCGGCGCTCCGAGGCGAGCGACTCGAGGACAAGAGCCCGCCCGGCTACCCCTTCGACGACACCGATCCCTACAAAGTGCTCGAAGGCGCCTCGTATACGCTCAGCGTTCATCCCGACGCCAAGCTAGAAACTTATCTCGACACTTTGATTGCGAAGATCGGCGCGGCCCAGGAGCCGGACGGCTATCTTTACACCACGCGCACGATCAATCCCGCCAGCCCCCACGCGTGGGCCGGACCTGAGCGTTGGGTGTTGGAGAAGGTGGACAGCCACGAGCTTTATAACCTTGGCCATCTCTACGAGGCCGCTGTGGCTCATTATCAGGCTACGGGCAAACGCTCGCTGCTGGACATTGCGCTCAAGACCGCTGACCTCCTCACTCAGACCTTCGGTCCCGGCAAGAAGTCGATCTGGCCCGGTCACCAGATTACGGAGATGGGACTGGTCAAACTTTACCGCGCTACCGGCGAGCAGCGCTATCTCGACCTCGCCAAGTTTATGCTCGACGCGCGCGGGCCGGACGGCGACAGAGGCGCGGGCCGCCAGTACAACCAGTCTCATAAGAAAGTGGTGGAGCAGACCGAGCCGGTCGGCCACGCCGTGCGCGCCACCTACATGTATTCCGGCGTCGCCGACGTCGCGGCGCTCACCGGCGACGTGGCCTACGTCAACGCGATCGACAGAATCTGGGAGAGCATGGTCGGCCGGAAGCTCTACATCACAGGCGGCATCGGCGCGAGCGCTTCTGGCGAAGCCTTCGGGCGCGATTACGAACTGCCCAACCTGAGCGCCTATAACGAGACATGCGCCGCCATTGGCAATGACTACTGGAATCATCGCCTGTTCTTGCTGCATGCCGACGCGAAATACATAGACGTGATGGAGCGGACGCTTTACAACGGGCTGATTTCTGGCGTCTCGCTCGACGGCAAGTCGTTCTTTTATCCAAACCCGCTGGAATCGAACGGACGACATCAACGCAGCCCGTGGTTCGGCGTAGCCTGCTGCCCGGGCAACATTACTCGCTTTATGGCCTCCGTGCCCGGCTACGTTTACGCGCAGCAGGGCGACACGCTCTACGTCAACCTCTTCGTCGGCAGCGCGTCCGAGATCGAGATGGACAACGGCCGCAAAGTGAAATTGACGCAGGAGACGCGCTACCCCTGGGACGGCGCGGTCAAAATGACGGTCAACCCCGACAAAGCGGAAACCTTCGCGATCAACGTGCGCATCCCCGGCTGGGCGCGCAACGAAGCCGCGCCCAGCGAGCTTTACCGCTTTCTCGATCTGGTCAATGAGCCTGTCACGCTCAAGGTCAACAACGAGCTTGTTCCGCTCAACATGGAGAAAGGCTATGTGAGTATCAGGCGGAAGTGGAAGAAGGGCGACGTGATCGCCATGACGCTGCCGATGCCCGTGAGGCGCGTGGTGGCCAACGATCAGGTTGCGGCGGATCGCGGACGCGTGGCTTTGCAGCGCGGCCCGATAGTTTATTGCGCCGAATGGCCGGACAATCCAGGCGGCCACGTGCGCAACCTGCTGCTGCCCGACGGCGCGAAACTCGTCGCCGAATTCAGGCCGGACCTGCTCAACGGCGTGACGGTCATAAAGTCCCGTGGCCTGGCCCTGAGCTTCGACGCGCAGGGCAATGTGATGAAAAATGAACAGGACTTCACTGCGATCCCTTATTACGCCTGGGCCAACCGCGGCCGCGGCGAGATGATCGTCTGGATCCCCGACAACGAAGCGAACGCCCGCCCGCTGCCGTTCCCGACCATCGCCACAACGAGCAAAGTCGCCGTCTCGGGCCGGCAGAATCCGCGCCTCGACCCGCGCCGAATTAACGACGGCGAAGAGCCCGCCTCGTCGAGCGACTCCAGTTCCTATTTTGACTGGTGGCCGAGGAAAGGCTCGACCGAATGGGTTGAGTACGCCTTCGAGAAGCCAGCCACCGTCTCGCAGGTGGAGGTCTACTGGTTTGACGACACGGGGCGCGGCGAGGTGCGCGTGCCGCAATCCTGGCGCGTGCTCTACAAAGACGGCGATGAGTGGAAGCCTGTGGAAAATACCGGCCCTTACGACGTCGAAAAAGACCGCTACAACAAAAGCTCCTTCAAGCCTGTGACAACAGCAGGGCTGCGCCTTGAAATCGTCATGCAGCCGAACTGGTCGGCTGGATTGCATGAGTGGAAGGTAAAGTGACGACATCTGGTAATTAATTCCGAAGCCCGGCGAAAAACAGTATCAATTCAAAACAAAGCTCGCCCGCCAATGATTGAATAATAAACAATATGGCGGGCTTTTTTTGCGACTGAGGATTATTTATTGCGACTGAGGATTATTTATTTCGCTGCAAATAATTAAATAGTCTCGATTGGAAAGGCTTGCGGCGCGCCATGAAAGGCGTCCGGCGCCCTCCCAGATTTGCGGATTGCAAGTTGCATGACGAAGAATCGCCAAAGAATGAACTTGGCTGATACAGTTTGACTTTGAATCGTACTAGCGAAGATACCCGATGGAGGATCGTTGAGATTTCTCAACAAAGGCGATGGCGATTTACCTACCAGTTAGACACAGGTGAAATTGGATAAGGCACAGTTATTGCGCTAAGCCCTCATTTCTTGCGTCTGAATTGTAGAAAATTGAGTCATCAATTGAATCGAAAACCGGTGATACCACCATCATTGAAAACAACGCCAGGAATCTGGGAGGACTTAACATGAAAATCACTAGAATAATATTAAATCTGATATTCGTCGCAATCGCAGGGCTGGCTGTGGCTATCCCGGCGATTGGGCAAGACTCGGCGCAGGCTTCACAGGCCGGCGCCGCTGCCCCTGCGGCTCAACCGTCGCGCGTTGCGGTCGGTAGAAAGCAGAAGATCAGCGGCGTCGTAATTAGCCGTGAGGCCGACAAAATGATCGTCCGCGACATCAACGGCTCTGATGTGGCCGTGACCGTGTCCGGCGCGACCAGGATTGCCGAGAAAAAGGCTAATCCGTTTCGCAGCGCCAAGAACTACCCGGTCACTGCGCTGCTGCGCGGGCTGGAGGTCGAGGTCGAGGGCCGTGGAGACAGCTCCGGCGTGTTGGTCGCGGAGAAGATCAAATTCACCGACGACGATTTCGGCGTGGCGCGTTCGCTCGATTCGCGCGTCGCCCCAGTCGAAACGCGTGTGACCACCACCGAAGGGCGTGTGGATACGGCTGAGAACCGGCTGACCGCCGCCGAGCAGAACGCTCAGCGTCTGTCGGGCCAGCTCGAAGAACTGGCCGCCGTCGCCAACACGGCGCGTGGCGGGGCCAAAGCCGCCCAGGAGACCGCCGACCAGGCGCTCGCCGCCACCAAGGCCAACAGCGCCGAGATCCAGACCACCAACGACCGCATCACGCAGATCGACAACTACGAAGCCAAGCAGAACATCGCTGTGAACTTCAAGGTCAACAGCGCCGTGCTTTCGGCTGAAGCCAAAGCGGCTCTCGACGAAATCGCCGCGCAGGCCAAGAACGAAAAGGGCTACCTCATTCAGGTGACCGGTTATGCGTCGGCGGACGGCCCTGAGGCGAAAAACCGCGCGCTCAGCGAGCGCCGCGCCGATGCCGTGAGACGGTACCTTGCCGATAACGACATCCCGCTCCATCGGATGATCAACCCGTTCGGATTCGGCGAGCTTAAGCCCGCGGCAGAAAACAACACGCGCGAAGGTCGCAAACAGAACCGCCGCGTCGAAGTGACTATTCTGTCCAACAAAGGGCTGACGGCGTCTCGCTAATCGCAATTAGCGTTGTGACTTAAATCAAGACAATCCGGAGAGGGATAGGCTTTAGCTTGTCCCACTCAGAAATGAAAGGCGCGAAGTAAGCCGGGCGAACCTGGCCTACTTCGCGCCTTGGTGTTTATTGCTATATCGGACCAAGCAACATTGGTACTGTACCGGGAGCGGTAGCGACCGGCGGTACGGTACCGGGGTGTCCCAATGTTTTTTGGTTCGAATTAGCGTGTTATTGCTACCGGGGCTTCGCGGCCCCGCGCGGTCACGCGCTCGACGCCGGCGATCTTTCCGTCAACGACCAGCAGCGCATGATCGAAATTGTTCACCGTGGGGCAGACGTGGCGCGGAACTAGGTAAAGATAATCGCCCACGGCCGGCAACTCGGCGCCGGACGGCGCGTCAATCGGCAGGTGTTCTTCGCTGGGCTTCTGCGGCTGCAATTCCGGGCGGCCCAACACCGCGCAGGTCGGGACGCCCGCGTCGGCGGAGACTGATTTGTGCCCGGCGTCGCAGGTGATTCGGTTCGGCGCAGGGCGGCTGACGACGGTCGAAACCACCACCGCCGCCGGACGGTAACCGTAATCCACAGGCAGTTGACCGGCGCTTGTGAAATCGCCATATACCACCGTGCCCGGCGAAGAGCGGTGGACGAAGGGCGCGTCGTCGAACGGCTTGTACGACAGCGTGCAGGGGAAAGCGGGCGTGCCCGCCGTAATCACTTCTTCGACCACGACGCCCGCGCCGTTCAACGCCTCGACGATCCGCATCAACTGATCGTAACCCTGATGCGCCATGACCTCGCGCGTCGCCAGGTCTTCGTACTTGCTCATGTGGCCGTCGTAATAATGCAGTCCGCGAAAGACCAGGCCGGCGTCTTCAATCGCGCGCGCCAGGTTCACGACTTCCGAGACGCGTTCCTGTTCGAGGCCCGTGCGATCCATCCCGCCGTTGAGATCGATGAATAAGCCGATGTCGCTCCCGACCCACGATTCGATCTGATCGGCGTTTTCGACCAGGGCCGAGACGCGTTTGCCGGGCATGGCTCGAGTGAGTTCGCGAACGCGGCGCGCGTTCGCCCCGACCATCGGATAAGCGACCAGAATGTCCACGGCGCCCGCTTCGGCGGCGGTCCGCATCTCCAGCGTCGTGGCGCATTTGACGCTCGTGACGCCGCGCTCGGCCAAGCGGCGCATGACGAATCCCAGCTTCGACGTTTTGACGTGCGGACGCCAGCGGTCGGCGTCGCCGCCCATCGCGCGCAAAGTCGCCTCGATGTTCGCGTCGACAATTTCAGGGTAGATAGCCAGCGCGGGCGTCATAACCGATTCGACGCCGGCGATGCGATAAGGCTCGTCGGAAAAAATCTCTGATGCGGCATGTTTGGTCGCGGTCATATTTCTCCATAGCCCTGGGTACGCATCGCTTCCAGCGTGCAGTCTCGGCGAAAGACGCGTTGATCGGAAGCAGACGCTCCCGATGTCGCTGTGCTCGCGTTGAGCGATTATCGCTCATAATCGTGCGCATCCATCTCCCAGCGCGCTGCGGGGCTCCAATGGGTTTGCTATCCACGACTGCACGCTGGAAGCGATGCGTACCCAGGGGCGATTATCATTGTTTCACAGCGTCGTCCGCGCAGACACGAACGACTTCTATTTTCAATTGATCAACCTCGGTTCGTCGGCTTCATCAAACTCGAATGACGGCTCTTCTTCGTCCACGCTCCAGATCTCGAACAACGATCGCGGGACTTCGGTGATGAAACGCGACGGGCGTTGCAACACGGTCTGCCTCGCGCGGTCGGTTTCGATGAGCGGGTAACAGACGTACAACTCGTCTTTCGCCCGCGTCAGCGCCACGTAAAACAGCCGGCGCTCTTCCTCTTCGCCTTCGGCGTCGCGCAGGCTGCGCGCCGAAGGGAAGCGCCCGTCGGCGGCCCAGATCAGAAAGACCACCCGCCATTCAAGGCCCTTCGCCTGATGGATTGACGAAAGCGTCAGGCGTTCATCCTCGTCGCCGCCCATCACCACGTCTTCGCCGGCCGGCGCCTCGGGCGGCGCGAACCTTTCGGTGTTGACCAACGCAAGCTCGCTCAAGAAGGCGTCCGTCGTTTCAAACCGTTCGGCGAATTTGGCCAACTGGCGCAAATCTTCTTCGCGCGCTTCGGCGTTTTCGTAATTGGCTTGCAAGTATTCGGCGTAGCCGCGATCCAGAACCAGCTCGATCTGTTTCGCGGGATTGTTGATTGTTTCGGGCGCGGTCAGATTGTTGATCAGTTCGGCGAACTCGCGCCAGCCCGCCGCCGCGCCCTTCGGAAGATTCCCGGCGAATTCGTCGGCGCGGACGAGCGCCAGCGGCTCCGGCGCGTAGGCCAGCCGCTCCCACATGCGGGACGCGGTCGCATTGCCGATCTTCGGAATCAGCTTCAAGACCCGCTTCCAGGCCATCTCGTCTCGCGGATTGACGATCAATCGCAGGTGCGCCGTCACGTCTTTGATGTGGGCCTGCTCGAAAAACCGCACGCCGGAGCGCACTTCGTAAGGGACGCCGCGCCGCGTCAGCTCCAACTGCAATTCGAAGGCGTGAAAGTGCGAGCGGTAGAGCACGGCGATCTCGTCGAGCGGCGTGTTCTCGTCGCGCAATTCCAACACTCGCGCGGCAACGAACGCGGCCTGCTGTACGGCGTCGCGCGACGGGATCAGCGCCGGCTGGAAATCCCGGCTCGACCTCACCGGCTGAAGATTCTTCGGGAACTGTTTGCGGTTATTCGCTACCGAAGCGTTGGCGAGCATCAATATTTCAGGCGTCGAACGATAGTTGGTTTCGAGCCTGAAGACCTGCGCGTCAGGGTAGCGGTCATTGAATTGATAGATGTTAGCAAAGTTCGCCCCCCTCCACCCGAATATGCTTTGCGCGTCATCCCCGACGACCATCAGGTTGCGATGTTTCTCGGCCACGAGGTCGACAATCTCGGCCTGCAGCGTGTTCGTGTCCTGATACTCGTCAACAAGCACACTCTGGAACTGATCTCGATAGATCGCAGCGATGTCAGGCTTCTCGACCATCAGCCGTTTCCAGTTGACTAGCAAGTCGTCGTAATCCATCGCGTTCCGTTCGAGCTTGCGCGATTGGTAAAGCCGGTCGACGCGATTGATCTGCTGTGTGAGCGGCTCGAAGCTCGGGTATTTCGACGCGATTACCTGTTCGATCGGCGTGTCGGTGTTCGTGGCGAAGCTGAACATGTCGGCCAGGACTTCGCCCTTCGGGAAGCGCCGCGCGCGAGTGTCGATGGCGGCCTCGTCAACGCAGGCGTCGATCAGGTCTTTGGCGTCTTCGGAATCGAGGATCGAATAGTTGTTTTCGTAGCCCAGGCTGACGGCATGGCGGCGCAGGACGCGGTTGGCGATCGAATGAAACGTCCCGCCCCAGACGCGGCGCACGTCCTGGCCGAGCAGCGATTCGACGCGTCCGAGCATTTCGCGCGCGGCGCGGTTGGTGAACGTGACGAGCATGATCCGCCCGGGCGCGACGCCGGCCTCGATCAACCGCGCGACGCGATAAGTGACCGTGCGCGTCTTTCCCGATCCGGCCCCGGCGATGACCAGAATCGGCCCCGCGCCGGCGCCGACGACCGCCCGCTGCTCTTCGTTCAAAGCTTCGCGGTAGTTGATGCGCGACGCGCGAGGCGCATCGGATTTGATGATGAACTTTCTCGCCATTAGTGGTTGGGAGTAGGGAGTAGAGAGTGGGGAATGGGGAGTGGGGAGTGACAGGAAAATCCCCACTCTCCACTCCCTACTCCCCACTCCCAACCTCCCGCAGTTTGATGATCGCCGTGTGTTTGATGTGAGCGACTGGGCGGTCGTTTTCGCCGAACAACCCCAGGTCGGCCACAATCAGATCGTGGCCACGGCGCTCGTAAAGATCGATCACTCGCCCGCGCAGCGACAGCCGCTCGCCGTCTCGCGCCAGAGCGTAATGCCGCGCGTCGCTCGCTGTGTGAATCCACGGGCCCAGCGCGATGTTGCGCATCAGAATCTCGTTGGCCTGCGCGATCCAGAAAGCCGGATGGCAGATGGAATCGTAAATCGGCGCAGTCTCGGTGACATTGTCGAGGAACATCTGCATTCCGCCCTTCAAGTCCAGGTCGAATTCAAACGATCCCAGCGCGTCGCCGATTGAAAAGCTTGCGATTGAGGCGGGCCGCAACTGAGCAGGCGCGCGAAACGGATACTCGTTCGGATCGGGCGCGGCCGATGAGTTTGGTAAACCTGCAGAGCCGATTGCGCAGAGATTGCCCGACGGATTGAATAATTCCAGCTTCAATTCTATCGGATCATTATGCGCTACCCGCGCCCGCGCCTGAACCTTTTCGCCGTCGTAAACCGGCTTGACGAACTTCGCCGACATCGCGCCGCGTTCCAGCCATTCGCGCCCCAGGGCGTCAACTACGGGGCGCGTCAGATAAGCGTAAAGCCCGACGCCAGGCACAAGCGCGCCCTCGAAACCATACCTGGCCGCGCCCTCGTCACTGTGAATTTTGTTCGCGTGATCTGCGCCGTAATTTTTAGCGATCACTTCGTAACAAGGCAGCTCTTGTCCGATCTCGAATCGGCTCATTTCTTTCCTCTCAAAATGGGACTTATAGGACTAATGGGACTTATGTGTCTCCTTGTCTGCCTGACTCCTTGTTCCCTAGTCTCCCAGTCTCCCTGGGTTCTTCTCCGGCGTATAAAACAGGGCCAATTGACCGCCGGTATGCCAGAACATCACGTTATCGTTTTCGGTCAATTTGCCTTTGCGAACCCAATCGATCAACGCGGCCATCGCCTTCGCGGTGTAGACCGGGTCGAGAATCAGCCCTTCGGTCCGCGCCAAGAACTCGATCGCCTCGTCGCCCTGCGCCGATGGGACGCCGTAACCGGCGCCGACGTATTCGTCCAACACCGTCACGTCCTCGCTCAGTTGCGCGCCTAGCGCCTCTCCGACGCCGCGGATGATCTTGCCGACCTCTTCGGAAATCGAGGCCGACGGATCGTCCGGGCTGACGCCGACGACCTGCGCTTCCCGCCAATCGAAAAGTTGGCAGCCGGCGACAATCCCGGCCTGCGTCCCGCCCGACGAGCTTGAATGAAAGATGTAATCGATGCGCATGTTCATCGCTTCGACTTGCGCTTTCGTCTCCTTGACGGCGCGAACGAAACCGAGCGCGCCGAGAGGAATCGAAGCGCCGATAGGAATTACCGCGACCTTCTTCCCTTCGACTCGCAATTTCTCGGCGACGGATTCGACCGTCGTCGCGCGCTCCTCGCGACTGGCGACGCGGACGGCCTCAGCGCCGAACAATTCATCGACGGCGAGGCTCGCCGGTTTCAATCCTTCATGCGCTACAGCAGCCGAATTCAGAACCAGGACGCAGCGCAATCCGAGCCGCGCGCACATCGCCGCCGTCACACGCGCGTGGTTCGATTTCACGCCGCCGCTGGTGATCACCACTTCGGCGCCGTCGGCCTCGGCCTTGGCCAACACGTATTCGAGCTTGCGAACCTTGTTGCCGCCGAATCCGGGGCCGGTGTAATCGTCGCGTTTGATGAAGACTCGCGGGGCGCCGCCGCCCAGAGCTTCACGGAATCTCGGCGCTTCTTCAATCGGCGTCGGATAGACGCCGTAATTCAAATGCGGCATCGCATTGAAGCGCTCTATCGCCCGCTCAATTCTCGATAGTTCCATTGCCACAGCCATTTTCCAGGATCATTGTTGGTTTGAATGAGCGAAGTCATTTTACCTATTTGCGCTACGATTGCCGAATCATTTGCGCAAACGGCCGAGCCACTTGCAATGTGGCGGCGATTGGTTATAAATGACCGAGTCTATTCCCCTTGCGTAAAAGCCCCGAGGCCAAAGCGCCTCTCAACCAATATCGAAGGGAGAATTATGCGTCGAATCGGATTCTCACTCCTCTCTTTAATCATTCCTCTCCTAACAATCATTTGCTCCCCCGCTGTCGCGCAGACCTCCCCAGACGATCAGGTTCTGAAAACGCGAACCGACCTGGTGAACGTCGGCATTCTGGCCCGGCAGAAGAAGACCGGACGCATCGTCACTAATCTGACCAAAAATGATTTCACCATTTTCGAGGACGGCGTCCAGCAAACGGTCTCCTACTTCAGCCAGGAGAGGCTCCCGCTCTCGATCGTCCTGCTCGTGGACCGCGCCGGATGCATCAACTCCTTCAACGACCAGATTCGCGCGGCGACGATCAAGGCGCTCGGCGACCTGAAGCCGGAAGATGAGGTCGCGATTATGACCTTTTCAAACAAGGTCGCGCTGGCTCAACCGTTCACGCGCGACTCCAAGTTGATCGCCGACAAGATCATGGCCGTCGAGCGGCAGCATCATAGCGAACAGCATTACTTCAACGCCGGCATGTACGAGGCCGCGAACTATATGAGCAAGGCCGCCAATCCGGCGGGCCGGCGGGCGATCATCGTCTTGACCAGCCTGGAGGCGAGCATAGATTTTTCAAGGGTATCGGAGAAGAATGCGCTCGAAGCCGTGCTGGAATCGGGCGCGATCGTTTCGGGAGTCCTGGTCAAGACCGTCGGCGCGCGCATCGAGCAGGGCATTCGCGGTAAACCGACCAGCCTCCTGCGCCATCTCGGTCTGCGGTCGGGCAGCCTGAAAATGTTCGTCGAAGAGACTGGCGGCGAATTGATCAGCGCCGAGCCGGAGAAGATGGATGACACGCTCACTCGTATGGTCGGCAATATCGCGGAGAGTTATTCACTCGCCTACCTGCCGACAAATTCGACCCGCGACGGCAAGCGGCGAAAAATCCGCGTGGAGTTGTCGCCAGATGTCGAGAAGCGCGAGGGGCAGACGGCGCTGATCACGCGCCGCAGTTACATCATGCCTAAAGACGCTAACTGAAGCCTGTGCACAAATCAGGTCGGCGGAGCCTTTGGAGTGCGGTTGCTCGGAACCGCTTTGGTAGTCCACTTCGATACTTTGGCAGTTATGCGAAGGAATCCTACTCGCGTCTCTTGTCCCTGGAGTCTGTAAAATCCGGAGATGACTACCAAAGCGGTTCCGAGCAACCGCACTCCAAAGGCTGCCGCCATTTGGGGACCTGCTATTCAGAGGTTTGGCAATCTTTTGAAATCTCACCAGTAGAAGTGAAGCCCCATCGGCTTCCGCCAATGGGATTGCGTGATTCTTTCAGGTTGTAACCTCAGTTTTTCCGCTACGGAGAAAGGAATGCTCAATTGCCTTCCGCCGTCACGGCCTTGCTCTTCTCCACCTTGTTCCAATCCGGCGGCTCGACGCCGAGCAGGTGATGGACGAAGAAGTCGTTTCGTTTCCTCTCGCCGTAAATCCCGCCCGGCCCGTGCCCCCCGCCAGGGATGACGAGCAGGTCGAAGGTCTTGTTGGCCTTGATCAGCGCGTTGACCACCTGCATCGTCGAGGCCGGGTCGACGTTGGTGTCCAGCTCGCCGACGACTAACATCAGCTTGCCTTGAAGCCGGCCCGCGTTGTCCACGTTGGAGGCGGCGGCGTATTCGGGGCCGAGCGGCCAGCCCATCCACTGTTCGTTCCACCAGATCTTATCCATGCGGTTGTCGTGACAGCCGCAGGACGAGACGCAGACTTTGTAGAACTCCGGGTGAAAGAGCATCCCGCCGAGCGAGTTCTGCCCGCCGGCCGAATTGCCGTAGATGCCGACGCGGCTGATGTCGTAGTAGGGATACTTCGCGGCCACGGCCTTGTGCCACAGAATGCGGTCGGGGAATCCGGCGTCGCCAAGATTCTTCCAGGCCACGTCGTGGAAGGCTTTTGAACGGTTCGATGTGCCCATCCCGTCAACCTGCGCGACGATAAATCCGAGTTCGGCCAGCGACTGCATCGGGTTGTAAGCGCTGAACGACTTCGGAACGAACGAGCCTTGCGGCCCCGCGTAGATGTATTCGATCACCGGATACTTCTTCAACGGGTCGAAGTTCGACGGCCGGAAGATGACGCCCCAGACGTCGGTCTTGCCGTCGCGCGCGAGCGATGTGAAGACCTCGGGCGCGCGCCAGCCCGCTTTGACCAACTCCTGAATGTCGCCGCGCTCCGGCTCCGCGATCAGTCTGCGATCAGCCGCGCCGCGCAATTCGGAGATCGGGGCCTGGTCGACGCGCGACCAGGTGTCTACGTAATACTTCATATCCGACGAGAAGCTCACCTGATGATTGGCGTCGGCTTCGGTCAACGCCGTGAGGCCGCTGCCGTCGAAATTGATCCGGTAGTAATGAACGAAGTACGGGTCTTTGCCCGGATACATGCCGCTGGCCTGGAACCATATCTGGCGCTTCTCCTCGTCCACTTTCTCGACGCCGCGCACGACCCATTCGCCTTTCGTGATCTGATTCTTCATCTTGCCGGTCACGCCATCGTAAAGATAGAGATGGTTCCATCCGTCGCGCTCCGACATCCAGACGATCTCCCGGCCGTCGGCCAGATCGTAGCGGTACTTCTTTCCCGAATAGCAGAAAAAAGTCTTCGGCTCTTCGCTGATGACGGCGCGCGGCTTGCCGGTGGCGGCGTCAACCTCGATCACGCGATAGACCTGATGCCCGCGCTGGTTGTATTCAAACGTGAACGCGCGGCTGTCCTTGCGCCATTCCAGGCGCGTCAGGTTGTAGGGATTCGGAAAGAGCGTGTTGTCGACGATGATCTGCTTTTTGGTCTCGACGTTGAATAAGACGGGCTGCGGCTGGTCGAGCGCGTCGCCGGGCTTGGCGTACTCGATGGTGTGGTATTTCGGCTGAAGCTGATCGGCCGGCGAAGACTCGACGTAATCGAGTTTGCGTTCATAGCCGGGCCGCACGCGGTAGGCCGCGATCATCTTCGAATCGCTTGACCAGGCGAGCGAAGCCATCGCGTAATAGTTCCCCTCCGAGCCGTCGTAGCTCAGCGCGAAGCCGTCCCGCTTGCCCTTTGGCCGCACCCAGACGTTGAAGTTGTTAACCCACGCCTCCCACTTGCCGTCGGGCGAGACCTTCGTATCTGGAGACAGCGGAAAGTTATAGCGCGGCCCCGGAATGCCGTTGAGTGTTCCCGGCGCGGCGCGGCGCCCGCCGAAGCGACCGAAATCCGGCGCGTCGGACTTCCTGCACTTGTAAGCCGTCAGATCGCAGCGCCAACGCGCCCCTCTGGCGTTGACCTCTATCGCCCGTTCGCCGTCAACGAAGTTGAATTCGCTGAACGGCAATCTCAACGCAGTGATCGCTTCGTCGCCCGAAGGGAGAGATTCGGAGAGCGCGGCGGCGAGTTTTTCATGATCGAACGCCGGTTTCTTGGCGAGAGTCTCGGCGTCCATCAGGACGAATTCGTATCCCCCCTTGACCGCTTTGCGGTACCAGAAGCGGCTGGTCTTGTCGATCCAGTTGGCGCGATCGGGCGCGTTGACGACCAAACCTTGAAACTTTTCGCGCAGCCCTGCGGAGCGCTCGTAATCGGCCGGCGTTCCCTGCGCGTTGGCGAACGCGGGCAGTAGAAGCAATAGCCAAAACATCTGCCGGGAGAAATGTTGGTGTTTCATATTCGCTCCTTAGAAAATCCCTGGGTACGCATCGCTTCCAGCGTGCAGTAGTCGGGAAAAACGTATTGATCGGATTCAGACACTCCCCGAAGTCGCCTCAATTGCGCCTGGTGATTATCGCCTGCAATCCTGCGCATCCGGCCCTCCGGCGCGCTGCGAGCCTCCAACGGGTCTTCCGTCCACGACTGCACGCTGGAAGCGATGCGTACCCAGGGGCGCTTTTCATTTCAACCGCAAACGCAAAATGGTCAGCGAGTGGGCCGGGAAGGTGTAATTGAACCCGTTGTTCTCGACTGAAACCGAGACTGAGCGCGTCGCCGGACGGACTTTCTTGTCGTCGCCGAACGTGTGGGAGGCCTTCAGGTCGGAATGGTTCATCTCCCACACGCCGAGCTCGCTCTCGATGCGGCCCTCCTGATTATCGATCCGCGTGGCCAGGTCTTTGTCCTTGCTGCGGTTTAGCACGTTCAAGTACACCGCCCGCTCCCGCGGGTTATATGTGGCGGGGACGTCGAGGTATTTGAGCGGCGGACGATTGCCGACGCGGTAAGTCGGCGCCGAAGCCCACACGTCCAATGAGGTGTTCCCGCGTTGCTTGCCGTATTCGACGATCGGGAAATAGATCGGCTGCAGGAAGAGTCCCTGCTTGTTGGTCATGATCGGCGCGATGACGTTGACCATCTGCGCCAGGTTGGCCATCTTCACGACGTCGGCGCGGCGGAAGAACGAATTGAAGAACATGCCCATCGCCAGCGCGTCCTCGAAATTGTAGACCTCCTCCAGCTTTTCCGCCGCCTGAGCGCGGTACCAGACGTTCCACTCGTCATAGGCGATGTAGATCGGGCGCGGATTCTGCTGCCCCGACTGCGCCTGTTTGATCAGCCCCGCCGTGACGTCGATGTAATGATCGATCGTCTGCGACCAGCCCAGGAACCTTTCCAGATTGTTGTCGCGGTTGTTGATGTAGGTGTGGATGGCGATGTAATCGACCTGGTTGCGCAGCGTATTGAGGACCGTGCGGTTCCAGGCTATCCAGTCGGCGCCGTAGTTGCTCGACCCCGAGGCGACTAGCTTGATGTCGCGGTCTACGGCCCGCATCGCCTTGGCCGCTTCGAGCGCGAACTTCGAGTACTCCTCCGCGCTCTTCTGACCGAGTTGCCACCATCCGTCGATCTCGTTGCCGAGCGCCCAATATTTCACCTTGTAAGGCTGATCGCGCCCGTTCTTGCGCCGCTGGTCGGCCCAGTAAGTGGGATATGATCCGTTGCAGTACTCGACCCAGTGGCGCGCGTCGTCAATCGTCCCCAACCCGGCGTTGATGCAAATGTAAGGCTCCGCGCCGACGCGCTCGCAATAGCGCAAGAACTCGTCCGTGCCGAAGCGGTTGGTCTCGACGCCGCCCCAGGCCAGTTCCGGCCGCGCCGGGCGCCGGTCCTTCGGCCCTATCCCGTCCTTCCAGTCGTAGCCCGAGACGAAATTCCCGCCCGGATATCGCAGGATCGAAACGTTCAGCCCCTTGACCGCCTCCAGCACGTCCAGCCGGACGCCCTCTTTGTCCGAGAGCGGACTGCCTTCTTCGTAAATGCCGCCGTAGATCATGCGCCCCAGGTGCTCGGCGAAGTTGCCGAACAGATGCGGATGCACTTCGCCGATTGCGCGATCGATGTCAACCTTGATGCGAGCTTGCGGCTCCTGGCCGTGAGCGACATTCGACGAATTGGCGAGGGAAGCAAAAAAGGCAAAGAGAGCAAAGAGCGCAAAAAGCGCCTTAGCGACCCTCGGTACAGTACGGGGAGCGTCAGCGACCCGAGCCTCGATCAGCAGGCCCCTTGATCGGAGCTCAGGTCGCTGACGCTCCCCGTACTGTACCGTCCTTCTGTCGCGATAAACTAAATTGCGCACGGATTTCCTCCGGTTCATATGCCTCAGCGCGATTGTTTGTAATGAACATCCGGCTGCGCGCGCAGTTCGGCGGCTTTCTCTTCAGGCGATGTGTCGCTCAGGAAATTGCCGCCGCCGACCTCCGGACCCGCCAAATACTTCAACAGGTTCGGACGGCGCAGCGGCGGATGAAACTCGATGTGGAAATGGAACCCGCGATGATCGCCCCCGTCGGTCGGCGCCTGGTGCAGCAGCATCACGTACGGGAACGGCCTCCGCCACAGGTTGTCGAACTTCACCAGAAGAAGTTTGAGAGCCTCGGCGAAATCGCGCAACTCCGCCTCGCTGAGCGTCGCGATGCTCGGATGCGAAGCTTTCGGCGCGACGAAAGCCTCGTAAGCATAGCGCGCGAAGTACGGCAGGAAAACCATCGCCGATTCATTTTCGAAAATAATGCGCCGCCCGTCTTCGCGTTCGGCCTTGAGGATGTCCTGGAAAAGAATCTTCCCGGTGTCGGCCAGATGCCGCCCGGAGACTCGCGCCTCGGTCTCGATAGTCTTGAAGACGAAGTTGGTCGCATAGATCTGGCAATGCGGGTGCGGGTTGGAGACGCCGACGACCTCGCCTTTGTTTTCGAAGATCAGGACGTGGTTGATCTCTTCGCGCGCGCCGAGTTCGAGGTGCTGCTCCTGCCAGACGCGCATCAGGTTGACTATCTCTTCGGGTTCGAGTTCTGCGAGGGTCAGGTTGTGGCGCGGGCTGTAGCAGACGACGCGGGCGACGCCAGTGGCGGGCCGGTTGCGGTAAACGCCCGGCGGCGCGTCGAGACGGCGCGGGGCGTCCGGGCCGACGCAAGGGTGATCGTTATCGAAGACGAGCGTACACGTGTAATCGTCGTTGCGCTTGCCGCTGACGCGCTCGGCGCCGGGACATAAGTAGCAGTCGGGCAGACAATCGGGCAAGACTGCCTCCTCGCGCCCGACCGTCTCGCCGTTCCACGGACGATTCTGCCGGTGCGCGGCCACTACCACCCACTCTTCGCGCAAAGGATGCCATCGTTCTTCCCAAGTCATACGCTAGAACTCGATTCGCGCGCCGAGTTGCACCGTGCGCGGATAGAACACACTGGTGGCTTTGCCAAAGTTCCCGGCTGTTAGAGTCGTAACGACACTGCGCGGGTCCAGATTGACGCGATTGAACAGGTTGTAGAACTCGGCGCGGAACTGGAAGCGCGCGCCTTCCTTGCCATAAAACCAGGGAATGCCGAAACTTCTTCCGAGGCTGAGGTCCACAAGCTTCAATCCAGGGCCTCTGAATGTGTTGCGCCCAAGTGTGCCTCCTCTAGCCCAGCCCAGGCAAACGGGTGGCGGTGGTGGCTGGGGTGGCTGGCCTGGCGGCGGTGGCGGCGGTGGCGGTGGAGTCGAGAACCGCGTGCATGGCGGCAGCGGGAAATCCGCAGCCGCCGCGAACCCGTTGAGAAAATCGGATCGGTCGGTTTGTCTGGAGTTCCCAAACGCCGGCATGTCAGGCACATCAGGCCCAGCGCCATCTCCGTTAAGATCCTGGCCGGCAGTTATCCATAACGGATACCCGTCCTGAAAACTGGCGATGACGCCCAACTGCCAGTTTCCTAGCGCAGCACTCGCAAATCGGCTTCCAAAGAAATTTTTCGGAACGTCATAGACGAGATTGAATGAAAGCCTCTTGGAAATGTCGAAGGCTGCCAGGCCGCGTTGGCCGCTGATGTTATACGCATCGACAATGGGAGACTGAAGGCTGTCTCGCCCGACGCCTGTCGCGTCCTGAACGCTGAGCGTCTTGCCGAAGGTGAACGAAGTCGTGAAGGTGTACCCTCGATTGAACCGCTTGTTGAGCGAAACCGTGCCGCCGTTGTAGTGCGACCACCCGCTGTTATCCGTATAGCTGATGCCGGCGAAGAATGGGTTCAACCGGTCGAGGTTCGCGTCGAAGCTCAGGTCGCCGGCGAACCGGTTTCGATTGGCATTCACATAAAGGTGGACCGCCTGCGAGCCCAGGTAGTCCGCCTCCAATATCCAGTTTGAAGTGAGCGCGTACTGAATGCCGAAGAAGCGGTTGATCGTATAGGCGTACCTGAGATCAGGCGAGGTTCCTCCAACGCCCGCCCTCGCTCCAATGGGGCCGCCGCGCTCATTGACGCCGGTTCGTAGCCCCGTGGGGAAGAGGCAATTGAAGGGCGCCACGTCGAGCTTGCAAAGCCCGTAGACCGGCTGCGGGCCTGTTGGATTGTCGAGACTGGCGGTGATCGCGGACTGGAATGGAGGATTGCCACGGATGCGATCGCTCCAGGCGATGTTGGGCCAACGTTGCATGAAAACTCCCATGCCGCCCCGGATGCTTATGCGACTATCGAAACCCCACGGCGTCCAGGCGAAACTCAAGCGCGGCGCGAAGTAGCCGATGCGATGTGTCTCGAACAGTTCCGGGACGATTTTCACCGATGCGTTGGCGATCCGTTGCTGAAAGGTCGAACCGGAACCCGGTATGACGTTGCTCATCCGGCCGTTCTTCTCATAGGGATTCGAAGAGAAGTCCCAGCGAAATCCCAGGTTGAGCGAGAAATTCTTTTTCACCTTCCAATTATCCTGGACGAAGAACCCATACGTGGTCACCCGGTATTGAACGTCTTGAAACGACGGCGTGCCGTCTCGCAGATCATAGTTAACGTTGTTTTCTACGACCGGCATATCAGCCGCAAAGTCGAAGAGGTTCCTGAAATCGTAGTTCGGGCGCTGCTGCGGCCCGCTGAACAGGTCGTTCTCCTGGTCGCGGAAAATCTCGACGCCGGCCTTCAACGAATGGTTACCACGGTTGACCGAGAGAACGTCGCGCCAGTTCCAATCGTTCTGGATGAATAGCGCGGGCGCAAAGCCGTTGCCGAAGCCTTCCTGCAATCCGCCTCCTGTGCTGATGGTCGGCGCCTCGCAATGGGAACATTCCTGTCCGCCCTGGAACCGGGTAAAGCCGACGGCGGCCTCGTTGATGACGGTTGAACTGAATGTATGCGTCCAGTTGACGTTGGCGTAGTAGGTAAGTGGTTTTGCCGCGAACGCGTTTCTGAACTCTGTCCGGAATTGCGTGCCTTCTACGTCCGCTGTTCTTCTCTGGTAGTTGACGTGTATCCGGTCTTTGGAATCATTCAAGTACCGATCCACGCGCACATTCCATTGCAACCCATTGCGTGTAGGCGCGAAGGTCCGAACAGCCGACCCGCGCAGCGGCATATTGCAGGGCATCCCCAGAGGCCCTGTGCCCGAGCAGGGGGGGACAATACGCAATTGAGCCATGTATTGCGCGACAGTTTGCGGGCCCGTGATAGGGCCGATGTCGCCGACGGGATATTTAGTCAGAAGAAGAGTAGAGATGTTGTTGGGGAATCTCGTCTTCAGGAAATTGACGAATTCAGGAGTTTCGACGTTGATGAGATCCGTAACCGCTTCGGACGAGCGGAGCGTGTCGAGGCCGCCGAAAAAGAACATCTTGTCCGTTTGAATTGGGCCGCCCAGCGAGAATCCGAACTCGTTTCGCCGCGAGACCGGAATGATTCGACCAGAGGACTGGTTCGGCGTGTTCTGAAGGACGTTGCGCGCCGTGAGTTTGTTATTCCTGTGGTATTCGAAGAGGGAGCCATGAAACTTGTTCGATCCCGACTTAGAGACCGCGTTGACAACGATCGAGCCGCTCCGTCCGTATTCCGCCGAGTAATCGTTCAAGGCCACGCTGAACTCCGCGACCGAATCGGGGTTGAGAGTTACATAGACAGTGCCGGGATCCGGGTTGCTGTTGGCCGAGATGCCGTCCACATAGTAGCCGTTGCCGTCGCCCCGTTGGCCGTTCGCGTTCACTTTCGGCTCGCCGACCAGGCTGAAGATGTCGAAACCGCCGGCCCGGCCTGCGAGGTTGCCTACCCCGGTCACGCCGGGCGCCAGCGATACGAGGTCCAGGATGTTCCGCCCGGCCATCGGCAGGTTACGGATTTGCGCCGTCGAAATATTCGTGGCGACCTTGGCTTCGGAACTTTGCAGCGACGCTGGTTCGGAAGTCACGGTGACCGTCTCGGAGACGTCGCCAACTTTCAGCGCGAGCGATATTGTTCGCGTCTCGGCGGCGCCAAGAGTGATGTTCTCCTGCGTCAAGGAGGCGAAGCCCTTGACCGAGACCGTGATCTTGTACTTGCCCGGCGGCAGAGTGGGAAAGCCGTAGGAACCTGCGGAATTGGTCTTCGCCGTCTGGCTGACGCCGGTCTCAACGTTGACGAGTGTTACCTGAGCTTCCGAGACTATTCCTCCGCTTGGATCAGTCACTGTGCCTTCAATGGAGCTCCGGAATTGAGCCTGCGCCGCGTTGGTAAAAGCCAAAACGAGCAATAAACAAGCGGCGGTCTTTGAGAAACTTTTCAATGTCATGGCTGTCCTCCGTTGGTTTGCGGTTACTTTAAATATTCGAACCAGTCTTCCAATTCAGTCGAATTTGCTGTATCCAAGCAAGGATCGTATGCGTTTTCGCGGGAAACGAACATAAAAGGCCCATGAATATGGCGTCTTGTACGATCTTATGACGGGTTGAATCCGGTTAGGGGGAGTCTATGTCCTTCTGTGCAAGTGAAGCTGGGGGAATCTGTAGCGCAAACTGTCCAGTTTGCGTGTCTCGTCCACTCGATCATCACCGGGAATTGCGCGAACCTGATTGTCAGCCCGTCTCCTCCACTGAGCGTGTGAAGGAGGCGACGCAAACTGGACAGTTTGCGCTACGGTTATCGAATCATTTGCGCAAACGGCAAACCACTTGCACAGGTCGAAATTTCGTAAAAAGCTGCCGAACCGTATGTGACATTTTTCTATCCGCCATTTTTCTGTCCGCGATGTCGATTCTATGCTCATTAACGCCCTGCGCGGTCTCCGCCCAAACGCAGGAGGCGGACTACCAAACCGCCGTTTCCTTTGTGCAGCAGGGGCAGTTCGACCGAGCCTTTCCCATCTTGCAGCGGATTCTGGATCGCTCTCCCAATGACCTCAAGGCACTCAACCTGATGGGCATCGCTCTATCCGCCGCCGGACGTCGAGAAGAGGCGAACGAGCATTTCAAGAAAGTCCTGGCGCTTGAGCCGAAATTCGTTCCGGCCCTGAAAAATATGGCGCTCAATGAGCTGGCCATCGGCAAGACTCAGGAAGCGAGGATTCATTTTGAAGAGACGTTGAAGTCGGCGCCGCAGGACGCCACATGCCACTGGGGACTGGCGGAGATCGCGTTCGCCGCCCGCGACTACAAACGCGCGGCCCTGAACTATGAGCAGAGCGGCGACCTGGCCTGGAAGGATTCCCGAACGGCGATCAAATTCGCGACCAGTTGTCTTGAAGATGGACAGTCGGTCAAAGCCGCGACGATATTGGAGAAGATTCCAACAACTTTATCGGCTGCGGACGCAACCATTCAGTTTCAGGCCGGAGTCATGCTCGCCAGACTGGAAAAATACGAAGCCGCCGCGCGACGCTTCGAGGTGGCCCGACAAGGTTTTCCCGATCCCTATCAAGTGGGATACAACCTGACGCTGGTGTTAATCAGGAACCGGGACTATGCGGCGGCCATCCGCGCCGGAGAAGAGACGCTTGCCGCAGGCCGCCGCAAGGCCGAAATTTATAACCTGCTGGCGCAGGCGTACGATCAGAGCGGGCAGACGAAGCAGGCTTACGACGCTCTCCGCGCGGCCACCGAACTTGATCCGCAAGACGAAACCAATTACCTCGACCTGATCGCGCTCTGCCTGAAACACGAAAATTACGACCTCAGCCTGGAGATCGCCGACATCGGCGCCAGGCGCGTCCCGAGTGGGCGCCGCCTGCGATTGAGCCGTGGCGTTGCGCTGGTTATGAAGGGCAGGCTTGAAGAGGCCGTCAAAGAGTTTCAGACCGCCGGAGAGCTTTCGCCAGAAGAAGCGCTGCCTCAGGTGGCTCTGGGACTGGCGCTCATCCAACTGGACAAACATTCCGAAGCGATAGCCCTGTTGCGGCGGCGAACTGAGCTTAACCCGAAAGACCCTCGCATCTTCTGGCTTCTCGGAGAGGCCTTGAACCGTTCAGGCGCTCAGCCGGGAAGCGAGGAGGAGAAGGAAGCGATCAGCGCGCTGGAGAAATCCATTCAGTTGGACCCGCGGCTGCCGCAATCGCGCGCCTTGCTGGGGAAGATACTGCTGCGTCGCGGCGAAGTCGCCCGCGCGGCTGAGCATTTGGAGAGGGCTTTCGAACTCGACCCGGAAGACATGACCGCCGCCTATCAACTGGCGCAGGCGCTTCAACGAATGGGCCAGACCGAGCGCGCCAAACAACTCTTTACTAAAGTCAGCCAGTCCAAGAGCGGGGAGTTACAGGACGCACAGCGCAACCTGATGCGCATCATCAAGGCAGGGTCGCAATGAGAGATTCACTCATTCGCGCTTCGACAAGCAGAGCAGGATGCTGTAATCGATCTACTGGTCGCCGCAGCGACGATTGAGCCTCTCCCGGCCTTTTCAAGGCTTGTCATTACCCAAACTTTTACACAAAGCGCGTTTGTTGTACCCAAGCCCGCGAACGCGGGCGGCAGAATAAAGCCTTGTATGATGGTTTTGATGGTTTGAGGTAAGCTTTCGTGGCCACTTTCAAACCAGAACCCCGGCGCGGCAGATCGTTTAAAAGCCCGGGTCCG
>WNGA01000914.1_pt1 | contig 45175 bp, 41 predicted proteins | sample 5400061 | NCBI WGS metagenome assembly WNGA01 (sample SAMN13153366, study PRJNA577476) | soil metagenome | isolation source: 100 cm soil or saprolite under grassland replicate 2 | place: USA:California | collected 2016-06-15 | reverse complement strand
CGGTGATCTCGTTCGCGCTGCACGACGAGAACAACAAGTTCGTGTTCGGGACGAACACCGACTGGAAGGGCGTGCGGTTCCACCCGTTCGAGGGGAAGAAGCGGGTCCGGTTCCACCTGCGGTCGCTGCCGTTCGTGGGCGGGAAATACTGGGTCACGCTCGGGGTGCACTCCCGCGACGCCTCCACCGTGTACCACGTGCAGGAGCAGAAGTACGCGTTCACGGTGCGGACCGGGGACGAGAACCCCGGGTTGGTGTTCATCCCGATCGACATCGACGTCGAGGATCTCTGAGCCCTTGGCCCGGGTCCTGATCGTCTCGTCGTATCCGCCGCGCCACTGCGGGATCGGCGCCTACGCCCGGACCCAGGCCGAACGGCTCCGGGCGGCCGGCGACGACGTGGTGGTGATCTCCCCGGCCGACGGCGACGGCGACGTCCGGGTGCCGTTCGACGGCGGGCGGCCGTTCCGGGAGGCGGCCCGGCGAGGCGGGAAGTTCGACCGGATCGTGGTGCACTTCCAGCCGGCGCTGTACTACCTGCCCGGAGCCCGCGCCTCCTGGTCGAAGATGCGGACCAGCGCGGCGCTGCTGGCCCTGGTCCGGCGGCAGCCGCAGACCGAGATCGTGGTGCACGAGGCCGACCGGCCGGTCCGGTGGCGCCCCGACTACGCGCTCCTTCGGCGAGCCTTCGCCCGGGCCACGCTGGGGTTCCACACGGTGGCCGAACGCGACGCGCTCCGGCGCGAGTACCGGCTGCCCGAGCTTCGGGCCCGGCTGGTGGACCACACCGAGGGCGTCACCGTCCACGCGCGACCCTCGCGGGAGGAGGCCCGGGCGCGCCTGGGTGTCCTCCCGGACGAGCCGCTGTTCCTGTGCGCGGGGTTCCTGCACCCGGACAAGGGGTTCGACCGCGCGGTGCGGGCCTTCGCCGCGGCGGGATCCCCGGGGCGGCTGGCGGTCGTCGGATCGGTCAGGGACGCCACGCCGGAGAACCGGGCCTGGGCCACCGAGCTCCGGGAGCTGGCCCGGCGAACGCCGGGCGTGGACGTGCGAGAGGACTACGTGAGCGACGAGGACTTCGACGCCTGGATGGCGGCCGCCGACCGGCTGGTCCTGCCGTACCGGCGGTCGTGGTCCTCCGGCGCCCTGGCCCGGGCCCGGGCCCTGGGGACGCCGGCCCTGGTGGCCGCCGCCGGGGGGCTCCCCGAGCAGGCCGGGCCCGCCGACCGCGTGTTCGCCACCGACGACGAGCTGGCCGCGCTGATCCGGGAGGCCGCGGCGGAGGTCGCCGCCGACCGCCGCGAGGCGGCCCCGGCCGCGCCCGCGCGCGAGGCCGGCCGGTGACCGGGGCCCGCCCCTCCGCCGGCGACGTGGGCGATCCACCGGAGAGCACGCCGGCGGTGACGCCGGACCGTCCCTCCCCGCGCGGGAGGCGCCTGTTCGGGCGGCCCCTGGGCTGGTTCCGGGGGGCCCGTCCGGGCCACACCGACGAATGGGACATCGAACACTCCGACATCGATCCGAAAGGAAGCCCCCTCATGCTGCTCGGACTGATCCTGGTCTCCGTCCTGCTGGCCGCGATGGCCCAGATCGTGCTGAAGCACGGGATGAACCACGTCACGCACGAGCTGCAGCAGGCCCAGGGCCCGGGCGCGCATTTCAAGCTCGACGGCCCCTCGCTTCGCACGGCGGCCGGCACGTTCTGGGTGTGGGCCGGGCTGGCCATCTTCGGCATCTCGGCGTTCGTGTGGCTGGCGGTGCTGTCGCGGGCGGCGCTGTCGTTCGCGTATCCGTTCGCCGCGCTGACCTACGTGGTGATCGTCCTGTACGACACCCTGCGAGGGGAGGCGGTCACCGGCCTGCGGTGGGGCGGCGTCGCGCTGATCGTGGCCGGGATCGTCCTGGTGTCCCGCACGCCCTCGCACGGCTGACCGGATGATGGGCGCGGAACCGGGCCGGGACCCCGATCTGTCGGTGATCGTCGTGAACTACAACGCCGGCGACCACCTCATGCGGTGCCTGACGTCGGTGTACGCGGCGGCGGGCGACGCCACGCTGGAGGTGTTCGTGATCGACAACGCCTCCCGGGACGGCAGCGCGGCCCGCGCGAAGGAGTCGTTCCCGGGGATCGCGCTGGTGCAGAACCGCGACAACCGGGGCTTCGCGGCCGCGGTGAACCAGGGCCTCCGGGCGTCGGCGGCGCCGTTCGCGTTCGTGCTGAATCCCGACGCCGAGGTCTCGCTGGGGACGCTCGGCGCCCTGGTGAAGCTGGCCCGGGAGCGGCCCCGGGCCGCCCTGCTGGGCCCGCTGATCCGGAACTCGGACGGGTCGCTGTACCCGTCCGGCCGCACGTTCCCCTCGATCTCGGAGGCCGTGGGGCACGCGTTCGTCGGCCCGTTCCGGCCGGACAACCGGTTCACCAGGGCCTACACGATGGCCGGGTGGGACCGGACCACCGAGCGGGAGGTGGACTGGGTGTCGGGCTCGGCCATGCTCCTGCGGCGGGAGGCCCTCGACCAGGTCGGCATGCTGGACGAGGGGTTCTTCCTCTACGGGGAGGAGCTGGACCTGTGCACCCGTCTGGCCGGCAGGGGGTGGAAGGTGGTGTTCACCCCGGAGGTCGAGGTGACCCACGAGGGCGGGGTGTCCACCGGGCGGTCCCGGCGGATGAACCTCATCCACTCGCGTTCGATCTACCGGTACTACCGCAAGCACCGGGCCACGGGGTGGCGCCGGGTCCTGATGCCGTTCGCGTGGGTCGCGCTCCGGGCCCGGGCGGAGATCGTGTCGTTGCAGGTGAGGAAGGCCCGTCGGTGAAGGCCGTCGTGCTGGTGGGCGGGGAGGGGACCCGGCTGCGGCCCCTCACCGAGACCGTCCCCAAGCCGCTGCTGCCGGTGGCGAACCGGCCGTTCCTGCACCGGGTCCTGGACCATCTGGCCGGCCACGACGTCCACGAGGTGGTGCTGTCGTCGCCGTACCTGGAGGAGACGTTCGGCCCGTTCATCTCCGAACGGCACGGCGACCCCACGATCACGTGGATCACCGAGACGCACCCCCTGGGCACGGGCGGGGCGATCGTGAACGCGCTGCCGTACCTGGATCCGGAGCCGTTCTTCGTCCTGAACGGCGACATCCTCACCGACCTCGACCTGTCCGAGCTCCTCCGGTTCCACCGGGACCGCCGGGCCCTGGCCACCATCACCCTGTCCCGGGTGGAGGACGCCCGGCCCTTCGGCCTGGTGGCCACCGAACCCGACGGCCGGGTCCTGGAGTTCCGGGAGAAGCCGGCCGACCTGGTCCCCGGCGACGTGAACGCGGGGACGTACGTGCTGGAGCCCGAGGCGCTGGATGGCTGGCAGATCGGGCAGACCATCTCGATCGAACGCGAGATCTACCCGGCCCTCATCTCGAGCGGCCGGCCGGTGTACGGGTTCGTCACCACCGCCTACTGGAAGGACCTGGGGACCCCCGAGAAGTACCTCCAGGCTCACTTCGACGTGCTCGAGGGCCGCCTGGAGGGCATCGACGTCGCGGCGCCGTGCGTCGCGGACGGCGCGGTGGTGGATCCCCGGGCCCACCTGGGCCGGTGGGTCGTGGTGGGTCCGGAGGCATCGGTGGGGGAGGAGGCCGTGGTGGAGGACTCCGTGCTCCATGCCGGGTGCATGGTGGGCCGGGGGAGCCGGGTCAGCGGATCCATCGTCGGGCCCGGCGCGGTGGTCGGCGAGGGCGCGGCGCTCTCGGATTCGGTGCTGGGCCAGGGCGCCCGGGTCCCCGCCGGAATGGCCGCCGACGGCCTCCGCGTGCCGGCGGGCGCCATCGCGGCCCCCGACTGACCGCCCTCCGGTCGGGCGCTGCGGCCGACGCCCCGGGGGCAGGAGGTCCTACCCGATCGGCGGTAAATCGGCCTCGAACGTGCAGCTCTCAGCGGGAATCGGACATCTGTCCGTCAAGCTTCCGGGGCCCCGGGACGATGTGTTAGGTTGCCGGAACCGCCGGCCCCCTCATATGCGGAAACGATCCGACGCCATCATCATCCTGGCCGCGTTGGCGGCCCTGCTGCCCGCAGGAATCGCGCGTGCCAACGGGGGAGACCCCTCGTCCGCGTCCAAGCAGCCTCCGCTCCCCGCGGCCGGCGCGAAGGCCTCCGCGGACGCGAAGAGCTTCATCTTCTACGGCTCGGGGTGGGGTCACGGCGTCGGCCTGTCGCAGTGGGGGGCCTACGGGCTGGCCGCCCAGGGGTGGAACTCCACCGACATCCTGACGCACTACTACAGCGGGACCCAGGTCCAGGGGGCCCCGACCGGCTCGCCCTCGATCATCCGGGTCGGGCTGACCTGGGATCACACCTCGCTCTCGTTGACGGCCGAGGCCGGTCCCGTGGCGCTGCGATTCGGCTCGGTGGACTACCAGGACAAGTACACGATCCCGAAGGGGTCGACGTGGACCGTCCGGGTCGACGCCGACGGCCACTACAAGCTGGTCAACGCCAACGGCGTCCTGGTGGGAACCACGGGCGGACCGAAGTGGAAGATGTTCGCCGCGTACGAACAGAACGGTTCGCGGCTCCGGATCGCGAGTGCCGGGCACAGCTACGCGCACGGGTACATCGAGTTCAACACGTACAAGGGGTGCACGAGTTGCACGTGGCTCCTGCGGGCCATCGGCGTGATGACGCCGAACGAGTACCTTTACGGGCTCGGTGAGGTTCCGTCGTCGTGGCCGATGGCGGCCATGGAGGCCCAGGCGGTGGCGGGCCGGACGTACGCCTTCTACATGGAGAACTGGCGGGGCCTGCACCGCAGCGACCACGGGGACTGCAACTGCGGTGTGTACCCCAGCTCGGTGGACCAGGCCTACATCGGGTGGGACAAGGAGGCCGACTCCTACGCCGCCGAGTGGCGGAAGGCCGTGGACGGGACCACCGGCAAGGTCGTCACGTACCAGGGCAAGCTGACCCTCTCGAACTACTACTCGGCGAGCGGCGGGTACACGGAGGACAACGAGAACGTGTGGTTCGACGATCCGATCCCGTACCTCCGCGCCGTGTGCGATCCCGGCGACTACGTCTCGGATCGGAACAACGCGCGCGTGTGGTCCGAGGAGCTCACCCAGGCGCAGGTCTCGAGCCTCATCGACCGCTACTACGACGTGGGGACCGTGACCTCGTTCGGGCCGATCACCTACGCGCCCGAGTCGGGGCGGATCATCTCGATCACCGTCAACGGCTCCGGGGGGCGGGCCGGGAGCAGCGCGAGCATGAAGGGCCCCACGTTCAGCTCGCTCCTCGGGTTGATGGACGACAAGGTGTGGATCGACGTGAACCGCAACGTCGAGGGCGCCATCCGGAACCGGTACGACTCGCTGATGTGCGCGCCCGGGCTGGCCCGGACCGCCGCGTTCAGCGTGACCGGCGGGCGGATCCAGAAGTTCGCCGACGGCGCGGTGTTCACGAACAACGACCACGGGACCACGTCGTGGCTCCACGACATGATCTACGCGAAGTTCCAGGCCCTCGGTGGGGTCAAGGGCCTGCTGGGCCTTCCCCGGACCGGCGTGATGATCCTGCATCTCCCGAAGGGGTGCGCCGACTCGGACGTGTGCTCGAGGACGGACTTCGACGGCGGCCGGATCTACCAGAAGGGCGGCGTGGGCACGTACGAGGTCCACGGGCCCGTGCTGGGGTACTACCTGGACCACGGCGGCGCGGTGGGCGCGCTCGGCTTCCCCACGTCGGACGTCAAGGCGCTGAGCGGCGGCTCTGTCCGGTCCACGTTCGAGCACGGCACGGTGACCTGCCCCGCGACCGGCCCCTGCGTGAAGTCGTAGCCGCCCCGCGTTCCCGCTACTTCGTCGACGTCGACCCGATCTTGAACTCGATCGGCTCGGCCCCGATCCGCCGGGCCAGCCGGGACAGCATGACGATCGCGATGACCGCCATGAACGTGATCAGGACCGCGTAGATGAAGAGGCCGGTGATCCGGGCGTTCTCCGAATAGTGGGCCAGCCAAGTCGACAGCGCGGTGTTCCAGGCCAGGGCCACCACCACACCGAAGGCGGTGGTCACCACCGAGATCACCGTCACCAGGAACTCCCGCGAGAACCGCCCGGCCTTGCGCGCGGCTTCGAAAGCGGCCTCCCGCGCCGCCTCGGCCAGCGCGGAGGCCTCTGCCCGGTCCCGCTCGGCGTTCGCCGCCGCCGCCTCCGCCCGGCGTGCGGCATCCTCCGGGGTCCCGCCCGACGGCGTGGTCGGCGGCTGCTCCGGGGTTCGATCGCTCATCGTGGGATCCCTCCTCGCTCGCGTCAGGTCCCGCGACAATACCGAGCCGTGCGGGCAGGCGGTCCTGCTGGACTTGTCGGTCACTCCAGTCGGAGGTGGTCCTCGACGGGGAGCGGGGGGCGCGGCGGGGGGGTGCCGGCGGGCATTGGGCCCGCTGCCACGGAGCCGAGGGGGAGCCATTCGGCGTCGAGGGCGAGGGCCTCTCGGGTCTCGTCCTTGCAGAACAGAGTGGAGGAGATCCAGCAGGACGCAACGCCCTGGGCGTGCAGGGCCAGGAGGAGGTTCTGGATCGCCGCCCCACCTGAGAGCAGAAACATCTCCCGCTCCGCTGCCGCCCGTTCGTGGTCTGGGTAGGCGTGTGCGCCCCGGAGGCGGACGCACGGCACGATGATCACCGGGGCCTCCCCCAGCAGGGCGTCCGACTTCGACTGGCGCCTGGCGATGACGTGTTCCGGCGTGCCGTCGCCCTCCAGGTCCTCGCGCCACGCGGCCGCCATCGCGCCCAGGAGACGGCGCTTCGCGGCCACGGATTCCAGCACCACGAACAGCCAGGGGCGCGTGTGGTGGGGGGCCGGCGCCGTGCACGCCGCCCGGACCGCCTCCTCCAGCACCGACCGGGGCACGGCGCCCTCGCCGAACGTACGGATGGATCGCCGGGCGTGGAGCGACTGCAACGGCGATTCCCGGAACAGGTCCTCGTCGGGGGGCCGGACCAACTCGGCGGCCGGGCCCGGCGGGGCGCCCTCCGTTCGCACGCCGCGGACCACCGCCGCGGGGATGCGCGCGGCCTTGCCCATGACCAGACCCGACGCCGCGGCGACCTCGTCGGCCAGCGCCACCACGGTGGCCTCCAGGATCCGGCCGGCGTGATCCGGGGTTCCCCGGAGGTCCACCAGCGACGGGAGGCCGGCGCACCCCAGGGCCACGTTCACCAGACCCCGCCGCCAGGGGCGGCCGAACGTGTCGGTGACCACCACGCCCACCGGGCCTGCGGCCACCGGCTCCAGGGCTTCCCGGATCCGTTCGGCCGAGGCGTCGGGGTCGATCGGGAGCAGCGTGAGGAATCCCTCGGCCACGTTCGAGGCATCCACCCCCGCGTTCGCGCACACGAACCCGTGGAGCGTCTCGGCGATCACCAGGTCGTCCCGCCGGGCCACCACCCGACGCGTTTCGGCGGCCACCCAGCCGTCGTGGCCCCGTTCGGCCGCTGGGACCACCCGGCCCTCGGCCTTCGACACCGCCTTCTGGGTCACCGCCACGACGTCGCCGGGGCGGAGCCGCCCGGAGAGCTCGCGGGCCAGGATCGCCGCCAGGTCGTCCCCGGCCTGGAGCTCGGGGAGCCCCTCGACCGGCAGGATCTCCACTCCGGCCACCACGTCAGCTCACCCGGGCCTACCGCATCCCGATGAGCGAGAGCGCCGTCCGGGCCACGTGCTCGGCAGCAACGTCGCCGGTCATCACGGTGTCGGTGACGGCCACGCGCATGCCCAGCGCCGCCACGCGGTCGCGAAGCCGTTCGTCCGCCGTGTCCATGACCCATCCCGAGAGCAGGTCCCGGTACATCTCCGCCACGCCCGCGGCCGACACCTCGACGCCCGCCACCGGCAGGAGCCGGTCGGCCATCCCGGCGAGCGGCGCGCCGCCCACGATCCCCGACACGCCCACCGCGCGGTCCCGCCGCGCCGCGACGGCGTCGCGGATGCCGGGGACGGCCAGGATCGGCCCGATCGAGGCCACCGGGTTCGACGGCGGGAACACCACCGCATCAGCTTCGGCGACGGCCTCCAGCACCCCGGGCGCCGGCCTGGCTGCCGCGGCGCCCTCGTACCGGACCGCCTTCACCTCGTCGGCCGCGTGCCGCTGGACCCAGTACTCCTGGAAGTGCAGGTCGCAGGGACGCCCCATGCTCACCGCGTCGATCCGGGTGGCCACCGGGTCGTCGGACATCGGCAGGATTCGGCTGGCCAGCCCGAACCGGGCCGCCACCAGGGCCGTGGCCTCGGACAGCGTGGCGCCGGAGCGCAGGAGCCCGGTCCGGAACAGGTGGGTGGCGAGGTCCAGGTCCCCCAGACCGAACCAGGAGCCATCCGCATCGAACCGCCGGAGCTCCTCGGTGGCCCGGAACGTCTCCTCGCGTCGGCCCCATCCCCGCTCCCGGTCCATGACCGTCCCCAGCCAGTACGTGACCGAGTCCAGGTCGGGCGAGACATGAAGCCCGTGCAGCTCGATGTCGTCGGCGGTGTTCACCACCACCGTGACGTTGCGGGGCGGCACGGCCCGCACCAGCCCCCGCAGGAACTTCCCCGCGCCGATCCCGCCGGCCAACGCCACGACGTTCATCGGCCCACAGCCTACGGGCCGGGCGGCAAACGGCGCCCGATCTCCGGGGATCAGACCGGGGTATCGCAGGACCCGTAGTAGGCTCCGAGGGTCATGTCCGACCCGACCCCCCAGGCGGTGCGCCGGGCCCTGGCGCGCGCCGAGGCCGGCAAGGCCGTATCGGTGGACGAGGTGACCGCGTTGCTCGCCACGCGCGGTGAGCAGCTCGAGGAGCTCCTGGGGCTGGCGTCGCGGCACCGCGAGATGGGCCACGGCCGGAGCGTCACGTACTCGCGGAAGGTGTTCGTCCCGCTCACGATGCTGTGCCGGGACCACTGCCACTACTGCACGTTCGCCAAGGCCCCCGCGAAGCTCGACCAGGCGTACCTGACCCCCGAGGAGGTCGTGGCCGTCGCCGAGGCCGGGCGGCAGCGGGGGTGCAAGGAGGCCCTGTTCACGCTGGGGGATCGGCCCGAGGAACGCTACCCCGTGGCCCGCGAGTGGCTGGCATCCCGGGGGTACTCGTCCACGCTGGACTACCTGCGGGCGGTGAGCATCCGGGTCATCGAGGAGACCGGCCTGCTCCCGCACCTCAACCCGGGGGTCATGTCGTGGGAGGACATGGCCCGCCTGAAGCACGTCAGCGCGTCGATGGGGATGATGCTGGAGACGTCCTCGGACAGGCTCTCCGCGAAGGGGGGCCCGCACTTCGGCTCGCCGGACAAGGTCCCCGCGGTCCGCCTGCGGACCATCGAGGACGCCGGGCGCCTGTCGATCCCGTTCACCACCGGGATCCTGGTGGGGATCGGGGAGACCCTCCGCGAACGGGCCGAGTCCCTCCTGGCCATCCGGGACCTCCACCGGAAGTACCGCCACGTGCAGGAGGTCATCGTCCAGAACTTCGTCCCCAAGCCGGGGACGGCCATGCACGCATCGCCGCCTCCGGAGGCGGACGAGTACCTCGCGACGATCGCCACGGCGCGGGTGGTGTTCGGTCCGCGGATGCACCTCCAGGCGCCGCCGAACCTCTCGGACGACCGGTTCCCCCGCCTGCTCGACGCCGGCATCGACGACTGGGGCGGCGTCTCCCCGCTCACGCCCGACCACGTGAACCCGGAGAAGCCGTGGCCCCGGATCGAACGCCTGGCGGAGGCGACGGCCTCGAGGGGCCTGGAGCTCCGCGAACGGCTCACGGTCTACCCGGAGTACGCGCTCCGGCCCGACCCGTGGATCTCGGGGAAGATGCAGCGGCCGGTGGCGGCGCTGGTGGCGGACGACGGCCGGGCCCGCGAGGGCCAGCGCCCCGAGCCCGTCGAGTGGCAGGACCCCGACGTCCAGTGGAAGCCCCGCCAGATCGCGCTCACGTTCGCCAAGGCCGACGGCGCCGGTCTCCGGGAGGACTCGCTCCAGGTCTACGGGGACTTCGACGCGTTCGAGGTGGAGGCCACGAAGCGGTGGGCCTCGAGAGCGCGAGACCCGAAGCGGCTGGCCGGGGACATCCGCCGCGCCCTGAAGAAGGCCACCGCCGGCCGCCCCGACGACATCACCGACGGGGAGGCCGTGGCGCTGTTCGAGGCCGAGGGGGAGGCCCTGGAGGCCCTGTGCGCGGTGGCCGACGACCTCCGCCGGGACGTGGCCGGCGACGAGGTGACGTACGTGGTGAACCGGAACATCAACTTCACGAACGTGTGCTACACGGGCTGCCGGTTCTGCGCGTTCGCGCAGCGGGAGGTGGATCAGGAGTCCTACACGCTCCGCCTCCACGAGGTGGCCGACCGGGCCGAGGAGGCCCGGCGGTACGGCGCCACCGAGGTGTGCATGCAGGGCGGGCTCCACCCGTCGCTCCCCGGCGAGTTCTACTTCGGGCTCCTCGACGCCGTGAAGCGCCGCGTGCCGGACATGCACATCCATGCGTTCAGCCCGATGGAGGTCCTGAACGGGTCCGCGCGGCTGGGCATCTCGTTCCGGGAGTTCCTCCAGGAATGCCGGGACCGGGGGCTGGGGTCGATCCCCGGGACGGCCGCCGAGATCCTCGACGACGACGTCCGGTGGGTCCTGACCAAGGGGAAGCTCCCCGCCGACACGTGGGAGGAGATCGTGAAGACGGCGCACGACGTGGGGCTGCCCTCGAGCAGCACGATGATGTACGGCCACGTCGACGCTCCGCCGCACTGGGTGGCCCACATCCGCCGGCTGGCCCGCATCCAGGACGAGTCCGGTCGGTTCACGGAGTTCGTGCCGCTGCCGTTCGTCCACCAGAACTCGCCGATCTATCTGGCGGGGAAGGCCCGGCCCGGCCCCACCCACGACGACAACCGGCGGGTCCACGCCGTGGCCCGGATCCTGCTGCACGGCCGGATCCCGAACGTCCAGGTGTCGTGGGTGAAGATAGGGATCGAGGCGTGCCAGCTCCTGCTGCGGGGCGGGGCGAACGACCTCGGCGGGACCCTCATGGAGGAGACCATCAGCAGGATGGCCGGCGCGGAGTGGGGGATCCGCAAGGAGCCCGAGGAGCTCGAGGCGGCCATCCGGGCCATCGGCCGGACGCCCGCCGAACGGACCACCACGTACGGCCGGGTCCATCGGGATCGGCCTCTCGTGCCGTCCTCCTGAGCGCGCCCGACCCCGAATCCGTCAACTCGCTTGACCAAACTGATCAATCAGATTGACCATCGATTTTTTCTCCCAGGGGCTTGAACAGCCGCACGAAAGGGGGAAATGATCAGGGTGAACATGACGACGAGCGCAGGCGAAAATCTCGACTTGCACTCCGGCGGCCCCTTCCGTCAGAATTACAAGAATGTGATTCCGGGAGGAGAGGGCCGTGCACCATTACATCCCATGGCAGGAGCGGGCTCGGTGCAGGGAATACGATCCCGAAGTCTTCTTCCCCGAGAAGGGCGGGTCCTCGCGGGAGGCGAAGCGGATCTGCTCGGACTGCCCCGTCCGCATCGAGTGCCTGAACTACGCCCTCCGCAGAGACGAGCGGTACGGCGTGTGGGGGGGCATGAGCGAACGGGAGCGACGACGCCTGAAGCGGATGGCGTCCTGACCCTTCGAGAGGGGGTGAGTTGATGGCCACCACCCGAAAGACAACGGCGAAGTCGTCGGTAGCGAAGGCGAGGACCGCCGCCAAGAAGACCACGGCGAAGGCCAGGTCGACAGCGAAGAAGACCGTCGGCCGGGCGAGGACCGCGGTCAAGAAGGCGACGGCGCGGGCGAAGCCCGCCGCCAAGAAGACCACGGCGAAGACGAAGACCGCGGCGAAGAAGACCACGGCACGGGCGAAGACGGCCGCCAAGAAGCCGGCGGCCCGCAAGCCAGCCGCCCGCAAGCCCGCCGCCAAGAAGACCGCGGCGAAGAAGACCACCGCGAAGCGCACGGCGAAGCGGTAGACGGCCCGTCGGGTCGTCCGGGCGCCGCGTCCCAGCGGCGCCCTCTCCACCGTCCGGGAAGGGGGCTCACCATGCGCGAGCCCCCTTCCCGCGTGTTCGGGGTCTTCCCGGGTCAGCCCCAAACGGCGTGCTAGGCTCGCTGAGCCGGGCGTTCGGCGCCCCAGCGATCGCACATGGCCCAACTCTCCACGACGCAGAGCGAACCCGACACGCCCGAGACCGGGCGCAAGGAGCCCAGCGTCCTCGTGGTCCTCGTGGTCCACGACGGGCTGCCGTGGCTCCGGGAATGCCTGCGTTCGCTGTCGCGCCAGACCCATCCCCGCCTGGGGATCGTTGCCGTCGACAACGGCTCCACCGACGGGTCCGGGGAGGTCCTCCGGCAGGCGCTGGGCGAGACCCGCGTGCTCACGCTGCCGAGGAATCCCGGCCTCCCCGCTGCGGTCAAGGCGGGCCTCGGGGTCGAAGCTGCGGAGCGCGCGGACTACGTGCTGGTCCTGCACGACGACACGGCCCTCGAGCCCGACGCGGTCGCGCGGCTGGTGGAGACGGCGGAGCGGGTGGACGGGGTCGGGGTCGTCGGGCCCAAGGTCCTCGACTGGGACGACCCCCGGGTCCTGCGGGAGGTCGGACAGTCCACGGACCGGTTCGGCTACCCGTACTCGCCGCTCGAGGAGGACGAGATCGACCACGGCCAGTACGACCGGGTCCGCGAGGTCCTGTTCGTGTCCTCCTGCGCCATGCTCGTGTCGCGGGCGGCGTGGAAGCGGGCCGGGCCGCCGGACGAACGGTTCGAACCGTTCCACGAGGACCTGGACTTCTGCTGGCGGGCCCGCCTGGCCGGCTTCCGCGTGCTGATGTCGCCCCAGGCCAGGGCCCGGCACCGGGGATCCAGCATCCGAGGGGACCGCCCCGGCGGGCCCCGGGCCGACCGGGCCCGGCTGTACGGCGAGCGGGCCAGCCTGGCCGCGATGCTGAAGAACTACCGCCTGCTCACGCTGCTGTGGCTGTTCCCCTTGTACGCCCTCCAGGCCACCGGGAAGGCCATCCTGTACGCCCTCAGCCGGCGGTTCGAGGAGGCCTGGCAGGTGGTGGCGGCATGGGGGTGGAACCTCCTGCACCTCCCCGGGACCATCCGCCGCAGGATCAGGGCCCAGTCCGTGCGCGCCGTCCCCGACCGGGCCGTCCGCCGGTACATGGCGCCGGAGAGCGTCCGCCTTCGCCGGTGGCTGGAGGTGGCCTCGGCCCTGCTCCGTCGTCAGGAGACCCTCGACGAGGAGCTCCACGGCCACGAGCCCACGGTCGACGAGGAGGACGAGCTCCAGCTGCCGTCCATCGGGGCCCGCACGGTCTCGCTGGCCCGGGCCCACCCGGTGGGCATGGCCTGGTTCGTGTTCGCCATCCTGGGGGCCCTGGCCACCCGTCACCTGGTGGGGCACGACCCGCTCACCGGCGGCGCGCTCCCGCGGTTCCCGGCCGCCCCCTCGGGGTTCTTCCACGAGCTGCTCTCGGGAGTCCGGACCACGGCGCTCGGGGGAACCGACCCGGGAAGTCCAGCCCTGGGGATGCTCGGGGTCCTGTCGACGGTCCTGTTCGGGAGCACCGCGCTGGCACAGAAGGCCCTGCTGATCCTGCTCCCGCCCCTGGCCGGTGTGGCGATGTACCGCACCGTACGACGGCGCACCGGCGAACGGGTCCCGGCCGTGCTGGCCGCCGCCTGCTACGGGCTGTCGCCGCTGCTCCTGTGGGCGTACTCGGAGGGCCGGATCGCGATGCTGGTCCTGGTCGCGGCCGCCCCGGCGCTGCTCGACCGGCTGGAACGGGCCTTCGGGCCGGTCCTGGGCTCGCGCCCCGTCCGGTTCATGGTGGGGGCCGGGCTGGTCCTGGCCGTCGCGGTGTCGTTCGCCCCCGGCGCGGCGCTGTCGTTCGGGGTGATGTTCCTGGCGGTCCTCCTCGTCCCGGGGCGGGGCGGCAGGTTCCGGGGCCTTCCCCTGTCGATCGGGATGGCGGTGGCCGGGGCGGCCCTCGCCTTCCCGGCGCTCCTCGCCGCGGGCGGAGGGCCCTCGCCGGCGCTGGGCTCCACCATCGGTCGCCCGGACTTCGCGGCCCTGGTCCGGCTGGCGCCGGGGGGCGGCCCGGGATCGTGGTCCGTGGCGTTGTTCCTGCCGGTGGCCGCCCTGGTGTCGTTCACGCTCGTGGACCGGGAGCGGCGACTGGCCGCGTTCCGGCTGGCGGTGGCGTCGGTCGCGGGTGTGTACCTGGCCTGGCTGTCGGCGGCGGGATATCTCCCCGCCGTCGTGTCGAACCCCACCGCGTACCTCGCGGTGGCCGCTGTGGCGGACTGCGTGCTGATCGGGCTCGGCGTGGCGGCCGTCATCCAGATGGGCGGGCGGTCCTTCGGCTACCGGCAGGTGGCCGGCGTGGCCGTGGCGGCGTTGCTGGGCGGGGGGGTGATCCTGCAGGCGGCGAACGTGGCCGTCGGCGAGTTCGCCATCGGGCGGTCGAAGCTCCCGCCGGCATGGCCGCTGGTGGCGCCGGCGAAGGCCCCCGGGGTGGGTCCCCGGTTCCGCGTCCTGTGGCTGGGGGAGCGCAGCGGCGATCCGTTCCCCTCTCCGGGCGGGGACGCCGTCGCGACGGCCTCCGCCGGCGGGGTCACCGTGCGGTACGCCGTGGCCGGGCGCGACGGGATCACTGCGCTCGACACCGGACGGGGATTCACCGGTGACGCCTACCCGTATCTCGAGGAGTCCCTGGGGCAGATCTTCACCGGCTCCACCACCCACGGCGGCACGCTCCTGGGGGCCCTGGGGGTGGCCTACGTGGTCTCCCGGTCGGGCGATCTGCCGGAGGGGGCCGCGACGGCCCTCGACGCCCAGGTCGACCTCGACCTGATCCCGGCCGGCGGCCTGGTGATCTACCGGAACGACCGGACCCTGCCGCCCGCCTTCGTGACCTCCCAGCCCCAGTACGGGACCGCGGCCGACGGCTCGGGGCTCCTCGCGATCGCGTCGCTGCCCACGTTCCGGGGAACCCATCTGGCGTCCGCCCCCGGCGGGTTCCGGGGCCGGATCCCGGACGGCGGGGCCAGGGCCCTGGTGGAGGAGCAGTTCGACCAGGGGTGGCGGCTCACCGGCTCCGGCGGCGCGGAGATCCGGCCGGCGCCCGCGTTCGGGTGGGCCCTGGGGTTCACCGCGCCCGATGGGGGTCCGGTGAGGATGACCTACGAACGGCAGTGGGTCCGAGACGTGGAGGTCGGCGGCCTGGCCGCCCTGTGGCTGATCGCGCTGTGGATCACCAGGAAGCCGGCCCGCAGGAGGCCGGTGTGAGATTCTGGTCGGCGTTCCTGGTGCTGTTGCTGGTGGGCGGCGCTGTGGGTGGGGGCGGGTGGTACCTCGAGCACGAGGCCGGCCTGCACACCGTGCGGGCCCTCGAGGGAGGGCCCCTGGGCACCGGCGCCCCCTCGGGCGCGTGGTACTGCCCCCACGGGGGCGGGCCGGCGGGCTGGAGCGCGAACCTGTCGATCACGAACCCCGGGGACCGGGAGGTTGCCGTCCGGGTCCGGGACATGACGAAGAAGGGCTCCGCCGACCCCCGTGATCTCACGGTGCCCCCCCGGACCCGGATCTCGGTGAACGTGCCGGCCGACCATCGCGAGGCGTCGACCGAGGTGGAGTACTTCGGGGGGTGGGTCGCGGCCGGCTGGGTGGCCGTGGCCACCGGCGAGCGGACGGGCCCGGCGCCCTCTCCCTCCCCCGCGGTGGGCGGCGAGAGCGGCACGCCCGGCCAGGCGGTCGAGCGGGGGGTGGCGGCGGAGCCCTGCGTCCCCGCGGCGGGACGCACCTGGATCCTCCCGGACGGGACCACCTCGCAGGGCGAGGAGGCCTTCGTGATCGTGATGAACCCGTTCGCCACGGAGGCCGTGTTCGACCTGTCGTGGGTCGCGGAGGGGCGCGTGGTCGACGCCGGCGACCTGACGCTCCGGGGCAACACCAGCGTGGCCGTGCGCGTCAACAAGCCCGGGGGAGGACGGCCCGGAGTCGTGGGCGAACGGACGGTGACCGCGCTCGTCACGGCGTCGATCGGACGGGTGGCCGCGGCCTCGCTCGGCATCACCGACGAGGGCGGGATCCGCTCGACCGAGGGCGCCACGGAAACGGCGCGGCTGCTGGTGTTCCCGGGGGCGGCCGGCGCCGGGCGGACCGAGGTCCCGATGGTCAACCCGGGCGACGCCGGCCTGAGCTACGGCGTGGACGCGCTGAAGCCCGCGGGGCGGCAGTCCATCCGGCCGGGCGACCAGGACCTGGCCCCCGAGGCCTCGGTCACCGAGACCGTCACGATCGGGGGCCCGGCGGCGCTCGAGGTGACCTCCGACGGCGGGGAGTCCGGCAGGGGCGGGATGGCGGCGGCCCGTCGGTCCCTGGGGCTCCGCGGCGACCAGGGGGCCACGCTGGGCCAGGCGCCGGGGACGGCGTGGCTGCTCACCTCCCCCGCGTCGGACGGCCGGGACGTCGTGAACATCGTGCTGGCCAACCCCGGTCAGGCGCCGGTGCGGGTGACGCTCTCCGCGATCACCCCCGAGGGGCCCATCGGGGACTCCCAGGACGTGACGGTCCCCCCCGGCGTGTCGCTCTCGGCCCCGGTCGACTTCCTGGCGGGGCACGGGCAGGCCTCGGTGGTGGCCGTGAGCGCGGGCGGAGCCTTCGTGGCCGCCGAGACGTCCACGGCGGTGGCGGGTTCGGGCTACTCGGTGGCCGCCGGCGTGCCGATCCCCCCGAGGTGGGTCCCCGCCGCACCCTGAGGAGGGGTCCCTTTCGCAGGCCGCCGGGTTTGCGGGAGAGTGGGTCTGGAATCGGGGAGGGCCTTTCACTACAATGCGAGGCCCGCCCGCGGCACCGGGACGTCTCGGCTTCGCCGCGAACCAGGAAGGACGTTGGCTCGAGTGGCAACCAGAGGACGGCACGTGAAGCGGCGGTTCGCCGGAAAGCTCCCGGTGGTGCTGCTGGTGGTGTTCGGGCTCCTGGCGGCCGGCGGGGCCGGGTCGGCCTACGCCGCCCTCCGCTACGACCAGGCCAACTCGGGTCGCATCCTGCCCGGAGTCTCGATCGAGGGCGTGGACGTGTCGAACATGACCCGAGCGCAGGCCATCGCGGCGGTCGCCGCGAAGGTCGACCGGAGGCTGGACCGCCGGATCCACGTGGAGGCCGGACTTCGAACGATCGACGCCACGGCCCGGGACCTCGGGCTCTCCGCCGACGTGGCGAGCGTGGTGGACCGGGCCCTGGCGGTGAACGACTCCTTCTCCTGGGTGTCGCGGATCTACCACCGGCTGGCCCACCAGCCCGTCCGGCGTTCGTTCCAGGTGCGGTTCGCCTACACGGGCAAGCCGGTCATCGAGCTGGTCGACCGGCTGTCGACGGAGATGGCCCGGCCGGCCAGCGACGCGAGCTACGCGCTGGTGGACGGTGCGGTGGTCATGACCCACTCCCATCAGGGCCGGGCCCTGAAGTACTGGGCCAGCCGGGATCTGCTGAAGCGGGCCGTCATGGGGGACACCCCGTCGGTGACCCTGCCCCTGGACCAGGTCCAGCCGAAGGTCGGGGACGGCGCTGTGGGAAAGCTGATCGTGGTGAACCGGACCACGAACCAGCTCCACCTGTACGACAACTTCCATGTGGAGCGGATGTACCAGGTGGCCACCGCCATGCGGGGGTTCGAGACGCCGCCGGGGCACTGGACGATCATCGACAAGGTCGAGAACCCGACCTGGCACAACCCGTGCCTCGGCGAGCCGGACTGCTGGGCCGCGGACGAGCCCGCGGAGATCCCGCCGGGTCCCGGGAACCCCCTGGGAACCCGCGCGCTGTACCTCGACGCCTCGGGCATCCGGATCCACGGGACCCCGTCGGACTCCTCGATCGGGACGTGGGCCTCCCACGGGTGCATCCGGATGCACATCTCCGAGTCCGAGGAGCTGTACCCGCTGGTCCCCGTGGGGACCCCGGTGTTCATCATCGGCGCGCCGCCGTGGGGCGACGTGACCGACGCCGGCGTGGCCGGCTGACGGTCCGGCCGACGCTCCCGGACGATCCCGGCACCGCCGTTCGTCGTCCGCCGCACCCTTTCGCCGGGCACGAACGGCCCCTTTGTAACCCTCGCTGGGGGGACACGTGTCGGTCAAACGCCCCAATAGCCGGCGACGAATGGAGGACTCGGAAAATGATCACCCGGGGCTATACGCCGATAGGGTGCCGGACGCCGACGATTACTTCATCATGGCCCCTAAGAACTCCCCCACCAAGTGCCCGGCCTGTGGGACGGGCGACGTCATCTCGATCGCGATGACCGTCAGTGGAGCCGAGCTCGAGTTCTCGACCTGCCACCAGTGCGAAGCAAAATGGTGGGTCAAGGACGGACAGCCGGCCCCGCTGCACTCCGTGCTCGGGACCGTCGGCTCCCGCTAGGCCCAGCCCAACCCAACGGCCCCATCCCCCATCCGGCGGCGGAGGCTCGGTCCTTCGGCATCCCGCGGCGGATGCGCCCGGTGTCCCCGGGCGGCGGATGCGCCCGGTGCCCCCCGGCGACGGCGGATGCGCCCGGTATTCCCCGGCGACGGCGGATGCGCCCCCGGTGTCCCCGGGCGGCGGGCCGGACCGGCATGTAGGATGCGACTCCGTCGTGTCCACCCGTGACCTCTCCCCGATCTTCAAGGCGTACGACGTGCGCGGCACGGTCCCCGACCAGCTGGACGGGGACGTGGCCCGGCGGATCGGGGCCGCGTTCGCCACGTGGGCCGGGGCTCCCCGGATCGCCGTGGGACGCGACGTCCGGCTCTCGTCGCCGGAGCTGGCCGAGGCCTTCTTTGAGGGCGTGACCTCCCGGGGGGTGGACGTGGTCGACCTCGGGCTCACCTCCACCGACCTGGTCTACTTCGCCTCCGGTCACCTGGACGTGCCGGCGGTGTCGATCACGGCCAGCCACAACCCACCGAACTACAACGGGCTGAAGTTCTGCCTGGCCGGCGCCGCCCCCGTGGGCGAGGACACCGGGCTCGGTGACATCCGGCCCCTGGCCGAGCACGACGAGTACCCGCCGTCGGCCGCGCGGGGCACCGTGGAGCGCCGCGACCTCCTGGAGGCGTACGTCGAACACGTCCTCACGTTCGTGGATGTCGGCGCCATGGCCCCCCTGACCGTCGTGGCCGACACCGCGAACGGCATGGGCGGGCTGGTGGTCCCCGCGGTGATGGAGCGACTCCCCGTGAAGCTCGTGGCCCTGTTCCCCGAGCTGGACGGGACCTTCCCCAACCACCCCGCCGACCCCATCGACCCCGAGAACCAGGCCGACCTCCGCCGGGCGGTGACGGAGCACCGGGCCGACGTGGGGATGGCGTTCGACGGGGACGCCGACCGCGTGTTCCTGGTGGACGAACGGGCCGAGGGCGTGAGCGGCTCCCTCGTCACGGCCCTGGTGGCCAAGGCCCTGCTGGAGCGCGAGCCGGGGGCCGCGGTGGTCCACAACCTGATCTGCTCGTGGGTGGTCCCCGAGGTCATCCGGGAGAACGGGGGGAGGCCCGTGCGGACCCGGGTGGGGCACTCCTTCATCAAGCGGGTCATGGCCGAGACCGGCGCCGTGTTCGGCGGCGAGCACTCCGGCCACTACTACTTCCGCGAGAACTACCGGGCGGACTCCGGGCTCATCGCTGGGGTCGTGGTCCTGGGGGAGATGTCGAAGGCCGGGCGGCCCCTGTCCGAGCTGCTCCAGCCGTTCCGGCGATACTTCGACTCCGGGGAGATCAACTCCCGGGTGGACGACCAGGCCGCCGTGCTCGAGGCCGTCGCGCGGCGGTTCGCCGACGGCCGGCAGGATCGCCTGGATGGGCTGACCGTGCAGTACGACGACTGGTGGTGCAACGTGCGCCCGTCGAACACCGAGCCGCTGGTGCGGCTGAACGTGGAGGCCCGCACGTCGGAGCTGCTGGAGGAGAAGACCGCGGACGTCCTCTCCGTGATCCGCGGGTGAGCCGCGGGACGCGGGGCAGGGCGGCGCGGGGAGGAGGCGTCGCCGGATGAGCGTGGACAAGGACCTGCTGGAGATCCTGGCCTGCCCCAACTGCCGGGGGGATGTGGTGTACGACGAGGCCACCCAGATCATCGAGTGCCAGAAGTGCCACTACCGGTATCCCGTGCGGGACGGCATCCCCGTGATGCTGGTCGACGAGGCCGAGAAGCCGGCGGTGTGAACGCGGGCGTGCGCTCCCGGCGGTGCGTCACCCGGCCGGCGGCCGGTCGGTGAACGTGGCCCAGGCCGACCTCGACGACGCGGCCGCGCTGTCCGCCGGGGACCCCTCCGGCATGCTCCGGACGGTCCTCGATCTGGGAGCGCAGAGCCGCGCGGGGTACGCGGCGGGCGTGGCCGTTCGCGCCGAGGCCGGTGGCGTGGCCGCGGTGGCGATGTGCGGGATGGGGGGCTCGGGGATCTCCGGCGACGTGGTCGGAGCCCTGTACCGGGACCGGCTGGGGATCCCCGTGGCGGTGGCCAAGGGCCCCGTCCTGCCTGCGTTCTGCGGGCCGGACACGCTGGTGGTGGCGTCGTCCTACTCCGGCGACACGGCGGAGACCCTGGCCTGCTTCGACGAGGCCGCGGGACGGGGGTGCCGGCTGATCGCCGTGACCTCCGGGGGTGCCCTGGCCGAGCGGGCCCGGGAGCGCGGAGTGCCCGTGGTGGCGGTCCCGTCCGGGTTCCAGCCCCGCGCCGCGATCGGCTACCTGGTGTTGGGGACCCTCGGGGCGTTCGAGACCGCCGGGGTGATCCCACCGCTCGGCGACGAGGTGGATGACGCGTCGGCGATGCTCGACGAGCTGGCCGCGGAGGTGGGCCCGGAACGGCCGGGCCCGGAGAACGAGGCCAAGCAGTTGGCGGTGGCCATCGGGGACCGGTTCCCGGTGGTGTGGGGCGCCGACGGCGTGGGTGCCGTCGCGGCCACCCGGTGGAAGACCGAGCTGAACGAGAACGCGAAGGTGCCGGCGTTCGCGGCGGCCCTCCCCGAGCTTGACCACAACGAGGTGGTGGGGTGGTCCGCGGGGATGGGGGACCGGTTCGTCCTGCTGACCCTCCGCCACGAGGGCGAGCATCCGGACGTGGCCGCGCGGTTCCCGATCTCCGTGGAGGTGGCGGAGTCCGCCGGGATGCCCCATCGCGAGGTCCGGGCCCGCGGCGCCACGCCGCTGGCCGAGCTGATGTCGCTGGTGATGCTGGGGAGCGCCACCAGCGTGTACCTGGCCGCGCTGCGGGGCGTCGATCCAGCGCCCATCGACGCCATCAACCGGATCAAGGCGGCGCTGGCCGAGGGCCCGGAGGGATCGTAGCGTGCAGGCCGGGGGAGGGGCCATGACGAACGAGGGCGCTGCGTTGACGACCCTTCCGGGGCCGGGGAACGACGACGCCGAACGCGCGATGGCCGCGATCCTCGAGCGCTCGGCGGTGGTGCCGCGCATCGGGATCATCCTGGGCTCGGGCCTGGGCCCCGCGGCCGACCTGGTCGAGCAGGACGCGTCGTTCTCGTTCGAGGAACTGCCGGGGTTCCCGGCGCCGACCGTCCCGGGGCACGCCGGACGCCTGCTGATGGGCACCCTGGCCGGGGTCCCCGTGGCCGCGTTCATGGGCCGGATCCACTACTACGAGGGCCACCCCATGACGGTGTCGTCGATGCCGGTCCGGGTGGCCAGGCTGCTGGGGGCCGACATCATGGTCCTCACGGCCGCGGTGGGCGCGCTGGACCCGGCGCTCCGGCCCGGTTCCCTGGTGGTGGCCGCCGACCACCTGAACTTCATGGGGGACAACCCGCTGCGGGGATGGCGGGGCGCCGACGGCTCCCCGCCGTTCATCGACGTGTCTGCCCTGTACGACCCGGAGCTCCGGCGGATCGCCCTGGAGGAAGCGCCGGCCGCGGGGCTGGACGCGGCGGAGGGCGTGTACCTCGCGGCGCCGGGGCCCTCGTACGAGACCCGGGCGGAGATCGAGTTCATGCGGTCCGCCGGCGGGACCGTCGTGGGCATGTCGGTGGTGCCGGAAGCGCTGCCGGCCAGGGCCCTCGGGATGCGGATCCTGGGATTGTTCTCGGTGACGAACTCGGTGGGCGGCGAGGTCAGCCACCTCGAGGTCATCGAGGTCGGACGGAGCATGGGGCCGAACCTGGCCCGGCTGCTGGAGCGGATCGTTCCCAGGATGGCCGCCGCACCGGCGGGGGAGCGTTCGGACGAACACGAGACGAGGAGCTGACATGGACTGCGACGTGAAGGACCTCGGCCTGGTCGAACGGGGACGGTCCCGCATCGACTGGGCCGCCACGGAGATGCGGGTGCTGGCGCTCATCAGGGAGCGGTTCGAGAAGGAACGGCCCCTGGAGGGGCTGAAGATCGCGGCGTGCCTGCACGTCACCACGGAGACCGCGAACCTTGTTGAGACGCTCCAGGCCGGCGGCGCCGAGGTGGCGCTGTGCGCGTCGAACCCGCTGTCCACCCAGGACGACGTGGCCGCCGCGCTGTGCGAGCAGAGCGGGATCAGCGTGTACGCCATCAAGGGCGAGGACAACGAGACGTACTACCGGCACATCAACTCGGTCCTCGACCACCACCCGAACGTGACGATGGACGACGGCGCCGACCTGGTGGGCCTGCTGCACACCAAGCGCCGCGAGCAGCTCCCCGAGATCGTGGCCGGGACCGAGGAGACCACCACCGGCGTGATCCGGCTCCGGTCCATGGCCGCGAACGGCGTGCTGGCCTATCCGATCGTCGCGGTGAACGACGCGAACACCAAGCACCTGTTCGACAATCGGTTCGGGACCGGGCAGTCGACCATCGACGCGATCCTGCGGGCCACGAACCTCCTGCTGGCCGGGCGGACCGTGGTGGTGTGCGGCTACGGGATGTGCGGCCGGGGGGTCGCCTCGCGGGCCCGGGGGATGGGCGCGCACGTGGTGGTCACCGAGGTCGCCCCGCTCGCCGCGATCGAGGCCGTGATGGAGGGGTACCGCGTGATGCCGCTCCGCGATGCCGCCCGCATCGGCGACGTGTTCGTCACGGTCACCGGCGACACCTCGATCATCCGACGCGAGCACATGGAGGCCATGAAGGACGGCGCGGTCCTGGCGAACTCCGGCCACTTCGACGTGGAGATCGACAAGCAGGCGCTCGCGGACCTGGGAGGGGAGCCCAGGCGGGTCCGGGACTTCGTGGACCAGTACACGTTCGCCGACGGTCGACGGGTCTCGCTGCTGGCCGAGGGCCGGTTGGTGAACCTGGCGGCCGCCGAGGGCCACCCGGCTGCGGTCATGGACATGTCGTTCGCGAACCAGGCCCTGTGCGTGGAGTGGATCGCCAGGAACCGGGAAGGGCTGGAGCAGCGGGTGTATGGGGTGCCCGAGGACATCGACGCCGAGGTGGCCCGGCTCAAGCTCCAGGCCATGGGCGTGGAGATCGACGAGCTCACGCCGGAGCAGGAGGCCTACCTGTCATCGTGGGAGCAGGGGACGTAGATTCCCGAACGTGACGTCGGCGGAGCGCGTGGAGGAACCCCGGCCCGGGGAGATGGCGGCCTTCCGCGCGGTCGGCGCGCACCTTGCCCGCCGCGGGCTGATCACGGGCACCGAGGGCAACCTCTCGACGTTCGACGGCCGCCGGCTCGTCATCACCAGGAGGGATGCGGACCTCCATCGGCTGGAGCCGGACGACGTCCTGGCGGGCACCCTGCACGACCCACCGGCCGGCGCGTCATCGGATACGCCGATCCATGTCCGCACATACCGCGACTATCGGGAGATCCGCGCGATCGTCCACGCGCACCCCGCAGGAACCATGCCGGTTCCCGGAGACGAGCCGCGGCACGGCAGGCACGGCCTGTACGGGACCGGCCGGACACTCGAGCACGCCGCGGCCATGGTGGACATGGCTCTGTGGGGCCTTCGTCTTCCGAACCCGCCGCCGTTGGTCGGGATGATCGCCGGGCCGTTCACGCCGGTCGAGCTCTCGGTCGGAGCCCCCGCCCGGCCCGAGGACGGCGAACCCCCCGTCGGGCCGGTGGTCCACGGGTTCGATCAGTCGAGGATGCCGAACATCGACGCCGGGTTCCGGGCCGAGACGGTCGAGGAGGTGGCCGAGGCCATTCGGCGCCTCGCGGTGCGCGGCGCACCGCTGCTCGGGATCACGGCCGCCTTCGGCGTGACGCTCGCCGCCTTCCTCGCGAGACTTCGGGGCGAGGACGTGCGGGAATCCGTCGAGAAGGCGGGCGAGCTGCTGGTGGCGACCCGCCCGACGGCGGCGAACATCCGGTGGGCCGTGGACCGGCTCGGCCGGGTCGCAGCGCGCTCGGCCGACGAGAACCTCCCCGAGGCTCTCCACGCCGAGGCCCGGGCGATGGAGCTCGAGGATGCCGCCGCGTGCTCGGCGATGGGGTGGTTCGGAGAGGCGCTGATCCCGGACGTGGCCAACGTGCTCACCCACTGCAACACGGGGATGCTCTGCACCGCGGGGATCGGGACGGCGTTCGGCGTGCTGTGGTGCGCCCACCTCGCCGGGAAGGGCATCCACGTGTGGGTGGACGAGACCCGGCCCCTGCTGCAGGGTGCCCGGTTGACGGCGTGGGAGCTGGACCGACTCGGCGTGCCGTGCACGGTGGTCGCCGACGCGGCGGCAGGTTCGCTGATGGCCCGCGGCAAGGTGGACGCCGTGATCACGGGGGCGGACCGGATCGCGGCGAACGGCGACCTGGCAAACAAGATCGGGACGTACCCGCTGGCCGTGCTGGCCGCGCGGCACGGCGTCCCGTTCTACGTCGCGGCGCCGATCTCCACCGTTGACCTCGCGACGGCGTCAGGCGACGACATCCGGATCGAGGACCGCGATCCGGAGGAGGTCACGCATGCGTTCGGCACGCGGGTGGCCCCAGAGGGCGCGGCCGCGTGGAACCCGGCGTTCGACGTCACGCCCGCCGAGCTGGTCACGGCGATCGTCACCGAGCACGGGATCGTCCGGCCGCCGTTCGGGGACGGGCTCCGGCATGCCGTGGAGGCAGCCGGGTGACCGACGTCTCCGTCCGCTCCCGGTTCGAACGGTTCCCGGCCACCGTGAAGGGGGCCATGGTCTTCCGGGGCGAGGACGCCGACCCCCATCAGGTGGCGATCCGCGAGGCCCGGGTGGTGGGGGTCCCCGGCGAACCGGCCCGGGCCCTCCCCATCGAGCGGGCCACCGTCACGGTCCCGCCCCACCAGGACGTGTTCGTCCCGTTCGAGATGGGCATCGCCGACCTCCCGCCCGGCTGGTACGGCTTCGAGATCGACGTGGACCTCGACGGCTCCCCCCGCACCCTCCACGGCGACCGCCGGTTCACGATCCCCTGGCCCCGAGGCTCGATGCGAACGGGCACCGTTCGAGTCGATCGGGACGTCCGGGTGGGATCGGTGGCCATCCGGGTGGAGCGGGTCCAGCTGGCCTCGGACTCGACGTCGGTGCGGTTCGTGGTCACGCCCCCGGTGGATGCGGAGGTCGTGGTCGACCTCGCCGACGGGCGGGGATCCCTTCCCATGCTCTCGGTCGCGGTGGAGCCCGCCACCGGCCAGGGAACGGCCACCGGATACCCGCTGGCCCGAAGCGAACACGACCTGCGGGTCTCTTTCCTGGCGGACGACGGGTCCCGCGCCGATCTCGACATCGCCCTGGAATAGTCGAACCGGCACCCGGCTCCGGCCTCGATGTCGGTGGCTCGCGGTAGCGTCGGCCGGGTGCTGCGGTCCCTGTTCGACGTCGTGTTCCCGCTGCGGTGCGCCGGGTGCGGCGCGGGCCCGTGGCCGTTCTGCCCGGCGTGCCGGGTCGAGCTTGCGGTGGCGGCGCCGCCCATGTGCGAACGGTGCGGGCGGCCGTTCCCGGAGGCGGTCCCCACGTGCCGGGACTGCCCGCCGCCGTCGATCGCGACGGCCCGGGCGCCGTTCCTGTTCCGGGGGCCGGTCCGGTCGGCGCTGTACCGGCTGAAGTTCTCCGGGTGGCGGGCGGTGGCGGAGGCCCTCGGCGCGGCGATGGCCGAGGTGAACGAGTTCCCGGCGGCGGCCGTGACGTGGGTGCCGCTCGCCGGGCGCCGGCGCGCCGTCCGGGGGTACGACCAGGCCCGGGCGCTGGCCGTGGTGGTGGCCCGCCGGCTGGGGACCCCGGCCATCCCGATGCTGGCCCGCACGCGGGAGACCGGTCCCCAGGCCCGGCGGGGCGGGGCCGAGCGGCGGACGGCGCTCCGGGGCGCGTTCGTGCCCGTGGGCCGGGGCCGGAGCCCTCCCCGCGACGTGCTGCTCGTGGACGACGTCCTCACCACGGGCGCCACGGCGGCGGAGTGCGCCGACGTGCTGCGGCGGGCGGGAGCGGCCCGCGTGGGCCTGCTCACGGCCGCCCGATCGGTGTCCGGGCCGGTTCCGGCCCACTGCTATGCTGCCGGAGCGCGCCCCGCCCGAGCGGGGCGAGTCGTGGAATCCCGTCCGAGTCTGTGGTTGCCCGGGGATCCTCCCCGGTAGTCGATGCCAGTCGCAGGCGAAACGACCCACGTAAGGCGAGCCTTGGCCGCCGAGCATGGTGCGACTTAGAGGTAAGTCCTGCCCCGGCACACCGGGCCGTCAGGCCCGCGAGCCGGGAGAAGGTGCTAAGCCGCCCGCGAGGGCGGGAACCCCCTCAGCAGGCGAGTGTGGGGCCAAAGACCAGGTCAGTCGGGCGGGATTCCTCGACTCGCCCGGCCCGTGCGGGCGAGAGCTTCACGCGGGCCGGCGCGAGTCGCGCGGGCCGGCGTCGCGTCCTCACGTCGAACGCTCGCGGATCCAGCGCAGGATCAGCGCCCGGGTCCGGGCGGCGTTCGGTGGTTCGTCGACCAGCGTGGTGCCGTGCGCCGACGCCGGATACAGGACGATCCGCTTGTCCACCGAACCGACCCGATGGAAGATGGAGATGGCTACCTCGCGCGGTGCCCGCGGGTCCTCCCGGGTCCCCACGTAGAGGAACGGCGCGGTGAGCGAACGGACGCCCGCCGGATCGTTGACGCCGAAGCCGGGCGACAGCAGCGTGCCCGACAGGCTGATGAGTCCGTCCACCCGGATGCCGGCGCTGTTCTGCACGACCGCGGCGCCCCCCATCGACGCACCGAGCAGGAACACGTGCCTGGCACCGTCGGCCCGAACGCGCGCCACGGCTGCGGCGAGGTCGCGCCCGATCGCGTACCTCCCCCTCGACGGGTCGTCGGAGTGGCCCGACCCCCGGAAGTCGAAGGCGAAGGCGCGAAGCCCGGCCGCGTTGAGTGTCTTCATGTAGCCGAGCCACTCGCACAGGTCGGCCCCGCCCTCGTGCGCGAGCACCACCGCGGTGGGCCCGTCCCCGGTCTCCACGGCGAACAGACGCACGCCGTCCGAGGCCCTGATCCACATCGTGCTCGCCCGGACGCCGGACGTGGAGATGCACGCGTCCGCGAGCGACGGAGGCCCCTCCGAGCTGGGTGAGGGGGCGGTCGACGCGATCCAGTTCGACGTCGGCGTCACCTGTCCGCTCGGCGCCACCGACCCGGCCGGCGCCACCGAGCTCGCGGGAGGCTCTGCGGTCGTCGAGCACCCGGCCAGGACCCCCGCCGCCACCAGGACCCCCAGGGATCGGCGGCCCGGCGCGAATCTCCCCGTCCTTGTCTCCATGAGACTAATCTCCGTGAGACTATACACACCCATGGAACGTTCGCAACCGGGGATCACGGAGGGTTCGCCACCGGGCACCACGGAGCTGGTGATCCTCGGGCTCATCGCGTTCGGCGAGCGCTCGGGGTACGACCTGGCCCAGCAGGTCGAGCGAAGCGTCGGCTACCTGTGGGGGCCGTCCCGGAGCCAGATCTACAAGGTGCTCCCTCGCCTGGTCGCGCGAGGCCTGGCCCGGGCCCGCACGCTGCCCCAGCCCGATCGGCCGGACAAGGTGCTGTACCGCGTCACGCCCGCGGGCCGCCGCGTCCTCCGATCCTGGCTGGAGGAGGTGGACGCCGAGCCGGCCGGAGGGCCGAACGTGTTCGTGCTCAAGCTGTTCTTCTGCGACCTCGTCCCGGCGCGGGCCGCCCGGGCGCAGCTCACCACGTACCGCGGCTACCTCACGCGGCGGGTGGAGCGGTTCGAATCGATGCTTCGCGAGCTCGACGAGGTCGAGCGTATGTTCCCGCAGCTGGTCCTGCGGCGGGCGATCGCCCGCATCCGCACCTCGCTCGCGTGGACGGACGAGGTCGCCGCGGTCGTCGACGGGACCGGGGAGGTCGAGTGAGCGATCCCGGCGGGGAGGGGTCCCGGCCCAACCGGGACCACCGGCCTCCCACGTCCCCGGCCGGACCGGACTAGTCTTGACGGTGGCGGCACCGCACCGCCGCCAGGGGTGCGACGACCCAGAGCGCGAGACGAAGGAGGTGCCCATGGACCTCGTTCTGAAGGGCAGGGGAGTCCGGATCACCGATGCGCTTCGGGATACCGCGGAGCACAAGCTCGGGAAGCTGGCCCGGGTCGAACCGAGGGCCACGCGCGTGGAGCTCGAGCTGATCTCGGAGGACCATCCCCGGCTCGACGGGACGAAGACCGTGGAGGCGTCGCTCACCCTTCCCCGCCACACGTTCCGGGCCTCCGCCTCCTCGCGGGAGGTGGAGTCGGCCCTCGATCAGGTGGTGCAGCGTCTGGAGCGGCAGGTCAAGGACCGCCGGGGCCGCATCCGCCGGCGGGTGGTGGCCGGCGCCAATCGGCTAAAATCCTCGCGCTTCGGCTCGGAGGCCCCCGGCTCCACGGCGTAGGCGCCGCGCGCGCCCCGAGCCAGGAGCCGACGGGAGAACGTGTCGGGCACGCGGCGACGAAGCGAGGGGGACATCGAGAAGCTCAGGGTGCTGATCGTGGACGACCACGCCCTCTTCCGGCGGGGCCTCCAGATGGTGCTCGACGGCGAGCCCGACATCGAGGTGGTGGGGGAGGCCGCCGACGGCCACCAGGCCGTGGAGCGGGCCCAGGAGCTCATGCCCGACGTCGTGCTCATGGACGTCCGCATGCCCCGCCGCAGCGGGATCGAGGCCACCGCCGAGATCCGCGACGCCCTGCCCCACGTCCGCATCGTGATGCTCACGGTCTCCGACGAGGAGGCCGACCTGTACGAGGCCATCAAGGCCGGGGCGTCCGGGTACCTGCTGAAGGAGATCCCCGCCGACGAGGTCCCCGAGGCCATCCGCTCGGTGATGACCGGCCAGTCGCGCATCTCCCCGGCCATGGCCTCGAAGCTCCTTACGGAGTTCGCCACCATCACGAAGAAGCCCAGCCCCGGCGTCCCCGTGCCCACGCTCACCGACCGCGAGCTCGAGGTCCTGAAGCTCGTGGCACAGGGAATGGCCAACCGCGACATCGCCCGGGAGCTGTTCATCTCCGAGAACACCGTGAAGAACCACGTCCGGAACATCCTCGAGAAGCTCCACCTCCACTCCCGGATGGAGGCCGTGGTCTACGCGGTGCGGGAGAACCTCCTGGACCTCACCGTGTCGGCGAACGACGTCCCGCCTACAGCTCCGAGCTGACCCGCTCCGGTTCGATGACCAGCCGGACCCGGACCTCCCCCGGGGCCAGGGCGCGGAACGGCTTCCCCTCGTAGGCCCGCGACACCCGGTCGATGTGCTCGGCGGCGCCCTCCTCGCTGAGCTCCACCACCGTACCCTCCACGCTCACCCACCGGTACCAGTCCCGCTCGTCCATGACGGTGACGGTCACCCGGGGGTCCCGTTCGACGTTGCGGACCTTGGCCCGGCCCCGAACGGAGTTCACCACCACCCGGTCCCCCTCCAAACCCACCCAGACCGGGGTGACCTGGATCGATCCGCCCGGCCGGAGCGTCGCCAGCACGGCGTGATTGGGCGGCTCGAACAGCCGCCGTTCCTCCTCGCTCAGCTGTGGGCGATCCATCGGAGCCTCCCTCGGCCTTCCAGCACCCCGACCGTATAATCGACGGGACCCCCCCGCACCGGATCCAAGGAGCATCGTGGCTCTCGAGAAGCTCATGAGCGGCGGCGACGGCCGCAAGATCAAGCGCCTCCAGCAGCTGGTGGGCATCGTGAACACGTTCGAGCCGGAGCTCGAGGAGCTCACCGACGCCGACCTCCGGGCCCGGACGGCCCGGTTCAGGGAGCGAGTGGACGACGGCGAGACCCTCGACGACATCCTCCCGGAGGCCTTCGCGGTGGTCCGGGAGGCGGCCAAGCGAGCCATCGGCCAGCGCCATTTCGACGTCCAGCTGATGGGCGGCATGGTCCTGCACGGCGGCGACATCTCCGAGATGAAGACCGGTGAGGGCAAGACCCTGGTCTCCACCCTCCCGTCGTACCTGAACTCCCTCTCCGGCGACGGCGTGCACCTGGTCACCGTGAACGACTACCTGGCCAAGCGGGACTCCGAGTGGATGGGCGGGATCTTCCGGCTGCTGGGAGTCTCGGTCGGCCTGATCCAGTCGAACATGACCCCGGAGCAGCGCCGGCCCGCGTACGAGGCGGACATCACGTACGGCACGAACAACGAGTTCGGGTTCGACTACCTCCGGGACAACATGGCCATGCGCCTGGAGAACATGGTCCAGCGGGGGCACAACTTCGCGATCGTCGACGAGGCGGACTCGATCCTCATCGACGAGGCGCGCACGCCGCTGATCATCAGCGGCATGGTGGCGGACTCGGCGAAGTGGTACCAGACGTTCGCCCGGATCGCGCCCCGCCTGGGCAAGGACGAGGACTACGAGGTCGAGGAGTCCAAGCGCACCGTGGCCGTGACCGAGGCCGGCGTGACCAAGGTCGAGGGGATCCTGGGCATCGACAACCTGTACGAGCACGTGAACACGCCGCTCGTGCACCACATGCAGAACGCCCTGCGGGCCAAGGAGCTGTACAAGCGCGACGTCGACTACATCGTCACCGACGGCGAGGTGAAGATCGTCGACGAGTTCACCGGCCGGGTCTTGGAGGGCAGGCGGTACTCCGAGGGCCTGCACCAGGCCATCGAGGCCAAGGAGGGCGTGCGGGTCAAGGAGGAGAACCAGACCCTCGCCACGATCACCATCCAGAACTACTTCCGGATGTACGACAAGCTCGCCGGCATGACGGGGACGGCGAAGACCCAGCTGGTGGAGTTCGAGGAGGTCTACAAGCTGGGCGTCGTCGAGATCCCGACGAACCGCGACATGATCCGCGAGGACCGCCACGACGTGATCTACAAGAACGAGGACGCGAAGTGGAAGGCCGTGACCGAGGACCTCGTGGAACGCAACGCGGAGGGCCAGCCGGTGCTGGTGGGGACGGTGTCCATCGAAAAGTCCGAACGGCTGTCCGGCTACCTCCGGCGCCGGGGCGTGCCCCACCACGTGCTCAACGCCAAGAACCACGAGAAGGAGGCCATGATCGTGGCCCAGGCCGGGCGGATCGGCGCGGTCACGGTGGCCACGAACATGGCCGGCCGAGGCGTCGACATCCTGCTCGGCGGCAACCCCGAGTACATGGCCCGCCAGGAGATGGCCGCCCGCGGCTACGACAACGACCGATACCTCATGTTCGACATGACCCCGGAGGAGCGGGAGGAGTACGAGGCCGAGTACGAGCCGATCTTCCGCAAGTTCAAGCAGCAGACCGACGCCGAGCACGACGAGGTGGTCGAGCTGGGGGGCCTGTACGTCCTGGGCACCGAGCGCCACGAGTCGCGCCGCATCGACAACCAGCTCCGGGGCCGGTCGGGCCGCCAGGGCGACCCCGGCGCCTCCCGGTTCTACCTGTCGCTCGAGGACGACCTCATGCGGATGTTCGCGTCCGAGCGGATCGGCCGGATCATGGACCGCCTGAAGTGGCCGGAGGACGAGCCCATCACGGCGAAGATCGTCTCCCGGGCCATCGAGAACGCCCAGAAGCAGGTGGAGGCCGTCAACTTCGAGCGACGGAAGAACGTCCTCAAGTACGACGACGTCATGAACACCCAGCGCCAGGTGATCTACGAGGAGCGGCGCAAGGTCCTGGAGGGGCGGGACCTCAAGGAGGACGCCCTCGAGATGGTCACCGAGGCCGTGACGGACGCGGTGGCCCAGTACGCCGCCGCCGACACCTTCTCCGAGGATTGGGACCTCGAGGGCCTCCGCACCGCCCTGTCGAACGTGTACCCGGTGCGTCTCACGGTCTCCGAGCTGCGCGAGATCTCCGATCCCGGCGAACTCCAGGAGCGGGTCCTGGAGGAGGCGCTCGGCGCGTACGAGGAGAAGGAGCAGGAGATCACGCCGGAGGTCATGCGGCAGCTCGAGCGGATGGTCCTGCTCTCGGTGATCGACACGAAGTGGCGCGAGCACCTGTACGAGATGGACTACCTGGAGGAGGGCATCCACCTCCGGGCGTACGGCCAGCGCGACCCGCTCACCGAGTACCGCCGCGAGGCCTTCGCGATGTTCGACGAGATGAAGTCCGGGATCCGCGACGAGTTCGTCCGGTACATCTACCACGTGGAGCTGGTCCGCCAGGACGAACCGGCCCGCCCCCGCCCCCAGCGCGTCCGGACGATCCATGGCGACGACCCCAACTCCGGCGCCGCTCCCCAGGCCATGAGCGACAAGATCGGGCGCAACGCCCCCTGCCCCTGCGGCTCCGGGCGCAAGTACAAGAAGTGCCACGGCGCCACCGCGTCCCTCTGAACCCGGGACAATGCCGGTCCGGACCGGGGAAGGTGTGGTGGAGATCGGCGAGCTGACGTGCGTGGCGTGTGGCGCCCGGATCCCTGCGGGGGCCCGGTTCTGCCCCGCATGCGGGACGCCCGTCCCCGCGGACGAGGCGGTCGCTCCAGGCCCCGGCACCGCCATCCCACCGCCCGGTGAGGGTGACGAGCTCCGGCCGATCACGGCCCTGTTCGCCGACGTGGTGGGCTCCACCGCGCTCGGCGAGCGGCTGGGGCCGGGCGAGGTGAAGGCCCTGGTGGGCGAGTGCGTGAGCCGCATGTCCAGGGCCGTGGAGGAGTTCGGGGGCACCGTCCAGGCCTACATGGGCGACGGCATCTGTGCGTACTTCGGCGTGCCGGTGGCCCACGAGGACGACGAGGAGCGGGCCGCCCGGGCCGCCCTTCGGATCCTCCAGGTGGTCGCGGAGTACCGCCGCGACATCGAGGCCGGGTGGGGGATCTCCGGGTTCAACGTTCGCGTGGGCATCAACTCCGGGCAGGTCGCGGTGGGCCTGGTGGGCGCGGCCGATCCCCAGGAGGTGGCCCTCGGCGACACGACGAACGTGGCCTCCCGCCTCGAGTCCGAGGCCGAGCCCGGAACGGTGGCGGTGGGGGAGGCCACGGCGCGGCGGCTGGCCCAGTCTTTCGATCTCCAGCCGCTGGGCCAGATCGCGGTGAAGGGCCGGGTCGGGGCCGTGACGGCGTTCCGATTGGGCGCACCGAAGGCCGAACCCGAACAGGAGCCGGCCTCGGTGCTGGTGGGGCGCGACGCCGAGCGGGCCTGGCTGGGAACGGTGCTGGAGGAGCTGGTGGCCGGCCGGGGACAGGTCCTGCTGGTGTCCGGCGGGGCCGGGATCGGGAAGTCGCGGATGCTGGCCGAACTGGAGTCCATGGCGGCCGATCGCGTCACGTGGCTGGAGGGCCGGTGCCTGTCCTACGGCGGGGATCTCCTGTACTGGCCGTTCGTCGAGATGCTCCGGCGGTGGCTCGGGGTGGACGAGGGCGAGCCCGAGGTGGCCGTCCGGACCCGGCTCCGGGCCCGGCTGTCCATGCTCCTGCCGGACGGGGTCGGCGAGATCCTGCCGTACCTCGGCAAGCTGCTCTCGGTGCGGCTCGACGCGGAGCCGGAGAGCGAGCTGACCCCACCGGCGCCCGACGTGCTGGCCGGGGAGATCCGGCGGTCCTACCGGGCCTGGATCGCCCGCCTGGCCCGCGACCGTCCGGTGGCCATCTCCCTCGACGACCTCCACTGGGCCGACCCCTCCACCCGGGAGCTGGCCGAGGACCTCCTCCAGCTCACCGACCAGGCGCCGGTCCTGCTGGTGGGGGCGTTCCGCCCGGACCCCGCGTCGGAGGGTTGGAAGCTCCGGCTGAAGGTCCTCACCGACTACTTCCACCGTGCCTCGGAGCTGCCGCTCCGGCCCCTCACGCCGGCGGCCGCCGAGCAGCTGCTGGGCGTCCTGGTGCCGGCCGGGATGCTCGACGAGGCCACGAAGCAGGAGATCGTGGTCCGGGCGGAGGGCAACCCGCTGTACCTTCAGGAGCTCCTGCGGGCGGTGATCGAGAGCGCAGATGGGGACCGCCAGCGAACGTGGACCCTTCCCGCCACGGGCTCGACCCTCCTCCCGGCGAACCTGGAGAGCCTGTTCATCTCCCGGATCGACCGGCTCCCGAAGGGGGCCCGCCGCCTGGCCCAGGCCGCCGCGGTCGCCGGGCGGACCTTTCCGGTCCGGGTGGTGGCGCGGATCCTGGAGCGGGACGACGTGTCGGCCGACCTGGGCGCGCTGCTCCGTTCGGAGATCGTCCGGGAGACCCGGCGGTACCCCGAGCTGGAGTGCTCGTTCCAGCACGGGCTGCTCCAGGACGCCGCCCTGTCCACGCTGACCCCCGCCCGCCGCCGGGCCCTGTACGGGCGGGCCGCCCGCGCCTACGAGGAGGCCTACGCGAACTCGCTGGAGGACCGCCTGGAGGTCCTGGCCCTCTACTACTACCGCAGCGACGATCCCGGGCGGGCCCTGGACTACCTGGAACGGGCCGCGGCCCGGGCCTTGGAGCTGGACGCCCGCATCCAGGCCGTCCAGCTCCTCCGGCGGGCCCTCAAGGTGTGCGACCTGGTCGGCGAGGCCGACGCCCGGGCCAGGATCTCGGCGGAGCTCGAACGCCTCGAGCCCGTCGAAGGCCCCCGGGTCCCACCGGACGACGACCCCACGGACTGAGCGCCGCCCCATTCCCGTGCGGTGCACGGGTCGGCCGGTACCATGTCGGGACCATGAGCGCGGAGACGGAACGGATCGAGCAGTTGTCCGAGCGGATCGCGTCGGCGAAGGAGTACCTTTGACGTCGAGGCCAAACGCCGGCAGGCCGCGGAGCTGGAGGCCGAGGCCTCCGACCCGTCCGTATGGGACGACCCCGCCCGGGGCCAGCAGCTCACCACCCGCCTGGCCCGTCTGAGGGCGGCCGTCGAGCGCCACGACTCGCTGTTCCGCCGCCTGGACGACGCCCGGGCCATGGACGAGCTCCTGGCCGCCGAGGACGACCCCGAGCTCGAACGAGAGCTGGCCAAGTCCCTGGCCGCGCTGGAGCACGAGGTTGAGCGCCTGGAGCTCGCCTCCCTCCTGGGCGGCGAGTACGACGCGAACGACGCCGTGGCCAGCATCCACGCCGGGGCCGGCGGAACGGAGTCTCAGGACTGGGCCGAGATGCTGCTGCGGATGTACCTCCGGTGGGCGGAGCGGGAGGGGTTCCAGTCCGAGGTCGACGAGCTCCTCCCCGGCGAGGAGGCCGGGATCAAGTCCGCCACCTTCATCGTGCACGGCCCGAACGCGTACGGCCTGCTGTCCGCGGAGCGGGGGGTCCACCGCCTGGTCCGGATCTCCCCGTACGACGCCCAGAAGCGCCGGCATACCTCCTTCGCCTCGTTCGACGTGATCCCACTGCTCGAGGAACAGGATCAGGACTTCGAGATCGATCCCAGGGACCTCCGGATCGACACGTACCGCTCGTCGTCCGCCGGCGGCCAGCACGTGAACGTGACGGACTCCGCGGTCCGGATCACCCACCTCCCCACCGGCATCCAGGCGGCCTGCCAGAACGAGCGCTCCCAGATGCAGAACCGGGCTGTGGCCATGCAGATCCTGAAGTCGCGACTGGCGGAACGGATGCGCGCCGAGCACCAGCAGAAGCTCGAGGACATCCGGGGCGAACGCCGCGACATCGAGTTCGGGTCCCAGATCCGGTCCTACGTGCTGCACCCGTACCAAATGGTGAAGGACCACCGGACGAACCGGGAGACCTCCGACGTCAACCGAGTGCTGGACGGCGATCTCGACCGGCTGATCGAGGCGGAGCTCCGACGGCGGGCTTCGGATCACCCGAAGGCCTGAGGGTCTTCGCTCCGTCGGTCCCCGGCCGCAACCGGCGGCGGCGGCGCATGCCGGCTCCCACCCCGAGGGCCAGCGCCACGGCCCACGCCCCCCACACCACACCGGAGGCGGCCAGGCCCCGGCCCAGGTTGGGGTCGCGGTACACGAGCTCGATGTCGTGTTCGCCGGTCCGGACCGGCACGGCCTGGATGAAGTAGTCGGCGGCCAGGGGCCGCTCCGGCACTCCGTCCACGGTGGCCGTCCACCCCACTCCGAACGCATTGCGGATCACCACCAGCGAGGGGGCCCGCGCGACCACGTGGATCCGGAGGTGCTCCGGGTCCGGCTGCTCCCACTCGGCCGTCCCGGCCCCGCCGCCGGGCGGCTCGAAGCCGGGCTCCCGGAGCACGGTGGCCTGCTGCGCCGGGTTCCACTCGGGCCGGAGGTCCCGCCGGAGCGCCGCCACGTTCGGCAGGACCCGCCAGTGGCGCACGACGGACACCAGGGGCTGCCACCCGTCGACCTCGTACAGCGTGAACCGGCCCTCGGTCGCGACCGGGCGACCGGGGACGAGCGGCGGCAGCACCGTGGGCTGGATCAGCCACCGCGCGCCGAGCAGCCGGAACACCGCGAGGTTCGGCTTGCGGATCACCGCCGCGTTGTAGAAGAGTGGCCGGCCGCCGTTCGCCGCCCGGACGTAGGACCAGTACCGGGTGAGCTGGATGGGGGAGTACCCGTACACGTCCTGGAGGTCGAACAGCATCCCGCGCCCGTTCTCGAGGGCGGGCCACGCGGGCTGGCGCTGGGTGAACAGGTAGCCCTTCACGTAGTACGAGCCCGGTGGAGCCCAGGTCAGGTACCGCCCGGGGTGTCCCTCCATGGCCCGGGCGATGGGCCCCGCGCGGAGGTACGTGTGGACAGGGACGTTCGGCCACCGCAGGGGCTGCGGGCTCACGTTGTGCCCGTTCTCGAGGCCGATGAACACAGTGGGGCCCCGGTACAGCTGCGACCACACGGCCCCCGCCACCAGCTCCAGGGCCAGGACCGCCACCAGGGCCACGGCGGCCCACCGCACGCGGCGTCCCACCGCCACGAACACGGGCGCGGCCACTGCCGCCCCCGCCGCCAGCGACACGAACCGGATGGGGTGGGAGCCCGCCAGCAGGGGCAGGACCAGGAACAGCCCGGCGCCGGGGGCCAGCCACCGGAGGGTTCGAACCCGGTCGAGGGGCCGGTCGATGAACCCCTGGACCCCCAGGGCCCCGAGGACCGGGATCACCAGCAGCCACAGGTACCGCAGCCGCCCGGGGTTGTGCAGGTACACGTCGCCGAACGGCAGGTGGAGGGCCGCCGCGCGGAACCAGCCCGCACCAACGAGCACGTCGAGGGTCATGAGGTAGGTGAGGACCGCCAGCGCGGCGAACGCGCCGGCCAGGTAGCGGCGGCCGTGGGTCCGCGCGGCCGCCGGCGCCGCCAGCAGGACGGTGGCACCCGCGAACGCGCCCGGCGCAGTGCCGACGGCGAACGGCCATCCCGCCCACACCCCGGTGGGGACCAGGGGCTGGTCGGCGATGCCGGCCACCCGGGCCACCGCTCCCCCCACCGCCGCGTAGCCCCCCCGGAGGCTGGTCTTGGGGATGAGCGCCAGCCGGGGGATGAAGATGGCCAGGTTCGCCAGGGGCAGGAATACCAGGAACCCCACGGCCAGCACCGCGGCCCGCTGCCACGACGCGTCGCCGGCCTTCACGTTGCGAACGGACCGGGCGGCCACGTACACCACCGTGGCCAGCGTGCACATGGCCAGGCCGTGGCTCATGTGGGCCACCGCCACCTGGCCCCACGCCACGGCCCCCAGGGCCAGCCACCCCAGCCTCGCGGCGGCGGAGCGGGCGTGCAGGAACCCCGACGCCCCCACCAGCACCAGCGGCGTCCAGGCCAGGGTCCCGGCGAACGGCAGCGACAGGGCCACCGAGGAGGCCGCCATGATCATGGCGAACGACAGCCCGCCCACCGTGGCCGACACGCGGTGCAGCCCCTCCTTCCGCAGGAACCAGAACAGCCCGAGCCCCGCCACCAGCGGGTTCAGCACGATGAACAGCCGGAGCGCCGTGCCGCAGGAGAACCCGGCGAACAGGGCCATCGGGGCCAGGGACAGCCAGCCGGACTGGGGATCGCTGGCGTAGGGCATCCCGGCCATCTGATACGGGTTCAGCAGCGGGATGTGGCCGGCCGCGAGTGACTTCCCCAGGAAGCACAGATGGGGGAGCCACATGGCCAGGATGTCGGGGTGGTCGTTCGTCAGTCGCGGCGTGAGCAGGTAGCCCCGGGTGGCCACCAGCACGCACGCCACGATGAGGAGCGGTCCGGCGAGCGAGGCCAGGCGTTCGGCCCAGGGGCGGGCCCCGGCCGGGGCGGGGACGGTGGCCGCCCCGGATCGGTCCGCTCCCATCCGCGTAGTATGGCCGCGGGACTCCCGGACGCCTCCCAACGTGGTCCGGGGCCCGCTCGCGGACCGGATCGACACGATCTCACGAGGAGACGCCCATGGACACCGCCACGGAGGTCGAGGGCCGGGAAGCCCTCGTCGAACGGCTCAACGACATCGCCCGAGGACTGCGCGTGACCGACATCGAGATGCTGGTGAAGGCGGGCTCGGGCCACCCCGGCGGCACCCTGTCGTCGGCCGACATCGTCGCCGCCCTGTACTTCCACAAGATGCGCCTGAAGCCCGAGGAGCCCCACTGGCCCGACCGGGACCGGTTCGTGCTGTCGAAGGGCCACTGCATCCCGATCGTGTACGCGGCCCTGGCGAAGCGGGGATTCTTCGAGGAGGATCTGCTGGGCACGCTCCGGAAGTTCGGCTCGCCGCTCCAGGGGCACCCCGACCGGATCCGCTGTCCGGGCATCGAGGCGGCCACCGGTTCCCTCGGTCAGGGGCTGTCCATGGCCGTGGGCATGGCCATCGCTGGGAAGCTCGACGGCGCCGGGTGGCGCGTGTACTGCATGGTGGGCGACGGCGAGTCTCAGGCCGGGCAGCTGTGGGAGGCCGCGATGCTGGGAGGCCGCCGGGGCCTGTCGAACCTCTGCGTGATCCTCGACCAGAACCAGGTCCAGCAGTCGGACAAGGTCGTGAACATCCTCGACATCGACCCCGTGGGGGCGAAGTGGCGGGACTTCGGCTGGCACGTCCGCGAGATCGACGGCCACGACATGGCGCAGGTCGTCGACGCCCTCGATGAGGCCGAGACCGTCCACGACCGGGGGACCGCGATCGTGGCCCACACCGTGAAGGGCAAGGGCGTCTCCTGGATGGAGCTGAACCCCGACTGGCACGGCAAGGCCCCCTCGGATGAGCAGGGTGCCATCGCCATCGCCCAGCTGAGGGGGGAGATCGACGGCGACGAGAGCCGGCGGCGGTTCGAGGCCCTGGAAGGGAGCAAGTGATGGGGGCCAAGGCGACGCGGGAGGCGTTCGGCGAGGCGCTGGTCGAGGTGGGCGGGGACCCGAAGCACGTCGTGCTGGACGGCGACCTCATGAAGTCGAACATGACGTACCTGTTCAAGGAGGCCTACCCCGACCGGTTCGTCGAGTGCGGGATCGCCGAGTCGAACATGGTGGGCGTGGCCGCAGGCCTGGCCCTGTCCGGCAAGGTGGCCTGGGCCTCGTCGTTCTCGTGCTTCATCACGGGGCGCCTCGAGGTGGTCCGGATGTCCGTGGGCTACAACGAGGCGAACGTCCGGCTGGCGGGAACCCACGCCGGCATCGGGATCGGGGACGACGGCGCGTCCCAGATGGCCCTGGAGGACATCGCGGCCATGCGGGCCCTGCCGAACATGACGGTGATCCAGCCGTGCGACGCCGCGGAGACCGTCGGCGCCGTGAAGTACCTGGCGGACGAGCACGAGGGCCCGGCCTTCCTCCGCCTGACCCGCCAGAAGCTTGACGACGTGAACGGCGACGGTTACCGGTTCGAGTTCGGCAAGGCCGTGAAGCTCCGCGAGGGCCGCGACGTGTGCCTGTTCGCGAGCGGCGCCACCGTCCAGGAGGCCCTGAAGGCCGCCGACGAGCTCAGCGGCGAGGGCATCGAGGCCTGCGTGGTGAACGTCCACACGCTGAAGCCGCTGGACGCCGAGGGGATCGTCCGGGAGGCCGAGCACTGCGGCGGCCGGGCGGTCAGCGTGGAGGATCACAACGTGGTCGGCGGGCTGGGATCGGCCGTGGCCGAGGCGCTGTCCGAGGCCGGCTCGGGGAGCCGCCTCACGATCCTGGGGTGCCGCGACTACGGCCAGTCCGGGTCCGGGGCGGAGCTGTACGACGCGTACGGGATCTCGGCCAAGCACGTGGCCGAGGCCGCCCGGACCGCGGTGGGGCGATCGTCGTAGCAGCTCCTTCCGGCGTCGCTTCGAGTCGGCAAACGGGCGCTGACCTGCTGTTTTCGTCGCCCGAAGGGCCGGAGGAACCTGCTCGGAGTGTTTCCGTCGGCGGGAACCCCCTGCTAGACTCGGCGCCGGTCCCCCAACCTTCCCCTGTGCACCCATGATCAAGTTCGAACGCGTCAGCAAGGTCTACAAGGAGTCCGTCGTCGCGCTCGCCGACGTGAGCCTCGAGATCACGAAGGGCGAGTTCGTGTTCATCGTGGGCCCCTCCGGCTCCGGGAAGTCCACGTTCATCCGGGTCCTGCTGAAGGAGGAGGAGCCCTCCCAGGGCACGATCTGGGTGGCCGGCAAGAACATCACCAAGCTCTCGCGGTGGAAGGTCCCGGAGCTCCGGCGCAACATCGGGACCGTGTTCCAGGACTTCAAGCTCCTGCCGAACAAGACCGTGTTCCAGAACGTGGCCTTCGCCCTGGAGGTCATCGGCAAGCCCAAGCACGTGATCGACTCGCGGGTGCCGGAGATCCTCGAGCTGGTGGGGCTGGGCGACAAGCTCAACAACTACCCCGACGAGCTGTCCGGGGGCGAGCAGCAGCGGGTCAGCGTGGCCCGTGGCTTCGTGAACCGGCCCCTGATCCTGCTGGCGGACGAGCCAACGGGGAACCTCGACCCGGCGACCTCTGTCGAGATCATGAAGCTGCTGGACCGGATCAACCGGATCGGGACCACCGTGGTCATGGCCACCCACGACAACGCGATCGTCGACGCCATGCGGCGCCGGGTCATCGAGCTGGACTCGGGCAAGGTGGTCCGGGACCAGTCCCGGGGGGTGTACGGATATGGCGCGTAGGTTCGAGTACTACTTCCGCGAGACGGTCTCCGGCCTCAAGCGCAACGGCCTGGTGGCGTTCGCGGCGGTGGCCACGGTGTTCATCTCGCTGTTCCTGCTCGGATCGGCGCTGCTCATCGGCAAGCAGGTCAACCTGGTGGTCGACGCGTCGACCGAGAACGTCGAGGTCGCCGTGTTCCTCCAGGACGACATCTCCCCGAGCGACAAGGCCCGGATCGAGCAGCGGCTGGACGGCATGCCCGAGGTGGCCAGCGTCAGGTACGAGTCGAAGGAGGAGGCCCTCCAGCGCTTCAAGCACGATTTCCAGAACCAGAAGAACCTGTGGGAGGGGGTGTCGGCGGACGCGCTCCCGGCCTCCTTCCGGGTCAAGCTGGCGGACCCGGAGAAGTTCGAGGTGGTCGCGGCCCAGCTCGAGGGGCAGCCGGGGGTCGAGAAGATCCGTGACGAGCGCGAGACGCTGAACAAGCTGTTCGCCATCTCCAACGTGCTCCAGTGGGGGGCCATCATCGCGTTCGTCGTGATGCTGGTCGCGGCCGTGGGCCTCATCGCGAACACGGTGCGGATGGCCGTGTTCGCCCGCCGCAAGGAGATCGGGATCATGCGGCTCGTGGGGGCGACGAGCTGGTTCATCCGGGTTCCGTTCCTGGTGGAGGGGCTGGTGGCCGGGGTGATCGGCTCGGTGCTCGCCATCGTGACCCTGCTGGTGCTCCAGAAGGTGTTCTTCGCGTCGATCCACCACAACGTCCGGTTCCTGCCGTTGCTCGGGCCCGACGCCGTGTACACGCTGGTCCCGCTGCTGGTCGCCGTCGGCGTGATCGTGGCCATCTTCGCCAGCTGGATCGCCATGCGCCGGTTCCTGGAGGTCTGACCGGGACCGGTGGGCGCCAAGCCGGCCGGCGAGCGGGTCGTCGCGTCGAACCGGCGGGCCCGGTTCGACTACAACATCACGGAGACGGTCGAGGCCGGCCTGGTCCTCTCCGGCTCCGAGGTGAAGTCGCTCCGGGACGGGCAGGCATCACTGGGCGAGGCCTTCGCGCGCGCCGACGGACGCGAGGTGTGGCTGGAGAACATGCACATCGCGCCCTACGAGCAGGGCGAGAAGCGCGGCTACGACCCCCGCCGCCGGCGCAAGCTCCTGCTGCACCGCAAGGAGATCGACCGGCTGATCGGCGTCACCGCCGAGAAGGGCCTCACGCTGGTCCCTCTGCGCGTCTACTTCTCCCATGGGCTGGCCAAGGTCCTGATCGGGGTGGGCAAGGGCAAGCAGCGCTTCGAGAAGCGCGACGCGGTCATCGAACGGGAGCACCGCCGGGAGATGGAGCGGGCCACGTCCCACCGCCGGCCGAGGTCGTGACGTTTCCGCCCGCGGCAGGCCGGGTACGCGTCGTGGAACCAGATCAATCACCGCTGCCCGCGGAGCCGGATTGGGCGGAAGGGGATGACATGAGCACGCGTTTCCGGTTCACGGTGATCGGTAAGTACGACAGTGCCAGCCGCCACGAGCCACAGATCACCGCCAACATGTCGGCGGGTTCGGGCGACCACTTCGTCCATTCCGGAACGTTCACCATGAGCGAGTCCGAGTGGTCGACGCTGATCGGGGCCCTCGAGAAGAGCATCCCGGGAGACGTCGAGGTCGAGGACGCGCGGCATCTCCTGGACGAGATCGAGTCGTCCGGCGTGGACGTCAAGCGAACCGCGTAGCGCCGACCCGCGTCCCGGCTTGTCCTCGCTCCCGTTCGTCAGCACAATGCCGGGTGCGGCCCGGGAGGAGGAGGACGATTCGGTGACGCGCGTCGAGGTCGATACGCACACGAAGCTCGCACCGGAGCAGGTTCGGGCCGCGTTGCTGGACTTCAGCGATCGCCGGCCCGACATCTGGCCGGGCCTGTCCCGCGAGTACTGGAAGTTCTACTCGACGTCGGGGACGACGGCAGAGGTCCGGGAGGGAAGCACGAAGCCGGTCAGGATCTGGGCCCGCGAGCTCTACGACTGGTCGGATCCCGAGGTCGTTCGGTGGGAGATGATCGAGAACCCGGGCGTGATGGAGCCGGGGAGCTACGTCAGCGCCCGGATCGTGAAGGCGTCGGACGGCGGGAGCGACATCCACCTCGTGTGGGACCGCACGCCGATCAACTTCAAGGGCAGGTTCGTGGCGTTCTTCATGAAGGCGACGAGGTTGAAGCCGATCGGGAAGTACGTCACGAAGTGCCTCGACAAGCTGGCGGACGAGGGATACGCGGGGTCCGGCCCGACCCTCCCCCCCGACGCAGGGTCCGCCGCCGGCTGACGCGGGCCGCGGGGCCCACCTCACCAGAACAGCGATACCCACTGGTTGGCCACCGAGTTCAGCGCGTCGAGCAGCGCGCTGTGGTGGCCGGCGTGGACCCGCAGCACGCATCGGGGATCCGGACCGTGTGATGGGTCCCGTCGGCCTGCGCCGTCCGCCGGCGATGTCGAACTGGAGCGCGCCCCGGTCGGCCTCCTCCTCGGCCTTCTCCCCGCGGAGCTGCCGCATGGGGTCACGCAGACGTGGCCGCCATCCACCAGGCTCATCGCCCGGGCCGCCGTGTCCACGTTCACGCCGAACACGTCCACGGCCTGTCCGTCCTCGCCCTCGACCCGGACCTCGCCCATGTCGATGCCGAGGCGGGAGGTGAGGAGGTCGTGCTCCTTGCGCAGCTCCTGGTAGGCGTGCTCGTCCGACTGCTGCGTCACGGCCCGTTTCAGGGCCGTGGACGCCTGCACGTCCTCGAACATCACGACCGCGAGCGACGTCTCCTCGGTCCGCTCCGGGACCCGGGGGGAGCCCCGCGACTGGTCCTCGCCATCGAGGCGAATGATGGCCCAGCGGCTCCGGCCGGGACAAGGGCGGGCTTCCTTGGGGTGGCCCGGGTCTGTAGGGTTCTCTCCGACATGCCAGTCGAGGATTCGGATCGGAAGGCCCTCCGGATGCGGAAGAGTTCGACGTGATGCGTCGGGCGGTGATCCTGGCGACGGTTGCGTTCGCCGCGACCGCCCTCGGCGGCGCCATGCCGGGGCGAGCGGGGTCGGAGGCCGTCATGTGCTTCGGCCAACCGGCGGCGACGGGAACCCCCCACCAGGACGCCTTGAAAGGAACTCCCGGGGACAACGTGATCGCCGGGCTGGCCGGGAATGACGGCATCGCGGATGGGGAAGGCAACAACCGCCTCTGCGGCAACAGCGGGAACGACAACGTCGGGAGTGGGACCGGCGCCGATCGCCTGTCGGGAGGCCTCGGCGCCGATCGTCTCAGGAGCGGTGCGGGCTCCGACGAGCTCCGCGGCAACTCGGGGTCCGACGTCCTCCGGGGTGGATCGGGCGGCGACATCCTGTTCGGCGGATCGGGCCACGACACGCTGTACGGCGGCGCCGGGGAGGACACGTGCGTCGGCGGCGAGGTCGTGCACGGCTGCGAGCATGTCCTCTGAGCCGAGGAACAATGCTCTGCGCCGGCGTGTTCGTATACTTGGGTGACAACTGAATAGCGGGGGTGTAATGGCTTCGACTCGGGTGGGTACCATCCGGGGGAAGCGGGCCGAGGTCTCCGGATGCCTCGTGAAAAGCCGGAACCAACACAAGCGCCAACACTGAGTTCGCGCTCGCTGCCTAATTAGGTAGCCGTCCTCCCCGGACCGCCTGCGGCCGGGATCAGGGCGTCACCAAGCAGGCTCACGGCAGTGGCTCCGTCCGGGGGCCGCAGCCGGACACCGCACCCGGGCTGGCCGAAGGGAGATCCGTCCGTGGGACCCCCGAGGTGAGATCGAACCGCGGACTACGCCCGTAGAAGACCCGGAAGGTCGCTCGAGGACAGGGGTTCGATTCCCCTCACCTCCAC
>WNGA01002308.1_pt1 | contig 45205 bp, 42 predicted proteins | sample 5400061 | NCBI WGS metagenome assembly WNGA01 (sample SAMN13153366, study PRJNA577476) | soil metagenome | isolation source: 100 cm soil or saprolite under grassland replicate 2 | place: USA:California | collected 2016-06-15 | reverse complement strand
GTCAAGCGAGCCATCTCCAAGTACAACGCCAGAGGTCCCAACATCGACCGGCGCAGCTACAAAGCCACCCTCAACATCGACATCTTCACGCCCCCAGACCCCTTGACAACCAGCCCCGGACCTTAACTACCCGGCATTGGGGATAGTCCCGCGGCGCGCCCGACCAGGACCGCTCGATATGGTCTGGGTGACAGCGGTGGACACGGTGTTGGCGACCCTGCTCTTGGTCAGCGATACGACCATGACGTGCGGAGTCCACCGCCGTGTGCACGCTCGTGCCGCCGCTCATCCCCATCTCGGATGTCGCCCTACAACGCTCAACCGGCGTCACCGCCAACGTCTGCGACACTCGCACCGCCGCAGCCGAGTTTGTGCACCCCACGGGCAGCCAGCAGGGCCCGGTCGCGTGCGGTGAACCTGGGCCGGCCGCTCTTGCGGCGCAGCACCCGAAGCTGCTGCCGCAGGACCAGGATCTCCAGGTCCTTGCAGCGAAGGTCCCGCGTTCCGCTTCGCCGGTTCGACGACCTCACCCGGGAGCGGACGCTGGCTCATGGAGGCAGGCTCCGAGCCGGCGGAGCCCTTCGTCGATCCGGTCGAGCGGAATGGCGCCATAGCCGAGAACGAGGCCCGGTGGAGCCACTTCTGCGGTGAACTCCGACAAGGTGGACACGAGAACGCCGACACCCTCGGCGCGTCGCGCCGCGCTAAGGGTGTCGGCGGCGGTGCCGGCTCGGTAGATCGCGCTCAGGTGCAGGCCGGCCGCGGAGGGGATCGGCTCCAGCACGCCCGCGAAGTCGCGCCCGAGCACGTCGGTGATGCGCCGGTGGCGCGCCTGGTAGGCCACCCGCATCTTCCTGACGTGGCGGGCGAGCTTGCCCTCGTCGATAAAGCGTGCCAACGCCGCCTGAGGGGGCAGCGACGTGTGCCAGTCGCTGAGGCACTTGGCCGCCCGCAGCGGCCGGCCCAGCGACGGCGGGGCGACCAGGAATCCCAGCCGGAGGGTGGGCAGCAGGCTCTTGGAGAACGAGCCGACGTAGATCACCCGCCCGTCGCGGTCCAGGCTGTGCAACGGCTCGATCGGGTGGCCGGCGAAGCGGAACTCGCTGTCGTAGTCGTCCTCGATGATCGCCGCGCTCTGCTGGGCGGCCCAGGCCAGCAGCGCGATCCGCCGGCGCAGCGACATCGCCATGCCGAGCGGGTACTGGTGCGATGGGCTGACGTAGACCAGCCGGGCGTCGCCTGGCTGGGAGTCGACTACCAGCCCTTCATCATCGACCGGGATAGAGACGACTCGGGCGCCAAGCGACTCAAACAGTCGCCGCGCCGGCGGGTAGCCGGGATCCTCGACCGCGACGCATGCGCCCGGGTCCAGCAGGACCCGCCCGATCAGGTCGATGGCCTGCTGCATGCCGTTGGTGATGATGACGTCGGCGGCGTCGGCGCGAACCCCGCGTGAGACGCCGACATGCCGGGCGATCGCGGCGCGCAGCCCGGCGTGGCCGGCCGGGTCGCCGTAGGCGCCGGTCCGGACGGCGGTGGCGCGCAGCTCCCGCGACACCAGCCGGCGCCAGGTCTCATACGGAAACAGCCGGGCGTCGGGCAGCCCGGGGCGAAAGTCGAAGGGTGGGTCGACGGCGGCCAGGTTCGGCGGGTCCGGGATGGCTTCCCAGACCGCCCGCGGCTGCAGCAGCCCGGCGGCCGAGTCGGCCCGGTCGCTGGGCTGCTGTGGGATAGCGGTACTGACGAAGGTGCCGGCGCCGACCTTGCCGGTGACAAACCCCTCGCCGGCGAGCCGGTCGTAGGCCACGAGGACGGTGTTGCGGGCGATCTGCAGGCGCTCGGCCAGCTCCCGGCTGGGCGGGAGCGGCTCGCCGGCGCGCAGCCGGCCCTCCAGGACCGCCGCGCGGACCTGCTGGTAGATCTGGCCGGACAGGTCACGCGGCCCATTGAAGGTGATGTGGAGCTCCACGACCGCAAGCCTAGATTGGCGCAGTGGACTTTACAAGATTTGGCACTTGTGCTGTACCGCAGCGCCTCCTAGGCTTCCCGCGCGCGCCCTGCACCACCCAACAACCCTCGGAGAAATTCGTGACATCACGTTGCGGGATCCATCCGGAAATCGAAGCATACGACCACGGCAGCGTGGGCAATGGCAACCACGTGGTGGCGGCGATACTTCGACCCGGACGCGTACCGATCGTGCGAGGTAGGTGCTCGTGTTGTTGTGTGGGCGGGTGAGGGAGCGGTCGGTGGTGGATCGGCTGCTTGCTGGTGCTCGTGCGGGGCGTAGCGGGGTGCTGGTGGTTCGCGGCGACCCGGGTATCGGTAAGACGGCGCTGTTGGACTATGCCGCGTGCAGTGCCGGGGTCGCCGCGGAGCCCGGCGGGGTGGGTGTGCGGGTGCTCCGCGCCGCGGGTGTGGAGTCTGAGGCTGAAGTGCCGTTTGCTGGCTGAGCTGGCCGAGGATGGTCCGCTGTTGTGCCTGGTCGACGACGCGTACTGGCTGGACCGGTCGTCGGCGGAGGCGTTGGTGTTCGCGGCCCGGCGGTTGGACGCCGAGGGGATCGTGGTCGTCTTCGCGGCGCGGGACCACGACGCGCCGTTGCCCACGCCTGGGCTGCCTGAGCTGCGGCTGGGCGGGTTGGATGCGGCCGCGGCGGCGGCGCTGCTGGATGAGCACAGGGCTGGGTTGTCTACTGAGGCCCGCTGCCGGGTTCTGGCTGAGGCTGGGGGCAACCCGCTTGGCCTGATGGAGCTGTCCGCGGCCTACCGTGACCACGCGGGTGCCGCCGCCGGGCCGGGCAGACCTGCCCCGGCTGACCCCGCAGGAGCTGCAGGTCGCCCGGCTCGCCGCCCGGGGGCTGTCCAACCGCGACATGCAGGTCGCCCGGCTCGCCGCCCGGGGGCTGTCCAACCGCGACATCGCCGCCCAGCTCTTCCTCAGCCCACGCACCGTCGGCTACCACCTCTACAAGGCCTACCCCAAACTCGGCATCACCTCCCGCAGCCAACTCGACGCCCACACGCTCCAAACCTGACCCAAGCCCCCGTCCCCTCGGACATCATTGCCCTACCTCCGATCGCCGCGACGCGGTAGGAACTGAACGAGCACGGCCAGGACGATGCCGACTGAGATGAGATAGACGACGCTGGTGTTGAAAGCGTGCGCGTATGCGGCTGCCGTCGCGGCGACGCCGAGTGCGCCATAGAAGATGATCCCGATGATGGCCACCCCGAGCGCGTTGCCGACCTGCAAGGCTGTCGACAAGACACCGGCGCCGGAGCCGGCGTACTGCACCGGCACCCGTGGTAGCCAGCGGCGCCACGACCATGCCCATGCCGGCGCCGTCGAGCACCAAGCCGGGAATGGAGGGCGACCAGCCGGATGGTCGGGTAGCAGCCCTCTCAAGCGGGCACCCCGGGAAGATGGGCACGCATACCGGCTCGTGGCGTCCTCCCGTATGGTCAGTTGGTTTCTGGGTTGAGGTGGGTGCGGGCGTCCGACCAGCGTGGCGGGAGCGCGCTGGCGAGCACGAGGTAGTGGTCGCGGTCCGGCTGCGCTGACGCCAGCTGGGCGGTTCATGACCTTACGCGGCAGCCTGGGGGCGGAATCCGTCACGCATCGGTAGCCGCGCGGGTCGTGGCCTCGCCGCGTTAGGTAGCGGGACGTTGCAGAGCTTGCTGTTGCTGCGATGTTGTTGCTGCTGCTGCCACACCGGAGGGGTGTTCTTCAGGCAGGGAAGGGCATCGCGGCCGGTGGTGGGCCGGTGGTGTCCGACCACTTGGGTCAGGTGTCGGCGGCCTCATCCTGGTCGACGAGGTCGTCGTGACGGCGCCGTGATCGGGCGGGGTAATGGCGCCGTGGTTGGGTATCTCATGGCGGTGTGATGTGGTTCGCCAGGGCATGGCACGCATCGACGTTGAACGGAGGATGCCATCATGCGGCCGGGGCGTTGCCTGGTGGTCGTGGCGACTCTCGCCGTGCTCGCCGCTGCCTCGATCTCGGTCTCGACCGCGTCCGCGCAGACGTCGCTCATCCTCCGCAACGTCGACTGCAGCGGCGTGACCGTGAGCGGCGCCGGCCTGCCGCCGAGCGCCCCGATCACCGTGACGCTCACCAATCTCCAGCGACGTACGCTCGAGCGCCAGCCGCTGACGACCAGTCCGAGCGGGTCGTTCACTTGGAGCACGCGGATCTCGCTCAGCGGGCTCCGCTCCGTACGCGCTGTGGTCTCCCGCGCGGGCGCGAACTCGCCGATCGCCTGGACCGAGCACTCGGTCCCGAGGCCCTGCCCGCTGGTCAACACCGGCGCCGACCACGCCATGCCGCTCGCCGGGCTCGCGCTGAGCTCGATCGTGCTCGGCGTCCTGCTGCTGACCGGCCTCTCCCGCAAGATCCGCCTCGGCCGCTACCAGGGCCGGCACGTCGCCGCCCGATAGCTCGAAACGGATAGTTGACCGATGCTCTCGTCACTCCCTCGATGGAACCGATCCTCCGCGCCGCGTGTAGAGGTGAAAGGACACAGGACTGCGGGGGTGGAGGTCATGAACATGCGCTGGTGGCGGCTGCTGGCGGTGCCGGTGGCCGCGGCGCTCGTCGTGGTCGGCGGCTGCGCGGTCGGGGGAAGCCGCGATGCGTCGACCAGGTCCAAGGCGGTGGTGGTGCCGCCGGCGTCGCTGGCGCCGGCGCGGGTGGGCGGGCCGCTGGTCGGCGTGGTCTCCAGCGCCAACACGGCGATCGAGCTGGCCCGGCTGGACCCGAGGACGTTGCGGCCTCTGCCGGGAGGCAAGCTCAAGCTGGAGGGGACCTGGCCGATGATGGCGGTCGCCCCCGACCGCTCAATGGCGGTCCTTGGCAGTGAGGCGGGCGACCTCACCGTCGTGGACCTGGTGCACCTGCGCCGGCTCGGCGCCGTGCGGACCGACGTCCCCGGCGAGGCCGCCTTCGGCTGGAGCTGGGTCGGGCCGTCGCGCCTGCTGCTGATCGGCACCTCCCAGGAGACGGCCACGGAGGTGCTCGCCGTCGATGTCAGGGCCCGCCGTGTGGTCCGCCAGCAGCGCTTGGACGGCGTCGTGCAGGGGTACGCGCGACTGCCGCACGGGCTGGCACTGCTCGTCACCCCAGCGAACACGATCGGCCCGGCGCGGCTGGTGATGTCGGACGCCAACGCCGGCCTGCGCACGGTGACCCTCGCGGAGATCAACGCCGGTTTCAAGCAGCTCGACGACACCGACGGGTCGGGACCGCGGATGGAACAAGCCGTGCCCGGGATCGCCGCCGACCCCGCCGGCCGGCGCGTCTACATCGTCCCAAGCGGCGCACCATTGGCCGAGGTCAATCTGGCCAGCCTGGAGGTCACCTACCATCGGCTCGGGCGTCTCGGGTCGCCGTTGCAGCGGCTCGCTCGCTGGTGGGTCCCGCCAGCCGAGGCGAAGATCCTTTCAGGCCCATCGCGCAACGCGCTCTGGCTCGGCGATGGCCAGCTCGCCGTCACCGGCTACGACGGGTCCGCCAAGGGGCACCACATGGAGATCCCGTCCGGGCTGGAACTGATCGACACCGCGAACTGGACCGCCCGCCAGGTCGACCGGCACTCAAGCAGTGCCATGCTGGCGGCCGGCAGGCTGCTCGCCTTCGGGACCGCCTTCGGGACCGGCCAGGACGGTGCGAACCAGGGCTACGGGCTGACCCTGTATGGGCCGGGCGACCGCCAGCCTGTTCACCGGTTCGGCGCGAAGCAGGTGAGCTGGATCCAGGTCTACGGCGGCCTCGCCTACGTCGAGCTGATGGATGCCAACATCAGCAACGTGGAGGGCTACGCGGTGGTGGACCTGCGCTCGGGGCGCGTGCTGCACACGGGCACGGGGAACGTTCCCGAGCTACTGGTCCCCGACCGGGTGTAACCGCCTCAGGCGCGCGTCGGCCGGCGACGGTCTCGTCGGCGACGCGCTCGACGACCCGTGGCGCTGACCGACGGGTATCCCAGCTGCCAGGAGAGGTCCCTCAGCCTCAGCCGGCAGGAGTCGTCCAGAGAATGTCCGAATCATTCAATGCCACGGGGCCGTGCGGTTGGCATCATGCCATGCATGAGCACGTCTCCCGGTCCGGCGTTCCGCTGACGTTCTGAAGGAGCCACCCAGATGCACCCCCGCATCCACGTCATCACCCTCGCAGTCGACGACCTCGATCGAGCGGTCGAGTTCTATCGCGACGGGCTCGGCCTGCAGACGCCCGGGGTTATCGGGACCGAGTTCGCTGGCGACGACACCAATCCCGCCGGAGCAGTGGCGATGTTCCAGCTGCAGGGCGGCCTCATCCTTGCCCTGTGGCCGCGCGCGGAGTTGGCCAAGGACGCAACGATCCAACCCGGCCCTCCCAACAGCGGCGAGTTCAGCCTCGGCCACGCGGTCGCCGACAAGGCTGCGGTGGACGCGCTGCTCGTCCAGGCCGAAGCGGCCGGGGCTTCGCTGACCCAGGCACCGCGCGACCGTCCCTGGGGCATCTACTCCGGCTACTTCCGCGACCCCGACGGCCACCTGTGGGAGATCATGTGGAACCCCGCGCTCGACCTCGAGGGCAGCTGAGCCAGAGGCCGGGAGCCGCTCGTTCCTGGCGATACCCTGACCCGCGCCACGCACGCTCCTCCGCCCGACCGCCAGGTAGGCAACCTTGTTCGGTTTGCTCCGCCATTCGAGGTACTTGTCGACCTAATCGTCCAGCATGTCGATCACGAACCACATGAGGCTGAGCAACAGATAGATGCCGACGATCGTGGAGAAGATCCGCTTGCGGCGAACCCAGCGGCGAGCCGCATCGCGCGCGCCGTCCCGATCGTCGGAGGTCCCGTGCTGGATAGGAGTGCTGTTGGTGGCGGGCACCCCCGCATATTCCTCCAGCGGGGGAGGTCTCCCAGCGCCGCCGGGCAGATGCTGGAGCCCATGAAGCCACACCGCGCACCCAGCCCGTTGGCCTGGGCTAGGAGCGTGCGACGATCACGGCCTCTGTCACTGTCCACAGCCCGGAGCCGATCGCGCGGATGTCAGCGATGATGGCCAGCCATGGAGCCATTGAGACTGTTCTACATTCCAAGAGGAGTGAGAGATGCCCTCGGTCATGGAGTTCGACGACCTTCCGCACACCGAGCACGCACACGAGTTCGTCGGTGCAGAGCACGGGGACGTTCCGTTCTCGATCATCCTCGTGCACGCGGCACCCGGTGCCGGTCCGCAGCTGCACCAGCACCCCTATGCAGAGGTGTTCGTGGTCGAATCGGGAGAGGCCAGTTTCCAACTCGGCGACGACACGATGGTCGCTCGCGGCGGGGAGATCGTGGTCGGACCGGCGAACGTCCCCCATGGCTTCACCAATACCGGGACCAGCCAGCTGCGCCTGACAGCGATCCATGGAGCGGCCGAGTTCAACACTGAGTGGCTCTCGGAGCTGGATCCCCTATGGGCGTCGAAACCGAAGGGGTAGAGTCGGCAGTCCGCCCCCCTCCCGCGGTCCGTGCGGTCAGCTCCGCAGCCCGCGGGCGGCCACGCGCCAGACGCTTTCGACGCGGCCGCCTCGCACACCGACGATCTCGTTGGTCAGGTTGCAGCAGGTGCAGGCGTGGAACGGGTAGAAGCGGAGCTTCTCACCCAGCGCCACGTTCCCCTCCGCGCGGCCCATGCCATGCTCCTCAGTGAGCCGTTCGATCACCACGCGTCGGTCGGTCGAGTAGGTCATCGCCGGCGGGGTGCCCTGCGTGTTCCCGGTCCCGACGACGCCGCGGTCCCCTGAGAAGGTCTTGGACCCGCCGTCGATCGTCAGGCCGTCGTCGCCCCAGCGGCTGACCACCCGGCAGAGCGCCGTGAGCGCCAGCAGGTCCTCGGTGGCGCTGTCCTCGTTGAGGTGCATCACGTCGTAGAAGACGTAGGTCCCGGCCCGCACCTCGGTGACGCCCGGGACCTCGGCGACGTACTTGCCGGTGAAGCTGCTGCCGGCGGTCACCTCGCGGACCTCGAGGCCCCGCGAGCGCAGCCCTTCGGCGATGTCGACCAGAAGCTGGCCCTCGGTGTGGCCCTCCTCCTCGCGGCTGCGCTTGCCCTCGAAGCAGTACGAGCGATGGGTCGTCAGCCCATCGAAGTCGACGCCCGGAAGCCTCCCGATCGCCCGGGCCAGGCGCTCGATGCGGTCGACGTCGTCCATCTCGATGCCGCCGCGATGCATCCCGCTGTCGACATCGATCTGCAGGTTCAGCACGACGCGGCGGGCTGCTGCGGCTTCGGACGCCTGCCGGACAGCCTCCTCGGCGTCGCAGTTCAAGGTCATCCGCGCCCCGCGTTCCGCCAGCTCGGCGATGCGCGCCCACTTCTGCTCGCCGAAGACCGGGTACGCGATGCAGATGTCGTCGATACCGACGGCCGCAAAGGGTTCGGCCTCGCTGACCTTCGCGCAGCAGATCCCCCTGGCCCCGGCGGCCATCTGCAGCAGCGCGATCTCCGGCACCTTGTGGGTCTTCACGTGAACGCGGAACTTGACCGCATGCTCGTCCATCCAGGACTGCCAGTCGTGGACGTTCCGCTCCATCCGATCCAGGTCAGCAAGGATCAAGGGTGTATCCAGGTCTTGGACCCGGTCGCCGATCGGGACACGCGGCGAACCCACCTCGTGCACCACCGATCGCGCCATGCCGTGGCCTCCTCACCTGTGCTTTTCCGTACCCAAGGGGGACGAAGCCGCCGCTGCGCCGGCACGTTCAGTCGAAACTGTATTGCAGTTTGGTGGTAACCGAGTCAACCGGCGCGGCAGATCCGGCCCGAGGACCAGCTCGGGACCGCCATCGGGCCCTCCGGCGGGTCCTCGCAACCACCCGCGCCTCAGGGAGATTGCGGCCGAGGCGTACGCCCAGCGCGGCCTGCTGCGGCGACCTATGCCGGCCCCCCAGACGCCCGCGTCCGCAACCTGCGCGCGGTCGAGGACACAGGCAGGCTCAGCACAGACAGTCCTCAACGGCTGCGGGTGTTCTATGGAGATCTGGCGGACACCTACGATCGGCTGCACATGCTGCTGGAGGCGGAGGAGGCGCGTCGACACGCCGCGTGACCGCGCCCACGTGGCCGGGCGGCATCCCAGACGGCAGCGCCGTTGCGGCCGACGGCGGCGCGACCGCGGGTGCTGCCAGCGCCGTGCCCGCCACCAGCACGGCCGGAACAGCCAGGGCGGCCGCCAGGCTGAACGGGCCGGCGAGGACGCCGATGAGGCCGGGTCCGGCGAAGGCGCCCAGGTAGCCGAGCGTGGAGACGCGCGCCACCGCGACCGCGGCCCTGCCGTCCAGATGCCCGGCGGCGCTGATCGCCAGCGGGAACGTAAGCGACAGGCCGGCGCCGAACAGCCCGAGCCCGACCAGGCCGGCCGCTGGCGTGCCAACCAGCAGGGCGGCACCGAAGCTGGCACCGGCCAGCAGCGTACCCGAGCGGAACGCGGTCACCGGCCCGAGCCGCGCGGCCACGCGGTCCCCGGCCAGCCGGCCGGCGGTCATCGCGGCCGAGAACGCGGCCACGCCCGCCGCGGCGATGCCGGCTGTCGCTCCGACGCCGTCGCGCAGGTACACCGCAGCCCAATCGTAGGCGCTACCCTCCGCCAGCAGCAGGCAGAAGCCGAGCGCACCGAGGGCCAGGATGCGGCTCGACCAGCCACCGACCAGGGCAGTGACCAGCGTGGTCCGGCACCGCCCGGAACGCCCGCCCGGGACGGCGGTGTCGGCCCGCGACGGTAGCAGCAGGCCGGTCGCCCAGACCGCGACGGCGACGCCGGCGACGGCGACGAGCAGGAGGTGGGGGGTCCTGCCCAACCCGGCGGCGGCCGCCAGCGCGCCGACGGCCGCCCCAGCCGTCCCGCCAAGGCTGTACATGGCGTGGAAGCCGGACATCGCCGGGCGGCCCAGCCCATGCTCCACCACCACCCCATGAGCGTTCATGGCGACGTCGACCACGCTGTTGACGGCCGCCAGGGTGAAGAGCGCGAGCGTCAACGTGGCCAGGTCGCCGGCCAGCGCCGGCCCGGCCAGGGCGGCGACATAGCCGGGGAGGGCGACCCGCAGCGCCGCTCGGCTGCCGAAGCGGGGCACGAGCGCGCCGCCGAGCTGCAGCCCCACCACGGCGCCGGCGTCCAGCCCCATGAGCGCGATGCCGAGCCCGCCCTCGTTCAGTTCCAGGGCCTGCTTGATCGCGGGCAGCCGCGTCGCCCAGGTGCCGAACACCACACCGGTGACGAGGAAGGTGAGGGCGACCCCGAGCCGGGCCCGCCGCAGCTGCGCGGGCCGCCCGGCCAGCAGCTTGACCACGACCATGGGGCGCATCCCATCTGTACCGGTTCAGTCTTAACCGGTACAGAGAGTAGACTACCGGTGAGGATCGCGCAACCAGGAGGAGCGGTGGCCAGGAGGCAGGCGGCACGTCGAAGCGTCACCTTGGCAACGCTGGCCAGCGAGCTCGGGGTGTCGAGGACCACCGTCTCCAACGCCTACAACCACCCCGACCAGCTCAGCCCGGCCCTGCGGGCCAGGGTTCTGGAAGCGGCCGACCGGCTCGGTTACCCGGGCCCCGACCCGCTGGCCGCCACCCTCAGCCGCGGCCGGGTGGGTGCGCTGGGGCTGCTGTTCTTCGACGACCTCCACTACCCGCTCCGCTTCGCCTTCAGCGACCCCGCGCACGTCCTGTTCCTGGAGGGCGTAGCCGACGCGTGCGGCCAGGCCGGGGTCGGGCTCGTGCTGGTCGGAGGCGGGCAGAGCAGCGAGCTGATCCGTGCCGCCCTGGTCGACGGGTTCGTCTGCCAGTACGACGTCGACAGCGACGAACGGCTCCAGGCCGTGGTCGAGCGCGGCCTGCCCCTGGTGATCGTCGACGGCCCGCCACGCCCGGGGGCCGGGCACGTCGGCGTCGACGACCGCGGCGGGGCCGCCCTGGCCGCCCGGCACCTGCTGGAACTCGGCCACCGCCGCCTCGGGGTCGTGGCCGCGCCGCTCTCCCCCAACCGCTACGAGGGCCCCGCCAGCCTGGAGCGCCAGGCCGCCGCCGGCTACCGCGCGATCCGCGAGCGGCTGCTCGGCTACCGCGTCGCCGTCGAGGAGGCCGGCCTCGACTGGGCGGCCGTGCCCGTGGAGGAACGCTGCCCGTACGGCCAGGAGGCCGGCCGCCGCGCGGCCACCGCCCTGCTGGACCGGGCCGACCGGCCCACCGCGCTGCTGGCCATGAGCGACGAGCTCGCCCTCGGCACCATGCGGGCAGCGGAGGACCTGGGGATCGCCATTCCCGAGGAGCTGTCGCTGGTCGGCTTCGACGACACCCCCCCGGCCGAACTGGCCCGCCCGGCGCTCACCACCGTGCGCCAGCCCCACCACGCCAAGGGCGTCGCCGCCGCCGAATGGCTGCTCGACCCCTCCGGCAAGCCGGCCAGCCAGGTCCTGCCCGTTGAGCTGGTCGTCCGCGCCTCCACCGCTCCCCCGCCGAGGGCCGACCGTCGCCCGGCGCGCTAGCGCTCGCCTCTCGCCGGCACCCTTGGTGGCGTCTCGCCAGGCCAGTCGGCGCTCACCACGAGCGTGGGAACGGCCGACCCCAGATCATTTCCCGCCACCGGCAGGTCGTTCGACGTTCACCACGGCGCCGGAGTCGGAGAACTCGACGACCGTCCTGAACGTGACCAGGCCGCTGCCTGCTATTTCCGGGTGCGCTCCCGTCAGCGTCCTTGCTTGCGTGGCCTTGGTAATCAGGTTGGAGCCCACATCGACCTGGACCGTGCCGACGACCTATGAGCGGCGACACTGTCGTCGCCTACCAGATGGTAGGCGAACCAAGCCGTGTCACGGTCTCCCCATCCCTTGCGATTCAAGGGATCACTTCACCGCACCCTTGACATGACCCGACCTCATGGGTGCGCAAAATGCGTTCACGCAGCTTGTCGGTACACGGGCACGAGACCACATCGGCTGAATCTACGCCAGCTCGTGCGCCAGTGGGCTCAGGCGGTGACGTAGCGGTTGGGACCGTCGCTCTTGGCCGCGTACAGCGCCTGGTCGGCCCGCTCGACCAGCTCCTGCGGGCTCTCGCGGAGGTCCCAGCACGCCACTCCGATCGAGCAGGTCACCCGTGGCGTGACGGCCCGTAGCCGCTCCACGATCTGCGTCGCGCGGTCGAGGGCGCAGGTCGGCAGCAGCAGCACGAACTCCTCGCCGCCGTAGCGGGCCAGCAGGTCGGTGGAGCGCACCTGCGTGTGCCAGGCGCTGGCGGCCTCTTTGAGCACCAGGTCGCCGGCGTGGTGGCCGAACTGGTCGTTGCAGTGCTTGAAGTGGTCCAGGTCGATCATGGCCACGCACAGCTGCGTCCCCATCCGCCGCGCCCGCTCCAGCTCGCGGGGCAGCTCCTCGTCCCACACGCGCCGGTTGGGGATGCCGGTGAGCGGGTCGGTGCGGGCCAGACCGTTGAGGCGGCTGACCAGCCGGCTGATCTCGGTCGCCTGCGTCTCGGTGAGCCGCCAGTTGACCAGGTACGCCGCGCTGGCGGCGAGCACGAAGCCGCCGTGGATCAGCGCCCATTTCCACGGCGCCTGCCAGGCCGCCGGGTGGTTGTACACCTCCGTCGGGCGCAGCGCGCCCAGCAGGCCGTGATGGACCACGACGTAGCCGAGCGCCAGCCCGAACGGCAGCCAGTCCTGGTACAGGGTGATGACGCCGATCATCACGAAGAAGTGGAAGTGCATCTCGACCACGCCGCCGGACAGGTGGACCAGCACCGCGGAGGCGGTGATCAGGCCGAGCACGGCCGCCGCCGACCGGGCTCGGCGGCCCAGGGCGGGGTGTGCGGCCGGCACCGCGAACACCGCGACCAGCGCCGCCTCCGCCATGCTGTGCGACAGGCTGTAGCCGCGGGCCATGCCAAAGGCGACCACGGCGACCACGTGCAGCCAAAGCAGCACCACGATGCCCTTGTGGCGACGCTCCCACACTTCCGGGGTCAGCATCTGCCCGTGCGGCAGCGCACCTCGGACCACACGCGCGGCCCGATCGAGGAAGCTGCTGGTCGCGCTCATAGAATCAGCGTCGGCAGGAGGGCAAGCCCGCCTTAGCGCGCTTGCCTGATGATTCCAGAGGCCGCTTCTTCCGCAGGCCCGTCAGGGTTGCGCCGGAGGGGGCGGCGAGCCGCCGCTGCGTTGCGGAAGTGGCATGCTCAGCTCACGACCGGTGCTTGGTGGCGCTGGGCGTCGGTAAAGCCGACCACCAGCTCGACCCCGAGCGCGGTCGCGACCCGGTCCAGCGTCTCCAGGGTGGGGCTCACCCGCCCGGCCTCCAGCCGCGCGATCGCCGGCTGGGTCGAGCCGATCCGGCGGCCCAGCTCCGCCTGGCTGACGCCGCGGGTCTCCCGCAGCCCGCGGATCTGCTCACCCAGCTCCAGCGCCCGCCGGGCACGCTGCAAGCCGGCATTGGCCCCAGTCGATGCCAGCCGGTCACGGCGAACCTGCTCCCACCGCTCGGCCTTGCGCTTGGGCCGGCTCATGGTTGCTCCTCTCCACTCGAGCGACACGCCCCGCCGCGCCACCTGCTCGCCTGGCGAGGGCTTGGCCGTCGATGCTGGCGCAGCGCCGCCCGGGCCCGCATGATCTCCCAGGGGCCGGGCCGCCACCAGCGCCAGACCGTGAGTACCACGACCGCGCCGTGGCCGTTCAGCCAGTAGGTGAGGCGGTCGCTGCGGCGGCGGCCGCGAGGCACCACGAGCTGGCGCAGCCGGCAGTCGCGCCCCAGCCGCCGGCTGTGCGGTGCCGACAGGCGGTCGCCACGCTCGCCCAGCAGGTCCAGGTAGCAGGCGACCCGGCCGAACGCCTCGTCGTCGAGGCGGTCGAGCCAGGCATTGACTTCTCTGGTCAGCACCAGCGACCATCCCATACCGTGCATGGTATATCCCAGTGTTGGTATGTCAAGGACGGTGCACATGCGCGACGCGAGCCAGGACAACCAATCACCCAGGGGTGCCGCAGCAACGGTGCAGCCTGGCTGCGAGGACCTGTTTGACATCATCAAGGGGCCAACCAGCGATCCCAAGCTGCTGCGCCGGCTGCCCCGCCTGGCCGGCGACGCGCTCGCGCTGGTCTGGGCCGCGGGCCCAAGGGAGCTGCTCGTCTCGGTCGCGCTCAAGGTCACCGGCGGCCTCGGGCTGGCGGTCGTGCTCCTGCTCGGCCGTGGCGTGCTGGCCGGGGTCCTGGCTGCCGACCAGACTGGCACCGGCGCCTCGACAGCGGGTGTCCTTCCCCGGCTGGTCGCGCTGACCGGCATCATCGCCACGCTCGGGTTTGCCGCCGCGCTCGGCCGGGAGGTCAGCACCCTGCTCGGCGCCCGCACCCAGCGCCACGCGCAGGGCCGCATCATCGACGTCGCCTGCGCGGTCGAACTGGAAGCCTACGAGACCCCCGCCTTCCACGACCGGCTACTGCGGGCCTCGCTTGGCGGCCAAGCCCGACCGATGCAGCTCGTGGACGGGCTGCTCGGCCTGCTCGGCGCCACCATCGGCATCCTCGGCGTCACCGGCGCGCTGCTCGCCTTGCAGCCTTGGCTGGTCGCGCTGGTCCTCGCGGCCGCCGTACCCTGCTGGCAAGCGCCGCCAAGGCCGGCGAGGTCCTGTTCGGCTTCCACCGGCGGCAGACCGCCAGCGACCGCCAGCGCGGCTACCTGTACAGCCTGCTCACCGGCAAGGACCCCGCCAAGGAAGTCCGCGCGTTCGGCCTCGCCGGCTTCCTCCGCGGCCGCTACGAGCGCCTCTACGATCAGCATCTGGCCGAGCTGCGGGTCACCGCCCACCAGCGGCTATGGTTGCTGCTGGGCGGCACCCTCGGCATGGCCGCGGCGCTTGCCGCCACGATCGGTACGCTGCTGTGGCTGGCCCTGGACCAGCGGCTCAGCCTGGCCGAGGCCGGCACCGCCGCCGGCGCGGTGCTGCTGCTGGGCGAGCGGCTGATGAGCAGCGTCATGAGCGCCGGCATGCTGTACGAGTCCGCCCGCTTCCTGGAGGACTTCACCTCGTTCGTGGCGCTCGAGCCGGCCATCACCGCCCGCCGCCCCGGCGGCGCCGCCCCCGACGGCTTCACCAGGCTGCGGGTCTCCGCTCCGCCGACCGCATCTACGTCCTCGACAAGGGCCGGGTGGTCCAACACGGCAGCCACGACCAGCTCATGGCCATAGGCGGCCTGTACGCCGACCTGTTCACCCTGCAAGCCGCCGCCTACCTCGACCAGGACCCTGCCGGCAAAACACAGCCCGCGGTCCACAGGAACACCTGACCCGGGTCAGGACGTCTGGAGCCAGAGGAGCCCTACGGGTCCTGACCTACAGATTCGGCGATTCGGCCCACCGGCAAGGGACCGGTGGGCGCCCGCCACGGTATGGGGGGTATCGAGCCGGCGACTCAACCGGACGTCAACGGTCGCTGACCGCGTCGGCTACCGCGGCGACTACGCCCTTGCGCAGCAGGCGTTCCAGGTGATCCACCACGTGCTGCCGGAACGCCGGGGAGGCGGGCAGGTAGGTGCCGAAGACCTCGCTCACCGCGAGCAGCGCATCCACCCGCTGGGCGGGACCTTCGATGGCGGCGAGCCGCCGCAGCCGATCGCCGAGCGGGTCGTCCACGGGAAGCGGCCGTCCGTTGTCGGCTGGGCCGGACAGGTATCGCATCCATCCCGCCACGGCCAGGCACACCCAGTGGGGAACGGCGTGTGCGGCCAGCCGATCCCGGGCGGTGTCGAGCAGACGCTGCGGCAGCTTCTGCGAACCGTCCATCGCGATCTGGGTCGTGCGATGCCCGAGGGCGGGGTTGGCGAAGCGTTCCAGCACGCGCGCCTTGTACGCATCCAGGTCGAGGTCGGCGGGCGGGCGCAGGGTGGGGGTGACGTCCTCGTCCATCAGCCGCTGGAGCATGCGGGCGAGCGCGGCGTCCGCGACCGCCTCGGAGACCCGCTCGTAGCCGGCGGCTGCACCGAGGTAGGCCAGCGCCGAGTGCGCGCCGTTGAGCAGCCGAAGCTTGGCGGTCTCATAGGGGCGGACGTGTTGGTCGCGACCCAGGCCGTCAGCGGGGAGCCCAGCACGGAGGGAAGGCGCGCGCAGTACTGCAGGACGAGGGTGCGCAGCGTCGGCCCGTTGTCGGGCAGGTTGTCGCAGCAGAGCACGGTCACTGGACCGGCGTCCGCCCTCCGCCGGGCCTCCAGTCCCCACGCGATCCATCCCAGGATCGTGCGCGGCGGCCATGCCCCGGACAGGTCGGCCTGTAGGTCGGGGTCGTCCGTCCGCAGTTGCCCGGTCGCGGGCTGGTACCGGTAGCCCTTCTCGGTGACGGTCAGTGAGAGCACGTGCGTGGCTGGGTCGGCCAGCCGGGCGAGCACCTGCTCGGGCTGGGACGGGGCGTGCAGCCATCCCCGGAGGCTGCCGACGACCCGAAGGTCGTGGTCGTCGGGGCCCTTGGTGAGCACGGTGTACAGGCCATCCTGCCGGGCGAGCGCGTCGGGGACGCCGCGGCTCCGGGGGGCGACGCCGCAGATGCCCCAGTCGCCGCCACCCTCGGCGATCGCATCCTCGGTGTACACCGCCTGGTGGGCGCGGTGGAACGCGCCCAGCCCGAGATGCACGATCCCGACGCGCAGGCCGGTCAGGTCGACGCGGGGCCGGATGGTGGCGGGCAGGTCCTCGAGCCGGTCCAGCCGCAGCCCAGGCGCCCCCACGGCCCCGCTCACATCACCGCTCTCCCACCACGACCACGTCGAACCGGTCGTGGCCGTGGTCACCTGTGATGGGAGCGCTCGTCGAAGTCATGGTCACCAGCTGTGCAGCGTCCCGTCGAGGAGCCGGTTCACCGGCAGATAGGCGGGACGGTATGGGAATCGGGTGGCTGCCTGCTCGTCGATATCCACGCCCAGCCCCGGCTGCTCGCCAGGGAGCAGATAGCCGTCCTCGAACCGGTAGGCGCGCGGGAACACCTCGTCGACGGCCTCGGTGTGCCGCATGTACTCCTGAATGCCGAAGTTGGGCACGGACACGTCGAGGTGCACCAGGGCGGCGAAGCAGACGGGGGACATGTCGGTCGCGCCATGGCAGCCGGTGCGCACGTGGTACAGGTCAGCGAGCTGGAAGACCCGACGCAGGTGCGTGATCCCCCCGCCATGCGAGACGGTGAGCCGGATGTAGTCGATGAGCTGCTCGGTGATGAGCTGCTGGCAGTCCCAGATGCTGTTGAAGACCTCCCCGACCGCGATCGGGGTGGTCGTGTGCTGGCGGATGAGGCGGAAGCCCTCCTGGAGCTCGGCCGGGACCGGGTCCTCCAGCCAGAACAGCGCGAACTCCTCCAGCCGCTTGCCCAGCTGGGCCGCCTCAATCGGGGTGAGCCGGTGGTGCACGTCATGGAGCAGTGACAGATCCTCACCGAAGCGCTCGCGTACGGCGGCGAACACCTTGGGGATGTGCCGCAGGTATTTGCCGGTGGACCACACGGCTTCGGTTGGCAGCTCGGCGTCGGCGGCCTCGTAGTGCAGCTTGCCTCTGCCAACGCCGTAGATGTGGCGGATGCCAGGGACGCCGACCTGCACGCGGATGGCCCGGTAGCCCATCTCGAGGAAGCGGGCGACCTCGTCGAGCGCCTCGGGGATGTCCTCACCGTTGGCGTGCCCGTACACGGTCACGCCGTCCCGCGAGCGTCCGCCGAGGAGCTGGTAGAGCGGCAGCCCCGCGACCTTGGCCTTGATGTCCCACAGGGCGACGTCGACCGCGCCGATCGCGGCCATGGTCACCGGTCCGCGGCGCCAGTAGGCGCCCTTGTACAGGTACTGCCAGGTGTCCTCGATCCGGTGAGGGTCGCGGCCGAGCAGCAGCGGGCAGACATGGTCGCGCAGGTATGAGGCGACCGCGAGCTCCCGCCCGTTGAGGGTTGCGTCGCCGAGTCCTGTGACCCCTTCGGCGGTGGTGAGCTTCAAGGTGACAAAGTTGCGGCCCGGGCAGGTGACGATGACCCTGGCGTCGACGATCTTCATGAGGCTGCTCCCCGTGCGGGCGCAGGTTCGAGCATCCGCGTGGCTTCTCCGGGACGGACGAGCGTGGTCTGGATCACGCTGTTCCTTCTTCCTTGATCTGGGAGACAAGCTGCGTCGGATTGACGAAGCGCAGCGCGATCACGAGCAGGACGAGCATGGTCAGGGTGTAGACCACCGCCATCACATCCGTGCTCTGCTGGGCCCGGATGCCGGCCGCGTTCACCGAGTAGAACAGGGCCACGATCAGCGTCTGGCTGTCCGATCCGGCGGTAAGGAAGGTGAGCTCGAACATGCCCACGGTTCGCACGAGCACCAGGATCGCCGCGGCCAGGATACCGGGGACCAGCAGTGGGCCCAGGACGCGGAGGAACACCGAGCGGGTGGCGGCTCCACACATGCGCGCCGCTGACTCGATCCGAGGGTCGATCTGCTCGATGAACGGCGTCATCACCAGGATGACGAACGGCACCGAGGGCACCAGGTTGGCCAAGACCACTCCGGCCAGCGTGCCGGCGAGGTGGTACTTGTACAGCACGGTCGCGAGCGGGATGCCGTAGGCGATCGGCGGCAGCAGGATCGGCAGCAGGAACATGACCGTGACCAGCTGCTTGCCGGGGAAGTCCCGGCGGGCCAGCGCGTACGCGGCCGGGGTGCCGAGCAGCACGGAGATCACGACGGCGGCGGCCGAAACCACGACGAGCAGGATGGTGAGCAGCCGCTTGCCGCGGAACCGGCCACGCATTCGGTAGGCGATCGGCACGGACGCGACCACGTTGATCAGCGCGGCGGGCACCCCGATGCCGAGCGTGATCCGGATGGTGTCGCGCAGGAACGGGTCGGCGAAGAAGTGTCGGTAGTTGGCGAGCGGTCCTCCGCCATGCGCCGGCTGGAATGAGAGCTGCAGCCCATACAGGAACGGGTACAGGAACAGCGCCACCACGAACGCCAGTGCGGGGACCAGCAACAGCGTCGCCCGGTCCAGGCCGCGCTCGGCCAGGCGGCGGCGCCACGGCCAGCCGGGCGTGGCCGGCTGGCTGGTCGGAGCGCTGGTCCCGCGTGCCCGCGACGGCCATCACGCCACCTCCCCGGGCGTGGCGGGGCTGTCAAGCGGGAACACCAGCACCCGATCGGTCGGCACGCACAACACGACGGCGTCGTGTGGCGCGAGCCGCTTGTCGGTGCGGAAGTACACCGGCGCCCCGCCGGGCCAACCCACACGTGACCTTGCGCTGCATGGATTGTGCAAACCTTTGTAGAAATCGTCAAGAGGACCGCAGGGTGGCCTGCATCGTCTTGCGGAACGAGGCCACATCGATGACCCGGCCGCTGCTGTCCAGCCGAGGAGTCATGCCGATGGCACGGGCCCGGTGGAGTCACGCACGATCAGCTCGTGGCCTGTCGACTTCCTCCTCGATCGGGACGAACGCGGCTTGAGGGCCATGGTCAGTGCAAGTTGTCCCATCTCGGCCATCGGCAATCGCACCGTGGTCAGGCTCGGGGCGAGGTCTGCCGCGACTGACACGTCGTCGAATCCGGCGACCGACACCTGATCGGGGACGGAGACGCCGTGCGACCGGAGCGTGGAGAGCACCCCGATGGCCATGGCGTCGTTCAGCGCGATGATTGCGGTGGTCTGGGGATGTTCGTGCAGGATCTGCTCGGTGGCGCTGCGTCCGCCGTCGCGGGTGAAGTCGGTCTGTACGACCGGGAGCACCGCCAGCGACAGTCCATTCCGCTCCAGCGCCGATGCCACCCCGGCGAGCCGGTCAGCGACAGTGGTCAGCCTGTTCGGCCCCGCGACGACGGCGATCCCGCGATGGCCCAACGAGAGCACGTGCTCTGCGATGGATCTGCCGGCCGCCTCGTTGTCAGGGAGCACCGCGTCGGCGCGGAGGAAGTGCCGGCCGATCACGGCCACCCGCCCGCCGGCCTCCTGGAACGCTGACAGCTCAGCCCTGGACTCGGCCTCCAGCCCGGGGTCGACGTATCCCGAGCCGGCGACGATGATCACGCCGACGCGCTGCGCGACGAGGTTCCGGATCTGCCTGAGCTCCTGCTGCGGGTCGCGACCGGAGTGGCAGATCTGGACCATCAGGTCCTGCTGGCTGGCCGTACGGATCACGCCGCTCGCGATCTCTGAGAAGTACGGATCGTCGATCTGGTGGACGATCAGCCCGACCGTCGACGTCGGCCCACCGGCCAGGGTCCGGGCGTGCAGGTTGGCGACATAGCCGAGCTCGCGGGAGACCTGCCGGACGTGGTCGGCCACCTGCTCGCTCACTCCGTCCCGTCCCGCGAGAGCGCGGGACGCGGTCGCCAGTGACACCCCGGCTCGCTCGGCCACGTCGGCAAGCCGCAACGCTGAGCGAGGTCTGGGCATCCGTAACCCCCCATAATTGGTACTTCTCTCGTCAATCACGCGGCGGCACTTGCCATCCGCGCGCATCCAGCCTATCGTACGTAAGCGCTTCACGAAAGCGCTTACGTACGGCGGGCAAGGAGCGTGCCGTGATGAACGCAGCGAAGCGAGTCCGATGGGGGATGGCCGCGGGCGCCATGGTTACCGCGCTGGTCCTCGGGGGTTGCGGCGACGGCGGCGGGTCCGGTGAAGCGGCCGCCGAGGACCCGATCACGATCGGGGTCTCCCTGCCGCTCACCGGAGACTTCTCCGAGCCGGGCAAGGGTGTGCAGCGCGGGTACCAGGCGTGGGCCAAGATCGTCAATGACGCGGGCGGGCTGCTCGGACGCCAGGTCGAGCTGAAGATCCTCGACGACCAGTCGAACGCCGACAAGGTCGTGAGCGACTACGAGCAGCTCATCGGCAAGGACAAAGTGGATCTGGTGTTCGGGCCGTTCTCGACCCGGCTGGTGGTTCCCTCGGGGCGGGTGGCCGAAGAGTACGACATGCTGTTCGTCGAGCCGGCCGGAGCCGCGAAGCAGGTTTTCGAGCAGGGTTTCAAGAACCTCTTCTACGCAGCGCCGGCCGTCGCAAGTGACCACTACAACTACCTCGCCAAGTACATCACGGCCCTGCCGGAGGGCAAGCGTCCGAAGACGGTGGCCTACGCGGCCATGGACGACCCCTTCGCCCAGGGTACGGCCTATGGGCTCAAGGCCAAGCTGGAGGCGGCGGGCATCAAGACCATGACGAACGAGGTCTACCCGCCCAACACGACGGACTTCGGCAGCATCGCGGCGAAGATCGCCGCGTCGAAGGCCGACATGGTGGTGGGTGGCACGCAGTACCAGGATGGTGTGAACCTGATCGTGGCCCTGCAGCAGCTGAACTACCAGCCCAAGCTCGCCGCGTTCTCGACGGCACCGACCGAACCCGAGTTCGCCAGGGCGATCGGCAAGAAGGCGGAAGGGGTCCTCGCGCCGACCGGTTACACGACCAAGGCGAAGTTCCCCAGCAACATTGAGTTCGTGCAGAAGTACACCGCGCAGTTCGGCAAGCCGCCGGCGGAGGACGAGGCGAACGCCTACACGACGGGTCAGGTCGTTGCGGCGGCGGTGAAAGCGGCGGGCTGCGCGGAGCAGGGCGATTGCCAGAAGAAGCTCGTGGACTGGCTCCACGGCAATGAGGTGGAGACGGTTGTCGGCCCGCTGAAGTGGGACGACAAGGGCCGGCCGCAGGGCGCGCACATGATCCAGCAGTGGGTGGACGGCAAGATCCAGATCGTCCTGCCCGAGAACCTGAAGGAAGCCGACTTCGTGTTTCCCAAGCCGAATTGGTGACAGGTCGTGGTGTCCGGAGCACTGCTCTTTCAGAGCATCATCCTGGGGCTGCTGCTGGGAGGGCTCTACGCCCTCCTGGCAGCCGGCCTGACGCTGTACTTCGGCATCATGCGGGTGGTGATGATCGCCCACTCGGCGTTTCTGATCCTGGCGGCCTACCTTGCCTGGTACTTCCGCCGGCGGACCGGTCTCGACCCGCTGCTGTCACTGGCCATTACGGTGCCGCTGTTCTTCGCCGCCGGCGTGATCATGCAACGGCTGCTGCTCGCGCGCCTGCGTCCGGCGACGCGGACGATGATGTCGGTCCTCCTGACGTTCTCCATCGCCCTGGGCATCGAGGGGATGCTGGGTTATGTCTTCACCGGCACCCAGCGCCGTCTTCAGCTCGGCTACAGCGGCGCCAGCTTGGAGCTCTTCGGGGCCCGAGTCGCGGTGGTCAAGCTGATCGCGTTCGCGCTGGCCGCCATTGCCATGCTGGCTCTGTACCTGCTGATGATGAAGACCAGGTTCGGCCAGGCATTGCGGGCGACGATCCAGCACAGGGAGGCGGCCCAGCTGGTCGGGATCGACACAGACCGGGTCGCCGGCTACGGCTTCGGGCTCGGCCTCGCCACAGCGGCTGTCGGCGGCACGGCGCTGGCGCTCGACTCGACGATCTACCCGTCGTTGCACTGGCACTGGATCGGCCCGCTGATGGCGATCATCGTGGTCGGAGGGCTCGGCAGCGTGCCTGGAGCCGCGATCGCCGCCATGGTGCTCGGCATGCTGCAGAGCATGTTCCAGATTCCCCTGGGAACCACCTGGGCGCAGACCGTCTTCTACATCGCGCTGTTCGCCACATTGGCACTCCGGCCGCAGGGGTTCCTCGGAGGTCGGCTTGCCCAGAGATTCTGAGTCGACGCGCCGGCTCGGCGGCATCCTGCGGCTGGCCGCCGTCGGAGCCGGAGCGGGCCTGATCCTGTCCTTCCCGGTCGTGGCGCCCAACCCCTACACCCTCTCGGTCGCCATCGGCATCCTCAACTATGCGGTGCTCTCCACCGCCTGGAACTTCGTCGGCGGATTCACCGGGTACATCTCCCTCGGGCACGGCGCCCTGCTCGGGCTGGGTGCGTACGGGACCGGCCTGCTCGTCACCAAGGCCGGCCTGCCGAGCTTCGTCGCGCTGGTCGCCGCCGCCGCCGCCGTGGCCCTGCTGGCGTTCCCGATCGGCTTCGCGGCGCTCCGGGTGCGCGGCGCCTCCTTCGTCATCGTGTCGATCGCGCTGGTCCTGATCCTGCTCCTGGTGTTCCAGAGCTGGGCGTCGTTCACCGGCGGGTCCAGGGGCCTCGTGGTCCCGCGGCCGTTCCCGGACCTGCGGCGGCCCGAGCACCACATGATGTTCTTCTTCCTGTTCGCCGGGCTCCTCGCCGTCGCGCTGCTGACGTGGTGGCTCATCGACCGGTCCCGATTTGGCATGGGCCTCAAGGCGATCCGCGAAGACGAGGACAAGGCTCAGTCGCTCGGCACCCCGACGTTCACGTTCAAGCTCGTCGCGTTCGTCGTGTCCGCGACGTTCACCGCCCTGGCCGGCGGACTGTACGCGCTGTGGTTCGGCGACCTCGATCCGGTCTTCCAGTTCTCGGTCCTGACCGGTGCCTATATGGTGCTGATGGCCCTCCTTGGGGGTGTCCGCCACCTCTTCGGGCCGCTGCTCGGTGCGCTGATCGTCGGCTCTGCCCTTGAGTACTTCAAAGTCGAGTACGGCAACACCCCCCTGCACCTCGCGGCCACCGGCCTCTTGCTCGGCGTCGTCGTGCTGTTCATGCCCGACGGCGTGATCCCGGCCGTGTCCAATCTGCTCGCGCGGTTCTTCAAGCCCGGTGAGGCCTCCATTCGTGAGGTCACGGCTGCCGAGCTGCTGGAGAGCGACCGCCACGACGCGGAGCAGCGGGACGCGGGGGCGGGCGGTTCGGGCTCGGCCCAGACGGCGGGGCAGCGCTCGAACGAGACGACGGAGATCCGCTGGTGACCGCCACGGAGACCAGGAGCCAGGCTGCGGTGCGCAGTCTCGAGACGGTCGACCTGACCAAGTCCTTCGGCGGGGTCACCGCGGTCGACGCCGCAACCGTGACCTTCCAGCACGGCAAGGTGAACGCGCTGATCGGGCCGAACGGTTCCGGCAAGACGACATTCTTCAACTGTGTCACCGGGATGATCAAGCCCGACTCCGGTCGGGCGACCTACCGGGGTCACGACATCACTGGCAAGGCCCCGCACAAGATCGCACGGGCAGGTATCGGGCGCAGCTTCCAGCTCTGCCGGATATTTCCTCGCATGACGGTGCTCGACAACATGCTGGTCGCCGTCCGCGCGGGAGGTCTCAAGGCGCAGCTGGGCAGCTCACGCAGCCGCCAGGAGATCGACCGTGCCCGCGGCTGGCTGAGGCGGATGGGCATCGAGCATCTCGAGAGCACCGAGGCTCGCAACCTGTCGTGGGGGCAGCAGAAGCTCCTCGAGCTCGCGGGGGTGATGATGGCCGATCCCGAGACGATCCTGCTCGACGAGCCCGCCGGTGGTGTGAACCCCGCGCTGATCGAGCGCATCGGCGCCCTGGTGCGGCAGCTCAACGAGGAAGGCAAGACCTTCCTGATCATCGAGCACAACATGGACCTGGTCATGAGCCTCAGTGACCACGTCATCGTCTTCGACCGGGGTCGACCGATAGCGGAAGGCCCACCCTCGCTGATCAAATCAGACCGCAGAGTCCTCGAGGCATACCTTGGCGTCTGAATCCATGCTCGAGCTGAACGACATCCACGCGGGGTACGGACGTGCCGCGCTGGTGTTGCGCGGCCTGACGGTGAAGGTTCCAGCCGCCACGGTCGTCTGCCTGGTCGGGCCGAACGGCGCCGGCAAGTCGACGGTGCTCAGGGTCGCCAGCGGCCTCCTGGCGCCGCGATCGGGCCACATCCTCGTCGACGGCAAGGACGTCACCGGCCAGGGACCACAACAGATGCTCGCCTCGGGGCTCGCGCACGTCCTGCAGGGGCACAGTGTCTTTCGCGAGATGACCGTGGCCGAGAATGTTGTCCTCGGCGGCTATGCGCTGAAGGACAGAGCGGCCATCGACGAGCGGGTCACGTTCGTGCGGAACCTCTTCCCCGTCGTGGGCGAGCGCTGGAAGTCGCTTGCCGGTCTGCTCTCCGGCGGCGAGCAGAAGCAGGTGGAGTTCGCACGATCGCTCATGGTCAGTCCCAAGGTGGTGCTCCTCGACGAGCCATCCATGGGTCTGGACCCGAAGACGACCAGCACGGTGTTCGAGCAGGTCGTGCGCATGCGTGAGGCGGGGACGGCCGTCCTGCTCGTCGAGCAGAACGCCCGGCGTGCCCTCGAGACCGCTGACATCGGCTGCGTCCTCGACCTCGGCAAGGTACACGTCTCCGGCCCGGCGCCGGAGTTGCTGGCCGATCCGCAGCTGAGCGAGCTCTATCTCGGAGGACGACCCGCCGAGCCGACGATCTCACCGAAGAGGTAACTCTCCGATGGCGACACGCAACGTACGCATCATCATGAATGGTGTCACCGGCCGTATGGGTTATCGCCAGCACCTGCTCCGCTCCATCCTGGCTATCCGGGACGACGGCGGCATCGCGATGCCCGACGGCGGTCGCCTCCAGGTGGAGCCCATCCTGGTCGGTCGCCGCCACGACAGGCTGGCTGGCGTCGCCCGCGCGCACGACGTCGCCGAGATCAGCACCGACCTGGACGCCGCGCTGGCCGACGAGAGCGCGTCCGTGTACTTCGACGCCCAGGCGACGGGCGAACGCAAAAAGGCGATCCTCATGGCAATCGCTGCCGGCAAGCACGTCTACACCGAGAAACCCATCGCCGGATCGGTGGCCGAGGGCTGGGAGCTGGCGCAGGCGGCCAGGTCCGCGGGTATCATCAACGGTGTCGTCCACGACAAGCTGTACCTGCCGGGTCTGCTGAAGCTGAAGCGGCTGATCGACTCCGGCTTCTTCGGCCGCATCCTGTCCGTGCGGGGCGAGTTCGGCTACTGGGTCTTCGAGGGCGATGCCCAACCGGCGCAACGCCCGAGCTGGAATTACCGCGCGGAGGATGGCGGCGGCATCGTCCTGGACATGTTCTCCCACTGGAACTACGTGCTGGAGAGCCTCTTCGGCCGGGTGCGGGCGGTGACGGCGAAGGCCGTCACGCACATTCCCGAGCGCTGGGACGAGCAGGGCAACAAGTACGAGGCCACCGCCGACGATGCGGCGTACGGCATCTTCGAGCTCGAAGGCGGCATCCTCGCCCAGATCAACTCGTCGTGGACAGTGCGCGTCGACCGGAGCGAGCTGGTCGAGTTCCAGGTCGACGGAACCAATGGCTCGGCCGTCGCGGGCCTGTTCGGCTGCAAGGTCCAGCCGGCGGTCTGCACCCCCAAACCGGTCTGGGATCCGGATCTTCCCACCGACCAGGACTTCCGCTCGCAGTGGCAGCAGGTCCCGGACAACCAGGAGTTCGCCAACGGGTTCAGGGCCCAGTGGGAGAAGTTCCTTACCGACGTCGACGCCGGGCGCCCCCACCCGTACGACTTTCTCGCCGGGGTCCGTGGCCTCCAGCTGGTCGATGCCGGGCTGCGGTCGTCCCGGGAGGGTAGGCGCATCGAGATCGAGCGCGCGGAGCCGTGACCACGCTGGCGATACCCGACGCGGGTGGAGCCTGGCGGACCGTTCAACTCTCCGAGCCGCGAGCCTGGCCCGAGCATCCCCAGCCGTACCGCTCCAGGATGGCCTTCGCCGCCACGCACGTGGTCGCAGACCCGCTCGGGGAGAACGTGCCCGGCGCTCCCGCGGTGATCGACTGGGATTCGACCATGGCGGTACGGCGGAATCTCTTCCGGTACGGATTCGGGGTCGCCGAGGCGATGGACACGGCGCAGCGCAACATGGGCCTGGACTGGACCGCCGTACAGGAGCTCGTGAGCCGCAGCGCCGCGCAGGCCGAGGAGCTCGGCGCGCGCATCGCCTCGGGTGTCGGCACCGACCACAAGGACGAGCTGTCCTCGGTGCGGAAGGTCATCGATGCCTATCTCGAGCAGCTCGAATTCGTGCAGGGCACCGGGTCGCAGGTCATCGTGATGGCATCGAGGCACCTGGCGAAGCTGGCCGCGACCGCCGACGACTACCTGCGGGTTTACGACGTGCTGCTCGGCCAGGCGCGGCAGCCGGTGATCCTCCACTGGCTGGGCGAGGCGTTCGATCCCCAGCTCCGGGGGTACTGGGGATCGGGCGACATCTCGGCCGCGACGAAGACCTTTCTCGATCTGATCCACGCCAATCGGGCCATGATCGACGGCGTCAAGGTCTCGTTGCTGTCCGCCGAGCACGAGATCGGTCTTCGGGCGCAGTTGCCGGAGGGTGTGCGCTTGTACACAGGGGATGACTTCAACTACCCGGAGCTGATCCGCGGCGACGGCAGCCACCACTCGGACGCCCTGCTGGGGGCGTTCGCCGCCGTGGCCCCGGCGGCGTCGGCGGCATTGACGGCGCTCGATGCCGGAGACATCGACCGCTACGACCGGGAGATGGCGGCCACCCTGCCGCTGTCGCGCCATACCTTCGCCGCCCCGACCTATTACTACAAGACCGGCATCGCGTTCATGTCCTGGCTCACCGGTCAACAGCCCGGCTTCACCATGGTCGGTGGCCTGCAGTCGGCGCGCTCGATCGTGCACCTGTCCAGGCTGTTCGCGCTCGCCAACGAGGCGCGGCTGCTGCCCGACCCCGAGCTCGCCGCGCATCGGCTCAACCTGTGGCTGGCGTCGGCAGGTGTGACGCGATGAGCGTCGATTGACTCTCCGGCAACTTCTCTGTAATCTCAGAGAGCGCTTCCGAAAGCGCTTTCGGAAGCGCTTTCCACACCAGAGAAGGGTGGTGGGCGGATGTCGAAGCTCAGGCTGTGCCTGCTGACGACGGTGGCCGTTGTCGTGGCCACGCTGCTGGCGCCACAAGCAGTTGCGCAGACCGGCGAACCGATCACCGATCCGATTCCGGAGGAACCCATCACCTCCGGCCTGGGACTGGTGCTCACCGAGTTCGCCTCGTTCCCCAAATCGGAGCCGACTCCGCCTCCGACCGACCAACGGCTGGTGCGGTGGGCGCGGATCAACTACCTCGGCGAGGTCCCGGATGGGTCAGGGCGCCTGTTCGTGCCGGACCTCAACGGCAAGATGTACCTGCTCGAGCACGGCCAGCCGCACGTGTACCTCGACGTCGGCGCCGCGTTCGCGCCCGAGTTCTTCTCCGGTCGCGGCCTCGGCCAAGGGTTCGGCTTCGTGAGCTACCACCCCGAGTTCAGGACGAACGGGAAGCTCTACACGATCCACACCGAGCTGGCCTCGCTTACGACGAAGCCGCCGGACCTGACGCCCCAGTCGGGCACGCTGTATCACGGCGTCGTGACCGAGTGGACGGCGGACGATCCGTCCGCGAGCACCTTCCACGGGACCAACCGCGAGATCCTCCGGATCGGGTTCGGGGGCCAGATCCACGGGATCCAGGAGATCAACTTCAACCCGACCGCCCAGCCCGGCGACGCGGACTACGGGCTGCTCTACCTCGCGGTGGGCGATGGCGGTCGGGGCGCGAGGAGCGACGATCCGCAGAACCTGGCGATACCGCACGGGAAACTCCTGCGCATCGACCCGCAGGGTGGCAACAGTGCCAACGGCAAGTACGGGATCCCAGCGAGCAACCCGTTCGTCGGCAAGTCAGGGGTCCTCGGCGAGATCTACGCCTACGGGTTCCGCGACCCGCACCGGTTCAGCTGGGACCCCGGCGGCCAGCACCGCCTGTTCCTCGGGCACATCGGCGAGCACGCCATCGAGGCGGTCGACGAGGTCCGGGCCGGCGACAACTTCGGGTGGAGCGAGCGTGAGGGACCGTTCGTGTACGACAAGGCGGCGACCAACCCCTGCGACCGCCTCTTCCCGCTGCCCGAGGACGACGCCAGGTTCGGCTACACCTACCCGGTGGCCGCCTACGACCACAACCCGCCGCCGGACTGGAACTGCACGTCCGACGTCGGACGCGCGATCATTGGCGGCTTCGTCTACCGCGGGAACCGGTTGCCCGGGCTGAACGGCAAGTACCTGTTCGCCGACAACGTCACCGGCCGCATCTTCTACACCCACGCGGGCGAGATGCGGCGCGGGATGCCGATGGCCCCGATCTACGAGCTCATGGTCTACGACCAGACGGGCCGCCGGGTCACCATGCGGGACCTGGCCGCCGAGGGCGCCCTCGGCGACCCCAACCGGGTCGACCTCCGGTTCGGCCGCGACGCCGCCGGCGAGCTGTACGTGGTGTCGAAGGGGAACGGCAAGGTCTGGAAGATCACGGGCACCCGCCGGTTCGCCAACTGCGACCCCGGCTCGACCACGCTGACGGACCTGATGGACGCGCAGAACTGGGCCCCGGTGACGCCCTCGAAGTGGCAGTTCCCCGGCGACCAGGTGATCCTCGCCGAGCCCGGCGTGCAGCGTCCCGGCCCTCGGCGTCCCTTCGAGTACGCGGTGCTGACCGCCGGGCCGCCGTTCGGATCTGTCCAGGTCGACGCCGAAGTCCGGATAGATACCCCGGTCGAGATCCGCAACCGGGACGTGATCATCGTGTTCGGCCACCGATCGGACACGCAGTTCTATTACGCGCATCTATCGACGGACAACACCATCTACCCACACAACGGAATATTCGTGGTGAACAACGCCGACCGGCTGCGGATCGAAGATCAATGGGACCCGGTCCGTTCGAGGGGCGCGTCGCCGGCCATCACTGATACGGAATGGCACCAGGTCCGGGTGAAGCACTGCGCCGATACAGGAGAGATCGCCGTGTACGTCGACGGCTCGGACAACCCGCGGATGACCACCGTCGACACCACGTTCAACTCCGGTCGCGTGGGCTTCGGGTCGTTCGACAACATCGGCCGGCTCCGCAACCTCACGGTCACCGGAACGCCCGCGGGCGGCTGACCCTGACCACACGGCGGTGACGGGTCGCGCTGCCGGGCGCACGTCCTCGCCGGTGTGATGGCCCGCTACGACACCGGCGAGGGCTCGCGCCACGCCGCAGACGATCCACCGCGCGGGGGCGAGGCAACGATGAGCATCGGGACGGCGGGCGGATGCCGAGCGCCGGAGCGGTACCGCACCAGGAGGGGACCATGAGAGATCGTCACGTGCATGTCCGTCGTGGTGCCGAGGCAGGGGACGCATCGCCGGTCCGGGGACACCGCCGGCTCGGCCGGTCGCGTGGTCTACCGGCGGCTCTGACGGCTGTACTGCTGTGCGGGGCGCTCGCGGCGGCGGGTCATCCGGCACGAGCCGCCGTGCCCCCCACGGCGGCTGACCCGGCGGCGGGTACCGAGGCGCCCGGGCCGCTCGAGCCGCCCACGCCGAATGTGCTTCCCAGCCTGATACGGAACCTGGTTGCCTACTACGACTTCGAGCATCCGGTCCCCGGAAACGCCGCGCAGGAGCGGGACCTGGGCTTTTCCGGAACGAATATCGATCTCGTCAACGGCGGCGACTTGATGCGCGTACCGGACGGCGCGCACCCGGGGAGCAGCTCATCCCTTCAGACGAAGCAGGTCAATCCCACCATCGCCGGCAACGACGACTGGAAGGCTGGCGTCTATTCGGCATCCGGAGTGCCCACCCTGCGCGCCTTCAATGGCGTGAAGGAAGCCACGATCATGGGCTGGGTCAAGATGACCGGACCGAACCCAAGTCTCGACTCCAACACGGCGGACCCGAATGATTATTTCGGCGCGATCGGGCTGGCGGGCGTCCTCAGCGGCAACTCCGACGGCCACGCTGTGCGGGCGCTGCTCGAAATCATCTCGGTGTCGGGGGAGCTACGAGTGGTCGCCCTCGGAAGGCGCGTCGACACCGGCAGTTCCCAGACGTTTGCCGCACGCGAGGACTGGCAGGCCATCCTGCCACAGGGCGAGTGGGTGTTCCTCGCCGCGACGTTCGACTACGACAACGGCACGATGAGGCTGTACCGGAACGGACGCCCGCTCGACGGGTTCTACACACTCTCGAATGACCCGTGGGGCGTGTCCGGCCCACCGGAACCGGACCTCAGCTCCGCGACAGACCCCAGAGGGATCAAGGTCGGCGGGAGCTTCCCGCAGAACACACTGGAGCGGAACCCGTGCAACTGCCGGCAGGATAGCTTGATGTTCCTCGACCGGGCCCTGACTGACGGGGAGGTGCTCCTTCAGTACCGCTGGGCGACGAAGCAGCACCCCTGACAGACGACCGGTTCCAGCCAGGACCTGGTGAGTCGCCGGGGAGAGTCGCTCCCCCGGCGCTCGCAGAGTGAAGTAGGCCGCCGGCGAGGCCTCTGGTAGCGTGCCGGCCAGCATGACAGGCGTGAGGGTGCGGCCACGCAGGCTGGTCCTGGTCGGCAGCGTCGTCGTGGACGTGCTGCTGTACGTGGACCGGCTGCCAGACCGCGGCGGCGACCTGCTGGCCCGCCACGCGGTGGCTGCTGCCGGCGGAGGGTTCAACGTGCTCGTGGGCGCGGCGCGGCTCGGCATGCCGGCAGCCTATGGCGGCCGCACCGGCACGGGTGTGTTCGGCGCGCAGGCTCGCGGTGCGCTGCAGCAAGCCGGGATCGCGGCGTTGCTGCCGCCCGACGAGCAGGTGGACACGGGGTTGGTCGTCGGGCTGGTGGAGCCGGACGGGGAGCGCACCTTCGTGACCGCACCGGGCGCGGAGTCCCACCTGGAGGCGCACGAGCTGCGGGCGCTGCCGCTGCGCGCCGGCGACGCTGTCTACGTCTCCGGCTACGACCTGGTCTATCCGGTCTCCGGCCGGTCGCTGCAGCAATGGCTGCCGGGACTCCCCCCGCAGGTGCTGGTGGCCATCGACACCGGCCCGCTGGTCACCGACATCCCGGCCCAGCGGCTGTGGCAGGTGCTGCGCCGCGCCGACCTGCTGAGCGTGAGCGCGCGCGAGGCGAGCATGATCTCAGGCCTGCAGGATCCGGCGGCGGCCGCGGCCTGGCTGGTCGGGCGGCTGGCCGAGGGTGGGCTGGTGGTGGTCCGTACCGGGGCGGGGGGCTGCTGGCTGGCGGCGGCTGGTGCCGAGCCGCTGCTGGTCCCTGGCTGGCCGGTCCGCGCGGTCGACACCACCGGTGCCGGGGACGCGCACGTGGCGGCGTTTCTGGCGAGGCTGTCGCTGGGCGAGGACCCGCCGCGGGCGGCCCGGGCCGCCAACGTGGCCGCCGCGCTCTCGGTGGAGCGGGCGGGCCCGGCCACCGGCCCGACAGCCCAGCAGCTCGAGGCCGCGCTCTACGGCCGCTGAGTCCACGATCGCCTGTCGGAGCAAGTGAAGGCGCTGGTCGTCGAGCGGGTCGCGGAGAAGCTGAAGCGGGCTGGTCTCGAACCGTGGCTCGACAAGTGGTATCTGATCCGGGGCGGTCGCTTTCAGGAGGAGCTTGCCGCGGGCCTCGCGGCCTCGTCGGCGTGCGCCGTTTTCATCGGCACCGCTGATCTCGGTAACTGGCAGCGCGAGGAGCTGGGCGTCGCCCAGAATCGCGCCGCCAGCGACCGGGACTTCCGTCTCTTCCCGGTGCTCCTGCCGGGCCTGCCCGAGCCGCTCCAGCCGAGCGCCCTGCCGCCCTTCCTATCGACTCGCACGTGGGTGGACTTCCGCCGGGGCCATGAGGACACGCGCGCCTTGCAGTTGCTCGTGAACGCGGTCAAGGGCGTCGCGCCCGGCCCCGAGGCGCCAATCGAGCCGTTTACCGAGGTCTGTCCGTACCGCGGCCTGCAGACCTTCGACGAGGAGCACACGGAGTTCTTCTTCGGGCGTGAGGGCGATGTCCAGCGCCTCCTCGAGAAGCTGAAGGCCTCTCGTTTTCTCGCCGTGGTCGGCCCTTCGGGGAGCGGCAAGTCCTCACTTGTGCGCGCCGGCCTGGTCCCCGCGCTTCGCCGCGGTGGCCTGCTGAGGAGCGAGAGCTGGGCGATCCGCGTCCTGCGGCCGGGCGCGCATCCCCTGACCGTGCTGACCGCGCACCTTCTGCGGCTCTACCCGCACGCGACGATGCAGAGAACGCTCGATGAGCTTGCCGCCGACGAGCGCACGCTCCACCTTGCCGTCTCACTCGCACTCGCCAACGGTCGAGTGGACCAACGCGTCGTTTGGGTCGTCGACCAGGCGGAGGAAGTGTTCACACTCTGCCGCGACAAGCAGGAGCGCAACCGCTTCTTCGACAACCTGCTCTACGCGGCCTCCGTCCCCGCGGGCCAAAGTGTCCTCGTCCTGACGCTCCGCGCCGACTTCTATCCCAGGGCCGCAGCCTACGCCAAGCTCGCCCAACACGTGGCGGAGCAGCAGTTCCTCGTCAGCCCGATGGACGAAGAGGATCTACGTCTGGCGATCGAAGAACCGGCACGACGGGTCGGGCTCGAGTTCGAGTCGGGCCTCATCGGGACGATCCTCGACGACGTCGCGCGCGAGCCGGGTGCGCGAGCTCGTCACCCGCGCTGGCGAGAGCGACATCGTCGAGGAGGTGGTGCGGAGACTCGTCGACCGGCGCCTGTTGACGACCAGCGGGGAGTGGGTCGACGTCTCTCACGAGGCCCTCATCCGCGGCTGGCCGCGGCTCCGCGGGTGGCTCAACGAGGACCGGGCTGCCCTGCTCGTCCACCGCCGGATCACCGAGGCGGCGCAGGACTGGGAGCAGCACGGCTACCACAAGAGCCTCCTCTACCGCGGCGTGCGCCTGGCCGAGGCGGTGGAATGGCGCATCCGGATCGAGGCAGCCCTGAACGACCTCGAGCGGGAGTTCCTCAGGGCAAGCGTCCGCCTGCGTGAGCAGCGTGCTTTTTGGAATCGTGTCAGCCTCGCGGTCGCGGGGCTGGCGGCCGCGCTGCTGGCAGTCGCCTTGGTCGCGCTGATTGGGCGGCAAGAAGCTGTCCAGAGGCAGCGGGTAGCGCTCTCGCGCGAGCTTGCCGCAAAGGCGGCACTGCAACTCGATCAGAACGTCGACCTGGCGGCGCTCCTCAGCCTCGAGGCCTACCGCGTAAAGCCCACGATCGAGGCTCGGAGCGCCGTCCTTTCGGTCCTACCGGGCCTCGAACGCTCGAGGGGCGTTCTCCGAGGCCACAGCGACCTCGTCTGGAGCGTGGCCTTCAGCCGCGACGGAAAAACCCTCGCATCGGCCAGCAGTGACCGAACCGTGCGGCTCTGGGATGCGATCTTGTGGAGCAGCACGAGGCACGCGCTCCAAGACAGAATCTGCCAACGCGTTGAGCGCAGCCTCAGCACCGATGAGTGGAAGGACTTCGTGCCGGAGGAGCCGTACCACAAGACGTGCCAGCAGGGTTAGCTCGGCGGATCCCGTCACCCCAGCCGCTCCACGAAGCTCCCTATCGCGTGTCAACGGCAAGCTCCGGTCCGAGCGCGATGAGGATCGTGCCGAGGGCGCGTTCGAGCCGCTCGAAGACAGCGGCGCGGCGCCACACCGCGCCGGCGCGGCCGGCGAGCAGCACCAGTCCGGCGGTCCAGGCGCTGTCGACAAGCACCTGGATGCTCGCGAGCGCCACGAGCGTCGGGACGAGCGGGCCGCTTCGCGGCAGGAACTGCGGCAAGAACGAGATCGCGAACACGGCCGCCTTCGGATTGGCCGCGATCGACACCAGCGAGGCGCGGAACGCCGCAGCTGGCGTGCGACCACGCGGCAATCGACCCGTCAGCGCCACGCCGAACTCGTTGGTGCCGGTACGGCGAGCGCCGCGCCAGGCCTGCAGGCCGAGCGCGAGGAGCGCCAGTCCCCCGACGACGTGGAAAGCGTCGAAGAGCACGCGGTTGGCGGCGAGCAGCACCGACAGGCCAGCGCCGCCCGCAAGCGCCCAGCCGAACACCCCGATCTCGTTGCCGGCAACGGCGGCAAGCCCCGCTGCCCGACCATCGCGCAGCGTGCGGTGCAGGCAAAGCACGATCGCCGGGCCCGGAAGCACCGCCAACACCAGACACGCCACCAGGAACTGCGGCAACACCCTCGACAAGTGTCCGAACATGACGGCACCCTACGGTCCTTCTGGTCCTACCGCCAGGGCCAGTTGAGGGTATATTCAGTGAGTCCAGGGAGTAGGCTCGGGCCATGACGACCGCCCGCCCCGCACCGACGCCCGGAGCCGACGAGCCACCCAGGGCTTCCGAGCTGCTCATCGAGCTCGACCGTGCCAGCCGCGAGCCCCTCCGCCGCCAGCTGGAGACCAGGCTCCGCGCGGCGATCGAGGACGGCTCCCTGCCTGACGGCACGGGACTTCCGTCCAGCCGAAGCCTGGCTGAACAGCTCGCTGTCTCCCGCGGCGTCGTCGTCGACGCCTACGAGCAACTGACCGCCCAAGGGTTCCTCGTCTCCCGGCCGCGCCAGGTGCCCGTCGTACGAGCCGGAGAGGCTCGCAGGCCTGCGCCGCCTCGGCCGCCAGCGCGGTACCGCTTCGCGCTCAGTCCGAACGCGCCCGATCTCAGCCTCTTTCCGCGGCGCCTGTGGCTGCGGGCGACGGCCGAGGCCATGCGCGACCTGCCCGACAGCGAGCTCGACTATCCCGCCGATCCACAAGGCGCGGCGAATCTCCGCACGGCGTTGGTCGGCTATCTATCGCGAGTCCGCAGGGTGCGAGTCGACCTCGACAATCTGCTCCTCACCCTCGGGTTTCTCCACAGCCTGGATCTCCTCTTCCGTGGATTCGCGCTCCGCGGCGTCAAGCGCGTCGCCGTGGAGAATCCCTCGATTCCTGAGCAGATCGCGATTGCCCGTGCTCACCGGATGGAGGTTCACCAGATCGTGGTCGACGAAGCAGGCCTGGTGGTCGCGGATCTGCTCGGCACCGACGCCGAGGCGGTGATCGTGACTCCCGCGCACCAGTTCCCGCTCGGAACCGTCCTCAGCCCCCAGCGGCGGCGAGCGCTCGTGGCCTGGGCCAGGGAGCGGGACGCGCTCATCGTCGAGAACGACTACGCCGCCGAGTTCCGCTATGACGGGCCACCGATCGGAGCGGTGCAGGGCCTCGCGCCAGAGCGCACCGTGTACCTCGGCACGACGAGCAAGACCCTCGCACCCGCCGTCCGCCTTGGCTGGATCGCCGCACCCGCCGAGGTCACCAGCGCCCTCACGGACGCGCAACTCGAGGGCAGCGGCGGCTTCACCGGCCTCAATGGGCACGTGTTCGCCCGGCTGTTGCTGTCGGGCTGCTACGAGCGGCACGTCCAGCGCTGCCGGCGCGACTACCGGCGCCGACGCGATGCGCTGGTCGAGGCACTCTCGGCGGAGCTGCCACAGCTGCGAGTACTCGGCGTCGCCGGCGGTCTCCATCTCACCCTGCAGCTTCCCCCCGGCTGCGATGCCGATCGAGTCGCGGATACGGCGAGATCAGAGGGAATCGACATTCGTCCGCTCTCCTACTACGCGCACACCCCGATCGAGCAGGAGCCGGGGCTGGTGATGGGCTACGGCCGGCTACCGCTGCCCAGCGTGCCTGGCTTCGTCGGCGCATTGGCGCGGGCCATGCAGAGCGCATAGCCGGATCCCGTCGCAGCCTCGACGAAGGCCCCCGGGCACGGTTCCCTCCAGGTAACCAGGCATGGTTACGTGCCATCTGTCGCTCTATTCCTGGTAGGTACATCATGTCCAGGGTTACATACAGGACCTCGGCAACCGTCGGAACCAGCGGACGAAGGAGCACCGGCATGACCGAAACCGCCGTCCAGATCCCCGGCTACATCCCCGGCACCTACAAGCTCGACCCCGGCCACTCAGACGTCGCCTTCACCGTCCGCCACATGATGGTCAGCAAGATCCGCGGCCACTTCACCAAGGTGGAGGCCGACATCGTGCTCGCCCCCAACCCGCTGGACTCCTCCGCCACCGCCACCATCGACCCCAGCTCGATCGACACCAACAACCCCACGCGCGACGACGACCTGCGCTCGTCCAACTTCTTCGAGGTCGACAAGTACCCGACGATCAACTACCGCTCGACCGGTGTCCGCCGCACCGAGGACGGGTTCGACCTCGACGGCGAGCTGACCATCCACGGGGTGACCCGGCCGGTGACGCTCGCCCTGGACGTGCACGGATTCACCAAGGACCCCTACGGCTCCACCCGAGCCGGGTTCTCGGCCACGGGCGAGATCGACCGGAAGGACTTCAACATCACCACCAACATCCCCATGGACAGCGGCGGCGTGGTGATCGGCGACACAATCCAGCTCTTCATCGAGGTCGAGGCGATCCTGCAGCAACCAGCCGAGGCATGACGGCCGGGCGTGTCACCAGGTTTGGGACAAAGGCATGCCCGGCGCGATCACGACCGGATGCTGCGATCCGCTTGGGCCCACACGTCAGCTGCGGTCGTGCTTTCAGCCACGACCGGGCTGCAGGCGCCGGCCCTCGGCGAGGGTGCCGGCGTCGACGGCGGCACCCTCGCCGAAGCGAGCCGCCTCCGCGACGGTCCCCGCGCGCACGTCCCCCGGGATCGAGGCGACGACAGCGGTGAGGGTGTCCGGTCCGCGCGAGTTGCTGAGCATTACCTGGTGGCCTGCCGCTGCGAACCGCACGGCCAAGGCATGTCCGATGTTGCCCGCACCGATGATGCCGATCCTCATTCGATCCTCCGAGCCGCTTCAGTCACGCCGCGATGCTGCGACCAGCCGCGCCGCACGACCAGCTTTCCCCCCGGGCTCCAGTAAACCCCATTCGAGCCCGGGCGTTGCCTGTGGCAGGCTGAGCAAGAGGTCTTGCGCCACGAGGTCGCGGCGTTGCGCAGACAGGTCAGCCGGCCACGCTCCTCCTGGCCAGACCGGGCCGTCCTCGCGGCGTTGGGCCGCCTCCTACGTGGCTAGCCGGTGGATGTCGGGGCGCGCAGCGCGAGTTCCTCCGCCTTCGTCAGCACCCGGCGCTGCAAGCCGGGATCGAGCACGGACGCGGGCAGCTTGCCCTGCTTTCCCCGCTCGGTGAAGTACCGCCCGTTGATGTCGGCTGCGCTGGCGGCGCACGCGGTCTGGACGCACACCCGCGCGGCCTTGGCGGGGTCGGCGCGCCGCTGGAACAAGCGCACCACCGGGAACACGTAACGCCACGACGGCACCACCTCCGGGGTGAGCGACTGCGTCATGGAGGTCCAGGCCATGCCGGGGTTGACCGCGGCCACGCCGAACCCGTCGCCGTGCACCTCGCGGGCAAGGGCGACCGTCCACGCCAGGAGCAGGAGCTTCGCCCGCCCGTGGGCCCGGATGCCCACGTAACCGCGGCTGCTGTCCAGGTCCTCCAGCAGATCGCCGGGCACCTGGCGAGCCAGCCAGGAAGCACTGGACGCGACGTTCACGCACCGCGCTGACCGGCTGGCCCCCAGCAGCGGGAGCAGCCAGCGGGTCAGCACGTACGGGGCCAGGAAATTCACGGCGAGCGACGCCTCATAGCCATCCGCCGTGAGCGTCCTGGCCGCAAAGACCCCGCCAACGTTGTTGACCAGCACATCGAGTCGCCGGGGCAGCCCCTGCTGTTGGAGCTGACCGGGCACAGCCCGTGCGAGCTGCTGGTTGGCTCCGACGGTGGCATGATCGGCCACAAGAAAGTACACCCGCGAATGACCCGCGGCCGCACCGATGGCTGCGACCGCGTCCGCGCCGCGGCGGGGGTCCCGACCGCTGATCAGGACCGTGGTGCCGCGCGTGGCGAGTTCGCGGGCGGTGTGGTACCCGATGCCCGAAGTCGCGCCGGTCACCAGCGCGATCTTGTCCTCGTCGTGCGGGGCGCCTTGCCGCGCCCTGGCGCCGGATCCGGCTGGTGCCGGGCGGCCGTTGGGTTCCCCGGGCCGGGACGGGTCGGTCATTGCGGCGTCACCGGCATCCTCGGCGTGCGCTCTGCTGCCATCACAACCTCCTGACGATCAGGATCAAGGCCGCTATCAGCCACTGCGGTGCCCTGCCCTCCGGCAGGACGGCACGAGCATGGCGATTCATGGCCGCTCATCCAACCCGCTGCTTACGAGGTCGCATCATCCGCGGGGCCTTCCCCAGGGAGTGCCAGTCGTATCAGGTCCGCCCGAGAGCTGACCCCGAGCTTGCGGAACACTTTGCGTAGGTGATGGTCGACCGTGCGGGGGCTGACAAACAGCTGCGCGGCCACCTCGCGGTTGGTCAGCCCTTCCTGGACCCCGTGCATGACCTGCAGTTCCTGTGGGGTGAGCCGCTCCAGCGCGCTGCGGCCAGGCCTGTGGACCGGCTCACCCGCGGCGCGAAGCTCGTCTCTGGCCAACGCCGCCCACGCTGCTGTCCCCAGTCGTTCGAACGTCTCCAGGGCGGCCCGCAGGTGCGGGCGGGCCTCCGCCCGGCGTCGCTCGCGCCGCAGGAACCCGCCGTACAGCAGCTCGGTGCGGGCGTGGTCCAGCAGGTGGTCGGTCCCGGCATGCAGCCGCAGCGCTTCCAAGAAGCGCCGCTCGGCCTGCTCCCCCGACGCCAGCAGAGCGCTCGCCCGCGCGGCCAGCGCCCGCACCTCGGCGGCGCCGACCGCGTCCGTCCAGGCGACGTAGGCGGCCAGCCGCGCACGACCGCGCGCGGGCTGGCCTGCGCGCACGGCTGCCTCCACCAGATCCGGCACGCAGTACAACGCGACCCTCTGGTGGCCGGGGACCGGTCCAGCGCCCCACAACGCCTCGAACTGCTCGAGTGCCTGCTCTGCGTGGCCCGTGACGAGCGCGAGCGTGCCCAAGGCCAGGGTGGTGCTCGCCGCCGCCCAGGCCAGGCGGTGCGTGGTCGCCTCCGCCAAGGCCTGCCTGGCCAGGCGGCGGGCCTCCTGCTCCCGTCCCCGCAGGGCGGCAAGCATGACCAGGCAGGCCAGGTGTTGGCAGGCGATATTGGGCTGACCGGTCTCCAGCGCCAAGCGCTGACCCTCGACGGCGTATGCCTCGGCCACCGCACACCGGCCCCGCGCCAGTTCGTCGATCACCAGGAAGACCAGCGCCCAGGGCAGGATCCCGGCCGCACCCAGCACCCGGGCCCGCGCCGCCGCCCTGACCAGCAGCCGCCGCCCCAGCGCGTAGTCCGCTCGAGTCCAGGCGATGCCGCCGGCGCGCACCAGTACGTCCGGGTCGCCCAGCTCCTCCATCCTTGCCAGCAACCCCCGCACCTCCGCGGGTACGGCCTGGCCGCCCAGCCGGCTGCTCGCCAGCATCAGGCGTGCTCGCAGCGCATCGTCGGGGTCGGCGGGCACCGGCAGGCGCCCCACCAGCCGCCGCACCTCCTCCAGCGCACCCATGTCGTTGGCGTGGACGGCCGCTTCGCCCGCCGCCCACAGCATCCGCACCGCGCGGGGCGTGTCCACCGCCACGGTCTCAGCGGCCGCCGGCAGCAGGATCGCCAGTCCGTCAGTGGGTACCCCGGCGCGTAGCTCCAGCGCCCCCCGCAGGTACCAGATGTCGTGCCGCACTGCGCCGTCACTGGTCTCCAGCCGCTCGGCGCGGTCCAGCAGGGTCCGGGTCCTGGTGCTGTCACCCGCCTGCCAGGCGGCGCTGGCGGCGGCGACCAGCCGGCGGGCTTGATCGGCGTTCGAGCGGCTCAGCGCCGCGGCCTGTTCCAGCACAGCGGCCGCGGCGGCGTGGCCGGCGCGCCGCAGGGACCGCTCGGCCGCACCCTCCAGCTCACGTGCCACCTGCTCGTCGGGACCCTCGGCCGCCCGCGCGCGGTGCCATGCCCGCCGGTCGACCTCGGTCTCCTGCCCCTCCAGTGCCTCGGCAAGGGCCGCGTGCGCCCTGCGACGGGCGGCCGGGCCCGCGCCGTGGTAGGCGGCCACGCGGACCAGTGGGTGGCGGAAAGCCACCGTCGCCCCGTCGACTCGCACCAGGTCGCCGAGCTCTCCGGCCTGAAGCGGGCCGGGGTCCAGGCCGAGTCGCCCGGCTGCCCGACCAATCGCCGCCAGGTCACCCGAGCCCTCCGCGGCGACCAGCGCAAGCAGTTGCTGCACCGCGGGGTCTTGGCGGCGGACCTGCACCAGGAACGCCCGCTCCAGCCGCTCGGTCAGCGGCAGGGGCGCTTCGGGCAGGTCGACGCCGGCAGGCAACCAGTCGCCCAGCGCCTTGGGCAGCTCCAGCAGCCCCAGCGGGTTGCCGCCGCTGGAGCGCACCAGCCACTCCCGCGTCGCCGGCGCCAGGCATGCGCCCCACTGCGCCTGCAGCAGTGCCGCCGACGCCTCGGGGCCCAGCCTGCCCAGGGGTAGCTCGCCGATGCCGGCCCCCTCGAGCTCCCGGCCCTCGCCTTCCCGCTCCGCAAGCAGCAGCACGACCGGGTCGGCCTGCAGGCGCCGGGCCACGAACGCCAGCGTCTCGGCCGACGGTGGGTCCGCCCAGTGCGCGTCGTCGACCAGGCACAGTACCGGTCGCTCCCCGGACACCTCCGACAGCAGGCTCAGCGCGGCCACCGCCACCAGGAAGCGCTCCGGCGCCGGGCCCACCTCCAACCCGAACACCACTCGCAGTGCCCGTGCCTGCGGCTCGGGCAGGCGCGGCAGGTAGTCCAGCACCGACCGCAGCAGCCAGTGCACTGCGGCGTAGGCGAGGGTGGCTTCGGCCTCGACCCCCACGGCGCGCAGCACCAGCATGCCCTCGGCCCGCTCGGCGGCGTAGGCGAGCAGCGCCGACTTGCCGATGCCCGGCTCGCCACGCACGACAAGGCCGCTGCCGGCCCCGGTGCGCGCGCCCGCAAGCAGCCGGTCGATCACGGCCTGCTCGCTCTCTCGGCCGATGAGCATGGCGCTACTCCCAACTCCTACTAATCAATCAGTTTGGTCGCTCAGTCATTTCGCACGAGCCGCCGCCAGCCGCCAAGGGGGGCTCGGCCCCTGGCCAGCTCGGTCCACGGCGCCGCGCCGATCCTAGCCCGACGGATTTCCTCGACCCAGACGATCCCGCCGCTCCAAGCGGAGAGCCATCCAAGACTGGCGATCTTCGCGATACCACACGCGATTTAACGCCCACCCGTCCTTTCATAGCGTGCGGCCCTGTGAACGCCCCACCAATGCGAGTGGTCGTGGGGACCGGGAAGCGTCTCTTCGACGGGAGTCCCACCGATACTCTGAGACTCGTCGACAGCGGAGCGGAACAGCAGAGGAGGAATCATGTCATCCGCTGCGGTGACCGCCTGGATTCGCCAGCATGCCACGCCGCTTGCCACCATTGACCCCACGGCGCCGCTCACCGATCTTGCGCCACTGCGGCAGGTGGTGGGCGACGCCCAGGTGGTGGGGCTCGGGGAATCCACGCATGGCGCCCATGAGCAATTCGCCCTCAAGCATCGGATCGTGCGCCTGCTCGTAGAGGAGCTGGGCTTTGGCTGCGTGGCGCTGGAGGAGGACTGGACCAAGGGCCGCCAGCTCGACGAGTACCTGGTCACCGGGACAGGGGATCCACGGGCGCTCCTGGCGGACGCCGGACCCCCTTGGCGCACCGAAGAGATCCTGCAGCTCCTCACCTGGCTGCGGTCCCACAACCAGGCGTACCCCGACAGCAAGGTACGGTTCGTCGGCGTCGACATCGTGGCGGTTGGTCCGCTCGCCTACCAGGCCGTCACGGAGTACGTCGAGCGGGCCGCCCCCGATCGCGCGGGCGAATTGGAGCAGCAGTTCGCCGCGATCCGCCCCCGCGGCCACCTCCAGCAGCATGTCAGGTGGCTTCACAGCCAGCCCGACAAGCAGCCGTTCCTGGACCATGCCGCTCGGGCATACGAACTGGTGAGCAACCTACCGGCCACCAAGGGGCACGCGCTCGCGCTACAGCACGCCAAGGCCATCATGGCCTTCTACACCTACCACGCTCAGCAGCAGGTGGCCTTCCGGGACCAGCAGATGGCCGAGAACCTCAGCTGGTGGCGGGATCACACCGGCGACAAGGTCGTCTACTGGGCTGCCAACGTGCACACTGCCAACGGCCCGCGGCTGGCGATCTCCTACCCGCCCTTCCCCCCGTCGCAGGGGCAGAGCGCCGGGGCCGATCTGCGCGAACGGTACGGCCGCGGCTACGTCTCCCTTGGCATCACCTTCCACCACGGCACGATCAACATCGGCTGGAACCCGCCGCAGCCCTACCGCGTGCCCGTGCCGCCCACGCGGTTCGCGGAGTCGACGCTGGCCGACAGTGGCCAGCGGGACTTCATCCTGGACCTCCACGCCCCGGCGCCGGACGAGGTGCGGACCTGGCTGGACGCCCCGGCCACCCTGCGCGCCATCGGGCCAGCCTATGAGCCCGACAAGGACGCCGACTACCACATGTCCGGCGGCCCATTGGCCCAGTGGTTCGACGCCGTCATCCAGCTCGAGGAGGTGACCCCCACCCGCCTGCTGGCGCCCCGCGGTCCCATCCCTCAGGCGTAGGTGACGGCGGTGATGAGGCAGGCCAGCGTAGCGACGGCCAAGCCCGTGCGGACGAGGTGGAAGCGTCGCCAGAGCCGGCGTAGGCGCTCGGCGTCGGGCGGGACGTCCCCTTCGGGACGACGGCGGAACTGGCTGTTGACTGGCTCGGCGAGGATGATGGAGCTGACCAGGATCACGGCGAGCAGCCCGATGCCGGCGAAGGCGAGCGTCCGCGCGGCGCCGTCGGTGAGCGAGGCGAAGGTGCCGGCCGCTGCGCCGCAGATCATGACGAGGATCGGCATCGCCGGGTCGGCTTTGCGGAGGGAGCGGCGGAAGTCGACGCTGTACTCGGGGAGGGTGAGCCGGCGCCAGATCCAGACGCGCTCCCACGCATACCAGACGGTTCCGCCGGTGAACAGGCCGCTGGCGCCGAGCATGACGATCGTCCAGAGCCGGAGGGCTTGCGACATTCGGGGGTCCTCCTTGCGTTCGCGTTCGTCGTGGACGACTCCGACCACGCCATCAGCGAGCCCAAGCCGCTGATGAGTTCGAGCTTTCGCCGTCGTCCCTGGCCGGTGGTTCTCCGTCGCCGCCCTGGGTGTCCTCCGCGCTGTCGACCTCGAGCCGGCGGCAGAGCTCATCCAGGACACGGGCGGTCGTCTCGAGCTCCAAGTGGCCGATCCCGCCCGCGAGCCGGTTCACCCATGCCGCCTGTCGCCTGTCGGTCGTCGAATACTTGGCCCTGCCGGGCTCGGTGAGGCGGACCAGCGGTGAGCGGCGGTGGTCGGCGTTCGGCGCGAGTTCGAGCAGGCCGTCGCGGACGAGCCGCTTCACGGTGGCATGCACGCTTTGGCGCGTCAGGCCCATCCGCCGTGCGATCTGCGGCACGGTCAGCGGCCGCTGCGCGAGCGCGATCGCCCCGAGCACCTGCCAGCGCGCGGAGGTGAGGCCCTCGTCGGCGGCCAGCAGGTCGCCGGCGGCGAGCAACAGGCCGTTGGCCCGGAACATCGAGAGGATGACCCGCGTGGCGGTCTCCCCCTCGGGCGTGCGGTGGTCATCTCGTGGAGTCATGTCAGGACTATGACAAGTAGTTAGAGACCTGTCAAGCCTTGGATCTGCTGACGGCATGATCGCGCCACCGCGCCCCACACCGGGCTGATGTTGTGACGAATGACGGTTGACCAAATGTTGAAGTTAGTCATACAGTAGTCGATGCAACGGCGGCAACGAGACGGGAGCGTCATGAGCAACCAGACAGTGTTGATCTCCGGAGCCGGCATCGCCGGGCCGACGCTGGCGTACCGGCTGGCGCGGCACGGATTCCATCCCACCGTGGTCGAACGCACGGGGGCGCTGCGGTCCAGCGGAAGTCCAGTGGACGTCAGAGGGCGGGCCGTGGACGTGGCTGAGCGGATGGGCGTCATGCCACGCATCCGCGACGCCGCAACGGACGTGACGGGCACCAGCTTCGTCAACGCCACGGGCCGGCGCGTCGGCAGGGTCAACATGCGAGCCCTGCAACAAGCGGCCGGCAGCCGCGAGGTTGAGCTGCCGCGCGGCGACCTGGCGTCGATCCTGTACCAGGCGAGTCGGGACGACACCGAGTTCCTGTTCGACGACTCCATCGTTGCCCTGAGCCAGGACGAGCACGGGGTGAGCGTCACCTTCGACCGCGCCCACCCCCGCCGTTTCGACCTGGTGATCGGCGCCGACGGGCTGCACTCGGCGGTGCGTCGGTTGGCGTTCGGGCCGGAATCCGGCTTCGTCCACCACATGGGCCTCTACGTCGCGACCATGCGGCTGGATGGTCTGGATGGTCTGATCGAACGGGGGCGGGAGGTGGTCATGTACAACACGCCCGGCAGGGCGGTCGCCATCCACCCCTCGCGCGGCGACGCCCTGGCGTTCTTCGCGTTCCGAAGCCCGGCGGTGCCGGACTTCGACCCCCACGACACCGCCCAGCACAAGCGGCTGCTGGCCGCCGCGTTCGCGGACGGCTCCTGGCGGGTGCCCGAGCTGCT